>Ga0207701_10002330_pt1 | contig 19711 bp, 17 predicted proteins | sample KBSSwiSSwithPhiX_FD_184294 | JGI IMG/M metagenome (GOLD analysis project Ga0207701, IMG submission 184294) | Switchgrass rhizosphere bulk soil microbial communities from Kellogg Biological Station, Michigan, USA, with PhiX - S5 (SPAdes) (version 2) | ecosystem: Environmental > Terrestrial >... | reverse complement strand
GATCGCGGCTGAGCCGGTGTTCGTGGAAGAGGTGCGTGGAGATACCGAACTGATACATGGGCAGTTGATCTCTCTTCCGAGGGACCAGTAACTCAATTCTAGTCTGGCCGGATCAACTCCCAACTCCCAAAATCCAACTCCGAATGTTTCGATGGGCGCCTGACGCTTGGAAGTTGGAAGTTGGAAGTTGGGAGTTACCTGAGTTCTTCCATATGAGCCGAGAGGATCTCTCGCAGGCGCCAGAACCGGGAATCGCGCTCGACGTTGTGGCGCACGTACGCGATGGTGCGAGGAATGTACTGGATGTACACGGGATTGCCGCGAGTCGCCGCCTGGAAGCCAAACGTGCCGAGCGCCTTGAGATTGCGTTGCAGCGCCATGAGATCGAACCGTCGTCTGAACACGCCCGCTTCGTTGCCGGTGCCACCGCGCTCGGCGCCCACACCGCGCAGCGCAAGGAAGAACGCGATCAGCTCGTCGACCTCGCGCTCGCTGAAATCCATGTACGAGTCGCGCAGCAGCGACACCAGGTCGTAAGTGTCGGGCCCCATGCGCGCGTCCTGGAAATCGATGATGTACAGCTGGCCGGCATGCAGCATCAAATTCCGGCTGTGATAGTCGCGATGGCAGAACACGCGCGGCTCGGCAGCCAGTTCTTCCGCGATGCGGAGAAGCTCGACACCCAGGGCTTCGCGTCCGGCGGGAGTGAGGGCTGCACCTCGATACGCTTCGAGGAAATGCTTGACGAAGAACTGCAGCTCCCACGACAGCTTCTCGACGTCGAACGCGATGCCGTATGGCAGGTAGCGGTCCGAAGCGAGGTCGCGCCCTCGCTGCTGCATCCTGGCAATGAGTGTGACTGCCTGACGGTACAACGCGGCATGGTCGGCGCGGGTTGCTGCCCCCAGGTGCGCCTGCAGTGTGACGTCTCCGAGATCTTCCAGGGCCAGTATGCCGAGCTCGTTCGAGTGTCCGAGGATCGCCGGCACCGGAACGGGCATGGCCGCCATCAGGCTCGCGACGTTGGCGAATGGCAGTTGCTCGACGTCGAAGGCCTGCGGATACACGGCTAACACCTGCGACGGCGCGTCCCGCAACAGGATCCGAAGATATCTGCGATCGGACGCATCGCCCGTGAGCGGGACTGCCTTCGCGCCTTGCTGCGCGAGGCCAGTCTCGGCGAGATAGCGGTCGATGCGGGGGCGGACACTATCGGTCATGAACTCGTCTTGAGTTGGGATTGGGAGTTGACACGCGTTGCTCCCTTAGAGAGAGCCGATCGCCAATCCGTCGATTCTGCGTTCACCGGGCGCAAGCTCATCTGACGCAATCCGTATCGTAACGCCATGCCAGGATGTATCGGCCGGAACGCGCACGCCGTCAGTAACCACGCACTCCCGCAGCATCGCTCCGTCTTCAACAATCACATCGTCCCACAAGAGGCTCCGCTCGACACGAGCCGTCGGGCTGACCTGCGCGTTCGCAACTGTGTCGATGGCCTCTCGTGTCGCCAGCGTGAGTGAGGTGTTGAGATAATCGGACGGCGTCCCGATATCGAAGAACGCGGCGCGCGTGCGGAAGGCGCGAACCGATCCCGGCTGTGCTGCGATGAGGGCTGAGTAGAGTGTTCGAACCTCGGAGGGAATGCCCGCTGCGACCGAATCGAACGCGGCGGCCTCGGCGACCTGCACGCCGATGAAGTGATACGAAGGCTCCAGCGCCGCGCGCGGCACCCACCCGGCGAATTCGCCGTCGGGCGTGACGCGAACCCCACTGTATTTCTCCGGCTCGGTGTTTGGCACAACCGCCATCGTGACAAGTGCTCCCGAGCGGCGATGATCATCCACGACTGCCGCGAGGTTGACGTCGGTGAGCGTATCGCCATTGACGATAAGAAACGTGCCGCGGTCCGGGACTCGGGATCCGGGACTCGGGACTCCGGGTTCGGGGTTCGACAAAAGCGGAAGCGCTCGCTTTGGTCCGCCGGCGGATCCAAGAACAGGCACTTCCCACGAGTAGCGGATGCGCATGCCCAGCTCGGCTCCGTCGCCGAGAAGCCGTGTGAGCGTGTGCGGCAGATGATGCAGGTTGAGCACCACATCGAGGACGCCGGCCGACGACAACGATCGCAGGATGCGCCGGATCAGCGGCGTGCCCGCGACCGGGAGCGCGGCTTTCGCGCGAACGAACGACAGCGGTCGAAGTCGTGTGGCGAGTCCAGCCGTCAGGACGAGTGCTGGGACCATTCGTCGGCGAACATCATGTCGGCGCCGGTCAGCCCCAGCAGCTCTCGACGCTGCAGGAACAGCCCGCGATACGAATCGAGGACGTAGTCCGACTCGCTGCGCCCGAGCGCTCGCGCCAGGAACTCGATCGCGCGCTCACCGCCCTCGATTTCGACGAAGGTGCCGATCGGCGTTTCATCGAGCGCGATCGTCGCGTCTTCCGCGGCGAACTCTTCCCGAAACTTCTGATACCGGAACCAGACGTGCAGTCCGAGTGATTCGAGCACACGGATCAGGACGTCGCCATCGCTCACGACTGTCTCGTGTTCCTCGCGTGTCTTCATCCGGCTGGGCTGCATCGGGCCCTTGAACGTCAGCAGGCTGCGGCCTGATTCACTTCGGACGCGCAGTGCGCATCCGCTGCGTCGAAGTGATTCGTCGCTGGTATCGAAGAGCGCATCTTCCTGGAGCCGCCGGCACTTGAGTGGGGCAGCGCCGGCAGCCAGAATGGCCGTCCGCGCCTCGCCGGCGCTTTCGAACTGCAGTTTGATTTCTCGTTCGATCATGGTGGGCTCTCGGCTCTGGACTTGCGCGCGCGCCTTCAGCTTTTGGCTTGGGTTCCGGGCTTCCAGGTTCCGCGTTCCGGGGTCCTGTCGAACAAGGCCCCGATTATAAGCACGATCGAACAAAAGGAAAGCCCCGGGCCGCGACCTGCGACCCGGGGCCGAACATTAACGAACACTGAGGCTGCGATCAGGCCCGGGAGCGAAGGCCGTCTACTCCTTCGTGACCGTAATGAACGTCTCCTGGCCACCGCGGAGCACACGCAGGAACGCGGTGCCGCCAGAAGGAATTCGCGCCAGTTCGCGCTGCGCCTCCGTCGCCGATTCGACCGGTTGCCGGCCGACACGCACGATCACATCACCAGGCTGCATTCCCGAACGCGCGGCCGGACTGCCTTGCTCGATCTCGGTGACGACGGCGCCGCGACGATTCTCGAGCCGCAAGCGACGCGCGATCTCCGGTGTGACATTCTGCAGCGTGAGGCCGAAACCGCTGCTCGTTTCCTGCGCGTGATCGTCAGGTTCACGATTGCCACCGCGCGCGGTGGTCTCCGCTTCGAGATCCAACTGATCGACGGTGATATTCACTGTGCGTTCCATTCGGTCGCGGACGACGCGAAGCGGAACGGTCGTGCCTGGCCTGGTATTGACGACCATTCGCACCAGCTCGTCGCGCGAGGTCACAGGCTTGCCGCCGAAGCCGATGATGACGTCACCAGGCTCGAGACCAGCCTTACTCGCGGCGCTATCGGGTGACACGCTCTGGACGACGGCGCCCTTGCGATCCTTCAGCCCGAACTCGTCAACCGCTTCCCGCGCGATGGCGCCAACGGATACTCCAATGCGGCCACGGACGATCTTGCCCGTCCGCAGTTGCGGCAGGAGTTCCCGCACCGTGTTGCTGGGAATCGCGAAGCCGATGCCAATGTTGCCCTGCTGTCTGGCGTCGGTGTAGATGGCTGTGTTGATGCCGATCACTTCACCGCGCAGGTTGAGGAGCGGCCCACCCGAGTTGCCAGGATTGATCGCGGCGTCGGTCTGGAGCACTTGAGCAGAACGGCCCTCGGCAACGGTGAACGGACGTTCGAGCGCGCTGATGACACCGACGCTGACGGTGTGAGCGAGACCGAAGGGGTTGCCGATCGCCATCACCCAATCGCCCGGCTGCATCTGCGCCGAGTCTCCAAACTTGACTTCGGGCAGCGTGTGGTCCGGCTTCTGCGTCAGCTCGATCAACGCGCTGTCAGTCAGCGGATCGCGCCCGACCACCTTCGCGTCGTACTCTTGATCGTCGTCTTCGCCGTAGAGCGAGACCTTGATCTTGTTCGCGCCCTCGACGACGTGGTTGTTGGTGAGGATGAAGCCGGCCTTGTCGATGATGAAGCCGGTGCCGGCGGCTTGCACCACCTGCTCACGCTCACGCGGCCGTTGGCCACCGCCACCGCCACCGCCGCCACCACCACGCGGCTCCTGTCCACCGAAGAAGCGATCGAACAAGTCGCTCCCGCCGAAGAACTCGCTGAGGTCCTGGGCGCGCTGCCTCGACTCGGTCCGGATGTTCACGACCGCCGGCATCACCGTCTTCGCGACATCGCGAAACGTGTTGGCTGTCAGCGGACCCGTGAGAGGCGCGCTGTTCATCGGCGGCGCCACTGCGGTTTGCGCGGACGATTCCGGCGCCAGCCCAAGCCGCGAGGCTATGACCAGTGCCGCCGTGGCGGAGGTCATCGCGATGAGTAGTGCGTAAAACCAGGTGTTTCTTCGGTTGGACATCAGAGCCTCCAAACCCTTTCCCTCGATATTGTCGACCTTTTTCGGTCCCAACTTCACACCAGATGACAAGGCGACGTCACACCAGTTGAGCGGCCGCCTTAGACTGTTACTACGTCGGTTTGCCGCGGTCCTGTCACAATTGCCTCGCGTTCGCCCCGGTACATGTTGATTTCAGTGCGGACGCCGAACGATTCGAAGTAGAGGCCCGGTTCAACGGTAAACCCCGTGCCGGGCAGGAGCCGGCGGTCGTCGTGCGTTTCGTAATCGTCCATGTGGACGCCGTTCCCATGCACCGACTCCCCGAGGCTATGACCGGTGCGATGCACGATTCGGTCGCCGTAGCCTTGACTGTGCAGCACGGCACGAGCTGCCTCATCCACTTCCCACCCGCGCAGGTCGCGTCCCGCCTGGGCTGCATCGACGACAAGACCAATCGCTGCGTCACGCGCGTCAGCCACCGCGCGAAATGCGCGCGAAACCTCGTCGGGCACGCGTTTTGATGTCACCGCGACCCACGTGATGTCTGCAAACACTGCGCCTGCATCCTGCTTCTTTCCCCAAAGGTCCAGCAGGAGCACTTCGTCTGCGACCACAGCCCTGCACTGTTCAGCCGTCGGCAGGTAGTGGGGATTGCCGGCGCTGCCACCGACAGCCACGACCGGCGGGGAATCGGTGACCAGTCCCTCTTCCTCGAACCACTTCACCATCTGCTGTTGAAGCTGGTATTCCGTGAGCGCGCGCCCATGTGTTACAGCATCAAATGCTACGCCGAACGCGCGGTCCTTGATGCGATAAAGCGACTCCGATGCGGCGCGATGTGTCGCCAGTTGGACAGTCGTCCATCCGGCTTCGAACTGTTGGACGAGATCCCCGGACGAAACGATTTCCACGCCGCGCGCCCTGATCATCTCCACTGTGCCGGCGTCGACACGTGACAGGTAGGGTATCGCGCACATCGGCGAGTATTCCATGGCCACGGTTTTCAGCCCGGCAAGCAGTTGCGTCAAGCCGGCTTCCAGCTGCTGCCGGCCGGCGTAGACCACGCGCTCTCCAGGGAGCGCGTCGAGATTGTTGCGCTCGATGGCGTGGACCAGTCCGCGTGGTCGACCATTCGCGGGAATGAGGTAATACCACCGCCGGGTCGTCATGTGTGTGCCGGTGGTCAGCCCAGCCAGCCGCGCCGCGATGGGGTTCGACCCATGGAAGTCGTACAGCAGCCATCCATCCAATCGGGCCTTGCGCAGACCTTCTTGAATTGCAGCCAGATCAAAGGCCATCAGGAGATTCTAAGTCCGGACTCGCGATCCGGGATCGGGGACCCGGACTCGGCATTAACTGCACCAGTCTTTCGACGCCGATACGGCCCCAAAGGCCGGATCGCGGATCCCGAACGCCGAGTCCCGAGCCCCGGATCTCGAATCCCGAGCCCCGATCCCGAGCCCGGTCCTATAATCTGAGGTGCCAGCCTGCACTTACCACCTATGACACAGCGACTTGCGTTCGCCTTGACTCTCGCGGCCCTCAGCGGCGGTTTGCTCGCTGCACAACAGCAGCCGGTGTCACAAGCGCCCGCGCCGCCGCCGCAAGCGCAGCAGCCTGCGCAACAAACGCCAGTTGATCAGCCGCCGGTTACGTTCCGGGTGGAGGTCAACTACGTCGAAGTGGACGCCCTCGTCACTGATGCTGATGGAAAGCCGATCGCGAACCTGACGAAAGACGACTTCGAGCTGTTCGAGGACGGCAAGAAACAGGATGTCGCGACGTTCGCCCTGGTCAATATCCCGATCGAGCGCGCCGAACGCCCCCTGTTTGCCTCCGGCCCGGTCCAACCCGACGTGCAGACCAACGATCACATCGAAGGGCGCATCTACCTGCTCGTGCTCGACGATCTGCACACCGACGTGACCCGCTCACCACGGGTGAAGGCGGCTGCGACGAGGTTCATCGAGAACAACTTCGGCACCAACGACCTGGCGGCCGTCGTGTTCACGGGCCGCTCCGGGGACGGCCAGGACTTCACGAATAACCCGCGGCTGCTGGTCAATGCGATTAACAAGTTCAGCGGACGCAAACTGCGGTCGGCCACGCTCACGCGCATCGAGGGCGCGCGAGTCGATCCAGCAACCCAGCAGCTCGCGCCTGGCGATGACATCGACCAGATGGATCGGGCGTTTCGTGCCCGCCAGATGGCGAACAACGTTCGCAAGCTCGCCGAATTCATGGCCGGTGTCCATGGACGCCGCAAATCCATGCTGCTGATTGGTGAAGGGGTCGACTACGACATTTACGAAGCCGTCGGACAACTCGGGTCGACGGCCTCGTCGGTGTTGCTCGATACCCACGACGCCATTGCGGCCGCTACACGCGGCAACGTCACCATCTACACCATCGATCCACGGGGATTGATGAATGCCGAAGGCGACCTGATCGAAGTCGCGGGGACGGTGGGCGATGCCGATTCGCGATCGATCGCGAACGAGATGCGGCTGTCACAGGACAGCCTGCGTGTGCTGGCGGATAGTACCGGCGGTTTTGCCGCCGTGAACCGCAACGATCTCAACGGCGCCTTCGATCGCATCGTGAGCGAGAACAGCAGCTACTACATGCTCGGGTTCTACTCGACCAACGATCGCCGCAACGGACGCTACCGAAAGCTCGAAGTGCGCGTGAAGCGGCCCGGCCTGCGTGTGCGGAACCGCACGGGATATTACGAAGCCCGCGGCCGCGCGCCATCGCAGCCGAACGCGTCGAACTCACCCACGGCTCTCCCGGTTGCGGTGACAGAGGCGCTTGGCAGCCCATTGCCGATGGCCGGCGTGCCGATGAAGGTGTTCGCGGCGCCCTATAAAGGGCAGGCACCGAATGCGGCCGTGGCCCTGGTATTCGAGATCGACATTCGGAACTTCGACTTTGTCCAGAACGGCGGAACGTTCAACGAGCAGGTCGATGTGGCATTCACCTCCGTGAACACTCAGGGGAAGGTTTTTCCGGGCGAACGTCAGACGGCCACGCTCACGTTGAAGCCAGACACCTACGAACGCGCGAAAGCGCGTGGTCTTCGCGTTCTTTCACAAGCGAATTTGCCGCCCGGGCGCTATCAGATACGGGTCGCCGCAGGCAATAAGTCCGGCAAGGCCGGCAGCGTCGTCTACGACCTCGAGGTGCCGGACTTCAGCAAGGAATCGTTCACGATGAGCGGCGTGTCGCTGACTGCCGCTTCAGCGGGGCAGTCGCCCACGATCAAGCCGAAGGATCCGCTGGGCGATTTCCTCCCCGGTCCGCCGACGGCGACACGCGAGTTCGAGAAGGGTGATCTGCTCGTGCTCTTTGCGGAATTCTACGAGAACGCGCGCGGCAGCGCCGCGCACATGCTGGACTTCAAAGCCGAACTGCGTGCAGAGGGTGGCCGCGTGGTTCAGCAGGTCAGTGACGAGCGCTCCTCGACTGAGTTGCAAGGGAGCAACGGCGGGTACGGCTTCCAGGCCCGATTGCCTCTCGAGTCCGTGGAATCGGGCCTGTACGTCATTCACGTGGAAGGGCGCTCGCGCGCAAACCAGGACACCGTCGCGACTCGTGAGATCCAGATCAGGGTGCGCTGAGCGGTGTGAACGAGGGCGATGCGTCTAGATCTGATCCAGACCGTCGCCTTTGCCGGCCTGATGTTGTTCGTCGGATACGGCCTGAAGCGGCAAGTGCTGTTCCTCGCTCGCTACAACATTCCGGCGCCGGTCGTCGGCGGCTTGCCGGTCGCAGCGTTATTTGCGCTCCTGCACGCCTTCGGGCTGCCGGCCCCGACCTTCGACACCACCCTGCAGACGCCGCTGCAAAACAGCTTCTTCGCATCGATTGGATTCGGCGCCAGCGTCCTCGTGTTGAAGCGCGGCGGCCCACTCGTGGCGATCATGATGGTCGTTGCATCCGTCGCGGCGTTCCTGCAGAACGTCGTCGGCGGCGCTACCGCAATTCTCCTTGGTGAGCATCCGCTGATGGGTGTGCTCGCGGGTTCGACGACGCTGACTGGCGGGCCCGCGACCGGCCTGGCGTTTGCACCGCTGTTCGAGCAGGCGGGCGTGCAAGGGGCTGCGACGCTGGCGGTATCGGCAGCAATGGCTGGCATCATCGCCGGCGGTCTACTGGGTGGACCTATCGCGACGTACTTATTGCGACAGCGACCCCGATGGATACCAAGCGAGGCTGCGAGAGAGCGAGTGACGAACCTGGTGGAGGACCGGACGGCCGAACCGCCGACGTCGGCGCCGGTCGGTGAGGACGTGGAGGCCTACGCGCTCGTCAAGCACCTTGTGCTGCTGACCGTGTCAGTGGGCGCGGGTGCGTGGGTCAGTTCCGGCATCGAGAGCATGGGACTGCGGCTTCCCGCGTACATCGGCGCCATGATCGTCGCGGCGTGCATACGCAACCTCGACGACTGGACCAGGGTGATCGGTATCTCGCAGAAGACGATGGACGATCTGGGAGAGGTGGCGCTGACATTGTTTCTCGTGATGGCGCTGATGACGCTCAGGCTGTGGGAGCTCGCCGGGGTTGTCGTTCCGCTCTTTGTCATTCTTGCCATGCAAGTTGCACTGGTCGCGGCGCTCTGCGTGTGGGTCGTCCCGCGCCTGATGGGGTCTGACTACGACTCCGTCGTCATGGCCGGCGGATTTTGTGGGTTCATGCTGGGGACCACGGCGAACGCCATGGCCAACATGGGAGCGCTGGTCGAACGCTACGGACCCGCGCCGAAGGCGTATCTGGTCGTGCCGCTCGTCGGCGCGTTCGGCATCGACTTCGTGAATGGCCTCCTCATCACCGCGACAATCAACTTCTGGCGATAAATGGGGTCGGGAGTCATTTGATCAGGACAGTCTAGATGCCGAGAATCCGTTTCAGGAGTGTCCTCAACAAATGACTCCCGACCCCATTTCGCTTAACCTGCCGGGACGTGTGGCGGCGCCACTCGCGTATTCGGGGTGGTGGGTGACTGGCGTCCTGATCTGGTTCCTCGAACGTCGCGATTTGTACGTGCGCTTTCACGCGGCGCAGTCGTGCGTCGTGTTTGGCGCGATTGCGCTGGTCGTGACGATCCTGTCAGCCCTTGCCGCGACGTCGCTCCTGTTCATGCCGAACGCGTTCAGGTTCTGGGTCTGGGCGACGGGGTTGATTTGGGTTGCGGGAGTGATCCTGTGGCTGGTTGCCATCTGGCACGCGGCAACCGGACGCCTATGGCGCATTCCTGTTGCCGCGGGAATCGCCGATCGAATGTGCTCGTGACCGACGGAGCAGAGGCGGGCGCATTATGAGACCCGGCCATCTAACACGTAGAGGCGGGTCTTCAGCACCAACTTAAGACGTAGAGGCGGGTCTTCAGACCCGCCTGACACTTATAGCTTCGGCAGAAGGGTCGTTTTGATCGTGCCGTTGGCGTGTTCGAACTTGTACTGATTCCGATCCATCTTGGGATTGGTCGGCACCTTCAGCACCACTTCGATCACTTCGCCCGGCTGCAGCGGTTTGCGGTATCTGAACGGCTGCGAGCCCGTCACCGGATCGCCCGCCTTGTCGTACCAGAACTCATCCACCTTCAGCCCCGCGATTGCGCCGTTGGACAGGTTCTTGATCTTGATCGTTGTCACGATCATGTTGCCTTCGCGCTTGCTCACCGGCTTCAGGTAGCCGATGGTGGCTTCGCCGCGGACCGGAGGGACGAGCTTTTTCGGCGCGCCTTCGTCGTTGGGTTTTTGCGTCTCCGCAGCCGGAGGCGTTACTGCCGGCTTAGCTTGCCCAGCCGATGCGACCGCCGCGGCGAGCGTCACGCCGGCGAGTACGAGAAGAAGATTTCCAGGACGGTTCATGGCTGACCTCCCTTACCCTGCAGCTCGCTTTGTGTTTTTTATTGCCTCCGGCCAACGTCCGGCTGCCAGGACGGCCGGTCCACGAGGATCCGCGTTCGCTACATCACCAAACACAAGCGACTTCTTGAGTAAGCGCGGGCATTATAGCTACATCTCCCCGTTCCAGTCTTCCGGCTCGGGGTTCACGGATCGGAATATCTCGAGGTGCCACTTTCCACCGCCCCACGGCTCGATGACCTCGGTTGCCACGACGTCCACAAGAATCTCAGCAAACGTGCGCCCTTCCGGGTCGCCATCGAGATGGTAGGCGGGCTCGTCCCATCCGAAGTTCGGATACAGGATCACTGACAAAAACAGATCGTACCCGTCGTCAACGACCAGGATCTGGCCGCAGGGACGCTTGATGGTCGAGTGATAGATCAGGTACTTCTCGGCGCTGTGGGCACGGATGTAGCGCTTGAGCGCGAACTCCCGCGCGACGATCTCTTCAACGGCGATCTTCTTTTCCCAGCAGTCGCGGCAGTAGCGTTCCTCGCCGCGCGGCTCCGAGACTTCTTTCGCCTCACAGAGGGCGCACTTCGTCTTGGCGAGGTTCGATTTTCGCGGCGCCATCCCCTAATTATATCTGCTCACTAGAAGGCGAGTGTTTCGCGGCGGACGGCGGGCAAATACATCTCGCGCACGTAATCCTTCACCATCCGGCGCGCGCTGAATCCTGGCAGCACGGTTCGAATCGACTGCTTGACGATCTGTAGCCATTCGCGTGGGATGCCTCGACTGTCGCGTTCGTAGAAGGTCGGGACGAGTTGCTCCTCGATCAGGGTGTACAAGGCCTGCGCGTCGGCCCAATCCTCTGCCCCCTGGTCGTTGGAGTCGGCACGCCCTTCGATGAGCCATCCGTTCTCGCCAGTGAATCCTTCGGCCCACCAGCCGTCTCCGATCGACAGATGCGGGGTTCCGTTGATGGCGGCCTTCATCCCGCTCGTGCCGCTGGCTTCCATCGGTTTGCGCGGGTTGTTCATCCAGACGTCACACCCCTGGACGAGGAAGTGCGCGACGTGAAGATCGTAATCATCGACGAACCCGATCCTGCCGCCGAACTTGGGGTCGAGCGCACGGCGGAAGATCTGCTGCAGCTGATGCTTGCCGACTTCATCGGCAGGATGTGCTTTACCGGCGAACACGATCTGCACCGCGCGGCCCGGCGCGTTCAGAATTTTCGCGAGGCGATCGGCGTCCGTGAACACGAGCTCGGAACGCTTGTAGCTGGTAAAGCGCCTGGCGAACCCAATCGTGAGCGTGTTCTGATCGAAAAGCGTCGCGGCGGCGACGATCCTCGCCGCGCTCACATGTTCGTGCGTCCATCGGGCGCGCGCACGCTCGCGGATGAAATTCGACAGGAACGACCGCAGCGCCTGCCGCGCCGCCCACAACTCTTCGTCCGGGATGTCCATGACGCGATCGATCACCGCCGGGTCGTCGTGTGAGTCGAGCCAGTTCTGGCCCAGATGCCGCTCGAGCAACGCGGCGATCTCGGACGACATCCACGTCGAGACGTGCACGCCGTTGGTGATCGAGCGGATCGGCACCCGTTCGACGGGGACGCCCGGCCAGATCGGCTGCCACATCCGCTTGGTCACCTCACAGTGCAGGCGGCTGACGCCATTGATGGCGCCGCTGGCGCGCATCGCGAGCGCCGTCATATTGAACATCGGGCCGCCGCCGTTGTCGTGGTGACCCAATGCGAGAAACTGCTCGCGGTATCCACCGAGGTCACCCCAGGCGCCGGCCAGATGCGTTTCGACCAGATGGAACGGAAACGCATCGTGTCCCGCCGCAACGGGTGTGTGCGTGGTGAAGACCGTGGTGCTACGAACTTCGGCGAGGGCGCTTTCGAAGTTCGCGCCCGCCTCACAGAGATCGCGGATGCGCTGCAGCACCACGAAGGCCGCGTGGCCTTCGTTGAGGTGGTACACGGCGGGCTTGTAGCCCATGGCCTTCAGCACGCGAACGCCGCCGACCCCGAGGATGATTTCCTGCTGGACTCGCGTCTCGCGGTCGCCACCATACAGGCGCGCGGACAAATCTCGGTCCCATGGGGCGTTTTCTTCAAGATCGGTATCGAGCAGGTAGAGCACCACTCGCCCGAGGCGCACTCGCCAGACCGCGACGAGGACTGTCCGGTTGCCGAGTGGGACAGCGGTGATACACGGCTTGCCGTCCGGCGTGATCGCCGGTTCGACTGGTGCGCTCGTCCAATTCAGCTTTTCGTAGACCTCCTGCTGCCATCCATCGGCAGTCAGGCTCTGATGAAAATAGCCCTGCGGATACATGAAACCGACGCCAATGAGCGGCAGTCCGAGATCGCTCGCCTCCTTGCAATGATCGCCAGCCAGCGCTCCCAGGCCGCCGGCATAGATCGGCAGCGATTGATGCAGCGCGAACTCCGCGGAGAAGTAGGCAATTTGTTTCTGGGCGAGCTCGGGATGCTCGCGGTGACACCATGTCGCGCGCGAGGAGCGCAAGGCGTCAAGTCGGGCCACAGCGGCGTCGTAGTTGGCGAGCCACTCGGGATGGGACATTGCCCGTTCGAGCGCTTCGGGCGTGATCAGTTGCAGCATTCTTACCGGGTTATGCGCTGTGATCCGCCAGAGCGCATAGTCGAGCTGTCGGAAGACTTGCCGCGCGGGTGGCGTCCAGCTCCACCACAGGTCGCGGGCTAACGCCTCGATACGATTGATGCGGTCAGGAAATACGGTCAAGATGGCTGGTCTCCGTCGACTGCGCGTCAGCGAGCCGTCTGGCGCAACCCGGGTTCGGCCAGGCTCAAGTTGATGGCTGGTTTCTGCTGGTGGTCTCGCACGCGAAACCTGCATGCTAACACTGTCGCGACGTCCGGTCCGATGGTGTATGCTGGTGAGGTCGCATGGCCAGAAACGCCAGACCCACCGCTGCGAAACGCGAACGCGAGAAAGCCCTCATCGAGCGGCGCCAGCAGAAGGCCGCGCGTCGTCAGGATGCGAAAGACCGGAAGACGACGACGGACAGGGCGGACGGCGATCCGGATATTGCCCACATCAAGCTAGGGCCGCAGCCGCCTGCAGACTGGCAGGTCGAAGACAGCTAGTCAACTCCAGGAGTTGGCCGTTTGCGTAGAGGCGGCCCCTTACAGACCCGCCTTCCTTGAGAGTAGTGTGCTCGTGGAGAGGCGGGTCTTTCGACCCGCCTTCCTTCCAAGTTTTCAATTCGCCGCGAAGCAGTACAGCAGGCCCGCGCCGCCCGTCGCCACGAGATTCGGCTGGCTGCAGCCACGCGATCCGTGCGCCGAGTTCCATGACGAGTTGCCGCCGCCGGTACGGTCACTGTGCCCGAGCATCACGCTGCCTTTGCCGTCGGCGTTGCTCGAGTAGTTGCTGCAGGTCGTATCCATGTCACCAGCAATCGCGCGCCCGGTCGAATCCGAACCGGTCAGGATGTCATGCTGGTTCGGCATATCGCCGACGCCGTTGACGGTCCCGCCCTTTTCGGTCAGCGCGAACGTCTTGTTGATGCTGTTGCGGTCGCGCTGCACATCGCCGTGGAGATCGGCCACGTTGTTGGCAATGAGCTGACCGCGCGCGTTGAACCACGGACCAGCGCCGATGCGATCGCGCGCGTTCACGGCCGGCTGACCACCAGACGCAGGCTGACTGAGATACGCGCGCCAGGTACGCCCGGCAGGCGTCTCGAGCCCACCGCCCTTGGCGATCTGTGCACAGTAGGCATCAGCTCCGGCGATGCCGCCGTAATTGGCGCCATCGCCTTTGCCGACGCTCGTGATGAAGAACGAGGCGGGTCCCGCTGGGGCGGCGCCCCGACCCTGACCGGCCGCGCCGCCAGCGGGCTGTTGAGGCGCCTGGGCGAACGCCACAAGCGTTCCCAGTGCGGCAAATGCTGTCGCCGCAAGAACATGTCGCATCCTTCGCATCTGGATTTCCTCCTGTTTTCGGACTCCCGTCTTTGGGCGCCCGCCTTCGGTCTCTGATCCTGGTTCTTGTTCAGGTATTTCGTTTCCAGCTAGTTATGCCTTCGGCCGGGAAGGCGGGTAAAGTAGCACATTCCGCCGTGTCCACGTTGTCTCGACCCTCGATGTCGAATCTTCGTTACGCGGTCTGGGCCGCCGTCATTACCGTGTCCGGCACTGGCGCCCTCGGACAATCGGTGTCTCCAGATACGTCTGTCGCTCGCGTGGGTGATTACGTCGAGCGTTACTACGCCCGCGCGCAGAGCCTCGTCGTCGACGAGAGTGTGGCGATTCAACCCCTTGCCCTCGACTTGAGAGCAGAAGGATTCCCTCGCCGCTTGACCTACGAGCTCCGGGTGGAGTGGAACCCGGATTCGGACGACGATGTGCCCGCGAAGGTAACGAGGCAGTTGCTCACGATCAACGGACGCCCACCCAAGCCCGATCAGGAACCAGAGTGCCTCGATCCGCGAAGCACGTCCCCGGAACCGCTGGCGTTCTTACTCGCAGACCGTCGCGAGAAGTTCATTTTCAAGGCGGCTGGGCTGGGGCGCGTCGACGGCCGGGCTGCAATGATGATCGACTATCGATCGGTGAAGCCCGAAACGCCAAAGGTCGAGTGGCGGAAGGAGTGCGTCAGCATCGACCTTCCGGGTCGCGCGCGTGGCCGCATCTGGGCCGATCCCGAAACCGCCGAGATTCTACGGCTCGATGAAGGCATCACCGGACTGGTGGATATCGCGGTGCCCGCCGCACAGCAGCGCGCCGGCGGGTCGCCATACATGACGATCGAGCGCGCCGACAGCTCTATCAGGTACCGTCGAGTCGCATTCACCGATCCCGAAGAAAGCTTGCTGCTTCCGTCGAGCATCGATACCACGACGATCGTCAGGAATTCAGGAAGCCCGCGCGTTCGCATCTCGCAGACCTTTGGCAACTATCGCCGATTCGTGACCGGCTCCCGCCTCATTCCCTAGATCGGCCTTGCAGACCTCTGCGCCAACCGGCGCGCGCCTTGCCGATGCGGCTACAATCCCGAGCGTAAGGAGGCTGCGTGACCACGATGTCCGACGTGCCAGACGCCGCAACGCTGATTGCCCGCGCGGCTTCTCTACGACCTCTCCTCGAACGGAACGCCGAGAAAACCGACGGGCAGAGACGACTGCCTGACGAGGTCGTCCAGGCGCTGAAGGAAACCGGCCTGTGCGCGCTGATGGTGCCGCGGCGTTTCGGTGGGTATCAGACGTCGGTCCGCACCTACATCGACGTGATGAGCGAGCTCGGTCGAGGCTGCGGCTCGACCGCATGGGTCGCGAGCCTCATCAATGTATGTGCCTGGCTGGCGGCGCTCTTTCCCGAGCGCGCGCAGAGCGACGTCTGGGAGTCGAATCCTGACGCGTGGGCAGCGGGCTCACTGGCGCCAAACGGCGAGGCCACTCCGGTCGACGGCGGATGGCGCGTGAATGGCCGGTGGCCATGGGCGTCGGGATCGCTCCACGCGCAGTGGGGCGCCTGCGGCATCCACATGAAGAACGAGCGCGGTGAGATGGCCAACTTCGGTCTGTCGCTCATGCCGATGAACCAGCTGACGATCGAGGACACCTGGTTCATGGTCGGCATGAAGGGCACCGGCAGCAACACGATCGTGGCCAAAGACGTGTTCGTGCCTGAGCACCGGTTCCTGCCGTATCCCCAGGCATTCGCCGGCACGTATCGCACCGAGTTCAAGGATGAAGTCATCTACCGGGTCGATCTGGTTCCGGTGACGGTGCTGATCCTGGCGGGCTCGCAGATCGGTGTGGCGCGCGCCGCGCTCGAACACGCCATCGCGAAGTCGCGATCGCGCGGCATCACGCATACCAATTTCCCGCTGCAGGCCGAATCGAGTGGCTTTCAGATGCAGGTGGCCGAAGCCGCGATGAAGATCGATACGGCCACGCTGCATGCCCAGCGGGCAGCTGATGATCTCGATCGCGCCGCTGAGGAGCGACGTCACATGGATCTGACCGAGCGCGCAAGGGTCCGCATCGACACGGCGCTCGTCGCGAAGTACTGCCGCGAGGCGGTCGAAGTGCTCGTCGCCGCGCATGGCACGTCGAGCCTCGCTGATTCCAATCGCCTGCAGCGTTTGTGGCGTGACGTGCACACCGCGAGCCATCACGCAATCACGGAGTGGCAGGTGAATCTCGAGGTTTACGGCAAGGCACTGCTCGGCGTCGAGCCGAACATCACGCATTTGATCTGACTCGGCTGACGTGAGCCGTCGTGTCCGTGGGCGAAGAGCCATGAGAATCGCGGTCTTCTCGATTGCTCTCGTCATCATCGCGATGGGTGTGGTCGCCTTCGTTGGCCCTGAGTGGTTTCATTGCACACGCTGTGCGTCCGCAATGGCGTAGAGGCGCGTCTTAGCTAACTTTTTCCGTGCCTGTCTCTCCTGTAGCATGCACGCCAGGTCCCCGCGAATGCTTCCGGCACATATCGGTCGGTACGAGATTCAGCGGCCCCTCAGCAAGGGTGGAATGACGTCGCTGTATCTGGCAAGGGAGCCGGAGTTAGATCGCCTGGTTGTCATCAAGCTGTTCAAGGAGGAGTACTCCGACGACCGGGAATTCCGTGAACGCTTTGCCATTGAGGCCCGCACGCTAGTAAGGCTCCAGCACCCGAACATCTTGAGCGTGTACCAGATCGGCGAGCACGAGGGTCACCCCTTTCTGGCGATGGAATACATCGACGGCGAGACGCTCAGGCACCGTCTGGCCCGCACACCACCTTTGAAGCTCGCAACAGGTCTGAAAATCGTCGAAGACCTGTGCGCCGGACTTGCCAGCGCGCACGATGCGGGCATCGTCCACGGTGACATCAAACCCGACAACATCCTGATCGACCGGCAGGGGGTCGTGAAGGTATTCGGGTTCTCGACTCCACGCAACGTGCCCGCGACGATCGTTGGTAACTACAGCTATCTTTCGCCGGAGCAGTTGCTCGGTGAGACGGTCGACAAGCGAAGCGACCTCTTCGCTGTGGGTATCGTGCTATACGAGGTCATCGCCCAGCAGCCGCCGTTCCCTGGTGATTTTCACGCCGCGTACCATCGCGTGCTCACAGCCGGTCCTGTGCCGCTGGAGGAGAGAGTCCCGGACGTGGATCCGGCGCTCGTAAGGATTGTGATGCGCGCACTCGAGCGCAATCCCGGCGACCGGTATCAGGACGCACACGAGATGAGGCAGGAGCTGTCGCGCGCTCGACTTGACCATTATCCCGACGAACCCGACGATGCGCACGCGACGGTTGTCCTGCCGGCGCCGAGCGCGCAAACGATGTCTCGATCGGAGGAGGTCAACCCGCTGCTCGACGAGAACGTTCAATTTACTGTCTTCAGGCCCAAAGTGCTGGCGCCGGCAGTGTGGGACACGATGCTGGTCTTCGCGCATTTGAGCGAGCCGCGCGCCGATGCCGGCCCTGATGAGCCGCACCCGCTCGAGGAAGTCGAGCGGCAGGCAGAGGTGATCCTCGGCACTCTCGAGGCACACGGCCGGCAGACGGTTGACAGCCTGGAGTCGGTTCCTCGCGATGGGGAACTGACACTGGTCCCACATGCAGAGGGGATCACATTCAACCCCCCCTCACGCCGGTTCACGTGGAAGGAAAGTGTTCACCGCGAGGAGTTCCGGATCAGAGCGGACGCGGTCTCGTCGAAGGAAACCATCCGCGGCCGTCTCTCGGTGTATCTCGGCTCGCTCGTCATCGCCGAAGTCGGCTTGATCTTCAAGATTGGAACGGACTCGAATTCACGCGAGACGGTCCGTGACATCGGCCGCCGCTACCGGAACATCTTCGCGTCGTATTCGCACCTTGACGAGGTGGTCGTCGCAGAGTTCTCCGACTACGCGCGGGCAATGGGCGATCGCTATCTGCGCGATGTGATCGATTTGCGAGCAGGTGAACGCTGGCAGACGGCGCTCGAGGATTTGATTAGGCGCGCCGACGTATTTCAGCTGTTCTGGTCGTGGAACGCGCTCGCCTCGCCGCACGTACGACACGAGTGGCAGTACGCGTTGAGCCTCCAGCGCGCCTCGTTTATCCGGCCGGTCTACTGGGACGACCCGCTACCGTCGCGAGGCGACCTCCCTCCCGCGGCACTCAGCGCAATTCACTTCGAGCGGATCCAACCACGGCGCCCGTCGTCGCGTGGCCCGTCAGTCGATACCTCGATGATCGAGCCGCTCCAGCCGAGTCCGGCAGCGATTTCGCCGGTCCCGATGGCCCCCGGTTCCTCGCGCGACCCCGACACGGGGACCATGAAGATACCGGTGGCGAAATCGCAACCACAGCCACGCGCATCCAGATCGTCGGGTCGGTCGGGCGCATCGTGGCGCATCATCGGTTCGATCGCCGCGGGCATCGTGCTTTTCGTCGTTGGTACACGATTTTGGCTCGGCGGCCAGTCGCCTCCCAGTGAGACGCCACCAGCGTCCGTTGGTTCGCCAAGTAACCCGACGCCCACACCGCCAGCGCCACAACCACCGTCACCAGTGCCGCCGTCTCCGGGGCCGCCGGATCAGGCGAAAGCGCCGCCGCGTCCTCCGGCACCGGCATCCGCACCGGTTCGTTTAACGATTCGTATACTCGCCTTTGATGCCAAGACGGCGGCCAAGGTCGAGGCCAAGGTCGTCGAGGTCAATAGCGGAAGACCGGTCAGCGACGGCGTCGCAAATGACAGCGGAACGATCGTGTTGGACCGTGTGCCCAGGGGACGCTATCGATTGGTCGTGTCCGCCCCGGGTCATCGCGACGTCGTTCGTGACGTACGTATCGACGCTGATCAGACGCTCGAGATCGATCTCGAGGCACGGTGACTTCTAACGCGTAGTCCGATTCCGGCGTATCAACAGCGCAGCGACGACGAGCATCACGAGTGCAAACCCCGTGAGTCCGCCCATGAAGGCCACGGTGAAGATGCTGTAGGCCAGGCCCTCGGTCATGCACTCAGCGTAACACTCGTCGTGTTGCAGAAAGGCTCAAGTGTGGCGATGCCGTCTGACGACCGGCGGCACGCGTCGCGCCCAGTAGCCAGCAGCAACAAGCCGGTTCCAAGTGTGACCTGCCACCAGATTCCGTAGTCCATCTAACGTGAATTATAGAGTGCAGCTATCCAAGAATTGCCGCAGTTCAGTGAGTGTGAATGTCTAGGCCGTGTGGACCTTGGGAGTTGGGAGTGGGGAGTTGGGAGTTGACGTTTCTTTTGGCGGAAACTCTCCTTCCCAGCGCGCGATGACGACGGTCGCGAGACAGTTG
>Ga0207701_10002328_pt1 | contig 19718 bp, 16 predicted proteins | sample KBSSwiSSwithPhiX_FD_184294 | JGI IMG/M metagenome (GOLD analysis project Ga0207701, IMG submission 184294) | Switchgrass rhizosphere bulk soil microbial communities from Kellogg Biological Station, Michigan, USA, with PhiX - S5 (SPAdes) (version 2) | ecosystem: Environmental > Terrestrial >... | reverse complement strand
GCAGAACGTGCAGAACATGCGGAAGGTGGATATCGCGCTGAATTTCTCGTTCTAACTATGATCCGGGGGGCTTCGCCCGGCGAAACGACTACTTCGCAGGAACCGCCTTCAACAAATACTCACGCCGCGCGTCGGCGAATGCCTTGATGCTCTGCACCCCGGCTTCGAACCCGGCAGTGTCATAAATTTTCCGCGTGTCGACCTTGACGTCCTCGGCAATGAGGTCGTGATACTTCTGTGCCGTCGGACCAAGCGTCTTCCAGTCGAGCCACTTGTCGGCGATCTCGCGAACGTATGACAGATAGCGCGCGCGCAGCGCCGGCACGGCGAGAAGTTTCGAACGCAAGGGTTTACTCGGGTCGGTGATGCGAACCAGTGGATCGAGCGTGGGACCCGCGCCGCCGGGACCGAACCCGCCGCCGCCGAATCCTCCGGGCGGCGGCTGGAAGCCTGGATCGCCCATGCCCGGTGGTGGTCCTCCAGGCCCGCCTCGCATGAACCCACCGGGTCCGCCCCCCCGGCGCCCGCCACCTTCCTCGGGACCCATGGCTTCGTTCACATCGTGCGGGATGACGTGAATGATGCCTTTTTCGTCCTGATACAGGCTGTAGTCGCTCGCCCGCGTCCAGTAGCCATCGGTGTTGACAAGCGCGATTTCGACCGCGAGAAATCTCAACGCACCGTCCACGTCGAAGACTGGCGCCAGCGCCGCTTCGAGCTTGTCTGGAGGCGTGTCGTTGAGAACCTTGAATACGTGGATCAGTGCCGCCCACGCTTCGGGGTCTTCCTTGCTGGTCATTTCATAGGAGCGTTGATAGTCAGCCGGGTTGTCGCTCAGATAGGTAAAGCCTGCCTGTCCCTGCGGGCTGCCGGGAGTTTTCCAGCGCGCGCCCTTGGTGGACTGGTAGAAGTCGCGCGTGAAGTCTTTGTTGAACTGTTCCGCGTTGACGTACAGTCCCCAGCTCTCGCCGTTGATCACGACGCGCATGTAATTCATTTTCGGCGTCGGCAGATAGTGCGACGCGATCTCGGTGTAGAGCACCGCCCGCAGAAAGCTCGGATCGCTTGCCGCGTTGAGAAGATTGAGCGTCTTGTAGCCGTTGAATGCCTGTTTGTCGTCGGCGAAGTCGAACGACAGATTGAGCGAGCGCTTGCGCCCTTCCGGAATCATGAAGTACGACGACATGCCGCGGAAGTGAACGCCCACGTCGTTGTAGACCTTGCCATCAATGGTCGCGACCGCGGGGACGTCCACGTCTGTGTTGTTGAACGCCGCCAGCTCCTGCTCCCAATCATTCGCTTCAAAACGCAGGAAAACAGTCCGGATGGTCATCGGGTCGTACACCGGCGCGGTTGCATACGTCTTCACATCGGCGGGCGCCAGCTTGCGTCCGGGCTCCGCCGGACTCGCTCCACCAAACGGTCCGCCCCGACGTCCGCCGCCGAATCCACGAACCGGTTGCGTCGCGAGCCATTCCCGCGCGGCTTTGCGTTCGGCGGTATTGAGCCGCTTGTTGTTGTCGGTATCGAATTGGGCGAGGACCTTGCGCTCCTGTTCCATCGGTCCGCCAAAGCCGCCGCGCTGCGCGGCTATGCCGACTGGCAGCAGCGCCGCGAGGGCCACGCCGGTTGCGAATAGCTGTTTTGAAAATCTCATGATCAGTTCCCTGTGTTTTGGCGCGGTCTAAAGACCGAGCCCTACATTGCACGGCACTGGCACCCCAGGCATCCTCGGCACCCCGTCTTAGTCCACCTGCTCTTCCCGCCTGTGTAACTCCACGTTCTGTACGCCGTCGATCCGGTTCAGCGCGTTGACCAGCGCGCTGGCGTGGTTGTCGCCGCGCAGCGCCGCGTGATACGACGCATCGATCGACATCCCTTGCCTCGCTGTCGTGACCGAGACGAGTCGCCGCCCCGAGACGAACTGATCGAGGGTCGCACCGAGCAGCGCGTCCGCGTCGTGGCCGAGAGCCATCCGGACGTGCAGCGCGTACGGTAACTGTTCGTCGGTGGGTGGCGGCAATGTCATGCTTCGCCTTCGCAAGAGCAGCGCAGCGCCACCAACTACCGCGAGCCCACAGAGGGCGACAGTGGGGTGATTGGCCCCCATTGCCATGCCGATCGCCACCGCGAAAATTACGTACGCCGTGTCCTGGGTGTCGCGGACCACGGTGCGGAACCGGACAATCGACAGGGCACCAACCAGGCTGAACGCGCGCGCGACGTTGTCGCCAATCACCTGCGTGACCATTGCGATCAGAATGGTCAACAGCACGAGCGTGACGCCGAATGAGTCCGATTCGCCATCGGCGCGACGCGCACGCTTGTAAACCCAGGCGATCGCGAGACCAAGGACGAACGCCAGTACGAGGCGCGCCGACATCAACACCAGCGCGCCGCTGTCGAAGTCGATGAGCGGCGCCAGAGACTCAGGCATGCGTGGAGTTGGCGCTGACGGGGACCACGGCACCAAACGCGCCCTCACCCAGTGCAGTCATTCCGAGGCGATACTTCGAAGCGCGCTGCGGTTCGAGGGCGAACTCTTCGACCAGCCGTTTGAAAACCGCAGGAACGCGATAGCGGTACTTCAACTCGAGGATCATCTGTCCGGGGACGACCAGTGCGCCAGCCTGACTTGAAAAACGAGTGGTCCGCACGCCGACGACCCGGACATCGTCATCGAGCGTCAGCCGCGCCGGTCCTTCTGGGGTACGGGCAAACCGCGCGACCCGTGCATACGACAATTCGCACACCGGCCGGATCTGCCGAAGCAAGAGCCGGCGATGAAACCACTCCCCGGGCCACCCCGTGTCGGCAGTCGGGTCGGACAGTTGACCGAGGGAATCCAGGGGGACGATGGTCCGGCGCTTGACCAGCACACCCGGCTTGCGCAGCTTTCGTTCCAGGAAGACGAACTCCGCCTCGCCATACCTGCGCACGCGATACTTGCTTCTGCCGAATGACCCCCTGCGATGAAAGACATGGCCTTCCGCGGTATCGAAATACAGGCTGGCGGTGTGGTACGAGTCGTTGAACTGGCCACCCCCGTAGGGATCCGGTTCGAGGTTCTCCCGCGCCCAGCCACGGATCTGTTCACCGACGGCGGCCGGGAGCACGAACTTGACCTCTGAGGCGAAGGGCCGCGTTTCGCGTGCGTGTGGTGACATCAGTTCTTGAATACGTTACATCGCGGTCACATGCTACGAAAAACTGCGATCTGAGTTCTTTCTTCACGGTTCTGCCATAGAAATGCCGCCGAAACTGATTGCTGAATGCTCACTGTTGATTGCCTCGGGCGACAAAACCGACAATTAGTCCTTTTAGCGGCGTGTGCCCCAATCAATCAGCAATCAGAAATCAGCACTTACATGCCCTCACCTAATGACGCTACCAGGTTGGACAGGATCGCTCATAACGCGATGTTGAAATACGGCCTGCGGCCGGAATGGCCACCCGAAGCGATCGCCGAACTGGCGCGGCTAAGGGCGAAAGTTCCGCCGGCAGCGCGGGACCTCCGCTCCTTGCCCTGGTCTTCGATCGATAACGACGAGTCCCGCGACCTCGATCAACTCGAGGTGGCGGTCGACGACTCCACGCCACGACTCCTGATCGCGATTGCCGATGTCGACTCGCTGGTCCAGCAGGGTTCCGCTCTCGACACGCACGCGCAAACGAACACGACATCCGTGTACACGCCGGCGCGGGTGTTTCCTATGTTGCCGCCGGAGTTATCCACCGATCGGACGTCTCTCAACGAACGGGAGGATCGCGCAGCGCTGGTGATCGAGATGGCGGTTGATGAGGATGGGACCGTCACCCGTTCTGATGTCTACCAGGCGCGGGTGCAGAATCATGCGAAGCTGACCTACAACGCCGTGGCGGCGTGGCTCGACGGCCGTGAGCCGGCTCCGTCAGCGCTGACGAGCAACTCGGCGCTGGCCAGGCAGCTGACGCTGCAAGATCGCATTGCGTCGCGGCTTCGCACGCATCGAGAAGAACAAGGAGCTCTCGATTTCGATCGACGCGAAGCAAAACCTGTCATGGCTGACGGCGCGGTCACCGAACTTCGCACCGACGAACCCAATCGGGCACGCGATTTGATTGAAAGCTTCATGGTCGCCGCAAACGGTGCCACCGCCCAGTTCCTCTCGTCGCACGGTTATCCGTCGATTCGCAGGGTCGTCCGGTCGCCGGAGCGGTGGCCTCGCATCGTCGATCTCGCGCGCGAGCATGGCGCATCCCTTCCCCCGGCTCCCGATGCGCGGGCGCTGCAAGCGTTCCTGGCGGCGGAACGCGCCGAGCAGCCGGAAGACTTTTCGGATCTGTCGCTCAGCGTGATCAAGCTGCTCGGCCGCGGCGAGTACGTTGCGGAGTCGCCGACGCGTCCCTCAGACGGTCACTTTGCGCTTGCCGTCAGCAATTACACACATTCCACGGCCCCGAATCGCCGATTCACGGATCTGGTGACGCAGCGGTTAATCAAAGCGGCGCTGAGTGGCAGGACGTCGCCGTATCAATTGGCGGAGCTGTCGCAGCTGGCCGCGCACTGCACGAAGCAGGAAGATGCGGCGAACAAAGTCGAACGGCTGGTGCGCAAAGCTGCCGCCGCTCTGTGGATGTCGAACCGCATCGGCGACGTATTCGATGGGATCGTGACCGGGGCGTCAGCAAAGGGCACGTGGGTTCGATTGCGAGGACCACTCGTCGAGGGACGCGTCGAGCGCGGGCAGGAGGGACTTGACGTCGGCGACCGGGTGCGCGTCCGTCTGCTGAGCACAGATCCGGATCAGGGTTTTATAGATTTTGCGCGTGTGTGAATTGGCTGAGAGCCAGGAGCTATTTCTTCAGTGCGAGCCGAATATGCTCCGTATGATGACGGCAATGCCACGCATACATCCCGAGCGCATCGTCGATTGAGACCATTCCCCACTGAGGGTGGGAAAACGTCTTCCGGAAATCAGGCTCGGGCAGGGCACGCAGGAACGCGAGCCATCGGCGGTGAAGTGCGTCGAGGAGATCGAGCGACATCGCAACCGGCGCACTTTTCGCTTCCGGCAACTCCGCCCACAAATTCTCTTCGTACGTCTTGGCCGCAGGTTGATTCTCGGTGACGGCGAGTTTCATCCGCACGTACGCGTTCATGTGGCTGTCGGGGACATGGTGGACCACCTGTCGCACGGTCCAGCCTCCGGGGCGGTACGGCGTGTCAAGTTCGGCGTCGGTCAAGCCTGTGACCAGCGACCGAATGCGCGCTGGCGCTGATTCGAGAACGGCGAAGTAGTCCTCACGCGTGCGCGCATTGAGCGGCGCCGTGCTGCGCGGCATGGGACCGACCGGGTAACGCAGGCGTTCGATGTCCTGGCTTGTTTGCATTTCCCTTCACCAATTCACTAATTCACCAATTCTACGACGCCCCCCGCGGCAGCTTCCCAAGCAGCCGACCGAGAAGCTTGACGCCATAAATAGCTGCGCGTTCGCGCGTTTGCTCGAGATCGACGGGATCGTTGGTGAATCGAAGCGCCCACAGATCACCGACAGCTTTGTCGTCCCCTTCGGTCGGATGCAGGGCGATCCAGTAGAGGGCCTTGATCAACTGATCCTTCGGAATGTCCTGCTGCAGCTGATAGAACACGGCCTGCGCCGCGAAACGCTCGATCGGTTGCTGCTGCACGTCGGGCACCGCTGCGACGTAGAGCATGTTGCGAACGCGCTGCACCGGATCCGCGACCTTGCCTGGCTGCCAGGATGGAAGGTTCTCCTGAATGAACCGCAGGTGTTCTGATGTGTCGGGATCCGGCTCTTCTTCGTCGCGCGCGATCGGTGTGACGATGCCGCTGTCGGATGGCAGTCGATCGAAGACCAGATCACGCTCGATATCCGCGACTGTCACCGCCTGCCACGATGGTGGCGTTGGGTGAGGAAGCGTCACCGTGTTTGCGGGAGCTTTCTCGGCTGCAGGCTTCTCGGGTGGAACTGCCTCCACTTGCGGTAGGTCGTTGGGAATCGTGGACCGTGCGTTCGACGGGGCAGGTGCGGGTGCCGCTTTGCCGGCGGCGGCTTTTTTCTCTGCCTCGCTCAACGTCAGTACCGGCGGAATCGGAGAACGTTCTCGGACGGAAGCGGACGCGGGGGCCGGCGCCCCCGGCTCCGGAGTCGGCGCCGGCGTCGCAGCCGGGGCCGCGACGCTGTCCTCCGACGATCGCGCCGATGCGGGCGTGTATCCGCGCGATTCCGCAAGGACGCCGACAATCACCCACGCCAGCACGGCGACGCTGATCCAGGCTTTGCCGGACCGTCGCGCGAAGCGCTGTTGCGCATCCCAGCGGAACATCTTGGCGCCCGCAATCGTGCCACCGGTGCCGATGATGACCAGCGCCAGCAGTTCGAACCCGGTCTTGCCGAGCCCGGGCCCGACAATGCATGCCTGCAGCGCCTGCACCGCGTAGCGTCCCGGGAAGAACTGCGAGAGGTGCTGCGCCCAGTCAGGCAGGGTCGCAATCGGAACGGCGATGCCGCCGATGATCAGCATGGGAAGAAAGATGCATTGCCCGAGGGCCTGCACGGCCGGCACGTTGTCGGCCATCATCGCCATCACCAGGCCGAGGCCGATGAACGCAAACGAGACGAAGGTGAAGACGATCCACAGGTCGACCGGATGCTGCGGCCACGGCATGCCCATCGCCAGCGCGACTGCGAGCTGGAGCAGTCCCGCGGTCAGGAGGATGAGATATCGTGCGGCAATGACGCTCAGCACCAGCGTGGCGGTCGCAATCGGCGCGAGGCGGTAGCGACGCCATACGCCGCGCTCGCGCTCGCTCACCATCGTCGTTGGCAGGCCAAAACAGGCGCCGCCGAGGACACTAACGGTCAAGAGTTCGCCCATGTGGCGCGCGAGGACCACTCGCTCGTACCGATACAGCACGTAGAACGCGAGCAGGAAGATCAGCGGGAACAGATAGCTGTAGATGAGCGCCATCTTGTTCCGGTAGTGCAGCGTCAGGCTGATACGAAGCTGCTGAAGGGCTGCTTGCATGAAATCAGGTCCGTTACTGCTGTGAGTCCTCGGCGGTCAATGCGAGGAACACGTCTTCCAGTCTCGCTTTCCGGGCGTGGAGTTCGAGCACTTCCACCCCGAGATCGTTAACGACTTTCATCACCGCCGACAGTGTCGGACCGGCCGTCTTCGTCCTGAATGTGATCGTCGAATTCTCGCAGACGAGGTCTTCGATTCCAGGAATGACTGCCAATGACTTTGGGTCGAGGGGCTGTGCGGTTCGCAGCAGGACACTCTGTGCCGAGGTACTCGCGGCGATAAGATCCCGGGGCGGACCAGAGGCAATGATTCGGCCGCTATCGATGATCGCAATTCGATCGCATAGCTGTTCCGCTTCGTCGATGTTGTGCGTCGTGAGCAGAACGGTGTGGCCGTCGCGTTTCATCCTGACGATTTCACCGTGAAGGTCCCGGCGAGACTGTGGATCGAGCCCGCTGGTGGGTTCATCGAGGAAGATCAGTTCCGGGTTGTTCACGAACGCGAGCGCGACGGCGAGACGCTGGCGTTGCCCCGCTGAGAGCGAATCGAACGACGCATCAGCTTTCTCAGTGAGCGAGAAACGGTCGAGCAGCTCTGAAGCGGCGGCCGTCCTCTTATAAAAGGATGCGAACAGTGCCAGGGCCTCGCGCGGCGTGATCTTGTCCTGGAGAGCTATGGTTTGAAGAACTGCGCCGATCTTCTCTTTGACCGCCTTCGGGTGCCGGCGCGCGTCCAGGCCGCAGACTTCAATATAGCCGGCGTCGGGCTGTCGCAGGCCAATCACACACTCGAGCGTCGTGGTTTTTCCGGAACCGTTGGGTCCGAGCAGCCCGAAAATCTCGCCATCTTCAATCGCAAAGCTGACACGCTGGGCGGCGAGGACGTTGTCGTACCGTTTTTCCAGTTCTTTGACGACCACCTTCTGCATGGCTGCCTTGCAGAATACAACAGCAAGGGACTTCCGGTCGGAGACCATTCGGAGGATGATGTGGCTTCCGGCTTTAGCCGGAAGAACTTACAAGGAGTCACAAATGCGACGGGCTTTCACCACGTTCATGATCGCGCTCGTGTGGAGTGCAGCGGCATTCGCGCAAGCGCCTGCCGGCACCGCCGCGCCCCCGGCAGGGCAGCAAGGCGGCCGTGGTGGCGGACGAGGGCCACAGGGACCGCAGGTCGTCTCACCGCAGGTGAACGCCGATCGAACTGTCACCCTCCGGGTGCTTGCACCGAAGGCGACTGAGATCACGGTGACAGGTGAACTGCTGAACGGCAGTCAACCGAAGCCGATGACGAAGGGAGACGACGGAATCTGGACCGCGACGCTCGGGCCGGTGCCCGTCGACGTCTATACGTATGCCTTCAACATCGACGGAGTGAACACGACCGATCCGCGCAACCCGTGGGTCAAGCTCGTGTCCGCGACCGGACTCGCGTCGCAGGTCGAAGTGCCGGGGGATGGTCCCCAGTACTACGACTCAAAGCCGGTGCCGCACGGTCTCGTCCAGATCATGACCTATGAATCGAAGGCGACCGGCGCGACCAGACAGGCGTACGTCTATACCCCGCCGGACTACAACCGGACGACCACGAAGTATCCAGTGTTCTATCTGCTTCATGGTGGTGGTGATCTCGATCCGGGTTGGGTGATGACCGGCCGGGCAAACATCATCATGGACAACCTGCTGGCCGAGAAAAAGGCCGTCCCGATGATCGTGGTGATGCCCCTCGCGCGTGGCGGCGGCAGTCTGGGGCTCGGACCATCCGGGATGTCGCCAGGGATTGCCGCTGCGGGCAACGTGGTCCCGGGCGCCGGTCGGGGAGCTGGCGCGCCTGGTGGCGCTCCTGGTGCCCCGGCGGGTGCTCCGCCAGCGCCGGCCGGTCCCGCGCCGCTTCAGGCATTCGCGCAGGACTTCATCGGCGATCTCGTGCCCGCCGTTGAGAAAACGTTCCGCGCGTCGAGCAAGCCAGAGGATCGTGCGATTGGTGGTCTGTCAGCCGGCGGTGCCGCGACGGTCAACACCGCGTTCAGTCGTCCGGACTTGTTCCGCTACATCGTGATCTTGAGTGCCGGCGCGGGGCAGAACGTGGAGGACCTGTATCCGAAGTTCTTTGCCAATAGTGCCGCAGGCGCGAAGCAGATGCGACTGATCTGGCTGGCAGCCGGCGACGAGGACTTTGCGCTCAACGGAACGAAGGCGCTCGATGAGGTTCTGACAAAGAACGGCATCAAGCACTCCTTCAAGACGACCCAGGGGCGACACGAGTGGCGACTGTGGCGTCCGCATCTTTACGAGTTTGCGCAGCTGCTGTTCAGGGACTCGAAGTCAGGAGGGACAAAGTAGCTGGCGTCACCCTTCCCAGCCATTAATAATCGTTTCGCGCAGATCGAATCCAAACGCGCGCTCGGTAATGGCGATGATGGGAGGGCCCTGCAGACGTTTGTAGACCGAGCGACGGATCCGGCGGAAGCAGTCGTACACAACCGTGCTGAACGTCTCGGACGTGTGTTTGTCGTACACCGTCAGGCCATCCGCGTCCGGGACGAAACGCGCCGGATCAAGTGCGCGCTGCTCGAACTGGCGGACCAGCGCGGCGGGACTCGTGCGGCGTTCAACGATTTCGCCGACGATCGGAGAGACGACCCAGTAGTCGAACGGGTCGTACTGGCCCGAGGCGAGCTCTGCTGATGGTTTGATGTGGAACGTGTCCTCCGGGATCCGGTCCTCGCCATGTTTCGCGTTGACGTAGCGCGCCAGCCGATAGACATCGAGCTTCGAGAGATCGCCGATGAGCGAAACGCCGCCGCACATGTCGCCGTAGAGCGTCGCGTAACCCAGGGCTATCTCGGTTTCATTTCCGCACGAGATCAAGAGCGCTCCAGTGTCGTTCGACTCGGCCATCATCAGTAGTCCACGGATTCGCGCGTGAAGATTCTCTCGTGTGAATCCTTTCTCGATCGGATGCGCGTGGCTTTCGAAGATGCCGCGCACCTGTTCGTCGATCTCCTGGATCGGGATCACCCCGTACTTGACACGACATGCTCGCGCCAGCCTGGCGGCGATCGACTGTGTCATTTCCGTGTTGTAGCGGGACGGCATGTTGTAGGCCGACACGCGATCGGGACCGAGCGCGTCGACCGCGATGGCCAGCGCCAGCGCCGAGTCGATACCGCCGGACACGGCCACGACGGCGCGATCGAACCCCGTCTTCCGCATGTAGTCGCGCAGCGCCATCACCAGGCCGTCGTACATCTCGCGGTCGTCGTCGGCGGGGGGCAATTTCACCGACGGCGAACGAACAGACGGATCGACGTCGACGATCAGAAGCTGCTCTTCGAACTGGCGGCCGATCGCGATCAACCGTCCCGCTGAGTCGTAGACAAGGCTCTCGCCGTCGAAGGGGATGATGTTCTTCCCGTTGTCAGCCGCCCCGGTGGTGTTGATGTAGACGAGCGGTTTTTCGATCACTGCCAGGTGACGACGGATGATCTCGTCTCGGACGTGGCGCTTGCCGGGACAAAACGGCGAGGCGTTCAGGTTGAGGAGAATTTCAGCGCCTTTCTCGGCGAGCTCGGTCAGCGGCTTGATTTGATAGAAGTCGTCCCAGAGGTCCTCGCAGATCGAGACGCCGAGGCGGACCGGACCGCGCGCGCTGGCCACGGTGACCGGCTCGCGGACATCGCCGGGCGTGAAGAACCGCTTGTCGTCGAAGTAGCGATAACTTGGAAGCAGCGTCTTGTGCGTGCGCTGCAGCACCTGTCCGTCGCGGATCACGGCTGCGGCGTTGTACTTTCGCAGGCCGCCGCTGTCATTTCGCGCCGCGATGTCGAAGTCGATGAACCCGATCACCGCCGTGATGTCGCGAGCCGCATCGGCAATCCGCCGCATCCCCCGTTCGTTCGCGGCGAGGAACCCTTCGTCCTCGACGAGATCTCCGATGCAGTAGCCGGGCAGCGCCATCTCCGGTGTGACCACGAGATCCGCGCCCCCGGCTCGCGCGGCATCGAGCGCGGCGAGAATCTTCGCGGCATTTCCGTCGATGTCGCCGCTCGTGGGATTCAGCTGCGCCAAGGCGATACGCATATCACCTTATTGTGCACGGCACGCGAAGTTCCCCGCTTCGTCGGTGCTGCCCTGGCCCTTATAGCGCGCGGTCTGAGGAAATGGACAGAGCGGCCGGGACCGGACGACCGCACCGGTCGCGTCGCGACGGATCGCCGCCAGCGTCTCGGGTGCTTTTCCATTTTCAACCCAGTCGACGACCGCCGTGAGCTGGCCTGTGGGCGCGGGACCTGCGCCGCCACCACAATGTCCGACGCCTGGCGCCAGAAAGAACCGCATGAACTCGGCGGTCTTGGCCGCGCCTCCCATGTGGTCGATCACACGCTTGTAGTAATCGATCGATCCTCCCGGATAAATCAACGGATCGGACTGACCGTGCCACATCACGATCCGTCCACCGCGATCGCGGAACGCTCTCAGGTCGGGATTGTCGGTCGCGATCACCGCGCTGAACTGTTCAACTGACTGATCCCACAGCTGTTCGTATGAGCCACGCGTGGTCGTCGTCCAGTCCCACTGCGGATTCTGCGCCAGAAAGAAACGAAACCAGTCGAGGGTGATTGGATTCGGTCGCGCCGTCGGCGGATTGCCTTGCGTGCCGCTCAGGCCGCCGAAGTCGGCTCCCCGGGGAAGTCCATACCAGAGGACCGAACCGTCGGTTCGCCGCGGCCCATCCCAAATCTTTCTCACGACGTCGGCGTCTGCATCAGTGAACGCTCCGCAGTCGCCGGTGGACGTGCCGACCAGCGCTTTGGGATCGTAAGTGCATCGCGTCGGATCGTCGATCACTCCATCCTTCACTCCATCGAGTTCATCGCATGCCGCAACGGCTGCGGTTGTCGCGCGAGCGAACTTGCACATCGGCGGAACGTTCTTCGCTTCCATCATCGTCAGTGCGCCCCACAGCTGCTCGGGATGAAGCTTGGTCCAATTGATTGCGGGGGCACCGGCAGCGATGCCATCGTAATCGGCCGGGTAGCGCTGCGCTTCCATCAGTCCCTGCCGGCCACCGGTCGAACATCCATTGAAATATGCGCGCCGCGGCGGCGTGCCGTAGAACGCTTCCGTGATGGCCTTGCCTACAACCGTCATCTCGTGAATGCCGAGATACGCATTGTCGCGAATCAGCTGCCAGTTCAAACGACCGTTCGGGTCGAGGGCGAAGCTGCCACTGCCGCCTTCGTGACCGGTATCAGTGGACCCGGCGGCGAAACCTTGGACGACGGGCTGTCGCACGGCCATGGGGCTGCCGCCTGAAAATCCGCCGCCGCCAACGCCCTGAAAACGTCCGTTCCAGTCCTTCAGCGGAAAGGCAAGAAAGATTCGCACTTTGTCGCCAGCAGGCGGATGCGTGACTACGGCAGTCACGCGACAGAATGGCGCCGCACTCTGATCACTTTGATCGAGAGATGCGGACTCGATCGTCGTATTCGGGAGCGTCACGCCCGCGAGGCTCTCGCACGTCCGCGACGGGACGGCGTTCGCGACGAGCGGCTTCAATGGCGGTGGCGGGTCAGGCCGTGTCTGTGCCGTGCCGATCCCGGCGCCGACAATTGCGGCAACGATCGAGAGCACGAGAGTCTTCATTCGCGGCAGGGTAGCATGTTTGCGCGGTGTCGCTGACTTCCACCCGACGGTGGAAGCCACATATACTCACGAAACTGCTTATGACCTCTATACCCTCGCCGATAGGAATCGCTGCACGCAGTGGTGCCGTGTTGCTCTTCAGTGTTCTCGTCGCCGTCATCCTGAGCGCGCAGGGGCCTCAACCTGCCGCTCCGGCCGGCGGACGTGGTGGTCAGGGTGGTGGACGCGCAACGCAACAGAGTCCGGCTTCTCAGCGGCCGCCGCAGACGGTCACACCGCAAACATACGCGCCCGAGCTCGTCGAGCGAGGTCAGGCGCTTTTCTCCGCGACGTGCGGGTTCTGCCATGGACGCGATGCCATGGGGGGCGAGACCGGTCCCGACCTGACGCGCTCGACACTCGTCGCCGAAGACGTTCGTGGCGACAAGATCACTCCGGTTGTGCGTAACGGCCGCGCCGACAAGGGGATGCCCCCGCAGAATATCCCCGATGCCGATCTTGCCGCGATCGTGGCGTTCATTCATGACGCAAAGACAAAGGCTGACGCGAACGAGGGCAATCGGCGCACTGTCGAAGTCGCTGATCTGCAAACCGGCAACGCGCAGCTCGGGCAGCAGTACTTCAATGGCGCGGGCGGATGTTCGAAGTGCCACTCGCCGGGCGGCGACCTTGCCGGCCTCGCGAGCCGGATCCAGGGTCTCCAGCTGTTTCAGCGGATGCTGTATCCGGGCGGACGTGGACGGGGTGGTGCCCCACCGGCGGCACCAATGGCCACCGTCAGGCTGCCCTCGGGAGAGACGCTCAAGGGCAAGGTCGCGTATCGCGATGAATTCAATATCGCGATCACCGACGCGGCGGGCTATTACCGCTCGTGGCCGATGAGCAAGGTCAAAGTGACGATCGAAAATCCTCTCGATGCGCACATCGCGCAGCTGGCAAAGTATACGAACGACGACTTACACAACGTGCTCGCGTATCTCCAGACACTCAAGTAGGCGAGGCCCATGATGCTTCGACATTCGATATTCCGATCTGTAGTTGTGCTCGCGTCGGCCGCCGGTTGCGGCGCACTGCTTGTTGCGCAGAGTCCGCAGGGACTCGATCCCGCCATGATGCTCAAGCCACCGGCCGATAGCTGGCCAACGTACCACGGCGATTACAGCGGCCGCCGCCACAGCGAGCTGGCGCAGATTACACCCGACAACGTTCACCAGTTGACGGTTGCGTGGACGTTTCAGACCGGTTCGGCCGCGGGTATCAAGGCGTCACCGATCCTCGTCAACGGGGTGATGTATGTCACGATGCCCGACAATATGTGGGCGATCGACGCGCGTACCGGTCGTCAGATCTGGCGCTACACGTATCCGCCCAATCAGGCATTTCACATCGGCCACCGGGGCGCGGCCATCTATAAGGACACAGTCTTTCTGACCACTCCGGACGCCCACCTCGTCGCACTCGACGTCAAGGACGGCAAGGTCAAGTGGGACGTCGTGATCGCGGACGCGAAGCGGGGATTCTGGTCGACGAACGCTCCGTTGCTGATTCGCGATCACCTCATCGTCGGCGTCTCGGGCGATTTCGACAACCTGCCTGGCACCTTGAAATCGATCGATCCGGAAACCGGAAAGACGCAATGGATCTTCTACAGCACGCCGCCTCCCGGCACGCCTGATTCGATCAGCGGTGGCGCGACCGGCGGACAGATGTGGATGACCGGCACCTACGATCCCGATCTCAACCTTCTCTATGTCGGCACCGGAAATCCGACCCCGGTGTTGAATGGTGCCGCGCGGCCCGGCGACAACAAGTGGGTGTGCAGTATTCTCGCCATCAATCCCGACACGGGGACGCTCGCGTGGGGATTCCAGGCCTCGCCGCACGACACGCACGATTGGGACGCCGCCGAAGTTCCAGTGCTCGTCGACGGGCCGTTTGCCGGCGCTCAGCGAAAGATGCTGATGCAGGCGTCACGCAACGGCTACTTCTTCGTCCTCGATCGTACGAACGGCAAGAACCTTCTGACCAAGCCATTCGCCGCCGTCAACTGGGCGAAGGGCATCGACGAGAAAGGCAGCCCGATCCCCGATCCGGCGATGGAGCCGGCGCGAGATGGACGATTGGTGTCGCCCAACGAGGGTGGCGGCACGAACTATCGATCTCCGAGCTTCGATCCCCGCACCGGGCTCTTCATTGTCAGCGCCCAGGACGCCTACGGCGTCTACTTCTTCAAGCCGGAACATGGATCGTACGGGTGGGCGGGCGCGGATTACGGCGTCTATGCGAAAGGCATGCTGCGCGCGATCGAGTATCAGACCGGCAAAGTCAAATGGGAGCATGAAATCGGTGGCGAGGGCAGTGCCGGTGTGTTGACGACCGAGACAGGCCTGACGTTTTCCGGCGACGCGGCGAACAGCGTGTTCGCTCTGCGCACGAGCGACGGCGCCACGCTGTGGCACTCGACGATCGGACGAGTCGGCAATGGTCCGATTACCTATGAGCTCGACGGACGTCAGTACATGGTCGTCGCCGGCGGTGGCGTCTTGTATGCCTGGACGCTCCCGGAGAAGATCGTGCCGCCTGCGTCGAAATAGGAAAAGCGATTCACATCACCATCCATCCCACCTAATTTGACCGTCGCGCGTTTTCGACCAAACGAAGCGTTGGTGAGGTTCGTCTACCAACCACAAGGAGATCAACACTCCAAATGGTTGGCGCGTTCATCGTGATCGGTATGCTCGCACTTGGTCCGGGCCCGGACGCGGACGACGTGAATGTGACGCGTGGTGTGATGAGCGCCGCGGTCGCGTATCACGTGCGCTCTACCGATCCACGAGTTCAGGAGTGGCTTCGGATCGGCGCGGCCGAATCGCGAACGTTTCGCAGCCTCCTCAATCTCCTTGGCGAGAGCGATCTGATCGTTCACGTCCAACTGGTCGATCGCCTCGCGACCGCTGGACAGACGTACTTCGTCAACGCGACCGCGACCATTCGATACGTGCGCATTGAAGTCGAATTTCGCTCCAGCCTGACTGAGATGGTCGCGCTCATCGGGCACGAGCTGCAGCACGCCGTGGAGATCGCGCAGCAACCACGCATCCGCGATCGCCAGACGTTGGCGCTCTTCTACAAAGGGATGCCAGGGAATTCCATGTCGACGACCGTGTACGATTCGGTCGCCGCGCGAGTGATGGAAGATCGAGTCAGACGGGAAATGTGGGGAGCCGTTCGCTCGGATTCACGTCCATCGACGAGCACGCTGGTGGCCGAGAAGGGGCGTTACAAGCGCGAACCGGGCCGGTAATCCTTCAACAGCGTCAGCGCGTCACCTTCCGCGTAGAACAATCGAACTTTTCGATCGGCCGCAAGCGCGTCGCCATCGGCCACGGCTCGATCGTAGATTTCGAAGATCGGCTCGAGCACGCCTCTCTCGCCGCGCACCGACACACGATACTCCGGCAACGCCTGCGTCGTCGGCGCCGCGAGGCCTGGGCCGCCGCGCCAGATTCCGGCAACTTCAAACGTCACGACCACGTCGCCGTCGTCGGCCGTGAGTGGTGCACTCGACACCATTCGCCGCGGCTGCGCGTCGACTCTTTGCACCGCGCCCATTGCGGCATTTACTTCTGGCCCCATGTGGACTCCCGAGCAGAGCTAATGCGAAGGGATGGCCAAGGCGGCGCGGTTGAGCGCTCAATGGTCTGACCGGGACCTCGTCCGAATATCTCTCACGGTTTGAGCGACATAGCTCAAGTCCGCGCCAGCGGCAGGGTCGGTATGCCCGAGGTGCGGCGTCACCAGGGGAGTGTTCGGTTTTCAAGCACCCGCGTAGATTGTGCGTGGCGGAGTCATTCGGATCGCAAGGCGATCAGCGGGTCCACCCGGCTGGCCCGCTGCGCCGGGAGGTAGCAGGCGATCAGGGCGACGACACAAAGTACCGCCGGGACGACGGCGAAGGTCAGCGGGTCCTGCGGCGAGACAGAAAACAGCAGACTCTTCATCAATCGCGCCGCGCCGAATGCTGCGATAAGGCCGATCGCGGCGCCCGACAGCGCCAGCGTCATTCCGCGACCGACGATCATCGAGATCACGTCGCGGCGGCCGGCGCCGAGCGCCAGACGAATTCCGATGTCGCGCGTTCGCTGAGTGACGAGATATGCGAGCACGCCGAACAGTCCGACGCATGACAGCACGGCCGCTGCCGCGGCAAAGCAGCCAAGCAGGTACATATTGAAGCGGCGCGAGCCGAACGAGTCGCTCAATAGATCGTCGAGCGCGCGCACGTCGAAAAGCGGGACCGTCGGATCGATCTCATGGATCACCGCGCGGATGGCGGCGACGTGCAACAACGGGTCGTCGGCGCTCCTGACCACGAGACTCATGGGATTCCAGCCGGGGTACGCCATCGCCGAGCCATACACCATCGGACCGACGTCGCTATCGAGGCCGACGCTGCGCACGTCGCCGGCAACGCCGATGATGGTGTGCGCCGTACCGCCGAAACTTCGCAGGATGACGGAACGTCCGATTGGATCCTCGCCGGGCCAGTAGCGGCGGGCCATCGATTCGCTGAGGATCGTGACTGGCGCGGCAGGTCTCTCGCTCGTCCCGACATCACGGTCGTCGAAATCGCGGCCGCGCAGCGGAATGTTCATCGCCTTGAAATATCCGGGGCTGACGAGCCTCCAGTCGGCGGTCGATGGCACACCGCGCGGGATCGGCCGGCCCGGAATGTCGAGTTCCGTCCCCGTGTTGCCACCCGAGAGCGGTACACCGCTCGAGGTCGCCACCGACTGCACGCCTGGTAACGCCGCGATTGCCGGTAGCAGGCGATCGTAGAACGCTCTCTGTTTTGCCTCCGTGTTGAACGCGGTGCGAGGCAGGGTGACACGCATGGTGGCGAGGCGATCGAGCTCGAATCCGGGATCGACCTGCTGCAGTTGAAGAAAACTTCGCACCAGCAATCCCGCACCGATCAGCAACGACACTGACAACGCGACCTCGGCGACAACCAGCGCGCTGCGCAGCCGTTGTTGTGAGCCGCCGTCGGTCGTGCCGCGCCCGGTATCTTTCAGGCTGCTGTTGATCTGGGCGCGCGAGGCATGCAGCGCCGGCACGAGTCCGAAGCACAACCCGGCGAGCACGGCTATCCCAAATGCGAAAGCGAAAACCCGTGCATCGACCGACATCTCGTCGAGTCGCGGAAGTCCTACGGCCGGTCCGGCGGCGGCGAGCAGCCGTGTGCCGCCCCAGGCGATGAGAAGTCCCAACGCTCCTGCGATCAGCGCGACGAGCATCGCTTCGGCGAGCAGTTGCGTGATGATGCGCAGGCGATTGGCCCCAAGCGCGGCGCGGATGGAGATTTCCTTTTCGCGTGAGGCGGCCCGCGCGAGCATCAAGCTGGCAACGTTGCCGCACGCGATTAGCAAAACCAATCCCACGGCTCCCATGAAGATGACGATCGCCTTGCGCGTCTGTTCGGGTACAAGCCAGTCGTAAAACGTGCTGATTCGCACACTCCATCCGCGATTCGTGTCAGGAAACTGCTGTCCGAGGCGGCTCGCAATGCCGTTCATCTCGGCGCGCGCCTCATCGATCGACCTGGCCGGCGCGAGTCGGCCGATCACGAGCAGGCGATGATCGCCGCGCGCGCGTGCCGGATCGGGTGCGAGCGGCACCAGAAGATCCGTGCGATTGCCCCACCGGAACGACGGTGGCAGCACACCGATGATGTCGAAGGGACGGCCATCGAGCGTCACTGATGTTCCCAGGACCGATGGATCGCCTCCGAACTTGCGTTGCCAGAAGTCGTGCATCAGGATCGCGACGGTCGTGTGTCCGCCGGGACGATCTTCGGCCGCCTCGAAATTGCGGCCGAGCGCCGGTGTCACGCCGAGAACGGGGAGGAAATCTGCCGAGACCGTGAGTGCGCGGACGATTTCCGCGCCTGCCTGCGAGGTCAACGTAAAGCCGGCGCTACTTTGCGCGGCGAGGCGGTCGAAGCTGTGGCTCTGAGCGCGCCAGTCGAGGAAGGTCGGATGCGAGGCAGAGAATGTCGGCCAGCCCTTTTCCGGATTGCTCTCCCACAGCCGCATCAAGCGCTGCGGATCGGTGAAAGGCAGCGGGCGAAACATGACGGTGTTCGCAACCGTGAAGATGGCGCTGCTTGCGCCAATTCCGAGCGCCAAGGTGACCGCCGCGACGATCGTAAAGCCCGGAGCGCGGCGGAGTGTGCGAACGCCATAGCGGACATCTTGACGGAGAGAATCCATCCACCGGCTGCGGCCGCCCGCGCCGAGCACCGGTGCTTCGCGATGGCGTGACAACCGCGTCACCTCACGGCTCAGCACATCGGTTTCGTCCAATTCCTGGAGGACGACCCGATCCGCGTGATCTTCGCTGAGACCGGTGGTCACGAGGTGCGTGTAGCGATCCTCGAGGTGTTGGCCGACCTCTTCCGCGATGCTGGCAACCCGTGGCGCCGGGAGGTCGAGCGTGGCAAGACGGCTCCGGACCTCCGCTTTCCAGTTACGCATGTCAGGCCTCCGCGATACGGTTCACCGCCGCGACGAACCGCTCCCATCCCGATCGCTGGCGTGCGAGCACCCTTCGTCCGGCGGCGGTGATGCGGTAATAGCGTCGCCGCCGCTGACCGGACTTTTCGACCCAGCGGCCCGTGATCCAGCCACGCTTCTCGAGTCGATAGAGCAGCGGATACAGCGACGCGACCCGGAATCGGACCGCTCCCTCGGATTGCTCCTCGATGACCTGGCTGATTTCGTATCCATGACGCGCGCGATGTTCGACGAGCGCCAGAACCAGCAGCTCGGCACTGCCTTTCTTCAACTCGCGATCGAGAATCCGGTCTATATATTGCACAGCGATATATTGCAGTGATGGTCTTCACGAGTCAACGTCGATCGCCTTAGACGTAGAGGCGGGTCGAGTGGTTGGGGCTGGTGCCAAGCGCCACGAGTGCCGGGGGTGCCAGGAGTGCCGGGGGTGCCAGGAGTGCCGGGGGTGCCAGGAGTGCCGGG
>Ga0207701_10002327_pt1 | contig 19718 bp, 16 predicted proteins | sample KBSSwiSSwithPhiX_FD_184294 | JGI IMG/M metagenome (GOLD analysis project Ga0207701, IMG submission 184294) | Switchgrass rhizosphere bulk soil microbial communities from Kellogg Biological Station, Michigan, USA, with PhiX - S5 (SPAdes) (version 2) | ecosystem: Environmental > Terrestrial >... | reverse complement strand
TCCCTACACTCAAATCCCAAAGTCAGCGAAACCGAGCGCTTGGAATGTTGCCTTGTTCTTGTAGTGTTGAGTGTTCGGAACGTCGACGACAAGCTGAAGCGTATCGGACATTCGTTGAGCACTTGGAATGTTGAGTTGTTCTTGTGGTGTTGAGTGTAGGGAACATCGACGACAAGCTGAAGCGTATCGGAGATTCGTTGAGTCTCTTCAACGTTTGACTGGTTTTAGACGCTTTGGACCACTTCAGACCGGATCGGCACCGTTCAATTCACGGCTTTCATCAACCGCGCCATCAGGTGATGGTGGCTTGTCGTGACTCTCGTTCGAAGCGGAACGATTCTTCTCTTTTTCCTCGACGTCTTTCAATGTCTCTTTGGTGGTCGCCTCTTGCTCTCGCTGTGCCAGGTTACCAGCATCGCCACCAGCATCTGATGGCTGTTGACTCGATCCCGCTCTATCCATGCTCCCTCCCTTTAAAAAAAGGAGTGGACAGTGACGGCCACTGCCACTCCAATCGCCGCATAAATTCCGGCAACCACGTCGTCGGCCATAATACCTAATCCGCCGTGAAGGTTTTCAAACATACGCGCAGGATATGGCTTAACGATGTCGAAAAAGCGGAAAAGTAGAAACGCGATGATTATGGTCCACCAGCTTTCGAACTGAATCGGCACGGCAATCAAGGCGATGAACTGACCCGCAACCTCGTCCACGACGACCTTATGCGGATCTTTCGCCCCATCCAATTTTTCAACGCGTGACGCTGCCCATGTCCCGACCAGGGTGACGACAACAACAGAAACTAGTTGCGCTGCGATCAGACCATAGCTGATATGCAGAAGATTGAGATTCTTGCGGCCGGCAAGTGGCCAAAGTATGGCTAGAACGCCGCCGCGCACGATGGCCCATAAGCCAATGCCCACCAGCGATCCGAATGTGCCGGGTGCAATTGGAATAAATCCCACACCGCAGGTGGCGAGGGCGAGAGCAAGATAGTCTCCGGGAGTGCGTGCCGAGAGTGCTGGAGATACGACTCCGGGCGCCACAACCGTCGGATTCAATTCGTCACTTGATTCTTTGATTGCCACTTACTCTATTTGTTCAGGCACAACACGCGGGCAAAGACTTTACCCACACAGCGTCGTCGGACTGAAACTTTTTCCTTCGAAAGACTTGAAGGGTAATCCCAGGAGCTGGCGCCTTTCGGAACCACGATCAGAATCGTCCGCACCTCCTCCTGGAAACCGCCGTCCTTAACAATAATCTGATGAGACGGCACCCCGCGTTTCTTCAACCAATCTCGCGCGCGATTGCCACGATACTTTGCTTCGTCATTGCAAGAAATCCGGCCGGCGTAAACCATGATCTCACCAGTCGCAGTTGGCTGGTTCTGCAACTGAATAGCAAAGTTATCCAACCGGGCTTTCTCGTCTTCCCAGCAGATATTTCCGTAATCATCAAACGGCGAGTTTGGCGTTGTCGACGGGTAGGCGCGATTGCCCAGCAGAGATGGAGGGACGAGTAGAAGAGATAGAAGTGCGAGGAATTTCATGCGAATTAGAAAACCGGTGACAAGTTATCGCACTCCAAGAATGGATCCTACGAGATCATGTTCCTGCGCTTCCGTCACGAGGACACTTACTATGTCGCCCGGCTCCGGAGCAACGCCATCAGGCACGTCATTAATAAGGACACACCCATCGATGTCTGGTGCCTGCGTTTCCATTCTTCCCTGCCAGAGCAATTCACTCTCTTTCGATTCGCCCTCGAACAACACGCGAACTGTTGCGCCGACTCGCGCCTTGTTCTTTCGTCGCGATATCTTAGCTTGCTCTTTCATCAACCGAGTCCGTCTTTGCCGGGCAATCTTCGGATCGACCTTGTCGGAAAGATCGAACGCGCCAGTCCCCTCTTCATCTGAATAAGTAAACACGCCCACTCGATCAAACTCGACGTTCTTCACAAATTTCATCAACTCTTCAAAGTCAGCATCGGTTTCGCCGGGAAATCCAGTGATGAAAGTGGTCCTGACAGCGATTCCTGGAACACGCTTGCGCACCCGTTCAATCAACCGTTCAAGACTCTCGCGATTGCCGCCACGCTTCATTCGTTTCAAAACGCTCTGCGAAGCATGTTGCAATGGCATATCCAAATACTTAACTGCTTTCGGCTCCTCTGCCAGCACGTCGAGAAACCCATCGCTGATGTGCGTTGGATAGGTATACATCACGCGCACCCACTCGATACCGTCCGTGTGCGACAACTCGCGTAGCAGATGTGCAAGCGCGTCCTGCTTTCCGAGATCTTCACCATAACGCGAAGAATCCTGGGCCACCAGAATCAATTCCTTCACACCTTCTTCGGCGAGTTGATGTGCTTCAGCAACGATTGAACCAAACCGTCGACTGCGGAAATGCCCACGCATCTGCGGAATGAAGCAAAACGCACATGGACGATCGCAGCCTTCCGCGATCTTGATGAATGCGTAATGCGATGGTGTGGCGAGTATCCGCGGCGTCGATTCATCATAAAGATAAGTCGCACTCTGGTTGCCTAACGTTACAACGGGTAATGACCGCGGACTCGTTGCTGGATCACAAACTTTCAGAATGTCGGTGATCTGGCTGGTACCGATGAACGCATCGACCTCCGGCAATTCCGCTTTCAGTTCGTCTCGATAACGCTCGACCAAACATCCGGCAACAACCAGTCGCGTCGCCTTCCCTTCAGCTTTGAGGCGCGCCGCTTCCAGAATCGCCTCAATAGATTCCTTCTTCGCCGAGTCGATAAAACCGCATGTATTTACAACGACAGTGTCTGCTTCTTCAGCATTCGCTGTGATTTCGTAACCGCTGTGTTTGAGCTGGCCCATCATCACCTCGCTATCGACGAGATTCTTAGGACAACCCAAACTGATAAAGCCAACTTTTTTCATTACTGTTCCTAGTTAACCCTCTCCCCTTCAACAACACTCGCTGCAGTGGGATGAAGTCAGTACCACCTCGCTGTAGCGGATGGCTGCGAAGCCTATTCAGTACCATTCGCGGTAGCGGATGGCCTAGACTCAAGATGCCGCTTGTTCTCTGTATTCAATAACCGGGCCTACAAGTAGAATGGGTGCTTGACTCAAGGCCATCCGCTACCGCGAATGGTACTGAATAGGCTTCGCACCCACCCGCTATCCGACACCTCGGGATACTGACTTCATTTCACTGCTAATCTATTCTCCTGCTCCAAACTGTGGAGCAGCGTATCTAAGTCTCGCAACTCACTTTTCGACAATTGCTGCTTGCCAAAACGCACCCGGTTATAGACATCGGTAACGATTAAAGCCTCGCGTCGTCCAATACTGCGAGCAAATTCGAGCGGAGTTAAATTGCTTTCGCGTTGCCAGCCGCGTTGCGCAAGGATCGCCGTGAGACGTTCATAGAAAGCAATCGCCGACTGCTCAGGTACGCTCGGTTGTGCCGCGAAGCGTAAGGCGCCACGAAATCCGAACCGCCGCACTCGCATCAACCAGAACACTGACACAATAACCAAAATTAACCCCAAACCAACAACGACGAGCGATAGCGCATTGTTGGGTATCGCATTACGAGCGACTGAAAACACGCTCGCGATGAACCGGCCCAGATCAAACAGTCGATGTTGAAGCGTCGTCGCCAGCGAACGTTGCTCTTGCTTGTCGTAGCCAACGACATATTGAAACCAAACCAGTTCCAGAGCTTCAGCAAACTTGTGGAGCTGAGCTGCAAGTCCTGTACGCACGGGGACTGCTCGTCCCGCGGATGGCGTTGGATCAAATGTCACCCAACTGTTAGTTTCGCCGAAGTAAACTTCAACCCAGGAGTGCGCGTCGCTTTGTCTGACCGTGTATGCGCCGGCGGTCTCGTTGTATTCACCCGGCAGAAAACCATTCACAACGCGAGCAGCAACACCGCGCGTGCGCAACATCACAGCCATAGCCGTAGCAAAGTACTCGCAATGGCCGGCCTTCACATTAAAAAGAAAGTCGGCGAGCGGATCCGCACCGCTGGCCCTCATTTGAAGTGAATAACCGTAGTTTGTTTGCAGCTCAGCCTCGATCGCCTTGGCCGCATCGTAACGTGTTGCCGCATTCGCCTTGATCAGGATTGCTTTTGCGAGCGCGCTGATGCGCGGATCGAGCGTAGCTGGAAGTTGACGATAACGCTCGTAATCTTCTGGATATTGAAACCGATCGCGACGCAATTGGTCAGGTGATGGTTCGTTTCTATCTGAGATCGCTTTGTAGATGATGCGCTCAAACTCGTGACGGTGCGATTGCAGTGAGCCGTCGCCGTCGATACGCACGAAAGGCAGTTCACCCTGAATCGCGATGCCACGAGGGGCGACGAACAACACCGACGATTCAAGCGGCTCAAGAAAAAACGTCTGCGTAGTGAGACGATGCAATCCCGGCGTTGTTCCTAATTGAAAGAAGCCGCGCTCGCTTACCAGATTCTTCGTGTTGCGACGCGACTCAGCAGACTTTCGCCAGCCGCGACCCGTGAACTCATCGAGAGCGATTCCGCGCCATCGCAAATCCTCAACAGTCTGGCCGTCATCAATCCTGACACGCATTACCACTGCGTCGTCTTGCTTCAGTTCGCCAATCTCGCCAAGTGCGACATTCTCCGAAAACCCGACGAAGTGTGCTGGTCCACCACCACTGCGCGTTATCGCTGCAGCCCCCGAACGGGGCGCAAGCAGAAACAACGGCAGCGCAAGAACAAAGATCATGCAAAGCAACAGAAGCGCGACAAACGGCAGGCGTGTTGCTTCGGATCGACGAACTTGGTTCTTTCTGAACAGGCGCGAGTCAGGTGGGACCAGGAGACGCGTGTCGACCGTTGGTAATACGCGTCGAGACTTTTGAATCTCGAATGCAGTCACTGCTGACAGCGCAGCCAACAGATACAGGCTGAGTGTTCCGAGAAACACAGGGCTGAAACTTAGACCTGCGGCTAAGAGCACCTCGAAGAAAGAGATCAGATACAAGAAAACCCAATCGCGATCCTTTTTTACCTGGAGAAGTTTTACTGCGGAGAGGAACACGATCAGGTGTGCGAGCGCATTAACGCCCAACCGTTCAATTGGTTCACCAATCGCCCTTTGATACTGCCAGTCGAGATAGAAAAGAGGGATGGAGAGCAAGACGATGACGAGGCCAATTCTTTCAGGCACCTGCCACCTGGTGTCTTCCAGAAACCAACTCACAATCATCACCACCAAAAACAGGAGCGCGAGCGCATAAGTTAGACCGCCCGCGAGCACAAGCGCCAACATCGCGACAGCGATCATCGCGTATGAAAATGCTCGAAAGTAAGTGGCGAATTGCATTAACGTCTGGTTCGATATGCTTTTAGTCTGTACTCATACAAGGTAGTCCAACTTCTTTGAAGCTCAACTCAGAACGGGAGCGAAGCGACCGATCTCATCTCACCTGACCTAACTTGAGATCGGTCGCTTCGCTCCCGTTCTGATCTCGACACAGGTTAAGTCTACGGTCACCATACAACAAGCTGAAAAAGAACAACGAACCAGCCTAATGCTTGATACGGATCTCGAAAAGCTTCGGCCAGAGTTTGCCGGTCACAAACAGACGCTTGTTTGCCGAGTCGTACGCAATCCCGTTCAAGACAGCCTCTTCATCACGGACGTCGCCGGGCTTTAACAATCCCTTCAAATCAACCCAGGCATTTACTCTTCCCGTTTGTGGATTAATGACGGCGATCAGGTCTCGATGCCAAATATTCGAGTAGATTTGACCGTCGAAAAATTCAAGCTCATTGAGACTGTCGATAGGTTTATTTCCATCGAGAACTGAGATGGTTTTTGTCACCTTGAAGCTGTCTGGATCCAAAAAGCGAATGCGATTGGTGCCGTCGCTGAGGATGAGTGATTGTCCATCGTTCGTCAGGCCCCAACCTTCTCCCTGGTAATTAAACTGTCCGATTTTCGAGAACGTGCTCGCGTCGTAAATAAAACCGACTCCGTGTTGCCACGTTAGTTGATAGATTTTGCCGTTAAGCAGGGTTATGCCTTCCGCGAAATACGGCATCGGCACATCAACTTTATCAATCACGCGTCCGGTTTCTAGTTCAACGAGTCGGAGGCTCGATGTGCCGTCTCCGCCGGCGCTCTCGTAAAGCTTTCCTTGCCGATATTCGAGACCTTGTGTGAACGAGTCGCGGGCGTGGTTGAACGTATTTACAACTTCGTAGCTGTAAGTTGGAGTCGAGTCGGTCGTGGTGCCCGACGACGACCCGCCACAACTGGATGTTCCGAGGCACGAAACCGCCAGGAGCAGGACGACGAGTTTAGTTATCGATTCAATGTAGGGGCCAATATTCATACGCCCCATTTTGCGGGACCGGAGGGGAAAACAAAAGCGACGGGAGCAAAATCAACAGTGTCCGATACGCTTCAGCTCGTTGTCGTCCTCATCAATCCTCGACTGAACAGGGATGGCTCAACGAATGTCCGATACGCTTCAGCTTGTCGTCGACGTCCCCTACACTCACCGCCACTGAAATGACTCAACGAATGTCCGATACGCTTCAGCTTGTCGTGGACGACCCTACACTCAACTCCCAAAGTCAGCGAAACCGAGCGCTTGGAATGTTGCATTGTTCTTTTAGTGTTGAGTGTAGGGAACGTCGACGACAACGCTGAAGCATATCGGACATTCGTTGAACGATTTCAGCGGCGTTGAGTTTAGGGGACGTCGACGACAAGCTGAAGCGTATCGGACATCGGTTGAGCAGTTTCCTCGGCCTTGAATGAAATCGATCTTGAGCGGGGGCAAGCCACCCTTCCAGACTGCGTTCAAGGCAGCTTGAGTTCTTTCAGGTAAGCTTGCGCGCTGACCGTTTCGCGCGTTGCATTGATCCAATCGCTTTGAAGAGTGAACTAATCACAAGCCCCCTCACGCGGCTGGGCCGTGCTAATATCCCTTTGTTCTTTGAAAAATATTTAGGAGCAGTTTTTATGAACCACCACATAAAACGAGTTCCAGTTCTCATCTTAACCATATGTTTGCTCTTCTCGAGCGTGGCGATCAATTGGGCCAAATCAGCCCCGTCTGAAGATGAAATCATCCTGGTTGAAGGCACGCCACTCATGGTAGTCACGGCGCAGGAGATCACCAGTAAACAAGCCAAGCCAAACGACCCTGTTAGTTTCACCGTCAATGAAGACGTAATCATCAACGGCCAGGTCGTCGTTCGCAAAGGCACCGCTGCGGTCGGAAGTGTCGTGACCGCGCAGAAGGGCGGCTACATGGGGAACTCCGGCAAGCTCGCGATCGCTGTAGAGTCGACGACAACCATTGACGGACAACCACTCAAGCTGCGTGCGGCAAAAGGTCGTGAAGGAAACGACAAGACGACCAGCACGTTTGCCCTTGCGTCGTTTATCAGTCCGCTGTTTCTTTTCAAACGAGGCGGCGATGCGAAGATCACCACGGGAATGCCGATCACTGTCTATATCGCAGAGGAGAAACGTTTTCGACTTGAGGGGTCGACGCTGGTTCCGGTCGCGCCTGAAACTCCGCCGGTAGTCAGTAACGAAGATGCCATCGTGTACATTTATCGTCCGAAGAGTTGGATTGGAAGAGGACTCGAACCCTCAGTGTTCATAGATGGAACTGAGTTGGCACGCATGGATAACGGAAGGTACTTCGCATTACGAATGAAGCCCGGCAAACACATTGTTCACATGACGGATGACAAGAAGGGTTATGCGATTGATATGGGACCAGGCCAAACCTACTTCTTCCGCATCGGTCTTGAAGCCGGAATGTGGAAAGGACAAGGCAAGATCCTTCTTGATGAATCGGAACGCGGCATCAAAGAGGTCAAGAAAATAAAGTTCATCGGAAAAGACAAGATCAAAGCACCTACAGTTGTAATCGACATTCCCTTAAAGTGAGCTCGCGGTATCTAGTTCTTTAGCGAGGAGGTTTAGTCAGGCAATGATGACCAAACTTGCGGCGTTGATCTCGATCATCGTTCTCACCATCACTCCTTTTAGCCTCGCGCAACGACCGCAGCCCGCCGATCTCATTCTTCATAACGGCGTAATCTGGACCGTCGATGGCAAGAACTCGATTGTTGAAGCAGTGGCGATCAGAGATGGGCAGTTCGTTGTCGTCGGAACAAACAAGAACGCGTTAAGTCTTCGTGGTCCGCAAACGAAAGTCATTGATCTGCACGCTCGTTTTGTGACTCCGGGGTTCAACGATAATCACGTGCACTTCGCCTCGGCGGCGCAGTTTCTCGAGTTCAACATCATGAACGTTTCGGACCAGCAGCATTTCAGGGCTCGGGTAGGTGATGTCACTGGCCGACTGATGTTGGGCGAGTGGATCACAGGCGGCTTTTGGGGTGCGTACGACCAATGGGCCGCCGGGAGTGCAGGCGGGCAGAAGCGAGAGCCCTTCAGTCCGAACATAAGCTTGGTAGAAGACATCACTTCCGGTTTTCCGATGTTCATCAGGAAGTTTGACGACACGGAGTTTGCGGCCAATCGTGCTGCGCTACGCGCCGTAAAAGTTGATCCTGACAAGCCGAGTGCACCTGACGTCGAGTTCTTAAAAGACAGTCAGGGCAAATTTAACGGTCACATGCGGGGCAGAGGCGTGACGCGTTTATTCGCTTCAGCTGTCCCGCGAACGCTCTCGCGTGATCGTCGCATTCGACAGACCAAGTATGCACTCAAAGAGATACGACGTTTTGGTGTCACTAATGTGAGTGACATGTCTGACGACACGCAACTGGATATCTATCGGGAGCTCCATCAAAAAGGCGAACTGACTGTGCGTGTGCATTTCCGACCGGGCCTCGATCGCTGGAAGGAAATGGCAGAGCGCGGCATTAAAGTTGGCTCGGGTGATGAATGGATCCGTCTCGGTGCGTTGAAGGGGCACATCGACGGCATCATGGGCACGAGTACCGCGCGTTTCCGTGACCCTTACTCGAACAATCCGAACAATCGCGGACGTTGGCGGCCGCTGATGGTTAATGAAAAAGGGGAATTTGTAGAAGGCAAGTTTCTTGGTTACATGCTGGATGCTGATCGCGCGGGCCTACAGATAACGGTCCACGCGATTGGGGATGAAGCAAACAACGTCTTACTTAATTATCTTGAAGAGCTGAATCGTCTTAACGGCAAACGCGATCGACGCTTTCGTTTGGTCCATGCACAGGTGCTCGCTCCTGAGGACTTCAAACGCCTGGGCCAACTGGGAGTTGTTGCCGAAGTGCAACCTTTTCATTTAAGCGACGACATGCGCTGGATGGAAGAACGCATCGGCGCCGCGCGAAGTAAGTACGCCTACGCATTCAAGAGCATTCAAGACAATGGTGCAATTCTTTGCTTCGGCACCGACTGGCCTGGGACGTCCGCTTCCGAATACCCAATCAATCCGATGCTTGGTTTGTACGCCGCGGTCGCGCGCCAAACGCTCGAAGGTGAGCCTAAGTCGGGCTGGTTTCCCGCTGAACGAATCACAATTGAGGAAGCAATTCGCGCCTACACTTACAACACCGCGTACGCAAATTTTGAGGAGACAATCAAAGGATCAATCGAGGTGGGAAAACTTGCTGATCTCACTGTGCTTTCGAAGAACTTGCTCAAAATCCCACCTCGCGACTATCTAACCACTGAAGTTGCATACACAATCGTGAATGGGAAAGTTGTTTACCAGAACAATTGACAATTAATTGCTTCTTGCGTTACGGCTTTGCCGCCTGATGTGAGGCGACGGCTCTGCCTCGCCGTAACGTGCCGCTCTCATTCCGGGCTACGCCCCTGGTTCGGTCTTTGACCTCCCACTTGCGCTGCCTCATGCATTGGATTGCTCATGTGCGTGGAGGGCACAGCCCGAACCAGGGGCATAGCCCAAATCAGAAGAAGCACGTTACGGCGAGGCAAAGCCGTCGCCTCACAGCACGCGGCAAAGCCGTGTTCGACAATCTTCTTAAGGAACCAAGGAGTTGCTCATTGCTATGCAGAGCACGCAGAGGACACTCGACGACGAAAGATTTCCCAGCAGAACCACAGGCTGCGGTATCATTCAAGCCATGTCGTCGAACTTTTGACTGAACGTTCGACGAAAGTAAAAGCTCCCACGCAACTAGCAGAAAGGTGAACCCCCATGGCACCTAACGAAGATGTCGATTATTACGATGTGCTCCAGGTGAGCGAGAGTGCCGAAACCGAAACTATTAATCGCGTCTACCGGCTACTCGCTCAGCGTTATCATCCCGACAATCAGGAAACTGGAAACGAGGAGCGCTTTCGAGAAATGACGGAGGCTTACCACGTCCTCTCGGACCCAGCGAGGCGGGCGGGTTATGACGCGATTCACTCGCAACGACGCCAGGATCGTTGGAAACTCGTCTCTGCAGGAGCAACATCAGAGAACGATTTTGAGATGGAGCGGGTGGTGCGACTTACGGTACTCGAAGCGCTGTATACGAAACGGCGTATGGACCCTGCGAATCCGGGATTTTACTTGCGCGAACTTGAAAAACTAATCGGTCGTCCCCGTGAGCACCTCGAATTTACCATTTGGTTTCTGGCGCAAAAGAAATTGATAAATACTGACGATGCACGCATGTATCTAACGGCGGATGGTGTCGAGTACCTGGAGAGTAGCTATAGCAATAACCTGAACCGCAAACGACTGCAGTCGAAGAATGACTGATTAACGTCGTAAGAAGATCATTCACACCGCAGTGCGACTACAGGATCGACCTTGGTAGCCCTGCGTGCCGGAATCCAACAAGCCAGTAAGGCAACAATCGTCAGCAATAGCGCAATTCCAATAAACGTCTCAGGATCTGTCGCGCTTACACCGAATAGCAAACTCTTCATCGTTCGTGTCAAAGCGATTGCCGCTACCACGCCCAGCCCGACGCCGACAATTACCAACTTCATTCCCTGACCTATGACCATTCGGAGTACGTTACTACGCTGAGCACCTAAGGTCATGCGCAAACCGATTTCTCGAGTGCGTTGTGCGACCGCATACGACATCATGCCGTAGATTCCGATGCTCGCAAGTATCAGGGCCACAACCGCAAACACGCTAAGCAACAACATTGAGAACCGGCGTGGCGCAACCGATTGCGAAACGATCTGTTCCATCGTTCGCACATTGAAAACCGGCTGAGTTTTATTCAACGCCGCGATTTCTCCGCGCACCGCAGAGGTAAGACTGGATGGTTCGACGTCGGTACGCGCTAGTACGTTGATGCGGCGCGTGTATCCTGGCAATCGCTCGGGTGGAATCTGATTGAAGCCGAGATAGAACTGAGGAGTACGTATGGCTTGGCCCTCCAGGTTGTATTGTTCAACGTGGCTTACTACGCCGACGATCTCGTAAGTCGGCGTAAAGTTGGACGACTGCGCGATATGTTTTCCGATCGGGTCTTCATTCTGGAAATGTTGCTGCGCCAGGGCTTCATCGATGATCATTACTAACGGAGTTGTCGGTGTATCCTGCGCACTGAACACACGGCCCTTCAGCAACTGAATACCCATCGTCTCAAAGTAACCTGGACTTACCGTATAACGAATCGCACCTGGAGCTCGACCATTCTGCGGCAAAGGCCTACCTTCAATGAAAAACACCGGGTGGTTCGCACCTCCGAGAGGTAGGCCGTTTGCCACCGCAACGGATTTCACGCCCGGCAACCGACGAACATTCTCCTGAAGTTGGTTAAAGAATGAGGCTACCTGATGACCGTCCGGGTTATTAACAGAGACTTGCATCGTGAGGAGGTTCTGGGCCTTGAAACCTGGATCGACCTGCAAAACTCTACGGAAACTTTGAATAAGCAAACCCGCTCCGACCAACAGTGTGAGGGTCAATGCAACTTCGCTAACGACCAATGCCCCACGTAATCGTTGGCGCGAGGATGTACCGCGATCTCCTTCTTTCAAAGCCTCTGTCAGATTCAGACGCGAAGCTTGCAGCGCAGGAGCCAAGCCAAATAAGAATCCTGTGATCACCGAAACACTCAATGTGAACACTAATACAAAAACATCAACGTTGGCTTCGGTTATCCGAGGAATATCGGCCGGCAATTGATTGGCAATGAAGCTCGTACCCCAGACCGCTAGCAGGATGCCCAGCACACCACCGATTAAGGCAAGTAACATGCTCTCAGTGAGTAGCTGACGAACGATGCGCCAACGACCGGCGCCGAGTGCAACGCGCACCGACATTTCTCTTCTTCGCGTTGACGCTCGCACAAGAAGGAGATTAGCGACGTTCGCAGATGCGATCAGGAGAACCAGACCGACCGACGCGAGTAAGATCAAAAGAGGTTGGCGAACGTCGCCGACAAAATACTCGTGTACCGACGACAGATACGCTCGCCTCCCCGTGTTGCTGGTTGGATATTGCTGTTCTAATCGCGTGTAGATTAGGTTGAGTTCTGTCTCCGTTTGCTGCTGCGATACGTTCGGTCTTAAGCGGGCAACCACGTTGATTCCTGGATCTGAGCCACGTGCTTTGAAACGTTCTGCCGACAGACCGATGGGAATTGACACGTCGGCTGCCATCCCAAACTCGAAATCCGGCGGAGTAACTCCTACGATGGTGTAACGCTGATCATTCAGCGCAATCGTTTTTCCGATAATGCTTTCATCGTTGCCGAATCTACGGCTCCACAAACCGGAGCTCAGGATGACAGTTGGAGTAGCGCCGGGACGATCGTCTTCCGCCAAGAAGTCACGGCCCAGGAGCGGCTTCACTCCGAGCAAGGTAAGAAACCCAGCAGACACCAGCCGACCCTGTAAACGTTCTGGCTCACCCGCTTCCGCAAAGTTGTAATTCTCGTTCGACCGAACAGCTGATGCGGCGGCAAAGATGTTTCGGTCGTCGCGCCAATCGGCGAAATTTGGATACGACACAGTCCCGGCAATTGCACCTTCGCCGACGATTACCAATTCTTCAGGCGATTGAAACGGAAATGGACGGAGGAGAACAGCATTGACAATGCTGAAGATTGCTGTGTTCGCTCCGATCCCCAAAGCTAGTGTGAGTACGGCGATGAGTGAGAAACCAGGATGCTTGCGCAGCATACGTGCGCTAAAGCGCGTGTCTTGCCAGAATGTTTCAATGAATCCGCCGCCTTTAACCTCATACGCGAGATCTCGAATACTGCCGACATTGCCAAAGCTCTCGGCAGCGGAGCGACGAGCCTCCTCGGGCGTCATGCCCATTTCGCGATTCGCCTCGGTCTCCATCTCAATGTGCGACCGTAACTCTTCATCGATGTCTTGCAGCACAACATCGCGTCGCAGCAACGCGCGGACTCGCGCCCTTAGAATATTGATCCATTTCATTGCGTGTTTCTCGGTCGATAGCTCTTAGCTCCTGGCTCTTAGCTCTTTTCTTTACGTCGCTTCTCTCATCTTCGCGACAACGAGGACGAGGCGGTCCCAACTCTCTTCCTCGATGCGCAGCTGCTTCTGTCCCGCCTTACTCAACTTGTAGAACTTGGCTCGGCGACCTGTCTCATTGTCCGCCCACTTACTCGTAACCCAACCTTTCAGTTCAATACGGTAGAGGGCCGGATAAAGCGCGCCCTGTTCGACATGAAGCATCTCATCCGACATCCTGCGAATTCGCTGAATGATGCCGTACCCATGCAAGGGTCCAAGCGAGAGAGTTTTGAGAATCAGCATATCGAGTGTGCCTTGCAGCAGATCGGCTCTTGGATTTGTCATCGCTAAAAATCGGGATTCAGAATCTCAAACACGTCATACAAATTTTAAAACAGTTCAAGCCTAAACATTTTAGGCATACTGCTCCACCATGCCTAAGATGTCAAGGCATCAGGATATTGAAGATTGAAGATTGAAGATTGGAGATTGGTGAGTGGAAGGGATTGGAGAGGGATGATGATGACTGAGGATTGATGATTGAAGGCAATTACTTAAACGAGCGTTCCGAAAAACTCGCATCGATCGCCCAAATCATCAATCATCAATCTTCAATCTTCAATTTACCCCTCCTTCCCTTCTCCTCGACTCGCTTCCTTCTTTTGTCGTAGCCATTCGTCGATGCTTTCGCGGATGAACTCGCCCATATCTTCAAACTCACGAGCAGACTTTTCCCAGAACTCTTTGAACTTGTTCGGGTCGAACGCAAAACCATACCCACGTCCGAAACTTTTCCCTGGTCCAAGCTCGTCCTCGTAATACGAAGCGAGTTGACGGGAAGCCATCGCGACTACGGTCAGAGAACTTCCCGTAGGCAAGGGTTCGAAAACAACCCCCACTCCGGGATCTAATTCCTTGAGCCGCGCGAGCACCCGGTTGTACTGTTCCACGCAAAACGCAGCAGCATCTTCTTTGCCACCCGTCCACTCTGATTGCAGCGCCATGCGCGATGTGCGACGCAGCACATTAATCAACTTAACTAACTCTTTTTCTCGTTCCATACACACACTCCTAATGGGATCGCGAACGTCTCTTCCGCAACGAGCCGCAGCGCCAAAGTACGATCTCAATCACAGCCAACTGAAATCGGCACAACCTTCACTCGAGCCTTACGCGGTCCGCAGCCAAAAAATGATCCTGGCAGAAATTGAAGTTCAGGCTCGTCGGCTTCAAAGTAGGCCAGTAGTTCCTTTGCCGCAATCCGAATTACGGCCGCCGAAGCTGTTTCATTCAACGGGGTGAACAGCGATTTGATTGCCGGCTCAAGTTCCGTTAGCCGGGCCAACACGCGGTTGTATTGCCCCACGCAAAACTGCGTCGCATCCGGTCCTGGTTTAGTCCACGCTGCATAACCCGCAGCCCGCGCAATCCTTCGCAACACGTTCAGCAGTTTCACTGTTTCTTGTTCCATCTGGTTCCCCTTTCATAACCTACTTTGCTTCTCAACAGTTTCTTCCCGTGATGGATTCTCCACTTCACTGTAGAAAGCGGTATTCCCATAAACGCGGCGATTCTTTTCAACGGCATGTCGTCGAGGAAGTGCAACCTCAGTGGCATGCCGTATTCAGCAGGAAGACTGTCAAGCGCCTGTACCAACAATTCGTCTCGTTCTCGATCGGCAATTGGCCTGGTCAGTGCTTCGATCTTGTCGAGCAGCGCCTCATCCAGCGCCACTCGTCTGGTCATGTACACTGACTCACTCTTCCCGAACCGCAACGCTCGATGACGCGTGATGGCCGACAACCACGCGGCAAACTTGGTCGGCTCATCGATCGTCGGCAACGCCTTGAACGCGAGCAGTAATGCCTCCTGCGCAACATCTTCCGCATGACTGTCGCCGACAATCGTGCGCGCCAATCTCACAACGGCAGGCCGGTAGCGCACTACGAGCTGTTCGAAAGCCTCAAGGTTTCCGAGAATCGCCGCAAGCACGAGCACTTCATCGGGCGATTCAAACGATGTCATCGATGCTCCACATCACACGAACGTCGTTCATTGGTATAGAGACATGTTACGAACAAAAAGTTAGGTGGGTTTTTGAAAATTCTCCTGCCCGCAGAGCGAGTAGTTCAAACCGCCAATGAAACCGCAGAGCCGCAGGGAAACAGAGACACAACCAAAGATTTTCCCGCAAAGGCGCAAAAGTCGCAAAGGAACGCTCAAACCGCATGACATCCAACGAGTAACAGGCAATTCATAAGACTTTTATCCTGCGTTTTCTTTGCGCCTTTGCGCCTTTGCTGGAAATCTTCCCAGGAAGGAATGATTGGACGCCTTTATGTTTCAACGATAGAATTTCCGCACTTCTCCAGATCAAGGCACGGATTAAGGCGAACTGCGTTACTCAGTTCGGTGAGCCACCTAACGAAACGACATGAGAATTGGAGTCGTGATGACGAAATCGGCGATGACATTCTGGATTGCATCTACTACTGCTTTACTTTGCCTCCTAACGAGCGCCCTTACGACTTCAAGCTTGAGCGTTGCAAACGCCGAGAGCGCGCCAGCTCACGATTCCGAGAGAGTGTCGATGAGAGGGTTCACCCAGCTGCTGTTCGATGACTTTACCTATCTCAACCAGTCGCAACTAGAAAAGAATGGCTGGATCATTCGCACCGAGCCCGGCTGGCCCGGCGTTCCGGGTGCAACGTGGTCAAAAGCAGGAGTGACCATCGTGAAGGATCCAGCCAACGCCAAGAACTCAATCATTCGTATGACTTCGTCGACCGACGGCACCAGCGCAAACACAACACAGACGCAAATCTGTCATCAGCGCAAATATCTCGAAGGTACTTACGCCGCTCGGGTTCGTTTCTCCGACAAGCCCCTGTCAGGCCAGTCCAGTGACCAAGTGGTCCAAAGCTTCTACACCATCAGTCCTTTGAAAGCTCCGATGGATCCAGACTACAGCGAGTTAGACTGGGAGTATCTACCGAATGGCGGTTGGGGAATCGATGGACCAACTCTCTACGCAACGACGTGGGAAACCTTTAGCCCTGAACCCAACTGGAAGAAGGATAATGTGTTTGAAACCATTCGAACTGCGCAGGGCGGTTGGCACACTTTGGTAACGCAGGTCATGGATGGAAAAGTACGTTATTTCCTCGACGGCAAACTTTTCGTCGAACACGGTGGGAATTATTATCCCGAAGACACGATGTCGATCAATTTCAACCTCTGGTTCATCCGCGACGGCATGGCGAAGGCGTCAGGAGTGCGCCAGTACGTGGAAGACATTGATTGGGTGCTCTTTCAAGCTGGGATGCGTCTAGCACCAGAAAACGTCGAAGATCTAGTCGCGGATTTGCGAAGACAGCGGATCTATTTCCGCGATACCGTGCCTCCAAAAGTTCCAGCGCTCGTAAGCCCGTGTAATTTCTGAGTCAAGCGATTGCCGATTGCCGATTGACTCGGATCGGAGACATCCAATCGGCAATCTAAAATCGGCAATCGGCAATGATAGAATTCACTCAGTCAAGCTCATCCATCCTGGGGGCAAATTGCGCAGTCAGCTTAAAACCCACGCGTTGGGATTGCTTGCGATAGCACTCGCCGTATTCGTGCGTTGGCTGCTCGACCCAGTGATGGGCGATACGCTCCCTCTCGTCACGCTCTTCGGCGGAGTAGCTATTGCTGTGTGGCTTGGCGGATATCGACTCGCGGTTCCTGCTGCCCTTCTCGGTTACGGCGCTTGTCATTATCTATTTATCGAACCCCGCGGCCATTTTGATCTTGGCAGTTCCACAAACGTCGTCGGACTGGTCGCTTATCTTTTCACCTGTTCGCTGATCATCGCCATTGGCGAAGTCGCGCGGAGTGCTCAGAGACGCACCACCGAAAGTCGCGAAATCTTCAGAGTTGCTTTGCGAAGTATCGGCGATGCGGTAATCACCACCGACAATGAAGGACGCATCACCTACATGAATGAAGTGGGCGAGTCGTTGACCGGCTGGTCCCACGAAGAAGCACTAAATCAACCGCTAGAGCGCGTCTTTCAAATCGTCAATGAAGCGACGCGGGATCCAGTTCAGAATCCAGCAGAACGAGCATTGCGGGAAGGCGTCGTTGTCGGTCTCGCAAACCACACGGTGCTCCTCAGAAAGGACGGCACGGAGTGCTCGATAGACGATAGTGCGGCACCAATCCGAGACGAGTCAGGAGAGGTTTTCGGCTGCGTTCTGATCTTTCGAGACGTTACGGCGCAGCGTCAGGTTGAACGCGATAAGGCCAGCCAACTCGATGCGGCCCGGCTTTTGGCCTCGATCATTGAAACTTCAAACGATGCAATTATTGCTAAGTCACTTGAAGGCGTCATTCAAAGTTGGAATGAAGCGGCCGAGCGGCTTTTTGGTTATACGGCCGAAGAAGCAGTTGGGCGTCACATATCACTGGTTATCCCTCCTGAACGTCTCTCTGAGGAGGATCAAATTATTGCCAGTTTGCGTGCTGGCAGACGGATCGAACACTTTGAAACCGAGCGAGTGCGTAGTGACGGCCAACGCATCATCGTTTCTCTAACTATCTCACCCATCAAAGACGATTCAGGAAACGTGGTTGGTGCGTCGAAGATAGTGCGCGATGTCACCGACCGCAAACGGGCTGAAAGGGAGCGCCAGAATTTTGTAACCGTCGTTGAAGAAAGCACAGACTTCATTGGCATGTGTGATACGAATGGGATTCCGTTCTTCGTTAATCGCGCTGGGCTGGAAATGGTTGGTCTCGACAGCATTGAAGAGGCTCGGCGCACACCAGTTGCAGAATTCTTCTTCCCGGAAGACCAGGGAAGAATCTTGAATGAGTTTTTTCCGAAGATCCTCGAAGACGGACATGGCGAAATCGAGATACGCTTTCGCCATTTCAAAACAGGCAAAGCTCGCTGGATGGCTTACAAAGTATCAGCGCTAACAGACGCCGATAACAAACCCATCGGATTCGCGACTGTAAGTCAGGATGTCACGGAACGTAAGCGATTATCAGATAATCTCGCCAGATTGGCAGCGGATCTTTCTGAAACTGATCGACGTAAGAACGAGTTTCTGGCGACGCTCGCGCACGAGCTCAGGAATCCGCTCGCTCCCATGAGCAACATGCTCGAGGTTGTAAAACGCTCTGAGGGCGATCCGCAACTCCTTAAGCAAGCGCACGATACGATCGAACGACAGTTGGACCAGATGGTCCGGCTCGTCGATGATCTTCTTGATTTGAGTCGTATCACTCACGATCGTCTCGAGTTGCGCCGCACGGAAGTTGAATTGTCGGAAGTAATTCAGCAAGCAGTCGAAGTAGCGCGTCCGCTTATCGATGCCGCTGGCCACGACCTAACGATTGACTTGCCGGACGAGCCAATCTATCTGAACGCCGACCGTACGCGGTTGGCCCAGGTATTTGGCAACCTGCTCAACAACAGCTGCAAGTACACGAAACCAAACGGAACTATCTCTCTCAGTGCAAAACGTTTGGACAGCGAAGTGTTGGTGACGGTCAGGGACAACGGCGCTGGGATACCACAGGATAAGTTAGAGCGCATCTTTGATATGTTTATGCAAGTCGATCGAAGCGCGGAACGATCTCAAAGTGGACTCGGCATCGGCCTAACGTTAGTGAAGCGTCTAACAGAAATGCATGGCGGATCGATCGAAGCAAACAGTGGTGGCGCAGGAGAAGGAAGTGAGTTTGTTGTGCGCTTGCCGGTTCTCAGTCGACCAACATTTGCACCTCAGCCCGCACCAAAAGCTGAAGTAGAAACGCAGCGCCGGATTCTGATCGTTGATGACAACAGAGATTCTGCTGATTCACTCGCAATGCTGTTGGAGCTCACCGGCAACAAAACGTTCATGGCCCACGACGGAATTGAAGCGGTAGAAGCGATCGAAAAGCACCGCCCTGAAGTTGTGTTGCTGGACATTGGTTTGCCGAAGCTCGATGGACATGAGGTGTGTCGGCGAGTCAGGGAACAACCGTGGGGCAAAAATATTGTGGTGATAGCACTCACCGGTTGGGGCCAGGACGACGATAGACGCAGATCGCAGGAAGCTGGCTTCAACGGCCATCTCGTTAAGCCGGTGGACTACGATGAGCTGCTGGACTTGCTCAGCACCCTAACGAATGGCGGTAACATAAAGGCTTAACGATGAAGTGACGCGGAGACGGGGAGACACGGTGACACGGAGACTCTGCCCGTCTCCGCGTCTCCCCGTCTCCTAGTCCCCGCGTCAGTTTCCCCGGTGTCTCGAATA
>Ga0207701_10002326_pt1 | contig 19738 bp, 23 predicted proteins | sample KBSSwiSSwithPhiX_FD_184294 | JGI IMG/M metagenome (GOLD analysis project Ga0207701, IMG submission 184294) | Switchgrass rhizosphere bulk soil microbial communities from Kellogg Biological Station, Michigan, USA, with PhiX - S5 (SPAdes) (version 2) | ecosystem: Environmental > Terrestrial >... | reverse complement strand
TTGATCGACAAGGGCCGCACCTGGGTGAAAGTCTCGGGCGCCTATTCGAACAGCAAGGTCGGTCCGCCGCACTACCCGGAGGCCACCAAGATTGCGCAGGCCTTCGTCAAGGCCGCGCCGGAGCGCCTGGTCTGGGGCAGCGACTGGCCGCACCCCGGCTTGCCTGACACCAACAAGCCAGACGACGCCCTGCTGTTCGACCTGCTGACCGAGTGGGCCCCCGACGAGGCCACCCGCAACCGCATTCTGGTGCAGAACCCAGAGGCGCTTTACGGCTTCGGCAAGCCGGCGTGACGCAGGGTCAACACGGGTGGGCTTTCAGCACGGTCAAACGATCGAGCGCGACAACGCAAGGAGGGCAGCAACGTGAAACTTCCCCGCCGCCGATTTCTGCATCTGGCCGCGGGCGCAGCCGCGCTGCCGGTGGTGTCGCGGATCGCCAGGGCGCAAGCCTATCCGTCGCGGCCGGTGCGTTGGATCGTTGGCGCTGGCCCCGGCAGCTCGCCGGATGTTGTCGCGCGCTTGGTAGGACAGCGGCTGTCGGAACGGATCGGCCAGCCCATCATTGTCGACAATCGCCCGGGTGGCGGGAGCAACATCGGCACCCAGGTGGTCGTGAATGCACTTCCGGACGGCTATACGCTTCTCTTCATTACCAATGCCAATGCGATCAACGCGACACTCTACGACAAACTCAATTTTAATTTCATACGCGACATTGCACCGGTGGCGCCTATCGTCCGCGTTTCCTTTGTCATGCTTGTGAATCCATCGCTTCCCACCAAAACCGTTCCGGAGTTCATCGCTTATGCCAAGGCCAATCCCGGCAAGCTCACCATGGCGTCGGCTGGCATCGGGACCGTGAGTCATGTGGCCGGCGAACTGTTCAAGATGATGACCGGTGTCAACGTTCTCACTGTGCCTTATCGGACCGGCCCACCCGCGCTTACTGATCTGATAGCCGGGCATGTGCAGGTCATGTTCGACACATTGCCCAGTTCAATTGAGTCCATCAGGACGGGTAAGCTTCGTGCGCTGGCGATGGTCGCTCCGACGCGCTCAGAGTTGTTGCCGGACATCCCGATCATCACCGATTTCGTACCGGGCTATGAGGCAAGCGCACTGTTTGGCGTCGGCACACCCAAAAATACGCCCACCGAGATTGTCGGCAAGCTCAGCAATGAGATTAACGCCGTGCTCGCCGAACCGGAAATAAGGACGCGAATTGCTGATATTGGTACGACAGTTGCGCTCTCGCCTGCCGAATATGGCAAGCTCATCGCCGAGGAAACAGAGAAATGGGCCAAGGTAATCCGGGCGGCCAACCTCAAGGCCGAGTGACCCCGCCAGATCCGTAACTCCCGTTCCGCGAATCTGTCCACCCGGCCCAGAAGCCACCAAGCGCGATTTTGTCCGAGGCGCAGCACGAGGCCTCTGGACCGCAAGGAAACGAAAATGAATCACTTGATCTCGCGCCGCAAACTCATCGTTGGTACGGCGGCTCTCGGCGTTCATGGCCTGACACCCCGCGCGCGAGCGGCCACGGCGTCGCAGTCAGCCGACCGGCCGCTGGCCGATCGGCTCGCCGCCTACGCCGGCAGTCTGCGCTATGACGATCTCGACGCCGCGACCGTTGAACGGGTCAAATCCCATGTCATCGATACGCTGGGGTGCGGGCTCGCGGCGTTCGATGAGAGGCCGGTGCGCGTTTGCCGTGAGGTGGCGCTGGCGCACGCGGGGGGCGTCGCAAGCGTCATCGGCACCAAGCGGCGCGCCACGGCCGGTCTTGCCGCCTTCGCCAATGGAGCTGCGTTCCGCTATTACGACCTGAACGATATCTATGTCGCGCGCTTCACCGGTCATCCAAGCGACCACATTGCGGCCTGCCTCGCGGTCGCGGAGGCCGAGCGGGCGAGCGCCGCGGAGCTCATCACCGCGATCGTGCTCGCGTATGAGATCAACTGCCGCCTGATCGATACCCTGGACATCGGGTCCCGCGGTTGGGACCCGCCGGTGCTCAGCCTGCCGGCGGTGGCGCTCGCGGCCGGGAAGCTGATGAAGCTCACATCCGACCAGCTGATCCAAGCGGTCAACATCGCCGTCAACGACCACATCGCGATGGGGCAGACCCGGGCGCAGACCAATTCCGACTGGAAAGGCCTCGCCGACGCCGAGGCCGGCCGTAACGCTATTTTCGCCGCCACGCTGGCTCGCGGCGGCATCACTGGCCCGGCCCCCATCTTCGAAGGGCGGAAGGGATTCTTCCAGCTGGTCTCCGGGCCTGCCGATGTCGATGTCGCCGCCTTCGGCCGGCGCGGCGTCCCGTTCCGGATCCACCAGTGCGGCATGAAGCCCTATCCGGCCGTGGTCTACGCCCAGACCGCAATCGCAGCCGGCATCGCGGTCGCCAAGGAAGTAGGCAATCTCGATCGCATCGCGACGATCGAAATTGCAACGACCCGCCGGGGTCACCAGCAGGCCGGCAGCGACCCCGAGAAATGGACACCGGAGAACCGCGACACGGCCGATCACAGCCTGCCCTACATCACAGCGCGGGCCATGTTCGACGGCGACATCGACAACGACAGTTACGCGCCTGCGAAGCTTCGCGATCCGCGTATCCTCGCCTTCATGCGCAAGATCACGGTGAACGAAGATGCGGCGCTCACCGCGCGCACCGGTGCGTCCACGGTGCCGACGCGCATCACCGCGGTCCTTGCCGACGGGCGGCGCATCGTTCGCGAGGCCGACGACGTGCCGGGTTTTGTCGGCCGGCCGATGAGCCGGGCCGACGTCGAGCAAAAATTCCGCGGCAATGTCGGCAAGCGCTGGCCGCAAAAGCGAACGGACGCTATCCTCAAGGCGCTGTGGGCGCTCGATCAGACAAAAGACTTGTCTCGCCTGCTGGGCATGCTTGCGGTGTGAACAACACCGTCAAGCGACAGTCGGTTTCGCGACCTACCTGACGGCCGCCGCGGCTTACTGCGCAGCAGTCGCGTTGGCGACTTGCTTCTTCGGCTTGGGCTTGGCCGGCTTGGCGGCCGCTGTCTTGGCGACGGCCGTCTTGGCGGCCGCCGTCTTCACCGCGGGCGGCTTGGCGGCATCCGTCTTGGCGGCATCCATCTTGGCTGCCTCGGGGCGCTTGGCCTTCACCACCGGCTTCGGTGCGTCCGGCCACACGGTCGGCGGCGGGGCGAGCTTGGCGGCAATCAGGTCGGGCTCTGGCGGCGTAATCGGCTGAGTGAACATCCGCGCCGTCTCGAGCCGGGGCGCGTCGGCGGCCGAGGTGGAAAGTTCCTTTTTGTGCGGAGCAGGCCGGCCAAACAGCGCATAGGACGCGCCGCCACCGATCATCATCATCACCGCAACGCTGGCCGCGACCGCTCGACGCATACCGATCTCCACCCTCTCGTCACCATGACGGGGAAGGGTAAAGAATTTCCTGACGGATCGGCCGCGACAGCCGAATGGCACCGATGACCGGCGCCCGAACCGCAAGCCCCAGAAAGCGGAAACGGCCCCCGCCTTGGGAGGCCGTTCCCGATGGATGTGTCGAGCAACTAGTTGGTGGTGCAGACCTTCACGGACTTCATGCCGGTCTCGGCTTCCACTTTGGTCTTGTAGATACCGTTCCCAACGACTGTGGTTTCCGTCGTGGTGGTCGGCTTCTTGTCGACGATGGTGCACTTCTTGGTCTTGACGTCCTGCACCACGTAGAACTCATCAGCCGCGAGCGCCGGACTGACGAATGCAACGAGCATAGCGATAGCTACGAGTTTCTTCATCTTGTTCTCCCTGGGGGTGATAGTCAGCGCACACCAATGCGGAGAAATCTTTTTGGTTCCGTGGAACCCTGAACGCGCATCCTGAACGCGCATTCAGGCTATGTGATTTATTAAAGCCGCGGGGCCGATGATCGGCGGCCGTCATGTTGTCTGCATATGGCATTTAGTATTTGGCCAGCAGGCGGATCAGCAGCCTCAACATCCGTAGGATCAGCCAGGCCAGCGACGCGATGACGCTGCCAAACAGCACCACGACGGCGGCAAACGAGAGAACGAAGAAGACGACGTCCATGCAATCGATTGGTTTTGTGAAATTTCGACTTACTGCAATTGCACCGTGTGCAAGCACACAGCACCGCTATTAGCCCAAGCTCAAAGGCTTCGGAAACGTTGAGCGCGTTGCGCGACGCGTGTCAACTTGCCGCGGCTCGAGCCCCATGATGAGAAGCGCCCCCCGCGCGCGGCTCGAACCATGGCCGGATCTTCCGCCCAGCGGGCGCCCCCTATTTCGGTGGGTGCTGCTCCTTGCCGTCCGCCTTTTTTCGTTGGATGCGTTCGGCTTCGTCAGCCCGGCCGTCCCAAGCCTCCGCCATCTTCAGCATGACCTTGCCATCCTTCTCGCTCATGGTCGTCGCCAATCGGCGACACTCGGCTGCATACTGCCGATACGTGTTTGCGTCGTGCATGGCCGTTTCCTCCGGCTTGCGTTGTCGGCACAGGGAACGCGCCAGAGTGGAACTGTGTCCCTCCGAAATAATATTTTGCAGGTGCGGGAACCGGAACCGCCCGTGTGTGGTTTGACATATTCGCTGGGGTGCGGTTCGGGAATGACGACGCGCGACGAATATCTGAAGTTCGCCGAAGAGTGCTTGAGGCTGGCTCAGCAGGCCACCGACCCGGATACACGCGCCCGCTTGTTGGATATGGCACAGGCTTGGCGCGACCTGGCCGACAAAGCTCAAAATCCGCGAGCAAAGAAAGACTGACAGCGCTAGGGCGCTGGCGAGCTCGTCCGAAATGGTGGCTCGTAGGTCACGTCCAGCCGACTGTTCTTATCTGCCTGCTCGGCCAGCCGCACATACAACTTCGAAAGTTGCAGCAGCTCCTTGCGGACGTTGGCATGCTTTTCGTCGCGTGCTTGCGCCGCGAGGGCCGCCGCCTGGATGCGATATTCATCAGCCGAAGTCATGACACGTACACCTTAGCGAGAGTCTAAATTCACGATCCTGCCCCGGCGTTCCGGCATCACCGGAATTTGCCCGCAAATCGTTAAGGCAGTTTTGAGAATTGACTCTGCGCCGTTCTTATTCTGCGGGTCCCAACGGAACTTTAGGGCGCGATGGCAATGAAAAAGCGGCCCCGTCGCCGGAGCCGCTCAGTCGTGCGCAAAAGCTGTTACCAGCGATGGCGCCAGCCACGGTGACGCCAGCCGCCGTAGTAACGCGGGCCGGCGTAGCCGTAGTAGCCGTAGTAGTTCGGCCGCCACCAGCACCGGCCCCAGGGGTTGCAGACCCAGCGGACCTGATCGACGTTGGAGATCGCGTCCGCAGGCAATGGGGCTACGGGCATGGCGGAAGCAGTCGCGACCAAGCTGCCGAACAGCAGCGCGGAGGCGCATGCGAGCTTGAGTTTGGTCATGTGCGTTTCCTCTCTGGAAGTTCGCCCTTGTCTGAAAAGTTGCGGTCACTTTCGGGCGAGTTTTCGGCAAACTGCTGAACCAGTATTCAGTTCCGCGAATTTTTATGCCGCCGGCTTTCCTGAACGTTCAGTCAGATTTATGCGATGAGCCATCGCGCCTCGGGCCGCACGTCATCCCGAACAGAACCAGGACGGCTGCAAAATACGCCCGCGTGGTCCGTCCACCCTGCCCCTTGATACCGGCCAAGCGAACCAGCACCATTGGCCGCAATGACTGAGACCCTCAAAGACCGCTATTTCAAATACGCGCACCGCTGCCTCGACGCGGCCGCGAAAGCTGCGACAGCGGAAGAGCGTGTTCAGTTTCTTGAAATGGCGCAGTCGTGGCGTTCGCTTGCCGAGAAGTGCGATGTCGTCGATGGCCTGGTCGAGCAAGCCAGAGAAATGCGGATCATCCCGCCGAAGTCGGAAATGAATTAGCGCCAACGAGAACGGCCGCTGCGCGTCTACCGAATCCCCAGCGCCGCCCGCAACGCTTTCAGGATTTCGCGGAAGTCCACCTCGAACGTCCGCGGTTCTGCCGGCATTGGCGGCCGCGCACGACTGAGGCCAGACAATTACTTTAACCGGACCCTCATGAGGCGCGAGTGCTGACGTGCGGCCACTTTGACCCGCCATGGGCCGCAACTCGCCGGGGGGATCCGGTACGTCTGAAACGGCGGATGGATCCCGCCACATATTGTCCAATACGGCCCACCCCAATACCGGGGTTGCCCGAGATGGTTGTCGTCACCAAAACCAGCGACAAAGTACGGCCCGCCACCGCGGGGGCTACCGTAAGACGGGGCATCGAACCCGAATGGACCATCGAACCAACCGCCGGCCTGGGCGGAGGTGGCGGCTCCCAATCCGATTGCCGCGACCACGGCTAACCCGAGAGTTTTCATATCGCTCCTCCTGTCGAGTCGCCGCGCGGCCTCAAGTCGCTTTCTTTTCCCGCTCCAGCCGTTCTGCTTTCAGCTTCGCCATTTGCGCCAATACGGCCTTAGCCCGATCCTTATATTCTTTTGTCGCCACGGGAGCCTCAGCCGCATGACGGGCTTTTCTCACTTCGAGCGGCTCGATATTTCGCTCAAAGGTTTTCTTGGCCATTTTCCCGCGTCACCAGCTTGGCGTCACACGCCTGGCATTTGAAATGCTTGCGCTCGATCGGGCCGATCCGATCAACGGCGACGAGCCACATCGGCACACCGCATTCGGCACAGCGGGGATGGGTTGGAACGCCGTCCGTCGCCCGCATAAATTCGGACGCTTCATCCTGGATTGACATGGCGCGCACTCCCGATACGACCACGTCCTTATAATTAGCTACCTACTCATTAGTTGCAAGATGCTCACGAATTTTTCATTGAAGCACCGCTACCTCTTGATTTTACTCACGAAACGCTTGAACGGCGGACCGTCAAAGTAGCCCCGCGAGCGGCGATCTCCCCTTCACACCCCCCTTCTCAACCCATAATGCACTGCCAGCGCATCGAGCCCGCGCTGCACCTTGTCCAGCGCGAACGGCGGGCGGTCGAACACCGCGCAGTGCGCGACGTCGCGCGCGGCGCCGGCCTGCTCGATCGCCTCGAAGGCACGCATGTAGCCGTTGCGGATCTCGATCTGCCGCCGCTCGCTGATCGGTGAGCCGCCGCCGGTCGGGCCGGCAATGACGCCCGCCATCGAGGCAGCGCTGGCCCGCGGCGCCTCGATCGCCGAGCGATAGCGCATCACTGCGGTGCGGTACTTCACCCCGGCCGCGTACTGGGTTTCGCTGATGAAGCCGTTCAAACACAGCCGCCCCATGATGCACTCGGCCTTGGGATCGTGGGCGAGCGCGGCCGGCACGCCGCGGCGATGCGGCTGGCGCTTCGCCACCGTCTTCGGATCGATCTCCCTCGTGCGTTTGACGCGGCCATTCGGCTCGCGGAGGCCCTTTTTGCGTTTGCGTCCGACCATGATCTCGATGTCCTTGTTGCGGATTGTCACGCGGCAGCGCGTCCAGATCACGCGCGTCGCGGTTCTCATGTTCGTTCTCATGGCCGTGCTCATGTTCGTTCGAGCGCTGCGGTGAAGGCATCGAGCCGCGCCTGCATCGCCGGATCGGCTTGGCGCAGCTCATCGATCCGCCGCACGCTGTGCAGCATGGTGGTGTGGTCGCGGTGGCCGAAGTGCTGGCCGATCGCCGGCAGCGAAAGCGTCGTCAGCCGGCGGCTGAGCCACACCGCGACCCAGCGCGGCAGCACCAGCGCTTTGGTGCGGCGGCTCGACAGCAGATCGAGCAGGCTGACGCCGTAGTGCTCGCATACCGCGCGCTGGATGGTCCGGACGCTGAGGGCCGGCGGCACCGCCGGTGCGGCCGGACCGCTCAGCGCATGCTCCGGCAGCGGCGCGCCGATGCCGAGCGGCAGCGCGGCGACGTCGGGCGCGGGCGGTGCGGGTTCGATCACCACCAGCGTGGGTTGGCGCTTGAGGTCGATGCCGTGATCGGCCACCGCATTGCGCGGGCGCCGAAGCTTTTGACGAATCGCGCGGGCGTGCTTGATCGCTTGCGAATGAGACATGGTTCCTCCCTTTTTGGGTTGCGCCACCCCATCGCTGTGGCCAGGTCGTCCTGGCGGCCGCCGGAAACGCTGAGGATCGCCTGTTCGCTCGGTGCGGCCTGGGATGCCATGGACATGCGATAACCCATATTTGGGTAACTATCAATCTGAAATAGGGTTAGACACAGGTACCCATTTTAGGGTATACACAGGTTATGACCCCCCAGGACGTCGGCCGTATCATCAAGGAGGCGCGTGAGCTGAAGCGCTGGTCGCAGGAGTCGCTCGCCCGCGAGGCCGGGGGCGTCGGCCAGTCCACCATCGACCGCATCGAGAAGGGCCAGTTCAAGCGGATGCCGTCGGATCTGCCGGCGATCTGCGTGGCGCTCGGCATCGCGCTCCCCGATCTCGACGGCCGCGGCGGCGCGCACGTTGCCGGCCTGCGCATCGGCAGCGGCCGCGATTTTGCGGTCTACGCCTCAGCCGAGGGTGGCCCGGGCGAGATCATCCGCTCGACCGACCCGATCGATTTCATTCCGCGTCCGGCGCCAGTCGCCCATGTGCGCGAGGCCTATGGCCTCGTCATCACCGGCGAAAGCATGGTGCCGGAGTACAAGCCCGGCGAGACCGCGCTGATCAATCCGGTGTTGCCGGTGATGGGCGGCGAGGTGCACGTGTTTTATTCCGAGCTGCAAGGCGAGGCGCGCGCCACCATCAAGCACCTGCGCCGCGCCACCGCGACCGAATGGCTGGTGACCCAGCACAATCCGCCAAAGGGCAAGCCGAAGGAATTTTCGCTGTCGCGCAAGGAATGGCACACCGCACATCGGGTGTTCGGGAAGCACGCAAGGTTGTAGGAGACCAAAGCGGGGCGAGATGTGGCGGGCGCCGCCTCACTCCAGCACCTCGTCAGCTCGCAACAGAAACGCCTCCGGAATCGTCAGCCCGATCGCGCGCGCAGCTTTCAGGTTGACAATCAGTTTGAAAGAAACCGGTGCCTGCACTGGCAGGTCACCCGGCTTTTCACCCTTCAGAATCCGGTCAACATAGGAAGCCGTTTGCCGGAAGATCCCGACGGTATCAATGCCGTACGACAGCAGACCGCCACTGGTCGGAAAGAACCGGTACGGGTAAATTCCTGGTAGTCGATATTGCTCGGCCAGCCTGATAATCAGCTGGCGGTGCACCTGCACGAACACGTCCGGAACGACGAACAACGCACTGTCCGGCTGCTGTCCGAGGGCTGTGATGGCCCGTTCAAGCTCGCCCGCATCGACAACCGGTGTGGCGACCGCCTGCACGCCGATCTTTGGTGCGGCCACTTCGAACTCGCGCAGATACGACTGATAGGGCGACGTATTAGGATTGAAGATCAGCGCGACACGTTTGACCTTAGGCACGATCTCGATGATCAGCTCCAACCATTTGCTGGCCATCGGCGCATCGACGTTCATGAAACCGGTCATGTTCGCGCCAGGCCGTGCCAGGCTCGTGGCGAAGCCGCTGCCGAGCGGGTCGGCGATCAGCGCGAACACCATCGGTGTTGTGTTCGTCAACTGACGGAGCGCGTTCACGGCTGGAGTGCTGTGAACAACGATCACGTCCGGCTTGAGGTCCACGATTTCCCTGGCAAGGCGCTGCGTCCGGTCGAGATCTCCGGCGGTCCACCGATACTCCAATTGAATATTCTGGCCTTCCTTCCAGCCGCGTTCCTGCAGGCCCTGCCGCAACGCGTCGACCCGCGGCTTGGCCTCGGGATCGTCTTCGCCAATCCCCATGAGCACGCCGATGCGGCGCATCCCGCGGGGCTGCTGTGCATCCCCCACCGACGGCCATGCTGCCGCAGCGCTCAGGCCAACGATGAATTCCCGCCGTCGCATGTCCGCCCCCGGCGCTCAGAACGGAGCATCGTATCGGCTCAGGCCTCAATTCTGCAACGGCGACCTGGCCAAGGCAGTCTAGCTGCCTTCATTGCTAGAGCCCCGAACGATAGTGCCGTGCCCAACATCACTCCGATTTGATGTTGGATTCCCTGATCACCTTGGCCCATTTCTCAAATTCGACCTTGGTGTGCCGGGCAAATTCTTCCGGCGTGCTGGCGACGGGTTCGAAGCCGAGGAGTGCAAGGCGCGCTTTCACATCGGGCGCAGCCATGGTCTCTACAATCTCGCGATGGATGTAGGCTATCGTCGCCTTCGGTGTTCCGCTTGGGACGACAATGCCTTGCCAGTTGTCGCCCGCGACGGCTGGATAGCCAGCCTCGGCAGTCGTAGGCACCTCCGGTAACGCCTGCGAACGCCCAACGCTGGTGACCGCGAGGCCGCGCAGCTTGCCTTCGATCACTTGCTGCGCCGCTGGCGACGGCGAGGCAAAGCAAATCGGCGTATGCCCCCCGACCGCCGAACCAACCGCCAGACCCGCGCTGTTGAACGGCACGTGTACGAGGTCGAGACCAAGCGATGAACGGAAAATCTCGCCGACGAGATGACCCGGAGTGCCCGCTCCCGGCGAGGCGTAGCTGTATTTCCCGGGATTGGCTCTGATCAGCGCGACGAGTTCTTGAAGAGTCCGCGCCGGCACCGACGGATGGACTACGATCACCAAGGTCGTCAGGACCGCGAGTGAAACCGTATCGAAGTCCTTTTCGAATCGGTACGGCGGGTCGCGGTAGAGCGTGGGATTGACCACGTAGCTCGGATTGACCATCAGCAGCGTGTATCCATCGGCAGGCATCTTTGCCACCCGGCCCATGGCGATGTTGCCGCCCCCGCCTCCGATGTTTTCGACGTAGAATTGTTTGCCGGAACGCTCCGAGAGCTTTTGCGCAATCAGACGAGTGACCACGTCGGTCGGACCGCCTGGCGCGTAGGGGACGACCACATGCACCGGCCGGTCGGGATAGCTTTGCGCAACAGCCATCCGCGATGCCGCCGGGAGAACGGCAGCAGCCGCTGCCAAATGCAGAAATCGACGGCGCTGAAGCTTCATCGTGCATCCCTCTCTCAGGCGCAAGTCATGCCGGTGGTCGCGCGAGACCGAAGTGGGAGCGCAGCGTCTCGCCTTCGTAGGTTGTGCGAAAAAGACCGCGCCGCTGCAGCAGCGGAACGACTTCGGCGATAAATACGTCGAGCATCTCCGGCAGGACCGGCGGCATCAGGTTGAACCCGTCAGCCACGCCACCGGCGACCCAGTCCTCCATCAGATCCGCCACCTGCTCCGGCGTGCCTTCGAAGACAAAATGGCCGCGCGCGCCGGCAAGCTTCGCAAGCAGCTGCCGGAGCGTCGGGCGCTGCTCTTTGACAAATCCGACGATCACCTCGGTTCGGCTGCGCGATGCCTCGTTGGCTTTTGGATCTGGGAAATCTTCGGGAACAAGCGGCTTATCCAATGGCAGATGAGAGAAATCATGTCCCCCAAATCGCAATGAGAGCCGGTTGCGGCCCACTTCGGGGTCTGACAGCTCGTTGAGCTCTTCGGAAAAGCGCCGCGCCTCGGCCTCGGTCGAACCAATGATCGGGCTGAATCCCGGCAGGATCTGCACCTGACTGGGATCGCGGCCCTCGGCAGCAATCAGTCCTTTCAGATCCTCGTAAAACGCTTTCGCCGTAACTTTTTCCAGGTGAGCCGTGAACACGGCTTCGGCGTGGCGGGCCGCAAACCGTTTGCCGGTGTCCGACGAACCGGCTTGCACGAAAACCGGCCGGCCCTGCGGCGAGCGCGGCAGGTTCAGCGGACCCTTGACCTTGTAGTACATGCCCTTGTGATTGATCGGCCGCACCCGTTGCGGATCGGCGTAGCGCCCGCTCGTTCGATCGTCGAGCACCGCATCATCGGCCCAACTATCCCACAATCCCTTGACCACGGTCATGTACTCTTCGGCCCGTTCGTAGCGCTCGGCATGGCTGACCTCGCCAATACCGCCGAAATTGCCGGCGGCCTGCGGCGACCAGGTGGTGACAATATTCCAGCCGATGCGGCCGCGGCTGATGTGATCGAGTGAGCAAAACTGCCGCGCGAGGTTGTAAGCCTCGGTGTAGGTGGTCGAGGCGGTCGCGATCAGTCCGATGCGCTTTGTCGCCATGGCCAGCGCGGCAAGCGTGGTGATCGGCTCGAGCCAGTTGAAAGGTGTCGTCTGGACGTCGTTCCACAGCCCCAAAACGTCGGCGAGGAAGATCGAGTCAAACAGGCCGGACTCGGCCTTCTGCGCCATCTCCACGCTGTACTGAATATCGGTCAGCGGCAGCTTCGATGATTTGGAATGCCGCCACGCGGCCTCGTGATGGCCACGGCTCTGGATAAAAAGATTGAGATGCATGACCCGTTTCATACCGCGCCGTTCGGAGTCTGGTTCCGTCATGCGACAATCGCCTTGTCGCCTTTGGTGACAAGCCGTCTGAAGCTTCCTTAGTCGATCTTGAGACCGAGCCCTTTGACGAGTGGACCCCAAAGGGCAATATCATCAGCGAGGATGCGCTTCCAATTGTCCGGGCCTGGCGCGGTGACCGGTTCCATGGCTGCTTCTTTCAACACGTGCTGGAACGTCGGATCCGCCAACGCAACGCCTGTCGCTTGTGAAATTTGCTCGACCACGGATCGCGGCGTCCCCGCCGGCGCCAACAGCCCGATGGATCCGGTTACGATCATGCTGGGTAACCCCGACTCAACGGCGGTCGGCACGTCGGGCGCACTGCCAAGTCGCTTGGGACTGGTCACCGCAACAATACGCAGTTTGCCGGCACGATGAAGTTCCAGGACCTGTCCTGTAATCCCTAGAATTCCGACAGGGATTTGCCCACTCATAACATCGGTGATGACTGGTCCGGTGCCTCGATACGGCACCTGCACCATTTCGTGCATTCCCGTCTGCGATTTCAGCAGTTCACCGGTTAGGTGTTGAATGGAGCCAACGCCAGCATGACCGTACGAAACGGTCCCCGGATTTGCCTTGGCGTACTCTCTGAGCTCCGGAAGCGTTTGCACCGCCAGGGCCGGATTCACAACGACAGCAAGAAAATAGGCCGCAACGCCCGTAACAGCGTCCAAATCCTTGGCCGGATCATAAAGCGGCCGGCTCTTGAGGAGGGCCTCATTCACGTGTGTTTGCGTTCCACCCAACAATAATGTGTAGCCGTCAGGAGGCGACCGCACGACTGCGGCGGCACCCAGTGAGCTGCCTCCTCCGCCGATGTTTTCGACGACAACCGTGCCCAGCGACGATTTGATCTTTTCCGCCCAGGGGCGTCCGACGAAGTCAAATGCGCCTCCCGGCGGGAACGGAACGACAAGCCGTATCGACCGCGTTGGATAGGCCTGAGCGATGGCAGCGCTACATCCGCCAAACAGCGAGGCAGCGGCCCCGGCACTTAAAAATCGGCGTCGCGTTAGTTTCATGCAATCCCCATTCGAAAATCGAAGTCTAAATTCCACTGGGCAGAGGGTCAGTTTGACAGACTCCCGACGCCGGCGCAGCCCCGCACTATCGATCGGCCAAAGTAAGATAGCATCGCGTCGCTGCGTGGCTCGGTGCCACTCGTATCGCAAGCACACCATTCCGCGACGCGGGGTCTTCATTGCAGCCTGGAATTGGCTTAGCCTGCCAACCCGTTGGAGGCAGGCATGAAACTTGTACGCCGGCGTCTGCTCAGTCTGGCGGGCGCCGCCGCTGCCGACCTTGCGGCGCCACAATGGACATGGGCGCAGAGCTATCCAGCACGTCCCGTGCGCCTGATCGTCCCCTATGCCGCGGGCGGGCCGACCGATGTGTTCGCCCGCATCGTCGCGCAAAAGCTGTCGGACAGTCTCGGCAAGCAGTTTTACGTCGAGAACGTTGTCGGCGCGAGCGGCAACATCGGCATCGGCCGCGGCGCAAAGGCGGCGGCGGATGGCTACACGATGCTCATCGTTCCGACCAACTACGTGGTCAATCCCGCGCTGTTTGGCACCGTGCCCTACGACGCCATGAAGGACTTCGATCCGGTCACGCTTGCAGTCACGTCACCGATGATCATCTCAGTTCATCCATCGTTGCCGCGCTCGGTGAGCGAGCTGATTGCATTGATCAAGGCCAACCCAGGCAAGTACAGCTACGCCTCAGGCGGAACCGGCTCGCCTGGACATCTCGTCGGCGAACAGTTCCGTATCCAACTCGGTCTCGATCTGGTCCACGTGCCGTTCCAGAGCGCGGGCCTCGCGGTGCAGTCCGCCATCGGCAATCACACGCCGATCTGCATCGTCTCGCCGGCGCCCACGGTACCGCAAGTGCGGGACGGCAAGTTGTCGGCGCTCGCGGTCACGCGAAAGGTCCGCTCGCAAGCGCTGCCGAATATTCCGACCATGGCGGAGTCTGGCTATCCGGACATCGAAGGCGAAAACTGGTTCGGCTTCATCGCTCCAGCCGGCACGCCCAAAGAAATCGTCGCGCTGCTTCATCGCGAGATCGTCAAGCTCGGCACGCTGCCGGACGTCACAGAAAAGCTCAACGCGCTCGGTTTCGAGCCTGTGGGCAGCACGCCCGACGAGTTCGCCGCCCAAATCAAGCGCGAGTTGCCAAAATGGGCAAAGCTTGTCCGCGACGCGAACATCAAGGCGGAGTAACTTCGGACGAGGTGGCGTCCGCTTTGGTTGACTAGTCGGCTTCACAAGCACTTGGCGAGATGTTCGCCACGCGCCAAAGTTTCGTCAATTGTTCCAGCCACACACATAGCCGTCGCGATTCTGGATGCGTGGAAAATGTCACGCCGCAGTCGGCTTCACCTCACGAATGGGAACAGAGTACAGTTGCTCCCCACGGACGTTGCGCACCTGGATTTCCCCGCCGGCTAAATCATCACCTTCGGTACATTCGATATCGAGGGCGATCAATTCCGCCAGCTCACGCGCTTGCTCAGGTTTATCGATTTCGCGCCCGTGATAGTCGTATTGAACGTAAGTGCGGGCGGCCACATCGAAAAAGTAGCGCTGCATTGGGAACTCTCCGTTGTGAGCCTCGATCTGTAACCGCCGTACTGAAGTGGCCTCGACGCAAGGTCGTCTGCCTATTGTGTCAAGTGGACGATAATGCCACCCCACTGCTTCAATCCGATGGCGGCACACGACGCGACAGTCTGGTCGAAATCGAGACTGACCTTGCCGTTTGTCGTAAAGCTGTTCATCACGAACTTCGAGCATTTGGCGTTACTGCTCGCGGTATTGCCGTCCGTGACGACATTTGAATTGCCGAGATAAACGAGACCGTCAGCGTTGAAATCCGCGCCGGGGCCCCATTTGTTGTCAACATTGTTTGTCAACTTGGGGTCTGCAAAAAGTGCCACACCTTGCCACGGATTCGAGGGGTCGAGTGGTGGCGACAATGTCAATTGTCCTGTCTTGCCATTGCCGTTTGGAAAATTGACCGTGCCCGCGCCCGGAACATTATTGTCCCCGGTCATTACGATCGCCATTCGGGCAACCGACACAGATGCAGCGTTGGCGACGTTGAGACTGCCATTCTCGATGACGATAAGCGAATCCGCGGTAGGTGCGATTCCGCTTAAAGAGCCGGTTCCGGAAAGATTTAGATCGCCACAGATGTGATATTCGGTGCGGCCATTAATCGTTATGATCTTGACGTCCGAACCGGTCGGCGCCGTCCCCGCTGCATTCCAGGATACACCTGGTCCTGGCGATCCACATTGCCTCGAAATGTTGCTGGCCAACGGTGCGTAGGTATCCGGAACAGAGCCAGCATACGGCTTTGGATTTCCACACCCGAAGATGCCGCCGCCGGCAATGGATTTTGTCGCATTGCCATCGTGGCCATTGCAATCGAGTGCTGTGTTTGAACGTATCGAACAGCCGGAAAGATTGACGATCGGGGCCCCGTTCAATGAGAGCGAGACGTGTGACGCCGGCTGCCCTTTATCAAGAGTCAGAATACAGGAATTGTCCGGCTCACTTGCTACCGCAGTCGTTGTCACACCGACATGCAAAGAGGCAATGTGAACCACTCCAAGAAATGACGTCGGCACGGATGCCGAGGCAACTCCTCGATAGACCGAGCCTGAGCTTTGCGAAAAGTCGGCGGCGAACGAAATTCCAGTTCTCGTTTGCTTCGCTAGATTGGCGTTGAATACGTCGAGAGCGAGCTGGGCCCAGTTTGCCGAGCCATCTTTTGCCCCGGCAAGCATGGCGGTATCGAGCGCCACCTGCATGCTCGATCTGATTTTGTTTGCGCTCGAATAGTCGACCGCCGCGCCAACCGCGGTCATGACCGGAAGCATCGCCAGCGCAAAGATTGGAGCTATTGTGCCGGCGCAATTGCGGCGAAACTCAACGAGCAGGCCTTTGAGACTAATTCTGATATTTGCGAACATCGTGGCACCTCATGCTGCGACCTCGCTAACTAACCACCCAATCGACATTGATTCCTTTAGCTTCAAAGCCCGATTTGGTTTAAATTTAATTTTAGATTGCGGTCGAAATGGCTGGTCCGAGGACGACGAAGTCGCGCACCGCCTTTAATATCGAGAGCCTCGACATCAGCGACCGTCAGTGAGCATGCCGCGGCATGCTCACCCAGGACAGCTTTACGAGGACAGTTTTACGAGGTCAGTTCTACGAGGTCAGTTTTACAACCGTCGGACTGAAAGGCTTGGTCCCGTAATTATTGCAATTCAGCGCAAACGCGGAATTGCCGGTGAAATTCACCGTGTTCCCGATCAGTTGTGTGCAACTGGTGCCGGTATTGGCCCCGCCGGAGTAACTCACGGCGGCAGTGGGAAGATAAATCGCGCCACCCAGATACTGAGTTGCCCCGCCGTTGAACGAAAATGCGGTTCCTACGGGCATGCGACGATCGCCGAAGACCACGATTCCGGCTGTGCTGCCGGTCTTCGGCGGCGTCAGATTGACCGTGGCATTGCCGTTGATTGATGCTGTCGCATAACCACTTTTATTTTGGGAGGTGAAGACAAGCGTCACCCCGGTGCCGGTCATTGTGGCGCCTCCATTCATGGTGAGGTCGCCACCATCAAGGTAATAAATCCCCGCGTTGAGCGTGACATTGGCGCCGGCGTTGAGCTTCATTCCACCGCAATAGACGCCCGGATCGATCGTTATCGCGTCGTGCGCGCTGAAATTCTGCTGAGTGCAGCCGGAAAATGCGGGAAACGAGGAATTAATATAAGGATCGGGAATCACTCCCATGCCCGTCATGATGCCCTGTGTCGTGGTTATGTTTGACCTACCCGTGAGATTACCAACGACGCCGACGGAATACGCCGTGATCTGCGCTGATCCACCGACGGTGAGGGCCGTCGAACTGTCGGAATTGTCATAGAGGCTGCAACCGTTGAGCACGACGTTTGTGCTCCCTTGTCCGGTTGCTGCTCCACTCGCATGTCCATTGAGCGACAGGACGCATCCAAGGCCGTCCATGGTGGATAGAGCATTGGAATGCACCGACACACTGAGAGTTGAAAATCCCATCATTCCCATGAACCGGGTTGTCACGATGCCCGTGGCGGCCATGCTCACGGAATAGCCGCTTGATGTGGAGGCGGTGGAGACTGTCGTTTGGACATTTCCAACTTCAGAGCTCTGGAAATTGGCATTGAAATAATTGGTGGCGTTGGTGGTCAGTTGCGTGGCATCGGCAACCTTGGCGTCCTTCGCCATCAACAGGGCGGTCGCGTCAAGGGCCGCTTGCATTCCGGCCCGCGCGGATGCGGCTCGGCCAAAATCTACCGAAGCGCCGACGGAAGCGAACAATGGAAGCGCGGCGAGCGCGAGCATTGGGGCAACACTCGCTTCGCGGTTCACTAAGAAACGAATGAGCAACACGATATCAGCTCCAATATCTGTCTGCCGTTCGGCCCACGCTAGCAACAGCGCGTCGCTCGCTCATTACGAAATTGATTAAGAACTGTCTTAAATGTTCGGCTTGGGCCAGCGCTCCCACCGGCCGTAAAACGTTCGAACGAGCCGGACAAGCATGCCACGAGTAGCTGAACGTTACGTGTCCGATGGCAGTCAATTGGACCAATCAAATTAAGCAGGCGGTAACGCATCCCGACGAATCCACCCGCATCCCTGCCCGGCCAGCGGCATTGCTCCAGAAAATCTCACTGGCCCGCCCAATGATGTTTCCCATCGGCACGAAGCCGTGCGTGCTCACACGGCTGTCTGTCGAGTTCGCACGATTGTCGCCAGCGACGAACACATGCTGCGCCGGCACGGTGAACTCCTGGGTGTTGTTAAACGCGGAGCGTGGATCGCCGGCCTTGATGTAGGGCTCGGCCATGGCGGCGCCGTTGACGAACGCACGCCCCTCGCGGAACACGACACGGTCGCCGGCCAGGGCCACGATCCGCTTAACGTAGATCGTGCTCGGGTCCGTTGGCAGCCGGTACACAATGACGTCGCCGCGCGCCGGCGGATGCTGACGGAAATACGTCATGTCGCCGAGGAACTGTTCGCCGACCCGCAGCGTCGGCTCCATGCTCCCCGATGGCATCGAAAACATCCGCCACGGCAACAACGGCTTGATGTGCCCGATGAGTTCGCCCGCGACGGCGGCGCACAACCACACCGCGATAACAGCGCCGGTCATGACATACCAGCGCGGCGCTTCGCCGGAACTCCCGGCAAGGCGCGCAGCATCGACCGCGCAGAACAGATAAATCGCGAGCGAAACAACCGTTACGGCGCTGACATAGGTCACAATTGCCGAAAAGCGCGGCGGAATGAGTGCCGCGACGCCGATCATGATGGCCTGGCTTGCGATGAGGGCGCCGAACAGCAGAACGCCACGCCGCGCCCGCCCGTCATAGACATGGCCGCAGCCCGGCGCGATCAGGCTCAACAACACGGCGAGCGCGCGCGACTTGCGCCGCGGCCCGGTCGTGGTCTCCGGCGATACCGAAATGCTCATCGCACGCTCCTTGGCAGGATACGCCGCAGTATTTGTCGCAAGCGCTGATCAGCAGGTTCAATCGGCGCACCGTGCGTCGGATGGGGCTAGAAGCATCCCGCCTTCCGCGCTTGCGGGCAAATGGTGTAGCTTTTCCTGGACCGCCCGCGGGACATTTGGGACATCGATGCAACCATCCCGTCGTCAATTTCTGCGTCTCGCCGCAGGCGCTGGAGCCGTGCCGCCCATTTCGAAGATGACATGGGCGCAGGCTTATCCCGCGCGGCCGGTCCGCATCATCGTCGGTTATCCCTCCGGGGGGTCGAACGACATCCTGGCGCGTTTGATGGCGCAATGGTTGTCCGAGCGAATGGGCCAGCAATTCGTCATCGAGAACCGGCCGGGCGCCGGCAGCAATATCGCCACCGAGGCGGTCGTGCGAGCGGACCCGGACGGCCACACGCTCCTCATGGTCAGTACGGCGAACATGAGCAACGCCGCGCTCTACGACAAGCTCAATTACAATTTCATCCGCGACATCGCTCCGGTTGCCGGTGTCATGCGCGTACCGCTGGTGATGGAGGTCAATCTCTCAATTCCGGCCAAGACGGTTCCGGAATTCATCGCCTACGCAAAAGCCAATCCGGGCAAGATCAATTTCGCGTCGGGCGGCATCGGCACTTCGATTCATCTATCCGGCGAACTGTTCAAGATGATGACAGGGGTCGAGATGCAGCACGTGCCCTATCGCGGCAATGGGCCGGCGCTCACCGACCTGCTCGGCGGCCAGGTCCAGGTGATGTTCGACACGATGCCCGCGGCGATCGGCTACATCAGAGCCG
>Ga0207701_10002324_pt1 | contig 19742 bp, 21 predicted proteins | sample KBSSwiSSwithPhiX_FD_184294 | JGI IMG/M metagenome (GOLD analysis project Ga0207701, IMG submission 184294) | Switchgrass rhizosphere bulk soil microbial communities from Kellogg Biological Station, Michigan, USA, with PhiX - S5 (SPAdes) (version 2) | ecosystem: Environmental > Terrestrial >... | reverse complement strand
AGCTGGACGAGGAGATAGGCAATCGAACAAAGGAAGAGAGCGACCCAAAATCTGCTTAACGCCATTTGGAGCTAGTTCGCGGGCTGAAATCGCGTCACGCCCGCACTTAAAGCAGTACGCGCGATTCGCCGCAAGCCCAAAACTGAATCGCGACAGACAGGAATGAACGCATCCCAACCATTTCATGTCTAATTTGCGAATTTAATTTGGAAAGAAATCCCCCCGCATTCCTTAAGGAAGCGCAATTATGCGCAGAGTTAAGCACTGCTAAGGGGACAATTCTCACGCGAGAAAATAGGGGATGAGAACGATGCGATTAACACATAAACACAAACACTCGTACAAAACTCTCTGGTTTGGGCTGGCCGGCGCATTGGTTGTGATTGTCGGTTCGATTTTGTTCGGGTATGCTCAAGCGCAGAAGCACGAAGCCGAGAAAATGAATCCAACCAAACCAGTTCCGAGCGACGCCGAGTTGCAGCAGAAGTTAACCAGGGACCAGTACAAGGTGACGCGTCAATGCGGCACGGAAACCCCGTTTCACAACGCGTACTGGGACAACCACAAGCCGGGAATTTATGTCGACATCATCACGGGCGAGCCGCTCTTCAGTTCGCTGGATAAATTCGACAGCGGCACCGGTTGGCCCAGTTTCACGAAACCGATCAAGTCGGAGACCGTGACCGAAAAGCGCGATACTTCTTACGGAATGGAGCGGACCGAGGTTCGCGCGAAATCGAGCGATTCGCATCTTGGCCACCTCTTCGATGATGGCCCCGCCCCGACTGGTCAACGTTTCTGCGTGAACTCCGCCGCGCTGCGCTTTGTTCCAGTGGAAAAATTGAAGGAAGAAGGCTACGGCGAATATCTCTCGCTGTTTCAGCCACAACAGCAAGCTCAGCAACAGCAGAAAACCGGAGGCGAACAACCGCAGGCGAAAAAGTAGATACCTGCGGCTTGTTAATCATAGGCGACAAAATTGTTCCTCCCCTTCGCTTATTGTCTTTTGGTGTCCTTTGAAAAGAGCAACGGACACCATAACTTACATCCCTCATGACCCGCGACGATTTTGACTACGCGCTTGAAAATACGCACGTGATCCTTGCGCCGGAGCGTCAGATCGCGACGTTCGGCAGCACCAGTTTCAATTTCTATTTGATCTCGGAGTTGATGGACCGCGTGAACCAGGTGCGGATTCGTAACGGGAAAATCCAGGCGGAACGTCCGCAGATTCTGACGCCGGAGCATTATTGCCGGCTGCTACTGGAAGGCTTTGGAGAAAAGGCCGAGCGATACGTCGATCAACTACGTGAACACGCGCGGAACATCGCGGTACTGCGTTATGGTTTTCAATTTCGCAAAACCGATCTAAACGAACAGACGCTCAGCGACTCAATCGATGCCGTGATCAATCGCACCAGGCGGCAGGTCGAAAACAAAAACGAACCGCTCAGCGCGATCATCCAAGGCGTAGACGACGCATGGGAAGTTTGTCTGCTCAAGTTCACCATAGACCTTGTGGAGCGCTCCTCTGGCGGCAATCTCGGTGACTTTCGCAAACGCGGTTTGATTTAGGTGAGGAGGCAATTTACCAGCCCGCTAATCGTAATAGTTCTGCTAGCAGCCGTTGGATGCGAGAGGGTTGCCACGGTCAAGACCCCAAAGATTTATGACAAAGATGGCATTCACTTTAAGCATCCGGGCAATTGGAAAGTAACAACTGACTCTCAACGCGACGGTGTGCGCTTCTTGTTCCTCGAAACTCCGGGAAACGCCACAGTAGCCATACAAATCTACTTGGCGACTGAGGCGCTAGAAATTGAGGATTTTGCGCGCCAATTCTCATCGAACGTCCAAAAAGAAATGCCAAGGTATGTGACCGTCGGAAACTCGACGTTCGGAGGACCCGATGATGTCGGCGGGTGCAGATCGATGACTGAACAGTTTTCCCTCTCAACTCTGGGAGAAGAAGTTCCACACATTCGGTTGTACAAACAAAAGCAATTCGGCGACAAGATCGTTTACGTCATTTGCCAGGTCTCCAATGAAGACGAGGATTTCGTCGACGTCGGATTCGATCAAATAATGTCGTCTTTGAAGTACGACAGCGCCGGTGAAGGATCTGGTGATACCGAGGGAGCGACTGGAAAACTGATGCGCCTGGTTCGATCTAAATCGAACTTTCTTTCACGCACAATGTCGCATTACGAACGAGCCCGCGTTGGTCAGCGCACGTCGCCCGTCTTCCAGATGAGCATTCCACAAAGGCCATGCATGAATCATATGTGGCCAGATCTCTAATGCCACTGCCACATCGGCCGCACCCGCCCGCGCGGCAAGCCGAGTGGCGTCATCGAGTAAGGTCTCGTTAGAACCGATCTGGATTAGCATCGGAGGAAAGTTTCTCAAATCTGCGTAGAGCGGTGAAACACGCGGATCTTTCCGTTCCATTCCAGCGGGCAGATAGGCATCAGCTAATTCGTTCAGATATTCTTTGTGAATGAGCGGATCGACCGCAGCTTTGCTGACAAGGGTCGAACCCGACATCGTCAGATCCGTCCATGGCGAAACAAGCCACGCGCATGCGGGAATCTCCTCGTGCCCGTCACGCAACCGGCTGATCAACGCCACTGTGAGTCCGGCCCCGGCGCTGTCGCCGCCGATCGCAACGTGCGCAGCAGCGATGCCCTGATTTCGCAAAAATCGCCAGGCAGTCAGCGCGTCATCGTACGCTGCGGGAAACGGGTGCTCCGGCGCGAGCCGATACGCGACACCGAGTGTGCGCATTCTCGCCGCCCGACCCGCTTCGGTCACCAAACGACGATGGCTCTCGATCGAACCGGAACAGTAGCCGCCACCATGAAAAAACACCAGCACGCGAGAAGCATCGCTGTCAGGAGCAATAGAGTATTCGCCGGGAATGCCGTTCACATCGACGGCCGTGAGTTTGACGTCGTCTGCAATGGGCCAAACAGTTCCAACCTCGTCGAGCCGTTTTCGCCTTTCAGGCCAACCAACCGGACGTGGCTTGGACTTCAGGAGCGCACGGACAGCATCGATTTCGCTTTGGGCCATTGTCTTTCCTCTGTGACAGCGCCGAAGGCATCATGGAACAGCACTGAAATTTCGGCTTTCGTCAGTGCGCGGAGCTTGGCATTGTGCGCACTCGGAGCAACTGAAAAATTCTACGGGCTCGGCTGACTATGCCGCATCATTACGACGCGATCATCATCGGTGCGGGGCACAATGGCCTGACCTGCGGCTGCTACCTGGCCAGAGCAGGGCTGAAGGTCCTGGTGCTTGAACAATATCACACCGTTGGCGGTATGACTGTCACGGAAGAAGAGACGTTGCCGGGCTTTTGGTCCGACATTCACGCGAGCGGTTATCAGCTCGCAAATCTCTCACCGGTTCCGAATGAGTTCGGTTTGCTTGATCGCTACGAACTCATCGAGCCGGAGATTCCGTTTTCGCACGCGTTCCCCAATGGCAATCTCATCAGCGTCCATCGCGATATTGAAAAAACTGTTGCCGAGATTGCTCGGTACTCGCTGAAAGATGGCAACGCATGGCGTGCGCTCATGCACCAATTTCTCGCGCAAAAGGATGCGATCACCGCAGCGATGTTTTCGCCGCCACCTTCATTTCCGGCAGCTGCAGCAAAATTTGCCGCATCGCCCGCTGGCATGGAAGCCTATCGGTTCAGCATGCAAAGCGTCAGATCGTGGGCGGACCAGACGCTTGAATCCGAGGCAACGAAGACACTGTTCGGCTCCTTCGCCACGTTTTTAGGCGCCTCGCCCGACGATGCTGGAGGCGCAGAGCTCGGCTGGGTGTTTGCCTCAGTCCTGCAGAACGCCGGTAACAACCTGGTCAAAGGCGGAATGCATCGTGTTACGCTGGCGCTGGCTGAGGATCTGCGAGCACACGGCGGCGAAATCCGCACGAATGCGCTTGTGGAGAAAATTCTCGGCGACGCAAAGCGCGCTACTGGCGTGCGTTTGGCAAGCGGCGAGGAGATTTCAGCTAGAGAGCTGATCGTCTCGAACATCGACCCGGGTCGCCTCATAACGGATTTGCTTGGAGCGAAAATGGTGGGAGCAGACATCGTGGACAAGATGAAACTCTACGAGTGGGGCGATTCGGTTTTTGTTATGTTCGTAGCACTTGAGAGCCCTGTTAATTACAAGGCCGGACCCGCTGCGAGGCAATCAGCGCATGTTCATTTTACCGAGCCGTCGCTCGACTTTCTCTCACGAGTATATCTGCAATGCCGCGGCGGGGCGCTGCCATCGGCGCCAATGATGGTGAGTTGGAACGATTCGGCGATAGATCCGAGCCGCGCACCAGTCGGCAAGGCGTTGATGAAATTCGTGGTGCTGAGTGTGCCCTACGTCATCACTGGAGATGCCAGCGGTAAGGTTCCAGCACGCACCTGGGATGAAGCGCGCGAACCGTACGCCGATTACCTTATCGATCTCATTACTGATAATTACATCCCCGACTTGAAGGCAAAAATTCTGAAGCGGGTAGCGCATTCGCCGGTTGATATCTCGCGCAGAATCACTAGCGCCGTTCGCGGCACGCTCGCTCAGGGCGCGTTTCTCCCCTACCAAAGTGGTTCGCTGCGCCCGATTCCAGAGCTTGGCCAATACAAAACGCCTGTGCCTAACGTGTACCTCTGCAGTTCCGGCAGTCATCCTGGCCCCGGTGTGTCGATGGCACCGGGAAGAAACGCGGCGCAGGTAATCTTTCGCGACTTGGGGTTGGATTTCAGAAGTGTTGTTTCGGTGCGCTGCTGAGGACGACGGCGTGCACTCGCCACGGCGAGCAAGCTGCATGACACGGTCTACCGGACGTTCGACGGTAGGGAGGGCCCCGACCCGTCGGGGCACGCCGTTCGGGGCTGGCCGCAAAACTTTGCGCTTTGTGCATTCTGCCAGCCTTGGCATTATGCGCGCTCGGGAGTTCGGATGAAAAATTATCTCCAGCTCAACCTTAGTCTGCTCTACTGGATCTTCGTTGCGCCGTTCACCGGTCAATTTTTCAAGATCGCGCCGATCTTCCGGCAAATGGTTTTCATAGGTGTGCGCGCCGCGCCGATGGTGGCACTAACCGCGTTCAGCGTGGGCGTGACCCTTGCGATGCAGGCTGCGCATTCCCTCGAAAGTCTCGGGGCGCAAATGTACATTCCGGATCTGGTGATGCTCACGCTGCTGCGTGAAATGGGACCGGTCTTGATCGCGGTGATTGTCATTGGCCGCAGCGGTTCCGCTGTCGCGGCGGAACTCGGCACGATGAAAGTGTCCGAGGAAATCGAGGCACTTGAAGTGATGGCAATTGATCCAATACAGTTTCTGGTCGTACCCCGTTTCCTTGCGATGATGGTCATGCTGCCGGCACTCACCATTTTTGGAAATTACATTGGCATCCTTGGCGGCTGGGCGGTCTGCGTGTTCGCCCTGGATTTCAATACCGCCGGCTACATCCTGGAGGCGCTGCAAAGCGCGGAACCCTGGGATTTGTATTCGGGAATGATCAAGAGCGTGGTATTTGCCTGGATCGTTATCACCATTGCGTGTAACGCGGGGCTCACGGTCGAAGGCGGGGCCGAGGGCGTTGGAGAGGCTACTACGACATCGGTTGTTCAAGCTTTGCTAGCTATGTTAGTCATGAACGCGGTGCTCACGGGCATTTTCTTTTTCGCTGGATGAACGCTAACGACAAACCGATGATCGAGGTTGATTGCCTTGTTCGAAAGTTTGGCGATCGGGCCGTACTCGACAACATCTCATTCAATGTCCATCGCGGCGACACGCTCGTTATCATGGGCGGCAGCGGCTGCGGCAAGAGCACGTTACTACGGCACATGATCGGCTCGATGAAGCCAACTTCGGGGACAGTGAAATTGTTTGGAGAAGAGCTCACCGCGATGAAGGAGCGTGAGCTTATTCCCATCCGGTTGCGATTCGGAATGTTGTTTCAATCCGGGGCGTTGCTCGCCTCGCTGACTGTGGGCGAGAACGTGGCGCTGCCACTTTTACAGCACACCAACAAATCTGATGATGAAATCGAAGAAATCGTGGAGCAAAAACTTCAGATAGTCGGGCTCACTGGTTTTGAAGATCTCAGGCCGGACGAAATCAGCGGCGGAATGAAGAAGCGCGTGGGGCTTGCGCGTGCGCTGGCGCTCGATCCGGAGTTACTGTTTAGCGATGAGCCGACTTCAGGACTTGATCCGATCATGACCGCGGTGATTGACGAACTCACGTTAAAGCTGACGCGGAAAAGAGGCATGACCGCAGTTGTGGTCAGTCACGATATGACCAGCGCCTTTCGCATCGCTACACGGATGATTATGCTTGGCCATGGCGGCATTGTGGCGCAGGGTACGCCGGATGAAATCCGCGCCAGCTCGAATCCCGAGGTGCAGCAATTTATCAAGGGCGAACCCGATGGTCCGATCCCGCTAAACCTTTCTCAGGAAGAACACGAGCACCATCAGCACGTGAAACCGCGACCCTTCGTCAGAGCGCGCCACAGGTTCCATCATAAGACAGGATGAAGCGCAACATATCTGATTATTTCGTCGCGCTGTTTGTGATCGCCTGTAGCGTTGTTCTGCTCGTCGCACTCGCGTTTGCGCTCACCGGACGACAGCTCAAAAAATCGACGCGCACGCTGCAAATCAATTATGAAGATGTGACGGGCATCAAGGTGAATTCCGAGGTGCGCTACGCCGGCGCGCCGGCGGGACGTGTGATCGCGATGCGTCACCTCACAGCGCAGGAGCGCGAAGCAAGAGCAAACAAAAAGGACGCAGTGCTCGTGACGATCAGCCTCAACGAAGGGATTCCGCCCTTGCCCACAGACGTCATCGCCACGCTCAGCTCCGATACGATGTTATCGCCGAAATTCGTGGCGCTTTCCGCGGGCACACCTGGCGGTCAGACCCTGGCAAACAACGCCCAGATCGAAGCTCATCCAACGTACGGCATCGACCAAATTACCAATGAAGCCGGCCCGCTGCTCGAGAACGCAAACAAATTGCTGAACAATCTGGACGTCACGGTCACAGATTTAAAAAAGGATCTCGACGATTTCATGCCCAAGCTCGGACCGCTGGCTGACTCGCTACAGGTGGACGCTGATCACATGCAAAACACGCTGACAAACCTCGATGGTCTTGCCAAAAACGCCGACTCAGTGTTGGGGACTGCCGACACATTCATCAGCACGACTGACAAAGGGCTTCAGGAACAGTTGAAACAACTGCATGTTACTCTTCTGAATCTGAAAGTTGTCACCACGTACGCCAAGCAGCTCGTCGAGACACTTGCCCAAAAACCAAACCGCATCATCTTCAGCGGCAAACCAACGCCGCTCACGCCGGAATCGGACATTCTCAAAAGCTCGAAGCCCCTGCCAGCCACGAAACCGTGACGCATCGCAGCACGCCGTACTAACCTATATGATCGAGCACCTCCTTTAAGGAGATCTGGGTTGAGTTCCGAAAAGCAAGACATATGACGCGCAAGAGGTATGCGCAGCCATCGCCGAACACGTGACGCTAATGAACTTGAAAGCGGTCATGACTCACGCAAAGGCGCCCGTTCAGGAGTTCGCCGAAAAGCCACACCGCATCATTTTTAGCGGCAAACCCGCTACGCTTACGCCCGAGTCAGAGATACTCAAAAAACTCTAAACCTCTGCCAGCTAGAAAGCAATAGCTGTAGCCGCGTCGCTGTGCGACGCGTCATCACAAGCGCTGCCGCGACCGGTTTTCGTCCAGTCCCGTCAGCCGTTGCTGTGTTTTCTGATCGCGTGTGTCACTTCGCTCTCGCGACAAGCGCCAGAGCTATATTAGCGGTTTTTCGTCTTAACCCTGATGACGTTGGAATATGGGCCCGTACCGTTGCCATTGTAGGCGCGCACCCGGTAATAATAGAACGTATTGTTGGTCAAACCGGTAACGCCAAAGTTGGTTACGTTGCCAACGTCCTGGGGATATCCGGATACGTAATTGGTAAACGAACTGTTCGTGGCCACGCCCAATTCGTAACCGGTCGCACCGCTAACGCTGCTCCAGCGCGCGGTGAAACTATTGAGAGTCACATTGGTTGCACTCAAGGCTGTCGGAGCACCGGGTGTAGGCGTAGCCGTTGGCGTGGCTGTCGCTGTCGCCGTCGCACTTGCTGTAGCAGTGGCTGTTGCTGTTGCTGTCGGCGTAAATGTTGCCGTCGCTGTAGGTATCGGCGTGAAGGTAGCCGTAGCTGTAGCAGTGGCTGTTGCTGTTGCTGTCGGCGTAAATGTGGCCGTCGCTGTAGGTAACGGCGTGAAGGTAGGTGTAGCCGTTGCGGTAGCTGTGGCTGTTGGTGTAGGCGATGGTGTTCCGCACGGCAATACCACGTAGCTTTGCGCGCCCGTCGCTGCGCCGCCAACGCCGTCGCAGAAGTACTGAGTAAAGCTGGTATCGTCCTTCTGCACTCCAGCTGTAGCCGTCGTATTGCCGTTAGTCAGAGTGCCATAGATGACGTCGAAGCGCTGCTGGTTCTCGTACAATCTCAGCTCGAAGTTGGCAGTGCCAGTCCCCGGGTAGTACTGGGCGCGCCACTCTATATTAAAGATGCGGTTGGGAGCTGTGCCACTAACGGAGGTGAAGATGCCGAACCCGGCGTTTAACGTGTAAAGGTCGTCCCAATACGCCATGATGGCATAGTTGTGGCTGGTCCACGGCAGGCAAACATTACTAAACGCGAGATCCGTGGTCGTGAGCTGGGCGTTGCCGTTGGATGACAGGTTGATGGCGTTGTAGGCCTGATCGTACAGGGTGTAAGAGAATGGCAAAGCGATCGTGTTGACGCAGTCATCGCAATGATTGCCGATATCGGTCGTGCCTGGGACGATACTGCCGGCTATCTGAGTTATGGTGTACTGGCCGACGCATGGCGTTGGCGTAGGTGTAAATGTTGGCGTAGGGCTAGCTGTAGGCGTGGGAGTTGGCGTTGGGCTTGCCGTAGGTGAAGCGCCTTGCACGAGGTTGACGAAAACATCCTGTTGCGCGTTGCCGCTCATCGTGGTCCGCCCGTCGGTCCAAGCGCCGATTGCCGTGTTCCCGAAGGAGCTGTGGTAGTCGTAGTCGCCCTCGTAGACCGCCTGCACCGATCCATCGTTCTGGACAGGCAGGCCGCTCACCGCTCGCCCAACCATGTCATCAGGCTGCCACGTCGCGCCGTTGTCGAATGAGACCCGCCCCCAGCGCCGATAGCATGGGTTCGGCGAACCAACCGCGCAGTTCAGGTCGGCCCCGCCGTTCGCTTCGCGCCCATCGTACCAGCTGGCGAAAATCGTTCCGCTCTGCGTCGCAGTCAGCGACGGCTGCCATTGCATCGCTGTGCCCGTGTTGGTGTTCAGCTTGACCGGCGTGCCCCAATTCAGTCCGGCGTCGGTCGAGCGGATGAAATAAACGTCGCCGTGATCGGTCGCGCCGCTGCAAACGACGTTCTGGCCGCAGGCCGCGTAGGTGAGGCCGACCACATTGCCGCTGGCAGCGGGCTGACCCCAGCCCATGTGCCGCCAAATGCTCGAGAAGACGAGCGCAAAATAGCCGCTGGTGGCGCGGCCCGGTCCCTGGAAACTCGGCCCGACGTTAACGCTTGTCCAAGTAACACCGCCATTGGTCGAGCGGTACATGACGTTTTGGCGGGTGGTCAAGCCGCCGCCGCCTTCGTTCATCGCAGCGACGTAAACCCGGCCACTCCCCTGCAGGTCGCCGGTGATCTGGATGTCGCGGATAAAGCCGGGGTTGAGTTGCACCGGCGTCCAAGTAGTGCCGTTGTCGGAGTAGACGACGTAGAGCGCGCCGCTGTTGATCGCAAAGTCGTTATAGGAGATATACATGCGTCCGTAGAACGGGCTGGCCGGGTTGTTGTCCACCCACATACTCTCGCGGTCATCGCTGCCACCGTTGTGCGCGCAGGCTCCGATGGACCAGCTGACGCCGTTAGTCGAGGTCCACAGGCCGATGCCCTGCCCGCCGCAGCCGGTCGCCAGGTCGCCGGCAAACCACATACCTAGGCGCGCGTTGTACACCACGATCGGATCCCCGAAGTTGGTGCCGTGGCCGGAGCAAAGCGGCTGGCTGGCATGCCATGTGGCCCCATTATCAGTCGAGTAGGAGAGACCGGCGTAGCAGCCGCTCGAACTGCGGCTGTCGTTGTAGTTGACGACCCACGTGTTGTTGGGGCCGCCCCATTCCATGCTCTCTGACTGGGTCACTTTTGGATACGCGCTGTCCGGGAGGATGACGTCTACGTCGGAGCCGCCGATGAACAAAGGCTCTGGCAGCAGGCTCTTGATCAACTTGGAGACTGCGCTGGTGTCGGATGTGTGTTCATCGGGATCTGAACCTCCTTCTGTGAGGCCGCAGGCGATCATAATCATGCCGGCCCGCATGTTGTCCTGCTTATCGATGCCCTTCTCGTGAATCTTGGAACAATCAAACCCCGGCGGCAGAAGGCTAAGGTCGATAGACCTGGTGGCAGTTTTTTGCTTTTGCTTCGTCGGTGCTGAACTGGCCGCATTTGCCGAGAACGCGCCCAACCCCAACAGCGCCAGAGAGACGCCAGCGAGGATTGTGAAAAGGCCGATTAAAACGCGGAGATTAAAGAAAGCGGATTTTGAAGTGGATGTTTTTTTCATGGTTCTGGGGGGCTTACCGAAGAACTCGGGTTTTTTTCTTAAGGGGAATGGCTTTAAAGGTAATCAACAGACGTGTCAAGCACTTTTAATTGCATAAAGTTGCGCCCTACGCGACTTTATGTCAGATGCGATTGGCCTTATAACGCCGCATCAATTTGAAAAAGAAGGCTGATTGTGAAGCGGATTTGTTTTTCATGGAGCGCAATGTGTGGAGGTTTTGGGGCACTTGCCATGTTTGTTAGGGCAGGTTTCCTAGGACGAATGCCTTACAGGAAAACGAACAAACGTGTCAAGACTTTTCCTGCTTAAAGCTCCGCCCTGCGCGACCTTATCTCAGACGCGGCTGGCTTTATAGCGCCGCATCAGTTTGAAAAAACGGAGCGAGTCGCGCACGGCGTGAATTTTGCTGACCTGGTCGGTGTAAACAGTGGTGATTCGGACTGATTCAATCCTGTAGTCTTTACGGCTGGCGATGATTAGCGCTTCAGTCTCGTAATCGTATCGATGCGCGCCGTGAAGCATGTCTGGAATCAGCTCTCGATGGAGCATGCGGTAACCGCACTGGGTGTCTGGAATTTTTTGTCCGCAAACGTGGCTGATCTGATTGCTCATGTAACGGTTAACCATGCGCCGCGCCAGCGGCATCCGGGCAACATCATCCATGCGGTTGCCAATAAAAAACGTGGGTCGCGTGACCGAGGCTGCCGCTAGCAAAAATCGATCGATCTCTTCGGGAAGATGTTGACCATCAGAATCCAGAAGGATCACCCATGTGATTTGTCGATCTTGTCCGCTGCTCGACGGATTCGCAGCGCCAAGCCAGTGCGCAAGGCCGGTCTTGATTGCTTCGCCTTTGCCCTGGTTTTGATCGTGAACAATCACTTCGGCGCCGGCTTCGCGCGCGCGTTGCGCCGTCTTGTCGGTTGAGCCGTCATCTACAACGAGAACGTGATCCAGCCGCTCGCGGGTTCGACGCGCGATGTCGCCGATATGTTTTTCGTCCTGATACGCCGGGATAACCGCGGCGGTTTGCGATCTAATGTTTTCTGTCATGTCGAGCGAAGTCGCTTGTCGAGCCGTAGCTTTATGCGAAGGGTGAAGACATCTCAAACTTATCCAGAGGTTTGATTCGCTCACTTCCCGTTCGCTCAACCTCCGGTCTTCCCGTCTATGTCACGGCTTCCCCAGCCATTCCATTCTCGACTGCGCTTCGCTTCGCTCGGAATGACAATGATTGCAAGGCGTACGCGGTGACTCGCGCTTTTCGCTATCTCCGCACAACCGGATGAAAATCGGCTGCGTGATATGAGCTGCGAACCAGCGGTCCCGAAGCGACGTAGAGAAATCCTTTCGTGCGTGCGATGTCCCCGTAATAATTGAATTGCTCGGGCGTGATGTATTCAACGACGGGCAAATGCTTCGCACTAGGACGAAGATACTGGCCCATGGTTAGCACTTCGCAGCCGACCTCGCGCAAATCGTCCATGGTCTGAAAAAGTTCGGTCTCCTTTTCGCCAAGGCCGAGCATTACCCCGCTCTTTGTCACAACCTCGGGCGAGAGCTCCTTTGCACGCCGCAGGACTTGCAAGGACGTCCGATACTTTGCGCGCGAACGCACGACAGGCGTCAGCCTTTCTACGGTTTCCATGTTGTGATTGTATATGTCGGGGCCAGCATTGAGCACCATTTGGATGCACCAGGCATGTGCGTGAAAATCCGGAACGAGAACTTCGATGACGATTGAAGAATCCATCCCGCGAATAGCAGTGATTGTGCGCGCGAAGTGATCAGCCCCGCCGTCCGTTAGATCGTCCCGCGCAACGGCTGTGATCACGACATGTTTCAAATTCATCCGGCGAACAGCTTCGGCGACGCGCTTCGGTTCGTCATCTTCCAAGGCGAATGGCTTCGCCGTTGTCACTGCGCAAAATCCGCATGCCCGCGTGCAACGATCGCCCGCGATCATGAAAGTAGCGGTGCCCTGGCTCCAGCATTCCCAACGATTCGGGCATTGCGCGCTTTCGCAAACCGTGTGCAGCCGCAAATCGGAAATGAGTGCTTTGGTCGAAAAGAAAACCGGATTCGACGGCAGCCGCACTTTGATCCAGGGCGGCTTCTGCGCCTGGTGCAGGGCTGGATCGATCTTCGCGCACGACATCGACCAAAAGTTACAACGTTAAAACCGTTACAAAAGTGAATTCGCCCTGCGACATGCTCATTTCTTCAACAAGACATCGTTGTCCGTATCAGCGTCGGGCACCTGATCGAACAATTTCGGTTTGTCCAGATTTGGCTGCGACGCTAACATCAGCGTCGTGTTGCAGATTTTCCCCTGCCGGAGTGCAAACTCAAGGCGGATTAGACTCAAAAAATGGGCATTTCTCTTGAAACGCCCAAAAATTGGGTCGAATTCTCGTTAGATCGTGAATGTTCTTCCGCTCTATATGTGGCTCGATTCCATCAAACCGCTCCTCGAGGCGGTTAGCGTGGTGCTTCTGCTTGGCAGCGGCGTGATTGCAGCAAGGGTCGCGCGCACTTCCGGTTTGCTGTTGCTTTGCATCGCATGCTTCCTCTCGGCGATTATTCTCGCCGGGTTTCTCCCGCTCGACATGGAGTTACATTGGAAACTCGGTTTTTTCCCATTCCCCGTTCGCAGATGGGGGATTGTCCTAGCAACTTCCCTTTATCCGATTCAGCTGTTTCTCTGGCCCGCCGCTGTCATCTTGGTTGCAAGAGAGCACAGAGCGAGTGGCACGCGAACGATCTAACCAATCGATGAAGCTAACGGCCCCATTACGAAATGCGTCCAGAGTGTTCGCCACGACACCCTGCCGTGGCTTATCTCTGTCTCGTTAGATCCATGAACGTGTGTTTCGCGACGCTGCTATTGACACTGTCAGCGCTGTCGCTCGCGGGTTGCTATGCTGATCGCTACCAGCGGAACTTAACCCACGCAACGGTCACGGCGAGTCCTGCCCTCTCTCGCCATGACGTGGAAGAGATCACACGCCTCGTCACACGTGCCACGCTTAGCCCGATGGACTCAATCGTTGCTCTTCCTGACGTCCACGGACGCCAGCAGGTCTCGGTTATTGCCTCTGAGAGCACCGGACCACTTGATGAGTTTATGCTGAAGAAGGTCGGAACGGAATGGCAGATTACTTCGCACGAGCAGTCCTGGGATCGCTAAGGATCTAACCAATCGACGAAGCCAACGGCCCCAACCCGAAATAAGTTTTGTGTGCTTGCCACAACACCCTGCCGTGGCTTATCTCGTTCTCGTTAGATGCTCGCGTTCGTCTGCATCATCTGCTCGTTAATGACTTCCATTCTGTATGGGTTTGCTGGTGAGCCCGGTGGCCCACCAGCGATCGCGGCGCTCGTGGCCAGCTATCTCTTCAATGCCAGCATCGCGCTTTGGGTGTCTGCGGATGTGGCACGACGCGGTGCTAGCGTGCCCTACGACTTCGACTCATTCGTTTTCTTCACGTGGCCAATCACGGCGCCGGCCTATCTATTGCGGACACGCGGGACTCGAGGATGCGGAATTATCATGCTGGTTTTGTTGTTCCTCATTATCTCGGTGCTGTTCGAGTTCGCATTCGCGTCGCGTGAGCTTCTACACCAGCCGCCGTGAACGCATCTAACCAAGCGCTGGAGCGAACCGCTGACCGGCGTGAAAATTTACTGTCGATGACTTCAAAAGTGAAATCTAAAGCACAGCTCGCTGTCGTCAGCGGTCGCTCAGCTTGTTCTCGTTAGATGCAGGAGAAGATTTGCGTAGTTATTGAAGCCGGGTGAATGAAGACAAGGGGATTTGAGATGAAAATATTCTTCGCAGCAGCAGGTGTCTTGTGCCTTTGGACGACGCTTCTCGCCGAAGACAGGTCGCCGAAGCAGGAAAGCAGAATACCGTTCATGGTGTCATTCGCGGATCTAAAGTGGGTCGAGTTGCCCGAGAGGAAGGGGATGGAGTTCGCGGTGCTATCCGGCGATCCAAAGCTTGGGCCATACACGCAGATACGCAAGGTTCCAGCGGGAACTGACAACCCGCTTCACTCGCACAGCAGCGAAATCAAGAACGTGATAATTAGGGGAGTCTGGTATACCGGGGCGGATGCAGCGTCGGCCAAAGATTTCGGTCCAGGGTCGGTTGTGGTCATGCCGGGCGACTGGATGCACGTGAGTGGCTGCCGTGCGGGAACCGATTGCGTCTTTTATCAAGAGGGTAAAGGTAAGTTCGACTTCAAGCCGGCCGCAAAGCAACCTCTCAACAAATAATGCCATCGAATCGAGATCAGCCGTCTGCATCTAACCAGACGATGCAGCTAACGGCTACCCGGCGTGCGTTTACCTTTCTTTATGACTAGCTCATCTTTACTTCGATCAAGGCACGGTCTCGGTAGCCGTAGCTGATCTTACTCTCGTTAGGCCTTGTTAAGCATGGATATGATCACCGATATTGAAACACTCTACGCACGTTTACGCGAACGAGACTACGAAGCAGTGATGTCGTATTTGGCTGACGACATTGTCTGGATCGTGGCTGACAATTCACCGTTGGCGGACCGCAGCCCTTATCACGGAGTAGCTGACGTGCGCTCAGGCGTTTTCGAACGCTTAACGGCGGGTTTCGACAAACTCGTCTTCCACGCGGACGAGATCTTTGAGTGCAACGGCGGCGAGAGAGTTGTGGCTCTCGGCTACTATTACTTCAGATTTCACGGGCAGGCTGAGGAACGCAAAGCACAGGTCGCCCACGTCTGGACGATCCGCGACGGCCGGGCCATTAAGTTTCAGCAATACCTCGACACGCTGCAGGTCGCGCGCGACGCGGGAGCGGTCTGAGCCTCCATGCACGCTCTGCCGAGGGCCTAACTAGGCGATGCAGCGAACCGCGGACCGTCCCTATGCCTAGATTTGAGAGCATGCGAAGATCACTTCTAACTCACGCGGTCGCTGATCTTGTGTCTCGTTAGGCCCCACATGGAATTCCAAGCAGGTTCGCCGGCTGATGCAGAAGCAATTGCGGGTTTGATCGCCAGCTTCCAGAGCGAACTCACCGACGATCCGTCTGGTGTGGGTGCGGAGGAGTACCTTGCCTCCGTGTCCGTACAAGCCGAGCGCGAGTACCTGGCCTCAGAACGCTACCGATACCTTCTCGCTTACTCGGAATCTCAACTTGCCGGGTTCATCGCCATCCGGGATGGCTCCCATCTTTTTCACCTGTTTGTCGAGCGCTCACATCAGCGCCAGGGCATTGCACGGCGCTTGTGGGAGCGAGCCCTGGAGGAGCTCTGCGCTTCTGGCAGCGATGGAGGCTTCACAGTCAACTCAAGCCTTTCCGCCGTGCCGGTGTATCAAGCGTTCGGTTTTGTTCCAGCAGGATCAATACAGAGGACGCATGGCATCTCGTTTCTGCCCATGCGGCGCGCGGCCCCACCGGCAGGCACTGAACAGCACACGCGATGTGAACCATTCAACTCGACGGCAGGGCAACATCATGGCAAACACTGACTCTCGCGTAACGATTCACATGGCGGCGAGCCTCGACGGGTTTATCGCTCGAAAGGACGGGAGAGTCGACTGGATGGAAACCTCAGACGAATTCTCAGGCGGGGAAACCCTGGACCCAGAATTCGTCGAGAGTTTTCTCAGGACAATCGACTGCTACGTCATGGGCTCGCGAACCTATGAGACTGCGTTGAGTTTTGACGCCAAAGGGTTGGGCTGGCCTTACGGTGACAAACGCACCTTCGTCCTCACCAGTCGCGATCTGCCGCGAATCCGGGATACCGTTGAGTTCTACTCAGGCGATCTTGCGCAGTTCGTGAATGGGCGCCTCCGGCGTGTGTTCCGCTCCATCTGGTTCGTTGGAGGCGGTGCAGTTTCCGGCGAATGCCTTCGTCTCGGGCTGGCCGACGAAATTCGTTATTCGATCCTGCCGATCTTGATTGGCGATGGGATACGGTTCTTTGAAAAACTCGACAGAGATATCAACCTCCATCTAACGGAGGTCAAAGCCTACAAAAGCGGGACGGTGGCACTTTGCTACGAAGTGCTAGGACATCGCGACTCAGAAAAGTCCACCTAACCGGCGTTACCGCGCGTCACAATTTCGTCCTGCCTGAAAGCGCGGCCGACAACGTCAGTTCATCCGCTGATTCGAGACCGCCGCCGGCTGGGATCCCGCGGGCGATACGGGTTAGCGCGACCGGTTTGCTCTTCAAAAGGTCTACTATGTAATTCGTGGTCGCTTCGCCTTCGACATCCGCAGCCAACGCAAAAATAATTTCCGAGATTTTTTCCCGATCGATCCGATCCACCAATTCTTTAATGCGCAAGTCTTCCGGACCGACATGGTCGAGCGGCGAGATCTTGCCGCCGAGCGCATGGTATCGGCCGCGAAACGCGCCCGTTTTTTCCAGAGGAAGAATGTCAGTAGGCTGTTCTGTGACGCAAAGCAGATCAGTCGATCGCGAAGGGTCGGCGCAGATTTCGCAGATTTCGTCGGAAGCAAAGAATCCGCACAAATTGCAGGCATGGATCGACTCACGCGTGTCCGTAATGGCGCGAGTAATTTGCTCTGGTTGATCGCCGCGCGCGCGCACCATCCAGAGCGCAATCCGCTCCGCAGAGCGCGGACCGACGCCCGGCATTTGCCGCAGCTGCGTAATTAAATCGCGGATCGCCGCTGGATATTCCGTCCTTCTCAACACGTGCTCAGATTTATTCCACCGGCCATTGCGCCAGTTGCAGGATGAGCGGCTCCAGCCGTCGCAGATAAAATTCCAGCGGCGGATCTTCGTGGGTTTCCGAGCCGCGCGCCTTCTGGAATTCGGCATACGCTTCTGCCCAGCGTTTCTCTCGATAAAGAACCACCCCGCTCCAAAACGAGTCACGCTGTGCGACGCGTTCTGGTCCAGCTTCAGCTGCAAGCCAAAGCGGTTCGTAAACCTCAAGCCGGTCATGCGAATTCAGTCCGCTTACAAAATCAATCGGGCGCGCGACGACTGCTTCGCTCACACGATCAAACGTCGAGATGTCCATCAAAGACCTGGATCCATAGAAACGATTCAGGGCGCAGAATCTGCGCGCCAGGTCGATCGGCTCACCGCTCGCGAGGAGCAACGAGCGACTGCTCTCTTGTAATGCACCGGCAACGATCGCGCCGGAGCTGATTCCAGCCCGGATGTCCCAGTTGGCGCCCAGCTTTTCCTTATCTTCGTCCCGTTGGCGAGAATTCTTGATCATATCGAGAACGACACGCGCTGCTTTTTGCGCGTGTTCGGGTTCTGGCGCAGGAAATCCAAAAACGCCGACCACCCCTTCTCCGTCAGCAGCTTGCAGGTAAGCACCATCTTCAACCAAGCGCGCAGCCGTCGCGCGAATGAATTTCGCCGTGGCCTCAGTGAACGCGGTGGGCTCGCCCCCTTCCGCGAATGTGAGTTTGTTCCCAATGTCGCATACTACGACGCTTACATCGTACGTCCTCGGCTCCGCATCGAAGGAAATTCTCCCATCGGTAAGCCGCCGAAATTGCTCGTTGGAAACGCGATCGGAAAACAATGCGCGGATTAAATGTGAGCGGTTCTTGCGTAAAAAAAACGACCACCCTTCTGCGGCGAGCAATGCAAATAGAAGCGCCAGTACTGCCGGTGCCGGATTAAAAAATACGCGGTAAAGAGAACAAACCCACGCGAGACCAAACAGTTCCACCAGCAATATCCCGATTAATAACCACGCGCGCCACCGTGGAACGTTACTCAAGGTAAGCCAGACGACGCCGAGGGCGATCAGCAACACAAAGACGTATTGCCATTTTTCACCGACGACGCGGGTCGCGCTCGCATAATCGGTGACGAGTTGCGCCGCAACAGCCTCAAACCCAGCGGTAACCCTGGTCGCATGCAGCACTCCGACAATCACTGCAACAGCGACACCAATGATGAGCGTTGTGATCAACGAACGCTTCATCATAATCAGGCGTTTTGAGCCGATACAGCGGGGTAGTACGATTGCACCACAAGGTCGCTTAGGAATTTATCCGGAGCGTCGATCGCCGCAGCATTAAGAACGAAGTGCGTTAGGGCCGTATTCTTTTTGATGAGGCTCATTCCGAATTGGTAATCCTTGAACAAATGCGCGCATAGATCGCTCATGGTCATTCGCTCGGTTTGCGCCCGCTCGATCAGGCGACGGATGGCGCTCTCGTCGAAAACGATTTCTAATCCATGTTCCTTGCTAAATTTCTCCGCGAATTCACGCGCGCCGGCTTCGAGCATTTGCGCCTCGAGCTTGTGTCCTTCAGCCATTAGTTGTTCGAGAAGGCGTTGTGGCTCCCGCACGAGCGCCGCAGTCACGCGCAACTGGCTCAGACCAGAACCAGCCAAATGGAATTTGTAATCTCGAAATAATTTCTCAAAAACGGTCAGCAACCCACGTGCGCCGGTTTTTTCCGTCGCCGCCGCTTGTGCCAGCAAACGCAATGCTTCGTCCTCGAAACTGATTTCGATTCCGTATGCCCGAAACGCACGCTCGTATTGCCGGAGCAAACTGCCCTCGGAATACTTCATGATGTCGAATAGATCGTTCGCGTCGAGCTCCTCACAGACGACCCGCACGGGCAAACGCCCGATGAATTCCGGCTCGAATCCGTACTCGATGAAGTCCTGCGTCGTGACGTGCTGGAACAATTCGTTGTCCATCACTTGAACTGGTTGCGCGCTGAACCCGATCTGCCCATGACGGACACGCCGCGCCACTTGTTCTTTCAACTTCTCAAACGCGCCGCTGACAACGAATAGAATGTGACGGGTGTTGATCGTGTCGCGTTTGGCTTTGCCGCGCCGCTGAAATTCGAACGCCGCTTGCAATTGCGCCTGGAGATCGTTCATGCTGCGGACCGGCACTTCTGTTTCCTCCATCAGCTTCAGCAGCGTGGTCTGCACACCGCGCCCGCTGACGTCGCGGCCTATCAAATTTCCAGCCGACGCGATCTTGTCGATCTCATCGATGTAAATGATGCCGAACTGCGCGAG
>Ga0207701_10002323_pt1 | contig 19749 bp, 21 predicted proteins | sample KBSSwiSSwithPhiX_FD_184294 | JGI IMG/M metagenome (GOLD analysis project Ga0207701, IMG submission 184294) | Switchgrass rhizosphere bulk soil microbial communities from Kellogg Biological Station, Michigan, USA, with PhiX - S5 (SPAdes) (version 2) | ecosystem: Environmental > Terrestrial >... | reverse complement strand
CGCGGATGCAAAATGGGCACGAGCAAAGAAAAATGCGGTCGCCTCCATTTTTGATTACGCGGGAAAAATGCTGGCCGTGCAAGCGGAGCGGGAAACCAAGATCGGCCATGCATTCAGCCCTGACACCAAATGGCAGCGGGAGTTCGAGCACTCGTTTCCTTATCGGGAAACTCCTGATCAGCTCACCGCAATTGAGGCAACCAAACACGATATGGAACAACCGCGGTCGATGGATCGGTTGATCTGCGGCGATGTTGGCTTTGGTAAAACAGAGGTAGCAATTCGAGCCGCCTTCAAGGCCGTAATGGCAGGCAAACAAGTGGCCGTTCTTGCGCCCACTACCGTGCTCGCACAGCAGCATTTCGAAACCTTCCGGCAACGCATGCTCGATTATCCAGCGCGGATAGAAATGCTCAGTCGTTTCCGGTCCCCGGGGGAACAGCGCAAGGTCCTACAGCTGCTGAAAGAGGGCGGCGTCGATATCGTTATTGGCACGCATCGCCTCATTTCTGGCGATGTAATTTTCAAAGATCTCGGACTCGTCGTCATCGACGAAGAGCAACGCTTCGGTGTTCTGCACAAGGAGAAGTTCAAAGAACTATTCAAGTTGGTCGATGTCTTAACCCTCTCCGCCACACCAATTCCACGCACTCTCTACCTTTCGCTCGTTGGCATTCGAGATATGTCCACAATCGAGACCGCTCCGTTGAATCGCCTGCCGGTGGAAACCGTCGTGTGCGGTTACGATGAACGAATCATTCGCGACGCGATCAATCGCGAACTGAAGCGGCAGGGTCAGGTTTATTTTCTGCATAATCGTGTTCAATCGATCGAGAGAACGCGCGAGCGAATTGCGGAGCTTTGTCCAGAAGCGAGGGTCGAGTTTGCACACGGGCAGATGGACGCAGACGAACTGGAATCGGTAATGGGGCGCTTTATTGCCGGCAAGATCGATGTGCTGGTTTGCACGACGATCATCGAGAGTGGCCTGGATATCCCGAACACCAACACCATCATCATTGATCGCGCGGATCGATTTGGGCTTGCCGACCTTTATCAACTACGCGGCCGGGTTGGTCGGGCCGAGCATAAGGCTTATGCCTATCTTCTCCTCCCCCGCGAGTTGATGACGGTCGGCGCCGCGCGCAAACGCATCAACGCCATTAAACAATACAGTTCCCTTGGGGCTGGATTCCGTATCGCGATGCGCGACCTCGAAATCCGCGGCGCCGGGAGCATCCTCGGTACAGCCCAGAGCGGTCACATCATGGCTGTAGGATTTGATCTCTATTGCCAACTTCTCAAACAGGCAGTCGCACAATTGAAAGGAGGGAAAGCGCGAGCTCGCCTGGATGTGGAAGTGCGACTTGATTTTGTAGCCACGAATGAAGCCGAGTTCGCCCAACTCGGTCCCGAAGCTCGCGTTCCAGCCTTCACTCCCGCCCAGTTCATCGCCGATCCGGTTCTTCGCATCCAGGCTCATCGACATCTCGCAGAAATTACGACACGCGAACAGTGGGATCGGCTCCGGAAAGATTGGAGAGATCGCTTTGGCAAATTCCCTCCCCCGGTTGACAATTTACTTGTTTTGACCGAAATCAAACTCGCCGCAGCCAAGGCAGGCGTCACTCGAGTCGAAGTGCGCGAAGGGAAATTAATGTTAACCCGGCGCGGCGATTTTATCCTTGTCGAGGGGAAATTCCCTCGCATTAGTACGGGTAGACTTGACCACCGACTCAACGAAGTTTTGGAACTTGTTAAGAAATTATAGAGTCATGATTCGTTCGTTCTTGATCGTTGCACTGACGACACTTGCGTTTCTCGTGTCGTTGCCTTGCACTCGTTCGCTGGCCGCCGAAAGCATCGTTGTCGATGGCATCGCTGCAGTCGTTAACAAAGACGTCATTACCTATTCGCAGGTGCGCTCAGTTTCCGGTCCGAGAGAGAGATTGCTCCAGACCCAATTCAAGGGAGAAGAATTGGCAAAACAGGTTAAGGCAGCTCGGGAAGCTGCCCTTAAGGATTTGATCGATCGTCAGCTAATCGTGCAATCCTTCACCAATGAAAAATTCGAACTTCCCGAACATTTTGTCGATCAACGGATTAACGACATCATCCGGGAAAGTTTTGGCGGGGACCGCCAGAGTTTCATCAAAACATTGCAAGCGCAGAATTATTCGCTGACCGAGTTCAAGAAACACGAAAGGGAAAGCATCATCGTTCAAGCGATGCGGGGCAAAAACGTGAAGGTGACGACGGTAATTCCGCCCAATAAGATCGAGGAATACTACGCTAAGCATCGCGCGGAATTCACTGCCAAGGAGCAAATCAAGCTCCGCATGATCATGATTCCAACGCACGCTGCGGAAGGAAATACGAACGCCCAGCGAGCGATTGCCGAGGAAATCCTCGGGAAGTTAGCGGAGGGTTTGCCTTTTGACCGCTTGGCGCAGATTTACTCGGAGGATAGCACCCGCGATCTCGGGGGCGATTGGGGATGGATCGAGCGTAAGACGCTGGCAGCGCCTCTTGAGAAGGTGGCGTTCAATCTTCCTGTCGGCAGAGTCAGCCATATCGTCGAACTGGGAGATAATTTCTTCATTCTTAAGGTGGATGAAAGGCGCGGCGGCGAGACACCGTCTTTTGCCAAAATGCGGCCTGAGATTGAAAAGAAACTATTGCAGGAAGAATCTCAGCGGCAGCAGGAAGCATGGCTGGCAGGGCTTCGGCAGAAGGCTTACATCCGCAAGTTCTAGAACAGGATTCGATCTTCTTGCGAGTCCGCGTGTTGTTGATGACAATGCGCGATGCAGCTTCGCATTGGCATAACGTCGGGCGATCCCGCCGGGATTGGTCCCGAAGTCATCGAGGCTGCGCTTGTTTCGGGTCGATTATCTCCGGCGGCGGAGTACACCGTCATATCCCGTTCCGCTGATTGCTCGTTAGGTCAACCAACTCCACAGACCGCTCAGGCCGCTCTCGCCGCGCTTGAAGAAAGCGTTTCTCTCGCCCGCAACGGGCAAATCCAAGCCATTGTCACTGGCCCGATCCATAAGGCTCGAATGGCTCAGATCGGCTTCCGGTTCCCCGGGCAAACGGAATTCTTTGCCGAGCGTTGCCAGATCAAGAACTTCGCCATGTTACTGACAGGCGGGAAACTTACCGTCGCTCTCGTCACAACCCACCTACCTTTGCAGGCTGTTCCGGGAACATTAAAACAAAGTGAAATCGTCCGAGTCGGTTTGCTGCTTAAAGATTTTCTCCATTGTCGACGAATCACAAGGCCGCGGATTGCGGTCGCCGGCCTTAACCCTCACGCTGGCGAATCCGGGATGCTCGGCAGAGAAGAGATTGAGGTCATCACACCGGCCATCGCTGAACTGAACACTCAGTCATCGATCGCCAAGAACGACGCGCCAATGTTTGTCGGCCCCTTCCCGCCTGATACAATTTTCCACCAAGCTGTCGAGGGCAATTGGGATGCAGTCCTTTGCATGTATCACGATCAAGGCCTGATTCCACTGAAGCTACATGCCTTTCATGAAGGAGTGAACGTGACGCTCGGTCTCCCATTTCCACGAACGAGCCCGGATCACGGCACCGCTTTCGAGATTGCCGGTAAACGAATTGCGCGTGCCGACAGTATGATTGCCGCCATCAATCTCGCAGTTGAACTCGCCCAACCTGCTCAGTGAAAAAATATCTCACTGTCTTCAACATCGGTTTGCAGAACACTTTCGTTTATCGCTGGAATTATTTCCTTCGCGCCGTTTTCGGTCTGATTCCACTGGCTGGAACCGTTTTTCTTTGGCGGGCGATTTTCAACGAACCAGGTGGCGGAATGCACGGGTACACCTACGAGTCGATGATCTATTATTATCTACTCACACTGATCGTTTCCAACTTGGTCACTCCAACGGAAGATGAATGGCAAATCGCCGCCGACATTCGCGAGGGGCAGATCAATTCGTTTCTCACCAAGCCGATCAGCTATCTCGCATACCGGCTCAGCATTTTCGTGAGCGCTCGTTTGGTCTTCACCGCTGTGACGATGCCGCCTATCTTAGTGATCCTTTATTATTTTCGAGAATATCTCACCTTCCCATCAAATCCGATTACCTACGTTGCAGCTTTGGTGTCCGTTGCGATGGCGGCGTTGATCCAATTTTTCATCACTTACAGCCTGGCGATGATGGCGTTTTGGATTCTGGAGATCACTACGATCGTTTTTATCGTTTACTCATTTGAATATTTTCTTGGGGGCCAAATGTTTCCTGTCGATATCTGGCCTTCCAGTGTCCAAGCGGTCATGAAATGGTTGCCGTTTTACTACGAACTCTTTTGCCCGATCGCAATTTTCATGGAACGCCTTCGTGGCGCCGAGATGGGGCAGGCGCTCGCTATCCAAACCGGTTGGCTTCTAATAACTTGGTCAGCAGCGCGCTATATGTGGAAACGCGGGTTAGGCCATTATCAAGCCGTCGGCGGATAGTAAGAAGATTACTTCGTGGTCGGCAAACCAAGCCCTTTCCAGGCTTTAAACCCACCCGCCATCGAACGAACGTTCTTGTAGCCCATTTTTTGGAGACTCTCCGCCGCTAGGGCAGACCGACCGCCTCCACCACAATGGCAGATGATCATCGTATCGGAATCGGGAACTTTCTCTTCGATGTCCAATTCAATCGTGCCCCGACTGAGGTGAATCGCATCTGGGATGTGTCCTTCATCCCATTCGTCCGCTTCACGCACATCAATAACCACCACATCCTCGCTCTTCATCTTCTCAGCAGCATCAGTCGGTGAGATTTCGGTGATCTTCTTTTTAGCATCGGCGACTAACCGCTGGTAACGCGTGTTTTCAGACATTCGGAAACTTCGCTTCAACGGTCAGAACCGCTACCGTTTTATTCGTAACGTAGCGCCTCAATTGGATCGAGCTGAGCAGCTTTGCGTGCTGGATAAAACCCGAAGAAAATACCGACAGCGGCGCTGACCAGGAAGGCGGCGATGATTGACTCCGGCGAAATCAGGGATGGCCAGTTCTTTAACGCAGCAATGATTTTCGCTGCGAAGATTCCGGACACGACGCCAAGGAGCCCACCAACCGAGCTAAGAGAAATGGCCTCGATCAAGAATTGGGACAGGATATCGCGCGCATGCGCTCCCACAGCCATGCGGGTCCCGATCTCGCGCGTGCGCTCCGTGACACTAACGAGCATGATGTTCATGATGCCAATCCCCCCCACCACCAGCGAGACACAGGCTATGGCCAGCAGCAGCCCGGTCATCACATCGGCGGTGGCAGTGTAAGCAGCTGCGATTTCTTCCTGAGTTCGAACGGTGAAATCGTCGTCTCGTCCCGCGCGAATATTATGACGTTGCCGAAGCAATTCGACGATCTGCTGTTGCGCCGGCGCGAGATCATGAGCACTCGCAACCTGCACATTGATGTTCCGCAACGTTGTGCCGCCACCAAGAACCCGCTTCATCGCGCTCGTGTAAGGCATTACGACGATGTCGTCTTGATCGGTGCCTTGAGTGGTCAATCCTTTTGGGGTGAGAATCCCCAAGACTTGGAAAGGCACGTTTTTGACCCGCAACACTTGACCGACGGGATCTTCGTTCCCAAAAACCTGGGTGGCCGTGGTGCGACCAATCACGCAGACTTTGTTTGAACTGCGCACATCCTGATCAGTGAACGGTGCACCATCACCCAGAGCCCATTGCCGTAAGTCAAAATAATCAGACGACTCACCATAGATCCGGGTGAACCAGTTTTGATTTCCAGCCGCGACCTGCGCATTCGAAACTACTTCTTCGCTAACCAATGTAACGGCGGGGATTTCCCGGCGGATGGCTTCAGCGTCCTCGATTTTGAGGGTCCCCGCGCCCCCCCATCCGGTTCGGATCCCACTTGAAGTCGTGCTACCGGAAAAAATCAAAATTACGTTTTCGCCCAAGCCCGCGATTTGCGCTTCTACCTGAGCTTTTGCTCCATTGCCGATACTCACCATCGCAATGACGGCACCGACTCCAATGATAATTCCGAGCGCTGTTAGGGCCGAGCGCAACTTGTTCCGACGCAAGGCGCGGAATGCAATCTTGAACGTGGAAGCAATCCTCATGGGTGGAATGAATTCCCTCCCGTCTCTTGAACACTCGTCTCTTCCGGTTCCGCAGCTAGCTTTTCTAATTCGCGCGTAGCGATTGTTCGCTGCGTTACGGAACGATCGCTCGTAACCCGTCCGTCGCGCATAACTACGTTGCGCCGAGCATATGCGGCTATATCCGGCTCGTGGGTGACCATAATAATAGTGATCCCCTTTTCGTTCAGGCCTTGAAAGATCTCCATCACCTCCACACTTGTTCGACTGTCGAGGTTACCTGTTGGTTCATCGGCCAGGAGCACTTCCGGATCGTTAATGAGGGCACGCGCGATTGCGACGCGTTGTTGCTGACCGCCCGAAAGCTGGCTGGGATGATGATCGCCCCGTCCTTGTAGACCAACCGCCTCGAGCACTCCTTCGGCTTTTTCCCGCAACTGCGCGCTATTCAAGCGCTCGACAGAATAAAGTAATGGCAGCTCAACATTTTCCAGAGCAGAGGTCCGGGCGAGCAAATTGAAATTCTGAAAGACAAATCCGAGTTTGTTGTTACGAACATCTGCCAGCTGATCGCGGCTGAGCGAAGAAACGTCTTCCCCATCGAGGATGTAGCGACCGCTTGTCGGGCGATCAAGGCAACCCAGAATATTCATCAAGGTTGATTTGCCTGAACCGCTTGCGCCCATCAACGCAACAAATTCGCCCCGCGCTATGTCGAGCGAAACACCGCGAACCGCATGGACGTCGACTTCGCCGGTGCGATACGTCTTTGCAACGTTCTCAAGACGAACCGTAACGATGGCAGAAGAATCAGGCATTAACAGAAAAGGTGTTCAATCTGACTACGGCCGCCGTGGACCGCCTCCAAACGGATTGACCGCTGACGTGGATGGCGCGGAGTCGCTTTCGGTCATCCCGGTCACGACGCGATCTCCCTCTTTCAGCCCTTCCAATATCTCGGTTGTAACTCCATCGCTAATTCCGGTTTTGATTGTTACTTTCGTCGGCGCCAAAGCGGATCCGGGCAACACGTAGACCGAACGATCGGTTCGCCGTTCTCCGCGACCAGATGGATTACCACCGGATGGCCGACCGCCAGCGGGACGATCACCACGTCGTGGTGCCGGAGTTTCATCAGGCATTCGAAAACGAAGAGCGCTATTCGCGAGCTTCAGGACGTCGTCTCGATGCGCGGAAATGATAGAAACATTCGCAGTCATCCCAGGTTTCAATTTCAAATCGGGATTGGAGACTCCAATAACCGTGTCGTACGTAACCACGTTTTGCACCGTGATCGGTGCGTTCCGCACCTGCACGACTTTTCCGTGAAACGTTTGGGTAGGGAAAGCGTCGACGGTGAAATCGACATCCTGGTCAATTGCAACGCCGCCTACATCGGCCTCCGCTACGTTGGCATCGATCTGCATTTTCGACAGATCGTTGGCGATCGCAAAAATCACCGGCGCCTGCAGACTTGCTGCTACGGTTTGTCCGACGTCCACGTTTCGGGAAATGACAATCCCATCGATAGGTGACGTGATGGTGCAATGATCAAGATCCGCCTGCGCCTTCTCTAACGCTCCCTCCTTTATCTTCACGTTCGCCTCGGCTTGATGAAGATTGGCTCTCGCCTGATCGACATCGGATTGAGAGGAATTTTTTTTCGCAAAAAGTTCTTCGGTCCGAGTCGCAGTTACCCGCGCGAGGTCGAGTGCAGCGCGCGCGCTGGCGAGATCTCCGTCGGCTTGGTTGACGGTGGCCTGAAAGACAACGGGATCAATCTGAGCGATGACCTGCCCAGCCTTCACCGCCGAGTTAAAATCAACAAAAAGCTTTTGAATATTGCCAGAGACCTGACTTCCAACCTGGACGTTCTGGACAGGATTCAGTGTACCGGTCGCAGTGACGGCCTGGGTAATTGGGCCGCGAGTAACGGCAACAGTTTGAAAGCGACGACCTGAGCTACTCCGGCATCTGCTAAAGAGCAGTCCGGCAACCAATAGCACAAGGATAGCAATGGCGAGAGGGAGGGGTCGCTTCAACATTTTGTTTCTGTTCCACGATGGCGGGTATCAAGATTATTACAACCGCGACCATGCCGCGAAGTTGCGGTTAGGCGTCGAACCAATCGTTAATCGGATTGTCTGAAATTCGGTGTTCGACGTCCGCCAGTCGGACGGACTTGACATGACCAGTTCGTCGTCTTCTGAAATTCCTCTTAACTATTTGACTAATGGCGAGCGCTGTCAGAGAGCATCCGCGGATGCGGCGCTACTTTCAAATTTGGGGAATCATGCTGCGCAACTCGCTCATTCGCGAGATGAGTTTCAAGGCGAATTTCATCCTTTGGCTGATCGTAGAGATACTTTGGTTTTGCGGCCAAATTGCCTTTTTCGGCATCATTTTCGGTCAAGTCGATCGAATCGGTGATTGGTCAAAATGGGAAGTCGTGTTGCTGCTCGGCACCCATCAAATGATCGCACAATTATTTCAGGCACTTTTTTTTGTAAACGTCTCGAACATTCCGGAATTAGTTCGAACTGGAAAACTTGATTCATTGTTGGTCCTGCCTATCGACAGCCAGTTTGCCGTTTCGACGAAACAGTTTGGCCTTGATAGCGTAGTGAATGCGGTCCTCGGGGGCGTCGTTGTTGTAGTTGCGCTTTCCAAACTTCAGATCGTACCTCGCGCCGAAATGGTCCTGCTTTATTTTGTCGCGGTCGGTTTTGGTACAACGATTCATTATTCCATCATGCTCAGTCTCGCTGCTGTGAGCTTCTGGATTGTTCGCGCCCAAGGATTGGTCTACGGCTACTTCAATTTTCTCCACATCGCGCGCTATCCCGATGTCATTTTCCCGCGACTATTCCGTTTCATTTTCGGCTGGATCATCCCCGTCATAATCGTCGCTAATATTCCGGCGCGCTTGCTTATTAAACCGCTCAGTCATCCGGAAATGTTGATGTTTCACCTAGTCTTCGCAGGTTCGATCGCGTTTGCTCTTTCGCGAATGTTTTGGCGGTTTGCTCTCCGCCACTACTCGAGCGCAAGCTCATAAGGGGGCTTGGGAAGCAGCTGACGATTGCTCGTTTTTCGCGGGTAAATCTCCCCTTGCGCCTCCGAGCAAATGCCTTTAATTAAGCCTCCGCTCGCGCCCGGCAACCAAAGGGCGCAACAGAATTTATGGCGAAATCCCCGAAAAAAAAGGCTTCAACAAAGTCCCTTAAGCCGAAAGCAAAACTGAAGACGGCCACGCGGTCCAAGGCACCGAAGGCACGGGCGAAGAACATCAAATCGGCTAAAAAGGTGAGCGGTTCATCGAAGAAGCTGCCAACGCTCAAGAAAAGCGTAGAGGACAAGAAGGTTCCGGCTGAGAGACCTTCCAGACCAAACGGGATAGGAAAATACCCAAGCATAAATGATTGGGAAACGCCCCCGATACCGGCCAAAAATCACAAGCCGGGCAAACTCGATGCGTTCACTCGCGCTCAGAAAGAGAAGCTACTCCAACTGCGCGACGCGATGGTGGACTCGATGGCGGGAGTCGCAAAAGACAATCTCCGTTCCCGTGCGGAAGGAAGTGAAGCGTCCGCCTTTGGAATGCATCAAGCAGACGCGGGAAGCGATGCCTACGATCGCGACTTTGCCCTCAGCTTGCTTTCACAGGAACAGGATGCGCTCTACGAGATCGATCAGGCCCTTAAACGAATCGAGCTCGGGACATACGGAATCTGTGAGATGTCGGGAAAATCAATTTCGCATGCACGTCTTGAAGCAATTCCGTTCGCCCGTTTTACGGTCGAATGCCAATCACAACTCGAGAAACAGAATAAAGCGTCGCGTGTGCGACAATCAGTTACCTCGCTCTTTGGCTTGACCGATGAAGAGGGCGCAGAAAGCGAAGAGGAAGAGGTCAAAGCAGACGAGAGTAAGGAATAATTTATGGCGCAGGAAATCATTACTTTAGAATGCACGGAAGCGAAGGCGCTCGGCGCACCGGTTTCGCGCTACATGAGCACCCGCAACAAGAAGAGTCCGCGCACGCCCAATCGGCTCGAGAAAAAGAAGTACAATCCTTTTTTAAAGCGGCATACCCTTCATCGCGAAACACGATAACCACCCATGCAACCTAAGACCGCCAAACGCCGTTCGGCTTTCCGCCGCGCTAATCGCACGATGCCGCGTCGCCGCATCGATATCGCCACCGAAGCAATCGACTATAAGAACCCCGATCTCCTGAAGAAATTCGTGACGGAAAGTGGCAAGATTCTTCCCCGACGTGTCACCGGAATGCCCGCGCATATGCACCGCAAAATAACCCGCGAAATCAAGCGGAGCCGTTCCGTTCTTCTAATGAAGTAGGCGCATTCGCCTCCTTCTGCACGCCAGATCTACAATTCGTTTCGCAAGATCTCTCCGATCTTCGCGATCTCGTCGAAAGTATTGTAAAAATGCGGACTGATCCGTAGCCAGCTACGGTCATTGCGATCGAACCGTTGTGATACCACAACATCGCTCTTCGTAAGTGCCGCCATGAATTTATCAGTCGGAACTCTTGGATGCCGAAAGGTTAGGATGCCCGAGCGATTGCTCTTTTCATCTGGACTCAGGAACTCAAAACCAAGCGGAGTCATCTCAACTCTAAGTGCTTCCGTTAATGCGAGAATTCGCCCTCTGACTAGAGCTGAATCCGCCTCCCCCAGGAGATTGATCGCTGCGCCCAATCCGGCGATAGCGCAATGATAATAGGCGCCGGGTTCAAACTTTCGGCCACCTTCGGCAAATTCGATTACGGGTTGGGTGATGAAATTGGGTGATTCCACATTCCAGCCGCCAACCATCATCGGATAAAGCAACTCGCGTCGCGTGTTCTTCACATAGAGAATTCCCGCACCTGACGGACCCAGCATCCATTTCTGGGCGCCAGCGCTGAGGAAATCGATATGGTCGAGCCCGATTGGAAACACTCCCAGTGTTTGAATGGCATCAACTGAGAATAGAATTCCTCGGCTCGCGCAAAGTGCGCCAATCGCTTCCAGATCGATTCGATAGCCGCTGCAAAAATTCGCGCTCGCCAACGCCACCAGCTTTGTTCGCTTGCTCAAAGCCTGCTCCACAATTGTTGGAGTTATTTTTCCGATAGAATTGGTTTCGAGAAAAACGGGTTTCACGCCACGTCTTTCTAGCCCAAGCCAAGGATAAACATTCGCTGGATATTCATCGAGGTAGCAAACGACCTCGTCGCCCGGAGCCCATTCGAGTCCGTTGGCAATTGCATTCAGTCCGCTCGAAGTCGGCCCCGTAAACGAGATTTCGTCCAGGCGCGCGTTCATGAATTCGGCGACGGCCTGTCGAGTTTTGGCGATGTTCGCCAGCTCCAGATCGTACTGACGCGCATCAGTCGAAGCCCGTTCGATCGACTCTCGCATTGCCTCAGCCACTCGACGGGGCAAGGGTGCGTCCGCAGCATGGGCGCAATAAATCTTACGCGCACAAACCGGAAACTCGTGCCGGCGAAACCCTTCGTCCGCTTCGAGCGTCGCGATCAGGCCTTTTTCTGAGTTCGCTCGCCCTGTTCGATTAATTTCCAAAATTCGCGCGCCTTGCCTAACTGATCGTCCTCAGCCATCGGAAGCTTGCTCCGGAAAAGGAAGTCTCGAAAAGTGTTCTTGTGCAGAACACGATGCACCATGATCCCCTCCGCTCGTTTCTCGAAATAAATCCGGTAATCCTTTGCCCGATACCGATGCAGTTTTTTTCCCTCACGTTCGATCACTCCGAAGCGGCTCGCGTCGAGATTATCGAGATCTTCCGGAAGGATTTGGAATTCTGCGAGCAACTCAAGCTGCAAGGTCTTTGGCAGGGCCGACATTTCAGCGGCGCTTAATTCATTAAAGATGATCTGAAACATCGCTGTGCTCACACATACACGCGCCGAACGCGGCTGCCAATCCGAGTCGTAATCTCCCAAGTGATCGTATTGGCTCGATCCGCCAGTTCGGTCGCGGAAATCTCCTCATCGCCTTGTCGACCCAACAAAACGACTTCATCTCCAACCTTTGCATCCTCGATCTGCGAAACATCAATCATCATCAAATCCATCGTAATGCGCCCTAAAAGCGGACAACGACGCCCATTGACAAGCACCGCAGCATCGTTGTTCGAGAGATGACGCGGATAGCCGTCGGCATACCCTGCTGAAAGTGTTGCGACCCGCATCTCACGCGGCGTGATAAAGGTTCGTCCGTAGCTAATCCCGTGACCTTTGGGCATATTCCGAACAAGGGCGATCCTCGTTTTCCAAGTCAGCGCCGGACGCAATAATTTCTGAAACTCACGAAATGGTGAGATCCCGTAAAGCATCAACCCTGCACGAACCATGTCGAAAGGAACATCAGCATAGGCAAGCACGCCCGTGCTGGGTAGAACGTGAACTTTGTAATCACCCGGAAAATCTGCTCGGACCCTTTTCACAATATCAGTGAACTGCTGAAGCTCCGCCCGCGTGAATTCCTTATCCTCATCCGAAACGGGAAGGTGCGTCGAAATACTGTGAATTCTGATGCGGGGTATTGAAACCACCCTCGCGAAAAGGTCGAGTGCGTCTAACTGCGGAACTCCCATCCGGCCCATCCCTGTGTCGATAACAAAATTGACCTCGACCGTTTTGCCTTGCGCGACTCGAGAGAAATCTTGCGCCTCCTCAAGATTGGAAATCGAAGGAATAAACCCGGCCTCGGCAACAAGCCGCCGTTCCGTCGGCAGAGCTGGCCCAAGAAGAATGATCGGGTGAGACAATTCGCGGCGCAGCGCGCTGGCCTCTTCCAGATTGGCGACACCGAAAATCTGTACTTCCTGCGCCAATGCCTTCGCGACACCGATCATCCCGTGCCCGTAACCATTTGCCTTTACGACCGCGACGATATTGACACCCGATCCGACTTGTTTGCGCACCACCCGTGCATTATGGCGCAACGCCTCTTGATCGACCTCGGCCCAACATCGAAATGTCTCGGAGTTCATTGATGGATCACGGCACGAGATGTTTTTGGCTTCGTGATGTGCGGCTCGCGTAGATAAATCGGCTCAAGCAAATCACTGTCGGCCAGTTCCTCGGACCGATTGCGCGCCAACATCGCCAATTTTCCAGCAGAAGGATATGCCAGGCTTGCTTTGGGAAATTCAGGTAATGGCTCCGATGCACAAAGCTGAACACTCGATTCTTGTAGTTTCTGCTTCAACTCCACGCCCGAGTACAACGATGGCCCCTCGATGAGTCTATCATCGACTACTCGACCGAAGAAAAAAGAGGCGCGTCGAGCATCACCAATCACCTGATACTCCGTTGCTGCAACTTCCATCGCGCAAATAGAAGGGATCCCTAAAAGTTTCGATGCGGAAGCAGAGCGAAGGCCTAGCGCAGTCGCGATCGCGATCCGAATCCCCGCATAGGAACCGGGCCCCAGACCAACAATGATGATATTGGGCGGGCCAAATTCGCGCCGGTAAGATTGCAGATTTTCGAAAAACAAACCGGAATGTTTACGATTGTTCGCAAAGGTGCGGATTGAAACATCGCCGTCTTCCTCGAGCCACGCAATACTCCCCCGTGCAGTGGAAAGTTCTAACGCGAGTATTTTCATTATCGCGCCTTTTTCTCATCAATTAAGCGAAGGTTTTCACCTCGGAGTTCAAAGAAAAGCCATTTCGCCTCTTTAGGAATAAGCTCTGAATAACGGTCTGCCCATTCGATGATCGATACTCCTTCGCCAAAAACGTAATCATCGAAGCCGAGTTGCTTAACTGCCTCCGGACTATTGAGTCGATAGAAATCGAAGTGATACACAGGCAAGCGACCATCCTCATACTCATGGAGGAGGACAAATGTTGGACTCGTCACCTCGGCCTTGCTACCCAAACCGGCTACGAAGCCCTTCACGAATTGTGTCTTCCCTGCCCCGAGATCTCCGGTCAGCGCAAGAACATCACCTCGACGAGCATTACCTGCATAGCGACGTCCGGCGGCGATGGTTTCTTCAGCACTATTTGAAATGAACATAACCACTCGGCCATTTCTCGGGGAGGACCTTTCTTCTCGTTAGGCGGCCGATCCGCGTCAATCCAAGTCGCCACCGTCTTCGCCAGCGCCTCTTCAACTCTTCGCTCACCCTCGGAGCTACTGCGAAAAGGAGCTCGTAATCTTCTCCATTAGTCAGGGCGTCACCAAGGGTACAGCCTCGCTCTCGCGGGACCGCTTTTTCGTCTATCTCAAACCCAAGCTTGCTTGCGTGGGCCAATCGCGGCAAATCCGCCCCTAGACCGTCACTAAGATCCAACATTGCGTGAATCGAAAAGTTCTCCGTCAACCAGCGAGCCTCATTGATCCGCGGCGTAAACTTTAGATGTTTACCGCGGAGTGCCCCCCCCAGACGACCGGTGACAAACAATTCATCCTTCGGCTTTCCGCCATTACGAGTGACCCATCGACATTTCTCAACGAATCCGGTCACACTCACTGAAATCATTGCCGGTCCGGTCGTCCTGCTCGTTTCACCGCCAACTATCGTTACATCGAACGCTCTCGCAGCTTTCTCCAAGCCTTGGTAAAGTCGTTTTGTCCAAGCCAGTTCGGTCTTGGAATGGACAATCAGACTAACAAGCGCAAACTGCGGCACGCCGGACATCGCAGCAAAATCGCTCAGGGGACGCGCCATTGCTTTCCAGCCAATCAACTCCGCTGGTTTGGATGCAGTAAAATGAATCCCTTCTACAATGCAGTCGGTTTTCAATAGTTGCAGATTGCCCTTAGCTGGGAACCTGACGACAGCACAGTCGTCTCCCGCACCCAGGATCACGGATTTTGTGCGGGAAAACGTCGGAAGAAGTTCCGCCAGTAAACGGTCCTCACCGAACTCGCTCAACTTCATTGCGGAATCACCTCGGGAAAGGCGAGTGCGGTTAGGGCCAACCCGTTAAATAGCGCGTGCATCGTCATCGAGACGAGCAAAGAACCACTCCACTCATACGCAATCGTGAAACAAATTCCGAGAACGAACAGCGCCGCAAACGAAGGTAAATGAGCATGGACGGCAGCGAATAGAATTGCATTCGTCACTACCCCCATGCCGCGACCGAAGTATTGCCTCAGAACACCATAAAGAAAAAATCGGAAAAAAAACTCTTCGGCCAAAGGCGCCACTACGACCGCTATCAAAATGATTAGGATGCGCTGGCTCAGCGCCCCTGAGGCATTGAACAGCTCAATGATTCCCTGTTTCTCCAAGGTGCGATGCAATAGCCTTTGCGTCACAACCTCAGCAAAGACAACCAACGGATAGGCCGCCACTAACAAAATCGTGCCGGTGGTCACGGCCCGTCCGAATCCGATTTTGGAAAAACCGCTTAGTGAATTCAGATCGAACCGTCGCAAATGCAAAAACGAAGCGATGAAGACCAAGAGACCTAACGATAGGGCCGTGCTATTCAAGAGGTCATGGGGTTGCACCCGGGTAACATCGCGACTCGTCGAAGCCGCCAGGCCATAGAGAAGAAGCAGAATGAAGAAACCGGCCAAAACGGCCTCAGGCCAGCCGAACCTGCGTTCTAGAATTCCCTCAGGTTCGACGAGGCGGGCGTTGATTTGCCGGACAAGCGCAACATAGATGTAGACGCCCGCCGCCAAAAACAAGGCAGGTATCAGCGCAGCAAGCGCGGAGAAAAAGCCTTCGAACGCCATGCTTCTGCGCTAACCCTAGGGAGCGTAGAAGCTCGGCAAAAAATACGCGCGGCCCGTTTCCAACTGCGGAATCAGTTGCTTCGGAAGCGTCAACTCAAGCTTGGGCTCTCCGGCACTGCCAAACGCACGAAAGAATCGACCCCATGAAAATGGAGCCCCATATTTTACGATGGTTGCCTGCCGCGCATTACTCAGCTCCCGGGCCTTCATAAAAGCATCTTCAATCTGACCCAGCCCATCGACCAACTTGTTCTCAAGTGCGTCTTTGCCCGAAAGAATGCGGCCATCCGCTACCGTTTTCTGAAGAACATCCGCTGCGACGTTGCGTTCCCGGGCGACGATCCCAAGAAATTTCTCATAGGTTTTCATAACGAAACTCTGGACGAAGTCACGCTCCTCCTGGGTTACTGGTCGTGCACCGTTGAGCATGTCTTTGAACTTGCCGCTCTTAAAGACAATAGAAGTGAGCCCAATTTTGTTAAAGAGTTGCTCGTAATTTAGGGTTTGAATTATCACGCCGATGCTGCCGGTGATGGTCGTCTCATTCGCCATCAGATATTTACCTCCGCAAGCTACGTAGTAGCCGCCTGAAGCAGCAAGCGAATCCATATAGACGACCACGGGCTTTTTCGCACGCGTTCGAACCACCCAATTATAAATGACATCTGAAGCCGTCACTTCGCCCCCTGGTGAATCGATCTCCAATACTACCGCGCGAACATGTTCATCGTCGCGCGCTTGTTGCAACGCCATCCGCATATCATCCACCATTGAATCGCCTACATTCCCAGCAAGTGATGAACTAATAAAGCCACGCATGACAATCAGCGCGATCTTGTCGCTGGTGCCTCTGCTACCGTGTTGCACGATTGTCTCGCGGAATTTTGGCGTCGGCTCCTGCTCTCGCACATCACCGCCCAAGCGACGCAGAGCGGTAAGCGCGAGCACAAAGTTCATAAACATACTGGCGCACAGTGCTACGAATAAAAAGATGCTTAAGCAGCCGAGCTTCCTGTTAACCATGACCAGTTGACGTTCGCGGAGAACGGAGGCGCACACAAGAGGGAAGATGGAGCGCCAGATCAACGGAACTGGACGAGAGAAAGGCCATTGTGATCTCCCTAAACACTTCGCCAAGAACCCCCTAGCTCTCCACCAAGGCCCTCCACTCGATAGGTGCTGGTCCGGAAGGTGCTTTCCAGTAATTATATGAATAGCGCCGGTCACCTCCCTGTGAGCGAGAAAACCGCACGTCGCGTCCGCTCCACAAAGGCGCGTCGCGGGCGGCCACGAAAAAACAATGGCCACAACAATGGAGTAAGAGAACCGGCTGCGGTTGGTACACTCACCCGCACAAAGAGTCTCCTTCTCGCGGCACTGCGTGTTTGGGAACTAAAAAATCGTATCGGCGATTAGCAATTTTTCCGGATCGGGTATATAACCGTACTTGAACAAATCAGAGTTGCGTTGACGTTGGGAGCTGGCCGCCGCGGAACCCCCAATCAGCTCCGATGCCGGTAACTTACTGGCCAAGAATCTGCTATAAACGAAACGTGATCACCGACACAAATTCCCTCCTTTTGCTGGTCGTTCGTCGCCTAAAAATAGCCTTCCTGGCGATGATTGTTTTTGTTGCGCCCGTCCAAGCAGCGACGATTGAAACAGTCACCTCCTTAGGTTTACCGCTCCCCGGCGGTAACTCCCCTGCTTTCCCCCAAGCCCGCTTTGCAAATGGCACGTTTTACGGGGCCGTTTACGGCGGTTTTAATGGTGCGCCGGATAGAGGATCGATCTACCGGCTGAGCGCCACCGGTGTCCTGACGACTCTCTACCAATTTCAAGGCTCAACCGACGACGAGGCGAATCCTACAGTGCTGATCGCAGGCAACGATGGAAACCTCTACGGTATCACTGGCCCGAAAGCGGTGGGCGACTTGAACGGGATGATCTTCAAGTTAACTACAACAGGAGTCTTCACGCCCATTTATCGATTTCAGGACGGAAGGGGAACACACGCGACCAGTCTTATTCAGGGTGCCGATGGCAATTTTTATGGGACAGCCGCGGGTGATTCGAGCGGTGGCTTCTTCAATCACCCCCCAGAAATGCATAATGCGGGAATATTCTTCAGATTGACTCCTGGTGGCGTGCTCACAACCCTTTATAGCTTTACCGGAGGGTTGGACGGAAGTTTCCCCAATGCAATTGCAGAGGGAACCGACGGCAATTTTTATGGCAGTGCACTCAATGGTCCCGAATCACCGCCGAACGTTTTTAGCGGATTTGGGAACGTTTTCCGAATAAGTGCTATCGGCATCCAAAGCATCCTCTACCCGTTTACCGGCGGGAACGATGGCGGTAACCCAAGCAAACTGATTCAGGGCGGTGACGGCAACATGTACGGCATCGCTGAGTACCCAAACATCAACAATGCCTTTAAGGTGACTCCAGCGGGTGTGCGAAACACCTTGTTCCGTTTCGAAGGCACGAATGGCAGAGATCCCTCGCAGTTAATGGCAAGCAGTGACGGAAACATCTATGGCACGACGCAGGACGGCGGGATTCCCCAGGCAGGAAGCATCTTTTGCATCAATCCTTCGGGGCAGATCGCAACCTACTTTTTTAACGGCACTACCACGGGTGGCCGGCCAAGTCAGTTGTTTGAAGGAACGGATCACAATCTCTACGGGGTGACTGCCGACGGTGGCGCCAATAATCACGGAACGATTTTCAGATTGAATATGGCTCCGCCTCGCAGCCTCTTGAACATCTCAACCCGAATGCAAGTTCTGACCGACGACAAGGTCTTGATTGGCGGTTTTATCGTTACCGGTAATGAGGTGAAGCGGGTCATTATTCGAGGAATAGGCCCTTCACTCACCGGAGTTGGCGCTCCGCTTCAGGATCCAATGCTCGAACTACATCAAGGTACTTCCACTATCGCCTACAACGACGACTGGAGAGCCAACCAGGCAGAAGTAGAGGCTACAGGTATTCCCCCCACAAATGACCTTGAGTCGGCGATCGTGACCACACTCACTCCTGGTGCTTATACCGCCGTTCTTAAAGGTAAGAACAACGGTACCGGAATCGGTGTGGTTGAAGTTTACGATTTGAATCAAACGGCAGATTCGAAGCTCGCGAACATCAGCACCCGCGGCTTTGTCGACGTCGGCAACAACGTGATGATAGGTGGGCTGATCGTGAGCGGAGGCACAGGGGGCGGAAGCGCACAGGTACTCTTCCGCGCGATCGGGCCCTCACTGAGTGGATCCGGTATCCAAGGCCTTTTGCAAAATCCGACTCTCGAAGTGCACGACTCTATGGGGGCAACGATAGCGGCCAATGATGATTGGAAAGTCCGCGCGAGCGGCGGCAGTCAACAGGCCGAAATTGAAGCAACGGGTATCCCGCCGACGAACGACTCAGAAGCCGCTCTCCTTCAGAGCCTCGCGCCTGGCAACTACACGGTGATTGTTAGCGGTGCAAATGACACGACCGGCATCGCGGTGGTTGAAGCTTACACGCTTCAATAATACCTATCCTAACAACTGCTGGCGATCTCATGTCCGTTAGAACCTCTGTTCGCGTCAGCGCTCGACCGTAAACCCGCACACCGTCGATTGTCCCAATGTAATCTTGCTCCTTCACCGGTCCGCTACGGAACGACTCCGTCCCGGCGTCGGACAAGCGCAAGCTTAACGAGACGATTTTAGTCTAACGAGTTTCCAACTATTGACTTAAATCGCAACTTGGCGCGCAAAGCCGCCCGGCATTGTACTTCTCCAGCAGGGTATTTACCTGGTTGATCTGCCTCCAGGCACCACTATTTGCGAGGACGCCACTACCTATCGGATGGGCACAGAGCCACGTATCCGCTGCCGCGATCGCGCTGGTGATGCAGCTCGA
>Ga0207701_10002322_pt1 | contig 19753 bp, 10 predicted proteins | sample KBSSwiSSwithPhiX_FD_184294 | JGI IMG/M metagenome (GOLD analysis project Ga0207701, IMG submission 184294) | Switchgrass rhizosphere bulk soil microbial communities from Kellogg Biological Station, Michigan, USA, with PhiX - S5 (SPAdes) (version 2) | ecosystem: Environmental > Terrestrial >... | reverse complement strand
CGCCCTGAGCCGAGCGTCCCGTCTCGCGTATCTTATCGACACCGAGCCTGATCAGTTTTGCCTGCTGCGTAATGATCATGATCTCGCTATCGTCGGCAACCGGAAACGCCGCGATGACCTTGCCGGTCTTTTCGGTCGTTTTCATGTTGATCACGCCGATCCCGCCGCGTTTGGTAAGGCGATAGCTCGAAACCTGCGTTTGCTTGCCAAATCCCTTTTCCGAGACGGAAAGTATCTTTTCAGTCCCTTCTTTTGAAACGGCACAAACGGAAACCACGACATCGCCCTTTCGCAAGTTTACACCGCGAACGCCGCGTGCCGCGCGGCCCATAGGCCGCACATCGGTCTCGTTAAACTTAACGGCCATTCCGTCGTGTGTTGCGATAAAGATCTGCATTTTTCCGTCGGTTCGGATAACGTCGAGAAGCTCGTCGCCCTCATCGATATTGATGGCATTGATGCCGCTGGCACGAATGTTCTGATAATCAGCCAAAGCGGTCTTTTTGATCACGCCTTTGCCGGTGACCATCGTGAGATAAATTTCCTCACCGAAATCGCGCACCGGCATTACCGCAACCAGTTTTCGCTCCGATGATATCTGGACAAGATTGACCACGGCCTTTCCGCGCGCGGCCGGAGCCGCTTCCGGAATTTCGTGGACCTTCATCTTAAAGACCTGGCCGTCGTCGGTAAAGATCATCAGATATGCGTGCGTTGAAGCGACAAATAGGTGCTCGACGAAATCTTCATTCTTCGCCGTTGCGCCTAAGCGTCCCTTTCCGCCGCGTCCCTGACGCGAATACGTCGAGACTGGTGTCCGTTTGATATAGCCGGACTTCGTAACCGTTATCGCGACGTCCTCGTCTTTGATCAAGTCCTCGATCGTAAGTTCGACATCGGCATCGACGATGACCGTCCGCCGCTGATCACCGTAAAGCCGTTTGACCTCGGTCAGCTCATCGCTGATCACTTGCCGCAGAACATTTTCGTTCGCAAGAATATTTTCGAGCTCGGCAATATGCTTGATCAGCTCTTCGTACTCATCGAGTATCTTCTGACGCTCGAGGGCCGAAAGGCGACGCAGTTGAAGGTCAAGGATCGCCTGCGCCTGAATTTCGGAAAACGCCAATCCGCCGACCACTTTGCGAAGGTCCTTGAGGAATGCGTCCTCGGCTTTGCCGCCGGTGATTCCCTTCCACTTTTTGACTTCGGCTAACGTCGCAAGGTTCGCCGTCAGCCAGGCCCTCGCTTCATCCACCGAACGCGCATTTCGGATCAGCGGAATGATGTAGTCGAGTGCGTCGATGGCTTTGTTGAGGCCTTCTAAAATATGTGCGCGTGCCTGCGCCTTTCGAAGCTCGAATTCGGTACGGCGTCGCACGACCTCGCGCCTGAACTCTATGAAATGCTCCAGCATCTCCTTTAAGTTCAGTACCTTCGGCTGCCCGTCGACGATCGCGATGTTAATGATGCCGAACGACGCCTGCATCGGCGTTAGCTTGTAAAGCTTATTCAGGACGACCTGTGCGATCGCGTCGCGTTTCAGCTCGATAACGATCCGCATTCCTTCGCGGTTCGATTCATCGCGCAGTTCGGAAATTCCTTCGAGCCGTTTTTCCTGCATCAACTCCGCGATCTTTTCAATTAGTCTCGCCTTGTTTACCTGATAAGGAATCTCTGTGACGACGATCGCGTCCTTTTCGCGTTCGCCGCGCCCGATACGGTCGATCGCAGCCTTGGCGCGCATTTGAATGACGCCGCGGCCGGTTCGGTATGCACGATGTATTTCCTCGCGTCCGTATATAAATCCGCCCGTTGGGAAATCCGGGCCGGGAACTATCTTGATCAGGTTATCGATCGAGAGTGTCGGCTCTTTTAGAATGGCAAGCGTCGCTTCTAGTATTTCAGTCAGATTGTGCGGTGGTATCTTCGTAGCCATGCCGACCGCGATGCCTTCGGAGCCGTTGGCGAGCAGCAGAGGTACTCGCGTAGGCAAAACGCTGGGTTCCTGCAGCGAATCGTCGTAGTTCGGCTGGAAATTGACCGTTTCCTTCTCAATATCGGCTAAAACCTCGTTCGCGATGCGTGCCAGCCGGACTTCGGTGTATCGCTGTGCAGCAGGATTGTCGCCGTCTACCGACCCGAAATTGCCTTGACCGTCGACCAGCATGTAGCGCATCGAAAAATCCTGCGCCATTCGGACGATCGAATCGTAGATCGCCGCATCGCCGTGCGGGTGATATTTACCCATCACGTCGCCGACGGCGCGAGCAGACTTCCGATAGCTCTTATTCGACGTATTCCCCTGCTCGTACATGCCGTACAGAATACGGCGATGGACGGGCTTCAAGCCGTCACGTACATCCGGCAACGCTCTGCCGATAATGACCGACATTGCGTAGTCGAGATACGAGCGCCGCATCTCATCTTCGATGTTTATCTGATCGCGTTCTAATATTGAGTCCATTGGGTTTACTTAAAATTGGTTATTTCGTCAAATCCTTCAAAAACGGGGCAAAATCGAGGGTTTTGTGAAGAAAAAACTATGGCAACATCTGTCGCTTATATGGTATATTTATTTTACAGGCGGCGGTCTCAAACCGCAACCAACAACCGCCTTCCGAAGCGACTCGCATTCCCTTTTACACTCCATTCGGAATTCCCGCCCCAAAGGGAAGCTAATCTAAAACTGATGTCCGATACAGTACTCGAACAAGATTCGCGACGAATACAACGCTATGCCCTCGCTTTGCCAACCAGAGTCGAGGTCAAAGTCGATAAGAAATTCTCCTGGAGCGAAATAACACGACTCGAAGATATTTCGGCGTTCGGCGCAGCGTTCAGTCTAAAACGGCCTGTTAAACGGGGGCGATTGCTCCTGATAAGCCTTCCGATGCCCCGCCAGCTCCGATGTTACGACTATCTTGAACCGCAATATCGCATTTGGGGCCTTGTTCGCCGATGTCTGGCACTCGGAACCAATCCGGCGGCGCAGATCTATGCAGTCGGCATTGCCTTCGTCGGGAAGAATCCCCCGCAGGCATATCTCGATAATCCGTCCAAGCTGTACGACATTACAGATCGGGAAGACGGAGGTTTATGGCAGCTTCGCGAGATGGAGGATAATCCCGACGAATCGGATCTTCCGGTTTACCTCCGGCGTCATACTCGTTTTGCGATACCGGAGACACTCGTGATCGAGTTGCTGGATGAGAATGGCGACGTCGCTGCAAGCGAGGCAACCGTTACCGAAGACCTAAGCCTTGGCGGCGCAGCGGTATTCACGTCATTCAGCGTTGAGCCGGGCACCTTTGTGCGGGTCAAAAGCGAGAGGCATGATATCTCGATCATTTCGATCGTACGCGGAAAGCGAACCGGTCAAGACGGGATAGTCCGGTTGCATATCGAGTTTATCGACAATTTTTTCCCTTTGGAGGGGATCGAATAGTAATTATTTACCGATTATCGGGGGTTTATGAAGTCAATCAATACAGCTGTCGTTAATGAAATTGAGAATTCGGAGTCCGAATCGATCATCGCGGTGGTCAGTGGAATGGGAGCCGAAGCCGAGAATTGGAAAGAAGACGCCGAGGTGCTCAATTATGCATCGAACGGGTTCGGATTCTACTTGGACCGCGAATGTGCCGTTGGAAACCTCGTTTCGATAACAATGCAGATGCCGCCTCATCTTCGTTGTTACGACCATGAGGAAGAGTTTTACCGTGTTTGGGGAATCGTTCAGAACTGCAACGCGATCTCAAGAGATGGATCGAAGATATATCAGGTCGCGGTAGCGTTTATTGGAAGCGCTCCACCGGAGTCGTACGAAGCTGACCCGTTGCAGAATTATCGAATTTGCGGAGTCACCGGCGAAGGCTTATGGAAGGTTACGGAAGCCAATTCAAAGTTTGTGCAGCGCAAAGAGCTGCGTTATTGGCAAAAGGTCGAGTTTTACCTGGTGGTCACCGGGACGCAACGCGAGGCTTTAGGTGGCGAGCGAATACTAACGGAAAATGTAAGCAAGACAGGAGCGGCACTCCTAACCAGTCTTCAAATGAACGTCGGCGATCGTGTAAAACTTATCTCTGAGGAATTCGATTTTTCCAGCCATGCGACCGTCTGCAATACTGAGAGTATTGATGACGGCAAGATGCGAGCGCATTTGAAATTTATCGACGGGCAATTTCCAGTCGAAAAGCTTCGGACAGAAAGAAGAAAGCGAAGGCGTTAATACCTGGGGCTGGGCTGTGGCGGAGGTTTAACGAATACCTCCGGATGATTCCGTCGAAGAATCCTCAGCTGTCGCAGCTGTTCAGGCGTCAGCATATTGGGATCGATCGGCGTATTCGGCCTATTCGCGTTCGGCGGAAACTGTTTACTCATTGGAAAGGCGCCTTGCGGAGTGTATACCATGCCGTTCGCTATTTTCACGTTGCCTGCGGTTATCGACTTGCCGTTTATCACGATCTTCTCGCCTTGATCCTCAAAAACAAAATCATCGTTTGAGTTCGAATGGGCGGCCGTATTCGAAGCGGGTTTAGCAGCGGCGGTCCGCTTATCGGTCGACGCCGAACTGTTTGCGGGCGCTCCTGCCAGCGCCGAGGCGGCTTCGCCGTTCGACGATGTTTCAGCGCCGGAAATATTGGCAATCGGTTCTTCGGGAGTTTGCGGCTGAACCTGTTGCGTTTCATTAGTGATCGGCGTCGTTCCGAACAAACTATCTCTGAATGCGTAAAGCCCAATCGACGCTGCGCATATCGCGATCACCGCAAAAGCTCCAGCGAAAACATTTCTCATTCGCTTCGAAGCAGGCCTTTCGGACGTTGCTGGGGCGGTTGCGAGGCGTTCGCCATTGGACCTCGCATCTCGGATCGACGTGACCTGCGACCTTCCGTCCGGGAGCAATTGGGTAACCGCTTCCTGTCCCGCACCGGCCCACGTAGAATCCGGATTCGCAACAGTCGGCACGCCGAGGACCGACGCGTCGGTGGCATTTGCAGCCGCGCCGGCGGTTAGATTTAGTTGTGTCGCATAACGGTCAAACTCGCGTAGCCGGTTTCGCAGGTCCAATGCCGACGTCGGACGGCGTGCAGCAGTCAGATCAAGCGAATTGTGCAGCACTGCAGCAACGCCGATCGGTATTGCGGGATTTACAGACGTCGCAGGCAAGAGCGGATCAGGTTGGTTGCCGAGAACTGCCATTGCGCGCGTCAACGCATCTTCGGGTGCCGCACCTGTAATTAAGTGATAAACAGTTGCCGATAACGAGTACAAATCGCTGCGCGGATCTGTGCCCGTTCCCTGGATCTGCTCAAGCGATGCGTAATTTCGCGAATAGCCAAAAATGCTTTTCGCGGCGGTCAGATTTCCCGCATCCGTAACGTTGCCTTTTGCGAGCCCGAAATCCAAAAGAATGACCTGGCCTTTGGGGGTGATCTTGAGGTTCTGCGGCTTGATGTCACGATGGATGACCGGGTTCTCCTGATGATGCAGGTAATCAAGCGCATCCAGGATCTGATCCGCCCAGTTCAATACTTGTTCGTATGGAAACGGTTTGCCCTGCCGCTCCAGTGTCTGCATCAGGTCATCGCCCGGAATGTATTCCATTACGAGAAACTGCCCGTCATCTTCAAGAAAATGATCGCTGACTCGCGGTAACGCGGAATGCTTGAGGCTGTTCAGCAGGCGTGCCTCGCGCTCGAGAGCCTTGCGAAAACTATCGTTCATGCAAAGCGTTTCTTTGATCGCGACCGTGCTGTTAAAACGCTCATCGGTAGCCAAATAAACGGCACCCATTCCGCCCTGCCCGATCTGTTTATCGATGCGGTACCGCTGTTGTAGAAATGCCCCGGGCTCGATCATAGCTCTCAGTTGTACGGTATTTGTTGCCGTTTAGTTTACATCAGTTGTGCCAAAAGATTTATTCAGCGTGCCATTCGGCGGTCATATCGCACCAGATCGCGAGACCCTTCCAATCGCCAAATTTCGAGTATTGTTTATCGATCTTTTTATCAGAACATTTCCTACCCGCATTATGTTTTTTATAAAACTGCGCCCGCAGCCATGAGTCCAGAGCAAGCCCATCGTACCGTCCAAGCAGTTTCAGCATATTTTCCGCAGCATAATCGCCAATACCTTTTACGCTCTTGATCTGCTTTTTCAAGTCCGTCGTAGGAAGTTGGGAATGCGTCCACGATTCCGGGTCCAGCTTTTTAGACGCAACCGCGGCTGCAAGTTCTACAAAATACGGCGAACGATAACCAGCCCGTATTTCGTCGCGATAAAACTTCTCATCCACAGCCGCCATCGCTTCGGCAGTTGGAAACGTCGCGTTGCCGGCATTCGACTTCATGCCCAGCAGATCTACAAGATTGGCCACCATCTTCCGAGTTAACCCCCAGGAGCAATTCGTCGTGCACATCGTTTTGACCAGGTCTTCGAAAGCGGTCGGCGACCGGAGCAGCCGGCCTGCTCCGCGTTTTCGGACCCATTCAAAGCCATCCTTGCCACAAAATTCCCTGTAAAATTCCTCAAGATCGTCGTCCAATCTGAAAATGTGCCGCACCTTTTGCGGGATCATGCTTTTTTCGGATGCTGCATGGTCCAACTCGATATTCAAACCTTCTTTTGAATGACGAACAGACGCATTCACGACCTTCCCGCCCTCGACGAACGTGTACTCGAGCGTACCTTTTGCCTTGTCAAAACGGAACGGCGGCAGATCATACCAGCCGTGGCTCTGGACCGTGAGCTGGAAATTAAAGCTCGGCTCCGTCTTGATCGTCCTTGTTTTCCACATTGAATTCGATAATAATTGCACGCGGAAGGCTTTACAAATCTTTGCAATTTATCGTCTAAATCCGTTTCATTTCCGTCTTAATGCTGTCGAACGGCAAATCAGCCTGAAAAATAGATATTTCGATTTATTAACAATTTGATCATATTAGCGACTTGAATATCGTTAACGGTCCAATTCTCCCTGGTTGCACCGGCCAAAGCACTAGTTATCTACAATTTGCCCCATTGCTCGTCGGAGGAAATACGATTATGCACCGCGTTATGTCGCGAAAGCTGCTCCGGATTATTTCGGCCGCGTTTTGCCTCACCTACTTTGCTGTAAACATATTTTCTCAACTCGATCCCGATCCTAATTCGCCGGAACCTATCTTATTGACGCTTAAAGACAGCCCCCGGGCGCTCGCTAGCTCCGAAAAAGCGATCCTGGATCCGCGAAGGCCACCCAAGTCGGTTGACGACTTCGAGTCCGGCAGCCGTGTGGTCCTATACGCGATGAATTTTGATTTTCTTCCGGGCGAGGGCTCCAATTCCCTGCGTGTTTATGCAGCCGACGAGAACGGGCATCAATTCCGCTTTCCGGTGATCGACGCCGCGCCTGTAAGATCCGCGGAAAATGTTTACGCCGTTACGATCCTGCTTAAAGATGAGATCGGATATTGGCGGCAGCCGGAATCCGGCAGCCTCGAAATGTATTTGACCTGGCGGGGACTTTCCAGCAATCGCGCCAACTTCAGCTATGGCGGCCGCGGCAGTTGGAAGGGCGATACCGATCTAAAGCCGATGCCTTATGCGTCCGCGTTAAAACAGCAGACGAGGAATTCGGTCGACACGAATTCTCCGGAGTACGTCGGTTACAAATGGTCGAGCGACCGAATGCGGTTCATGCAGCAAGCGACCTTCGGCGCGACACCGGAACTGGATTATAAGATCCGCCGTGAAGGGATCCGTTCTTACCTGACGCAACAGTTCGACGCTGTCTATCCTTCGGCTTCGAATCCATATCCAAACCTGCCGCTCAAAAATACGGATTCCGGAAATACAACTAACGGTTGCGGTATGTTCACGGGGACCGAACTGAATATCTGTATCCGAGATCATTACACGATGTACCCGATACAGACGTGGCATTTCCGCGAAACGTTCTACGGTACGCCGCAGCTCCGCCACAAAATAGCCTGGGCTCTGTCGCAGATCATGGTCATTTCAGGTGTCGACACGCAGCAGTCGAGCTGGATGATCGCATATCATCAACAGCTTTCGAAGAATGCTTTCGGTAATTTTCGGCAGTTGATGAAGGACATAACGCTCAATCCGGGAATGGGAAATTACCTGGACATGATGCGGAGCACCAAGAATAATCCGAACGAAAACTACCCCCGCGAGATCCTTCAACTTTTCACTGTTGGATTGTTTTTGCTGAACCAGGACGGAACGTTTCAGTTGGACGGTCAGGGTAACCCGATCCCGACCTACGATCAAGACAAGATAAATAATTTCACAAAGGTATTTACCGGCTGGCGCGATTGTCGAGCGCTGAACGCGGCATGCCCCAACACGCTGCCCGGCGTTCCGAACTACAAAGACCCGATGGAGTTCGTCGCGAACAATCACGATGTTACGTCCAAGACTTTATTCAGTTATCCGGGCGCACCCTTTCCGACGATCCCGGCTTGTTCAGGCTGCAATACAGCAGCGATCACGACCTATGCGAACAACTCGCTCGACCAAACGCTTGACAATATTTTCAACCACCCGAATGTCGGGCCGTATGTCAGCAAGCTATTGATCCAGCATCTGGTCACAAGCGATCCGACGCCGGCATATGTTGGCCGTGTCGCCGCTATCTTTAATAACAACGGTGCGGGTGTTCGCGGTGACATGAAGTCTGTGATCCGAGCGATCTTGCTCGACCCCGAAGCTCGCGGCGACTCGAAGACCGATCCAAATTACGGCAAGCTTCGCGAACCCGTTCAGCTTATGACGAACGCATTAAAGGCCATGAATGTTAAATCGTTCGATCTCACGCAGCAGAGTGACGGAGCAGTTCAGGACCTAGCGACCGGTATGGCGCAAAACCCATACAATGCCCCGACCGTTTTCAATTACTATTCGCCTGATTTTGTGATTCCCGGAACGACACTGCTTGGCCCGGAATTTGGGATCATGACCACCGGTACGGCTATCGCGCGTGCAAACTTCGCGAATACGATGATCTTTACGGGCCGCGGGACAAGCCAGGACCGGCCGTTAGGCACAAAACCGGATATTGCCGAATACGTAGCAGCTGCGACGGCGGACCCAACTGGCAATCAACTACTGGATATGATCAATCAGCGGTTCATGAACAATCAGATGTCGGCGGCGATGCGGACAAAGATTCTCACTGCCGTTACCGCGGTCGCAAGCAGCAACCCTACACTTCGGGCGCAAAACGCACTCTACCTTGTAGCGACGTCGTCGCAATATCAGGTTCAAAGGTGACATTAATGGAAGAATCAAGACGCGAATTTTTGAAAAAATCCTGCTGTGCCCTGAGTATGACGGCGCTGGCAACTCAAATGGCGCATCTCGGCACAATGAGCGCCCTTGCACAAAAGGTGATCGACTCAGAACCGCGGACCGAAGGCGGCGAGAACTACAAAGCTCTCGTACTGGTGTTCCTTTCCGGTGGTGTGGACGGGATGAACCTTGTTATCCCTAACCACAGCAACGGCGCCGATTTTACATATGATATGTACGCCGCTGAACGTGCTGCGTCGACACTGGCCATTCCGCAGGCGTCCCTTCTGCCGATCACGGTCCCGACGATCAACGGTTGGTCGTTCGGCCTGAACCCGGGATTCGGCGATCAAACCGGGTCAGGTGGAAACGCCGGCATCCATCCGCTGTGGGCAGCGGGCAAGCTGGCTGTTTTGCCGAATGTCGGCAGCCTTGTCAGGCCGATGACTAAAGCTGAATACCAGAATGGGACGATCCAAAAACCTTACCAGCTTTTTTCTCATTCCGATCAGGTTTCGATCAATCAGTCGAGCGTCGCAAACACACAGGCGTTCACGGGCTGGGGCGGACGCGTTTCAGACAAAATGACTGCCGGCAACAACCCGTCTGGTCTCATTCCGATGGTAACGTCCATTTCCGGAGCTCAACTTTTCACCTCCGGCCAGACGACGTTGCCGATGGCGATCGCTAATGCAGGAACCTCACTTGCAAACGTCTTGAATCCTTCTGGCCTGAGCGGAGCATCGAATGCTGCCAAACTTACAGCCTTTAACGAGCTTCGCGCCGTGGACCTAAGTTCAAACTATGTTTCGGCTGCCAGCCATGTCACTGACCTCGCGATGCAGGCGAACGCGGCGCTTCAAACGTCGTTCCCCGATCCGACGGGTTTCCCGAATTCCAATATCGGATTGCAGCTAAAACAGGTCGCAAGACTGATCCAACGGCGTTTGGACCTGAACATAAATCGGCAGATCTTTTATGTTCAGCTTGGCGGATTTGATACTCATAATAACGAGCTTGCGAGTCATACAACCCTGATCACGCAGCTTAGCCAGGGGTTACGTGCATTTTACGACAATATGGTTTCTCAGGGAGTTTCGAACAACGTTACGACCTTTACGCTTTCGGATTTTGGACGCACGTTCAATCCGGCTGGGTCCGGTGCTGCGGCCGGAACTGACCACGCTTGGGGAAATGTCGCTTTTGTAATGGGTGGCTCTGTCCTCGGCGGAGATTTCTACGGTGTTGACGGACCGAATGGTACGCAGTATCCGACCTTAATAAAAGGAACTTCCGGACCGAATGACACGGACAGTGGAACAGGCGCCCGTGGACGTTGGATCCCGACGACCGCGACCGATCAATACGCGGCAACCTTGGCGCGATGGTTCGGTTTACTCGATTCGGATCAACAGGCCGTTTTTCCGAATATCAACAATTTCACGACCTCGAACCTTGGGTTTATGGGCTAGCAAAAATCCAGATCAACAAAAAAAGAGCAGGCCGATGCCTGCTCTTATTTTTTCTAACCAGGGGGCCTTAATGTCTACCGCCCGGGGATAAGTTTACCGCCCAATTACGGCTTGCCTTTTCCTTTTCCCTGTCCTTTACCCTGGCCTTGACCTTGGCCTTTGTCTTGATGTCCCTTTCCGCCTCCGTTCCCTTGTCCGCCTTGATCGGACTTTTGAGACTTCCCATGGTCTTTGCCGGGATTTCCCGCGTTGTTCGTCTTTTCAGGATTGCCTCGTTCACTTTTGTCGCCGCCGTCCATCTTTTTCGCCTGTCCTGGCGGAAGCTCCGCTTTGCCGGGCTTATTTGCTCGCACGTGTTCCCATTTTCGCTGGTTATTCTTCCAGAAATCCGCTTGTTCCTTTGTTGGTTTGACCATACGAGCTTTTAACCAACCTAAATGCAGGCCGTTGTTTGGCGATTTAATTCTTATTCGCTCGAGATAAGCGGGTGATGCTGAATATACCAACATCGGCTGCGGATAAAGCTGTTCGATACGGCTAACGTAAATGGGCCGATCTACGACCTCATATGCTGTATAGCCAGAGGGATAATTGTTGTAATAGTACGGCGAACGGTAATAAGTTTGCCGCGGGCTAAAAAGCAAACTAGCGATCGAAATCGCTTGATCGAGCCAGTTCGTTTCGTAATGATAATTGTCGCCGTAGATCTGGTTATTGCCGGTTACCAACACGCGGGCGCCCGGATAATTCAGATCATCGCGGTAGAAAACCACATTGCCGAGTTCTTGTCTCTGGTCTGGGCCGTAGCTCGTGTATAACGAAAGCCCGCGCGAATAATCGTCACGATCCTGATACTCATCGACGCTGATGTAATCAACATACCCATCCCCATTCAAGTCAAGATTGTTGATCCCGCCGGGCTCGTTCAAGTATCTTTCGAATTCCTCCGGAGTTTTAGAGCGTCGGATCACGTTGCCGACGCGCTGCAGGTCAAAATTCTCCTTAGCCCAATAATCGCCCTCTTCGTCGTACGGAGAGGCCTCGGCCAAGGCAGTGTTCCCATTATCTGGATACGGATTAGGGTTTGTCGCCTGCGGGGGTTGCTGCTGATTACAGGCGGCTGCAAACAGTCCAATTAGTGTGTTTAGTGCAATTAATTTAATGATCTTCATGTCAAAACCTTCCTTTTCTTCGGCAGTATCTTTAAACCGTATCCTCATTGACGTTTTGATTCTGTATCGTGAGAGACCCTTGACATTCTGTACCGTCTATGCTACATTGTTGCACCACGAGATTGCGAGCCGAGAGCCTCTCGATCTTTGACAACGTAGAAGGGGTTTTACCGATCTATTGCGGTCCTGTTCATAATAACGCGTACGACAGCGGGACAGCGGGACAGTGGGACACTATCGATAGTTTAAAGCTAAAATCGGAGACCAGGTGAACCTTCCGAATTATCTTACTTTTGCCCGAATAGTCGTTGTGCCGCTGATCGTGGTCGTTTTGCTGACGCCCGTGGCCGAGAGTTGGCTGGGTGTTAGCGGTTACGCGGCGGCGGTCGTGCTTTTTATTGCTGCATCGATCACTGACATCATCGACGGCCAACTGGCGCGCCGGCGCAACCAGGTCTCGACGCTCGGCAAATTCCTTGACCCGATCGCCGACAAGCTTTTGATCTCCGCGGCGTTGATCGTGCTCGTCGAAAAGCACCTTGCTCCGTCTTGGGCGGTCGTTGTGATCCTGGGTCGCGAATTTATCATTACTGGGCTCCGTTCTGCCGCCGCCGCCGAGGGAATCATCATTCAGGCGCAAGCTCTCGGTAAGATAAAGATGTGGGCACAATGTATCGCGGTCGCGGCGTTGTTGATCGCGGCAGCGAACGGTACTCCGCCGGTGTCGAACTTCGGCCTGGATTATCCCGCTTTTCGGTTCTGGGAAGTCGAGGAAGTGCGGGTCGCATTTTCACATCTCACGACGCTCGCAATCACGCCGAATGATTGGAAGGTCTTCGGCTACCTCGTCGGCCGCGGCGCGCTTTGGGTCTCTGTGATCACTGCCGTGTGGTCGATGTATGGCTATTTCGCGCTATTCTTCGGGGCCCGAGCTCCGGGTTCTATCGATGCTCCCAAAAATCAAAACGAGACGCGGGATTGAATTCGCGCCTCGTTCGATTTATGGATCGGTTTTGTTTATTGGATCTCTACGAAATCGCCGGGATGGATCTCTTGTCCAGTGCGAACAACCACCGCTGTCGCCGTCCGCTCTTTTACATTCAAGACAACAAGTTCGCCGACGACTTTTCGGATCCAGGCCGGTCGTTCGGATTTTGCATCGTTCTGCGAGGCCGTGCCGTTCTGGGCCATATCGCCCTTTCGGCGCGGTCCTGAGCTTGAAAACTTCGAGCCTTTGTAATGGTCGCTCGGAAAACCATAACTTGTAGCTTGCCCGGTTTCACGGTCAGCTGGCATGTGCAAATTTCCTTCGCCGAGAGGACGGAATACGGTGACGTAATCGCCGACCTTCACGTTATCTTCGGCACCAAGGTCGATGTAAACGATCTGGTCACGAGTGATCAATTCCTGATTCTCGCGAGTTAAAAACAATCGGCCCATCGGCTTTCCGCTGGCATCGCCGTAACGATCAAGCGGTAGACGTTCTTTGAAGACAGGGCTTACCCGCTCCTGCATCGGTTCGACGAGATCGCCAAGAAGGAAATTGTCGCACGACGCTTTGACCCTGGCGATCGCATGACTTTCCTTTACGCGGATAACTTCAATGGCACCCACTTCCTGAACCAGATAACCGAGAGAGCCCTGTTTATCGGTGATCGCATCGGAAACCTTGCCGCGTGGACGGAGGACGGAAAGAATATCGCCAGCCTTCAGGCGGGCACCCGAACCGCCGCCGATGTAAACGACATCATTTTCGGCGTAGATATAATGCTCTTGCTCCTCATGGCCGCCGACCAATTGCATAGTCGTGGTTAACGGAGCTGACTGTACGTAACCTGCGCAATAAAGGTTGTTCCGGACCGCTACGGGCATCGGCCGTTGGGTAACGCTTTGCCCAGCGTTTACTGGATAGAGCTGACCATACACGGCACTTGCCGGGCCAATAACGGCAAATGCAAAAAACGAAACGACACCGCTGACGAAAAGACGATTTGAGCTCACAATTTTCTCCTTGGACCTGAAGTTATGCTAGGTCGGAAGCTGAAAGTTTATTAAGGCCGGGGCGAGTTTGCGGACGCAGACGGCAGGATTGCCCGGCATTCAGGCACTTTTTATTCTAACCCTGGTGCATCCTGGGAGTCAACACGTTTTTTCGTTGTTAAACACTGCGTATCTCGCCGTTTTTCCTTTTTGCGAACGCGGAAATTTGCCTGAATTTGCGATATTTCAACAGGTTTGTTGCGGGCGCTTGGCGGGTTTTGCTAGTATCTCAATTTACGTCCAAACCGCCAAATATCGTGCCGGTGTAGCTCAGTTGGTAGAGCAGTTGATTTGTAATCATCAGGTCGGGGGTTCAAGTCCCTTCACCGGCTCCAGTATAAGAGCAAGCAATACGAGACCAATGCTTACACACATGGGATGCCTAAACGGCAGATGATGCATAAGGCAAGTCGCCCGCTGAAAAAACACTTTTCCCTTCTTATCTTCTTGTCGTTTTGCCTGGTTGCCTCGCAACACGCCGATGCGGCCTGGCAGTCTGTTGGCAGAATCACACACGTAGCGCAAGCGATGCCGAACGGTGTCGTATTGGAAAGCTCAGGCGGGGCAAGGGTATCGGTGGTGTTTTTCGATCTCGATGTAGTGCGTGTGCGAATAGCGCCTGGCGGCGTTTTCGAGCGCGAATTTTCTTACGCCATCGATTATTCGCACGAGCGTCACACACCGCGGGTTCGGTTTTCGCAGTCCGCCACCGAGATCGTTCTAACAAACGTTGCCGGGGCGAAGGTCGTTATCAAAAAATCGCCGTTTGCTATAGAGATCTTCGACGAAAGAGGTTTGAGCGTTGTTCAGGACGATTCAAAACATCCGACCTTGTTTGACCGATCGACGGGCGAAATTCAAACGACAAAACTGCGACGAAGTGAGGTCGAAACGTACTACGGTTTCGGGGAAAAAGCCTTCAGTGAGATGTCCCGCGAGGGCAAATATATAGTTAATTGGAACACAGATACATTTTCATATCCGATCGGAACCGACCCGATATACCAGTCTATCCCTTTCTTTTACGCGCTTCACGATGGACGCGCTTATGGATTGTTTTTCAATAATACGTTTCGCACGTTTTTTGATATGGGCAATACCTCCCGCAATAGGTATACATTCGGCGCAGATGGAGGCGAGCTTGATTACTACGTTTTCATAGGCGGGAAAGAGCGCACTCCAAAAAAAGTACTGGAAGACTATGCCAGCCTGACAGGTAAGACGCCCCTGCCGCCGATCTGGGCGCTCGGAAACCAACAGTCACGCTGGTCGTATTTTCCAGAGAGCCGCGTGCGTGAGGTTGCCGACGGCTTTCGAAAAAACAAGATCCCGGCCGATGTTATATATCTCGACATCGATTATATGGACGAACACCGCGTCTTCACTTGGGACCGAAAGCGCTTTCCCGATCCGGCAAAGATGATCGGCGATCTGAAGGCAGACGGATTCAAGACAGTTTTGATCATCGATCCCGGCATTAAGGTCGATGAAAAATACGGCGCCTATTTAGACGGGAAGCGGAGCGGGATATTCGTTAAGAGTCTGGACGGAACGGAGCTCAATCGAGACGTGTGGCCGAAGGCATCTGCATTTCCGGACTTTACTTACCCGAAGGCGAGAGATTGGTTCGGCTCAAAATTCAAAGCGCTACTTGAAGACGGAATCGCCGGATTCTGGAACGATATGAATGAGCCGGCCGTTTTTATGACCGAAAGATCCGAACAACCACAAGTCACTCATCATCCGGAAAAGACGTTTCCCGATGATACGCCCCACTCGGGTGACGGCTTGCGCGATTCGCACCGCCGATATCACAACGTTTACGGAATGCAGATGGCGCGCTCGACGTTCGAAGGTATAAAGAAACTCTCCCCCGAGAAACGGCCATTCGTACTTACGCGTGCGGGCTTTGCCGGCGTGCAAAGATTTGCTGCGGTCTGGACTGGTGACAATTATGCATCGTGGGACCATCTGGCCCTTTCGATCCCGATGCTTGCAAATCTTAGTGTTTCCGGCGTGCCTTTTGTAGGTGCGGATGTCGGCGGATTTAACGACATGCCAAGCGGCGAGTTATACACGCGTTGGCTGCAAGCAGCGGCTCTTACGCCGTTTTTGCGTTCGCATTCAGTCGGTTGGGTCGGCAACAAAGAGCCGTGGGCGTTTGGTGACGAATTCACGAAGATCAATCGCGAGACTATCGAGCTTCGTTACAAATTCCTGCCATATCTTTACACTCTTTTTCGCGAGCACGAGCGGAACGGCGCACCCGTGATGCGTCCGCTATGGTACGAATTTCCTAACGATAAATTGACATATCTAATAAACGATCAGTTTATGGTCGGAACAGACATCCTTGTTGCCCCGGTCGTTAAAGAAGGAATGAGGACGCGTGGAATTTACCTGCCGGCCGGTGCCGAATGGATCGACTGGTGGACGGGCGCAAAATTGGAAAGCGGCAAGACGCATTATTTACAAACGCCGCTAGAGCGATTGCCAGTGTTTATCCGGGTGGGCGGAGTCCTGCCGACGCAAAGCGTGATTCAGCACACCGGCGACATGCCTTCGGCAGTGGTTACGCTGAATATTGCAGATGGCATGGCTCGAGGGAAGATCGAAAGGTCGACGCTGTATCAAGACGCTGGTGATGGGTACGGATATCGCAGGAATGAATGGCGTGAGATCGGTATCACGTACACAGAAGATTCGATAAAACTGGAACGCTTCGGAGATTTTAACGGCCAGCGGATCAGGTATATCGAAATTCACGGGGTCGCCGCAAAACCCAGAGAAATTCGGGCGGACGGCCAGAAACTCGAGTTCGGTTACGATGCCGAGAGAAAGCGGGTGCGATTCGAGATCACCGGCAGCGAAAAAGCGATATCGGTGGTGCGATAGGTTTGTTAATTCCATAATCGAATCGATCTTTATTTTTCTTCTTTCGAGCCCCGTGACATTGCCTAACGATCTGCACAAAAAAGCGTCACGATATTCGCCAGGCGGCCCACGGATCATGGCGTACCAGCAGACTGGCGCCAAGAAGGAATTATCTCTGCATTTAAGCCGGAAAAGATTCAAAACTGCTTTGTTCTCTGTATTCCGCAAGACGGTCAAAAAAAGACGTTGAGAACAGATTTGATGTAGTAATATTAAAAGATATAAAACGTTTTGCTAAAACGATTTACAGACTGTCGCATCCCGCGACATCCACATGAATTAAAACATTTCGAAAATGATCACCGGAACGGTGCCGGAATTATTGGAGGACCTATGGTGCGAACAAGACTTAATCCGTCAATTATTTTCCTCACGTTGGTAGTAATATTTCTCAGTACCTTTGCGGCATCGGCGCAATTTCGAGGCGGCGTTCAGGGAACCGTCACCGACGCAGCCGGCGGCTCCGTTGCCGGTGCTACGGTTACGCTCATCAGTAAAGAAACAAGCCAGACACAAACAACAACAACGAGCGATGGCGGCTTTTATCGTTTTACCGGCCTGGCACCAGGTTTATATTCGATCACTGTCGAGCAGTCGGGGTTCAAAAAACGGCTAGTTGAAGACGTCAAGGTCGATGCCGAATCAGTAAGGGGCCAGGACGTCTCGCTTGAAATAGGTGGAATCAGTGAAGTTGTTACGGTTCAGGCAGAAAACGTGGGGCTACAGACGGAGGATGCGAACGTTCGAAAAACGGTTAGTAATGCCGAAGTTCTGCGTCTACCTCAAGTCGGTCGTGATCCATATGAACTTGCTCGGTTGACGCCGGGAGTATTCGGTTCAGGTGCGAGAGGCTCGAACGGCGGTTCGGTCCCCTTACCAAACAATCAAGGCCCGGGAGGATCAAACAATTCAATATTTCAGACCGAAAACCAAGTGCAGATCTCTGCCAACGGTCAGCGAGTGTCCGCGAACAACTATCAGATCGACGGTGTCAATGTTAACAGTCAAACCTGGGGCGGGGCCGCCGTCATTACGCCCAGTCAGGAAGCTGTTAAAGAGGTTCAAATCTCATCGAGCACATATTCCGCTGAAGATGGGAGAAACTCTGGGGCTTTGATCAAGGTAGTCAGCCAAAATGGTACCAATAACTATCATGGAAGCCTGTTCTTTAAATACGGGGATCCGGGACTAAATGCATTTAATAAATTTACGGTACCGACGCGTGTATCCAACAGGATCCGTCAGTATGGCGGAAGCCTCGGCGGGCCGTTACCATTTCCGCGTTTTGGTGAGGTGGATACTAGCGAGCCGTTCTTCCGTTCTGGCAAGGATAGGTTGTTTTTCTTTTTTGCGTACGAAGGTGCTCGCACGAGCAGCACCGTTCAATATACGAACTGGATCGAGACATCACAATTTCGACAAACAGTAATTGCGGCGCGTCCGGGCAGCATAGCCGCGACAATCTTAAGTGCGACGGGCGTTGCACCACGAATTGTTTCACTCCTTCCTTCAACTTGCGCAGCGGCAAACATCCCGCCAGAGCGATGTCGGGCGGTAAGCGGCGGGCTTGATGTTGGTTCGCCGACCGGCGCAACGGGGGTGTATGTTGATCCGGCTTTTGGGCCGCCCGGAATCGGCGGGGGATTTGATAACGTTCCGGATATTGTATTTGCTTTGCTTGAAAATCCGACATCCTTTCGAGGAAACCAATACACTACGCGAATCGATCTCAATGCTACCCCCAGGGATACATTTACCTTCACGACCTTCATCACTCCTACCGAGAACCTCGGGGCGAATACCGGTGCGCGAAGCAGGCAGATGGCAGATATTAACTCGAAGCGCCTGAATTGGGCCGTGGCGGGCATCTATAACCGCATTATTTCAAATACGACACTCAACGAATTTCGCGTGAGTTACAACAGATGGGGTTATGACGAGGTCTCATCGAACCCTGACGTGAATTTTGGGATTCCTCGTGTTGAGATCGAGAAGTTCAACTTCGATCGCATCCGATGGGGAGCAGATCGATCAGAGGGTACACCGGGAATATTCAATGAAAGACAGTTTGAGTTCAAGGATACTTTGCGCTGGGTTTCCGGTAACCACAGCTTGAAAATCGGCGGCGAGTGGCGCCTAGAAAAGAGCGACAACAGCCTTGTTGGCGGAGCTCGACCTCTCTACACTTTCGTAGGTCTCTGGGACTTTGCTAATGACGCGCCACTTTTCGAAGCAATAAATGCTGATCCGACAACCGGAGCACCTTCTACCGGCGAACGGAATTTCAGCAGCAGCGACTACGCCTTTTTTGTTCAAGACGATTGGAAGTTCCGTCCCAACCTTACATTCAATTTCGGTCTGCGTTGGGAATACTTTGCCCCGTTAACTGACAGAAGCGGTCAACAAAGCAATCTCTTCCTTGGTCCGAACGGTCTTGTAGACGCGCAGGTTCGGCCTGTAGATAAACTCTACGACTCGGACTGGAACAATTTTGGACCGCAAGTGGGATTTGCCTGGTCGCCGGGAAGGTTCCGAGACAAGGCCGTGGTCCGTGGCGGATTCGGAATTGGTTATAACCGACTGCCAAACTCTGTTTTCCTAAATTCGAGAGCTAATCCGCCATTTTTCGCGCGATTCGGCCTTTGCTGCGGTACGCCGGGCAGCCCGTATGCCAATGGCCAAATTTTGTATGCTCTCGGCTCTGGAACCGGGCCTGACAGCTATCCCGCAAATCCCGTCATTGGACAGGGTATCGATCCCATTTCCGGCGGTCCGGTAAACGGCGCGGTTGAAATCTATGGCACGCCGCAGGATATGCCGACTTCGTATGCTTACCGG
>Ga0207701_10002321_pt1 | contig 19760 bp, 13 predicted proteins | sample KBSSwiSSwithPhiX_FD_184294 | JGI IMG/M metagenome (GOLD analysis project Ga0207701, IMG submission 184294) | Switchgrass rhizosphere bulk soil microbial communities from Kellogg Biological Station, Michigan, USA, with PhiX - S5 (SPAdes) (version 2) | ecosystem: Environmental > Terrestrial >... | reverse complement strand
GGCGATTTCCCGCCTCAAGAGACTTCAACAGCTTCGCGATCGCCTGCCCCTGATCGCCGCGAGGTTTGAAGTTGGACTCAAGCTGAAATGGCATCCGATAATTTTAGCACAACATCGACAGTGCCGTTGGCTGCTTTGTTGGGGGGGTTCGCCGAAATAGGATTTCAGAAATCGCAAACATCGCGGAAGATTGCGCTTCAATCTATGCCCACCGAGTCTGAAACGTCAGTCCGATTACAGATTGGCCACGTACTGTTTATGGATCTGGTCGGTTATTCGACGCTGCTCCTCGATGAGCAGCGTCAATACCTGGAACAACTGACTGAAATCGTTCGTGGCACAGAGCAGGTCCGCAGTGCCAAAGAAGCAGGGAAGCTGATCCAACTTCCCGTGGGCGATGGCATGGCACTCGTTTTTTTTGACAGTCCGGAAGCCCCCGTGCGGTGTGCGATCGCGATCAGCAAGAAGTTGAAAGAGTATCCGCAACTGAAGCTGCGAATGGGCATTCATAGCGGACCGATCAACGAGGTTCGCGACGTAAACGATGCGGCAAACGTCGCCGGAGCCGGGATCAACCTTGCGCAGCGGGTCATGGATTGCGGAGACGACAGGCATATTCTGTTATCCAAGAGGGTCGCGGAAGATTTGGGCCACTCGCGAGAGTGGGGCCTTATTTGCATGACTTGGGGAAATGTGCCGTTAAGCACGGCGTTCCCATCCTTCTTGTGAATTTCTACGGGAACGGCGTGGGGAATCCTGAATTGCCAAAAATGGTGGGGCAATCGCAGTCGGAGCAAGGTGCTAAAGTCGCGGCGAGCCGCGCGCCAAGGAGATTTCGAGCAATGTATTTGGCAATCGCGGCTACCTTCGTTTTGCTCGCTGCCACCACTCTGATCATCTGGTTGTATTCTCGGCAAAAGTCAACGACTGCGCTTCCCGAGGAGAAAAGCATAGCAGTGTTGCCGTTCGAGAATTTCAGTCCGGAAAAAGACAACGCATTTTTTGCACAGGGTATTCAGGACGAAATCATCACCACGCTGTCGAGGATCAGCGGGCTTCGCGTAATCTCTCGTACTTCCACTGCGCGCTACAGCAGTGCGCCGGAAAATCTGCCTGAGATCGCGCGCCAGTTGCGCGTGAGCCATGTACTCGAAGGCAGTGTCCAGAAGGCCGGCGATCGCGTGCACATAAACGTGCAGTTGATCCGGGCCGACGACGATGCGCATCTCTGGGCGCAAAGTTACGACCGCCAGTTGACCGACATCTTCGGCGTAGAAGCCGAGGTTGCAAAAATGATCGCTGACTCTTTGCAGGCTACGCTCTCGCCAAAGGAAAAAACCAGTGTTGAAACGAAACCAACAACGAACGCTGATGCGTACGTTTTTTATCTGCGCGCGAACCAGATCTCCCGTAACCCCGATACGTTGTTGGAGGATTACAAGACCGCCGAACAGCTTTACACGCAGGCAATCGCACTTGATCCGAATTTCGCGCTCGCTCACGCGCGGCTCGCATCTATCTGCGCTGAAGTCTTCCGTTATTATGAACCGACCGATAACTGGAGAACAAAAGCCCGCTCCGAAGCGGAAACTGCGCTTCGGTTGCAACCGAATCTTGCAGAAGGTCACTTCGCACTCGGCCAATGCATTTACTGGATGGACCAAGACTACGACAAAGCTCTCGAGCAATTCGAGATCGCCTCTCGTTTATCGCCAAGCAATGCGGATACACGGCGCCTGATCGCGGCAATTGAGCGCCGGCAGGGCAAATGGCAGGCGGCGCTCGAAGCCTACGAAAGGGTCGCGAAACTCGATCCGCAAAATCCGAGCACTGCTCGCGAACTTATGTATACGAACTCATCAATGCGGCGATGGCCGGAAGCGGCGCGCTGGGCTGAGCAAATGCGCACCTTGGCTCCGACATCGCTCGTGGCGAAAATCCAACGCGGCTACGTGGATTTCAATTGGAAAGGAGACACTCGTTTGCTGAAATCGATGCTGGACGAAATTCCAGTCGGGGTTGATCCGGATGGCAGTGTCACCGCAGCCCGATGGGACGTGGCCATGTTGCAACGCGATTTTTCGGCGGCCAAAAAGGTTCTGGAAACATCGTCGGTCAGCGAAATTTCTTACAGTAACGCCGGGTTGACCCCAAAAATATTCCTGGAAGGCTGCACATATCTTGCGCAGGGAGATAACGCGAGTGCTCAGAACGCATTCGAACAGGCAAGACCAGCTTTTGAGGCAGCGGTTAAGAAAGCACCTGAAAGCGCTGAGCGGCACGCGAGCCTCGGCTTGCTTTACGCATTGATGGGGCGAAAAGGCGACGCAATCAAAGAAGGACAACGTGCAGTCGAGCTAAAGCCGGAATCGAAAGATGCGGTTGACGGTTCACTCATGAACGGCTATCTCGCGCTCATCTACGCTCGGGTTGGCGAAAATGATTTGGCTATTCCGTTGATTGAGCGTCTACTCGCAACGCCAGGGGCAGTTGATAGCGCAAACTACAGCATCACCGTAAACGATCTGAAACATCGTTGGGAATGGGACCCGATTCGCGACGATTCGCGCTTTAAACGACTCATCGCAAAAAAAGGCCCGTGAAGCCGAGAAACTCTTGCGCTTGTAGTGGTTACAAATTTGGTTTCAGGTTAGCACGGCTGTCGACTCACCAATGAACGCCAACACGTTTCTCGCCGAGTTAAAACGGAGAAAAGTGTACAGCGTCGCAATCGCGTACGTTGTGGGTGGTTGGGCGCTCGCTCAAGGTATCGCTCAAGTTCTTCCAGTGTTCGACGCTCCAAATTGGGTGGTTCGACTGTTGGTCGTACTGATTGTGCTGGGGTTTCCTGTGGCGCTTACTCTTTCGTGGTTTTTCGATTTTACTCGATATGGAGTCGTGCGTACTCCAGATCGGGCATCGCAACCCGGGATCGATGCCGTCGATCCGTCCATCTCACAGGAGAAATCGATTGCAGTTTTGCCATTCAAGGACCTGAGCGCCGGGCAGGAGCGCGATTATCTTGGCGAAGGTATAGCTGAGGAAATTCTCACCGCGCTTTCCAAAGTTGATAATCTGCGGGTGGCGGCGCGACGCTCATCATTTTGGTTTAAAGATCGCGACGCGGAACTGAGCGAAGTCGCCAGCAAACTCAACGTCGAACATGTGGTCGAAGGGAGCATTCGACGAGATGGCAACCGGATTCGTGTGACTGCTGAACTGACCGAGTGCTGCCAGGGATTCACCTTGTGGTCGGAAACGTACGAGCGCGAATTTCAGGGAATCTTTGCGCTCCAGGACGAGATCACATGCGCCATTGTCGAGGCGCTGAAGCTGAAATTGGAGATTGCGCCGGTAACGTCGCGCGCGCAGAGCATGGAAGCGTACGATCTTTACCTTCAAGGCTTGTTCTTGTCGGACAAAAGCGGCGAGGAAGCCCTGCGAAAGAGTCTGGAGTTTTTCGAGGGAGCGCTCGATAAAGATCCACGATTCGCGCGGGCCTGGACCGGCATCGCGAAGTCCTGGCTGTGGCTGTCTGATGTCTATGTACCGCCGCTGGAAGGTTATTCCAAAGTGCGCGAAGCTGCGTTAAATGCGCTCAGGATCGACGACGAAGAGGCCGAAGCTCACGTTTATTTGGCGGAAGCCAAGCGCATCCTCGACTGGGATCTCGACGGCGCGGAGGCGGAATACAAACGTGCTTTTGAAATCGATCCAAACTCGACGTCGTCGAATTATTTTATCGCTGCTTTTTATGGCGCGCGTGGCGATCGATCGCAAGCGTTAGCCTACCTGCAGCGCACGTCGAAGATTGATCCGGCGTCGCTGTGGGTGAACAACTCCGCGTGCGAACTTTATCGTTACTTCGGTCTTTACGACGAAGCGATCGCGGCCGGCGAGCGCGCCTTGCAATTGGACCCGACATTCGCCTATGGCGAGCCGCTGCTCGGTGCGCTTTATCGCGAAATGGGGCGATTCGATGAAGCTATTGCTTTGTACAAGAGATCGGAGAGCTTCAGCGGCAGGTTGCCAATTGGTTTGGCGATCACCTATGCGCGGATGAACCGGCATAAAGAAGCGCTGGAAACAATTGAAGCCGCCACTGCAAATCGGTCTTATACGGCAGGCGACGTTCCAGCACTTGTTCACGTCGCACTGGGTGCGTATGAGGAGGCGATTCACGACCTGCAACGCGCCTGCGACGAACATTCCTCGTCGCTGCACCTTGCAGGAATCGCGCCGGAATTCGCTCCCCTGCGTTCAGACAAACGTTTCCTGTCTATCCTGAAGAAAGTCGGGCTGGAACCAGAAAAGGTCTTTGCGGTAACGGCAGCTTAATTATTGAACGATGACGTCGCGCCCGTGGCCGTGCGAGCGAACGCCATGTTCGTTCAAATCGTGCTGTGCCACGTACATCCCGAAAAGCAAAACCGCAATCAGCCCAAAGTACAACACCGACATTATGCACCGCTGGGATGGTGTGACTTCGAAATAACGCTGTTCTTCTTCCGTTCGCTTACGGAACAGCGAATAAATCCGTGGCAGTGATAGCAGCACGATTAACCAGATAATGAAGTTTGGAAATTTCCATCCAAACCAGATGAGTAATGCAAAGCCGGGCAACCATAACCAGCGCGATAACGCTGTCACGATGCGCCCGCCATCCAGCATTCCGACCGGCGTAAGGTTAAACAGATTCAGGAAATATCCGAACCATCCCAGCGCGAGGAAAATCGGAGCGGCAAAGAATTCGCCCATTGCGTGACAGACCAATGCGCCCACGCTTCCGAGCAACGGCCCACCGATACCTACGCATGCTTCCATCCACGCATTGCGCGGCGCTTCCTTAAGCGCAATGAACGCGCCCATAAACGGAATAAAGACAGGCGCGCCGACCTTGAGTCCGAATTTTTTGGCGACAATCAAATGGCCCGTTTCGTGGACAAGTAAAAGGAGGACAAAACCAACTCCGAACTGCCATCCCCACAGTTCCATGTAAACCCAGATCATCAGCAGCATTGTGCCGCCAGATTTCAACAGGACTGGCAGGACGAATTTGAATTTCGCCAAAAATTTTGCGATTACGACGCCCACTACGGCAACGGGGCCCACCGCCTTTTTTATCCGGCTCCAGGCCGTCTCTTCAATTGGCGGCTTGTACTCCTCCGGTTTTACGGTCTGAACGTTCGCGTCTTGCACTCTAGAAATGTGCGTGGCGTTTAGGTGAAACGCTAATTTTCAGTGGCAGGGCAGTGCCTCCCGAGAACTCTGCGGTCGAACGCGATTTCAGCGAGACGCGCTGGCCGTTTTCGGCTTCTCCTCTGCAGTTTCGTAATCTTGGAGCCAAGCACTCCATTTCATGTTTTCTTTCCAAACAGTAATACCGGAATGGCCGTAGTGTTGTTCCACTTCGTACTCGTCATCTTTTACAACTGGACACCAGAATAATCGACCGGCCCTGCGCCAGCCATCGATGATGATGCCGTCATTGAACGGCTGGTTACGCGCGGTTATGACCAACGCGTTGTTTTCGCTTGTTGTGTTTGGATAGGCTTCACCCCAGTGGAGCACGAGCGTCTTGGGCTCCAGTTTTTTCAATTCCGTCCCGATGTCCTGCGCCCAATGCCCACACCAGCCGCGCTTTCGCAAACCGACATTGTAGAGGAACACGGTAAACTCAGGATTGAGAGCGACGCGATATTCTTTTTTCAGTCGGCGGGCGGTCGTGTGCGCCGTGTAGGACAATGCCTGGGCTTCAGCTGGATCGACATCCGGTCCAAGTCCTGTCAGAGCTTTGGCCAGATCTTTGATTGATCTTTCGTCACCGGCATTCGCCAGACTGACCACGAGCAGCGATGCGAAAATCAAAAAGAATGTGCGAATTCTCATTTACCTCCTCAGAGCCCCTGCCTTTCGCACTCCCGCCTCAACAGCGCAATAGGAAACACCGAGAAATATTCCACACCCTTGACCAATCTATCGCGATTCGAGTGCGCGAAAAAACACAAGCTCTAATCCTTGCGACGAATTGAGCCGGCGCCAGTGATCTGTTTCTTGATGGTCGTCGGATTACCCATGTAGGTCACTTTGCCCGCACCAGTGATCACAACTTTCAGCGTATCGCTGACTGCGACGTCCGCGTCGCCAGCGCCGGTCGTAGAGATTTCGGCAGTCTTAGCTTGCAGTTTATCTGCTACTAGCTGGCTGGCGCCGGTCATATCGACCAAGAGGCGGTCGATACTGCCATCGAGAGTCACTTCCGACGCTCCCTTTGATTCCAATGCAAAGGTCGGCCCGCTCAACTGCTTTACTGTTAGCTTGACGGCGCCCCTGATTTTTCCGCCTGTCCGCGTCGGACTTGAGATGACAACTTTGATTCCGTGGGTAGGCCAAACGTGTTCGCGCGTTCGCAGATGCAGTGTATCGCCCGAAACATCATTCTCAATGTAAGGGAGGAGGTTTTCGTCGGTCGTGATTCGGAGATCTGGCGAACCGTTTTGCCACTCAATCTCAAAGGCGCCGCTTGCGTCTACGTTGGTGAAAGCGGTGAGTGGTCGTGCCTCAGTTTTGATCTGACCATTGCCTCGGATGCCCGGCAAATGACATCCAGCAACCAAAACGACACACCCAGCAAGCAATACAAACGGGATATTTCTCATATGAATCGTCTTCCCTCGTATGATGCGCGATGGTGGTGTCTTAGATTCAACAAAATTGAGGCGAGCCGTCTCTCCAGACGGTCAGCTGAGCTTCATTACTGCATGATCTTCATCTTCACCGCCTCGACGAGGACACCGTCGACATAAAATTCGACACGGTAATCGCCCGGCATCCACCCATCTTCGGGCCTCGCCAGTGTGAATGCGCCGCGTGCTGTCGGGCTTGCAGCGACAGCAGAGGCCTCGTCGATTTTGTACTCCTGAGGAAAATCTTCGCCAATGTTTTCCGCGATCCACACAGCCTTGACGTTTGCGCCTTGCCGCAAACGCTGCCCCTGCCACCGCGCGTAAATTTCCGGCGTGTTCGACGTGAATGTTGTCGTAGGCTTCCCGAAGCGATCCTTGGCAAGACTCACTGCCAGCCGTTTCGGTGCGGCGTCTGATTTAACTTCGGGGCGCTCGACGATTTTGGGCGCTTCGGCCAGTTCAAGCGAAATCCGCTGGAGCAAATCGCCTTTGGCATCCTGCATCGTGGTAACGTCTTTGACGATGCCAACGCCCGGCGCAAACCAGCGATCGATTATCATCCGGTTGGGCGTCGTTTGCTCGCCGTGAATCCTGAACGCTTGAAATTTTCCCGCGGGCAGCTCAATCTTTTCTTCCCCTGCAACATCGTAATGCTGTTGCACTTTCAGTTCGCCGGCGCGCCCATCGAAGATCCAAGCGGCGCCTTTTTTCAGCGGAGCGGCGATCATCGTCTGCGGCGGACTAAACTTGACCAACTCGCCGTCGAGATTCACCCGAGCCCAGCAGGTAATCCCGTGTTCGTCCACCGTGAGCAGATCGGTGTTGGTGATCGTACCCGCCCGGTGCATTTCAAACTTGAGAAGATCTTTCCCGTCAACATCCTCTGTTCCTTCGAGGCGGTATAAAACTGGCACACGGATCTTGCCATCGGTATCTGGCTTTACGTTCGAAACATTCAGGCCCTTTCCAATTTCTTCGGTCATATTGTAGCGCCAGGTTGTACCTGGTGCGGTGGGAATAACCGGAGCCGCGAGAACGGAACTGAGGGTGAAACAACAGACGACAATACACAGAATTCTCACAATCTTAATTCGCATGCTTGGCAGGTGCGCTCAAGGAACAGCGCTGGCTCGTCACAAGCGCAAACAACGTTTGGCTGCCAGGCAAGGCGCGGTAAGTTTTCAGCCTCCCAAAGTGAAACTGATCATATTCGCCAGACAATGAAAACGTTTGAGATTGCCGGCGTCCCGCGGGACGAGGTCCACAGGTTTGTCAGAGGCCTTCATTCTGATCCTTTTAGCGTGTTAGGTCCGCACAAGGTCGGCGATGATGTGGAGATTCGAGTCTTTTGCCCGCACGCGCGCGCGATCGAGATCGTGCTCGATCGAGAACCAGACAAGCCAATGGCTGCGGAACGAATCGATGGGGAAGGGTTCTTTTGCGCCACAGTTCCCGGCGCGGAGCGCGACATTCCGTACCAGCTCCGCATCATAAAACTGGACGGCTCAGAAGAGCTCATACGTGATGCGTATCAGTACGGCCCCATCATGGGCGATGTCGATCTGCATCTCTTCTCCGAAGGACAACACTGGAAAATTTACGAAAAATTCGGCGCGCATCTGCGCACGATCGGCGATGCCACTGGCGTTTATTTCGCCGTTTGGGCCCCGAACGCGCAACGCGTGAGCGTGGTTGGCGACTTCAACGACTGGGATGGGCGCGTCAATCCAATGCGGAAGTTGTTAAACGCAGGTGTGTGGGAATTGTTCCTGCCCGAAATCAAACAAGGCGCACACTACAAATTTGAAATTCGCACCCAAACCGACGCGGTGCTCCTAAAAAGCGATCCGTTCGCGTTCTTTAATCAACACGGCAAATCCACAGCATCGCTGGTGTACCATCTGGAGCGTTACAGCTGGAGCGACGCCGACTGGATGGAAGCGCGCCAGAAAAAGAACTGGCCGCAAACTGCGATCAACATTTACGAGGTGCACCTCGGCTCATGGCATCGTAAAGAAGGGAATCGCCAGCTCACCTATCTGGAGCTCGCCGACACGTTGCTGCCATACGTGTTGGAGATGGGCTACACGCACATCGAGTTGTTACCAATTGCGGAGCATCCGTTCGAAGGCTCGTGGGGTTATCAGGTCACAAATTATTACGCGCCCACGAGCCGGTTCGGTCGGCCCGATGATTTTCGTCATTTCATCGACAAATGTCATCAGGCCGGAATTGGCGTGATTATGGATTGGGTGCCGGCGCATTTTCCGAAGGACGCGCACGCGCTCGCCGAGTTCGACGGCACACATCTTTACGAGCACAGGGACCCGCGCCAGGGCGAGCAGCTAGATTGGGGCACGCTCATTTTTAATTTTGGACGCAACGAGGTGCGGAATTTTCTAATCGGCAACGCGCTCTTCTGGCTCGATAAATATCACATCGACGGTCTGCGCGTGGACGCTGTGGCCTCAATGCTTTACCTCGATTACTCGCGGAAGCCTGGGCAATGGATCCCCAACATCTATGGCGGCCGCGAGAATCTTGACGCGATCTTTTTCCTTAAACGATTTAATGAAGTCTGTTACGAGCGCTTCCCAGGCATCGTCACCATTGCGGAGGAATCGACCGCGTGGCCCGGCGTGACCCGGCCGACCTATCTCGGCGGGCTGGGGTTCGGGTTCAAATGGAACATGGGCTGGATGCACGATTTCCTGGACTACATGAGCATCGATCCGATTTACCGGCGCTATCACCACGGCAACATCACGTTCTCACTGCTCTACGCATTCCACGAAAATTTCATTCTCGTGCTTAGCCACGATGAAATCGTGTATGGCAAGCGTTCGCTGCTATCGAAAATGCCGGGCGACGAATGGCAGAAGTTCGCCAATCTCCGGATGTTTCTGGCGTGGATGTACGGGCACCCCGGGAAAAAGTTGATGTTCATGGGCGGCGAATTCGGCCAATCCAATGAGTGGAACCACGACACTCAACTCGACTGGGAACTACTGAAGCTGCCGCGGCATGATGGACTTCTCCGGCTGGTGCAACATCTGAATTACACTTACAAAAACGAGCCAGCGTTGTGGCAACTTGATGACACTTACGACGGATTTGACTGGATCGATTTTCACGACGCCGACAACAGCGTCGTTTCATTCATGCGAAAATCCCGAGATCGTGACGTTGTCGTATTTGTTGTGAACGCGACCCCTGTGGTCCGTTACAACTACCGGCTAGGCGTTCCCGAATCCGGATTCTATCGTGAGATCATCAACACCGATGGCGAAACGTACGGCGGCAGCAATGTCGGAAATTTCGGTGGCATTCAGAGCGAAGCCAGGGAGTGGATGGGCCGCGAACACTCGATACTGATTCATTTGCCGCCTCTGGCGACCGTTGCCCTCAAGCTGGAGAAGTGACTCGTTAGCCTAACGGAATTGCGGCGACATTGGGGGGTTACGGCAAAGCAAAAGCGTACACCTTGTTAGTCCCGGCGAAGTACGTTCGGCCGCGAGCGACGATACCGGTGTTATACCTCATCGTTCCGTTCATCAGCTCGTTAGGTCCGCCGCCGGCGTAAACGACTGCGCCCGTGTCGCCGTTGAATCCGCGCAGACGCTGGTCACCGCCATCCCCCGAGTTTGCTGCCCACACGATCGCGTTATCTGTGCCATTGGTGGTGGTGACCCAGGGCGAACCCTGACCGTTTTGGCTCACGTTCCACGCAGGAACTATCGCCGGCGGGTTTGTGGCAGTAATCCTGTAAGCGGAAATAGCGCCGCTAGCGGCGCGAAAAACAAAATATGTGCCCTGCCTGGTGCGATACGTGGCAGCCGCTTGTCCTCGAACAGAAGTAGCCACCTGCGCAGACGCAACCGGCGCTCTAATACCGCCGAGGTTATCTCGGTTAAGCAGATACGCCTTACCATCTTTGCCTAATGCAAGTACTAACCGCGAAGGCGTCGCACCATTCACAGTAATGAGCACCGGCCCACAACCGCCCAAATCTTTATCTTGGTTGTCGAGTGCGAGCCAGTTTGTGGGCGCCCAATAGTCGGTTGAGTTCCCACTGAAGACCGGCCCTGGCCGCAAACGAATTACCGCTTCGCCATTGCCCCACTGGCCTCCGGTCTGGAATGTGTTTCCAGTCACTGCCAACATGTTCGTGCCATCACTCGCAACTCCTCCGTGTCCCCAAATCCCGCCACCACGCGGCGCGCTAGTGGCCCACGCAGTCACGGTCGAAGGATTGTTTATTGGCACGCCCACAACCCAGCCATGATAGTTGCCGCAGTCGCCGAGGTGTCCAGAATAGGGAACGTAAACAATCCCATTGAGGAGGCCGAGCGCACCGCGCTGGTTCTGAATCGATGAAGTAAACGTCAATCCGTTGTAACGTGCTTTAGCGTTCACGTCCACCGGCCAACCGGAGCGGGTCGCGCCGGTGTCCACGTTCAATGAAAAAATTAAATGTTTAACCGTAGCGCCAGCGACCATTGCATCAAAGAACAACGACCGGGACACAAGATCGACGACGGGCGTGCCCGTAATACCGAGCGGATTAATGTTGCCGCATGGCAGACCAGACGTGACGGGTGCGCCCACAGATCGTTGCCAAATGACGCGCCCGGTATCCGCGTTGAGCGCATACACTCTGTTGCTTTCAGTAGCAACAATCACCATCGCGGCGCCGCCGGGCCCGTTCTCCACATACAGTGGTTGTGCGTAGACGCTGCCCAAAATCGTGCCGTTGAAATTCAAATCCCGCCGCAGATTCGCAGCGGCGGTCCGGGTGAAAGCCGAATCGATGTAAACCCCATCGCGAGATATATCGTCGTGCTGCTGCGTGACGTTCACCTGCGCCTGTGTTGGACCGACAATCGTCCCAGCGACGATCATCAAGAAAATACCAAAGAAAAATTTCATATTTCCGTAAATACGGATTTCCCGCTGTGAGAGGTTGCATCAAATTGACGCTACATAAACGGATCGTTCTTTAGCGTGTACCGGTCAGTAGCGACGATCACATTTACCGCTTTAGGGACAACACTGATTTCCTTTTTTTGCCGACGTTTACTCGTTCGCCGTCAAGGAACAGCGGGACGTCTCTGGTTGATTGCACAGTCACGTGACGCGTCTTGGTGAGCGTCACGGTTTCATCGTCACGCCATTTGCTAATTTTATTTCACACGTGTCACACCATTGTTTTGCACCTATAGACCAGTAAACGCGGTTCCTGCGACCAGGAAAGCGGGAATTACACCAGGCGCGTCGATGCCCAGTGAACAAACTGTCTCTACGCGGCTCGAAGATCGAGCCGCGCAGAGATTCTCCACAGACAGTTTGTTCCTTAAGCTGCTATCGTGCCGAACAGGGGCCAGGTCCCGCGGTATCGTCGAAGAAGCCGGAGATGGTGCCGCTGAACTGCGAGGAGTTAGTCGTGCCAGTAGTATTCACAACCACGACAAAGCTTGCGCTTGCAGGAACGGTAAAGGAGTAGGAGGCGGTTCCAAGCACGGGTCCCGGTCCAGGGCCTCCCAAACCTGATACTCCGCTGTCGCCCAGATAGTTCAGGCACAAGTTTGTTGGATCGTATGTGCCCAGGTAAGCCGCACTTTCAATATCGCCAGTGTTAGGAACACCCGTGTCCGCGTTGATTGTGACAGTAATGCAGGCCGGTACTCCGGCGGTGTTGGTGAAGGGTCCAAATGTCTTGAAAAACCGCGTCCCTGGCGTGCCGATTCCTCCGGGGCAGGCCTTTCCATCACAGGTACTCGGTGTACCATCTCGCCCCATCCGATCAGCCTGCGTCGAGTCATTTGCCGTCAGCGTGCTTGGCGGGATCGTCTGGTCGGCGCCACCCGTACACGTCGGTACGGTAACATGGATCGTCTTACTCCCATTCGGGAAGGTGAGATTCAGGTCAAATTCAATCTCCGTTCCGCAGGACAAAGCATTGGCCGTCTGGATCTTGAATGGCGTGGAATTTGTCCCAGTCGCGTCAATGACGATGGAAGGATAATTCGAGTTGCCTTGTACGACAGTTACACCCGGAGTGGTGGTTGTCAGCGTCGCTGAGCTTGCCGTTGCATTAGCACAGCCGTTATTCTTCAACGCAATATTCAGATTAACACACTCATTACGGTTGATGACGCCGTTACCGTTGCCCCCCGAATTCGCGGGCGAGTCGTCAATCGTCACGTGTTCTTCTTGGAGGTTTGAAGTTCCGACCATGGTGAAATTTTGGTTCGCCGTGCCCCCGCTGGTGATGGTGACGGTTGGGTTGGCAGGCGAGGCGCTCGTGCAGTTGCGGTCTGCGTCGGCAGCCATAGCGGTGTAAGTTCCGGGCGGAACCAAAAACGAGTAGACACCGCTCGCGTTAGTCGCGCCAGCAAATCCATTGCTTAAAGTGACGACAACGCCAGATAGCGTGCGGTTGCTTGGTGAAGAGCGTACGGTTCCCCTAAGTGTTCCCCATGGTGGGGCAGAAGTGCAGGCCGAGACTGGAAACCTGAACGAAGCGATGCGGGTAGACCAATTGAACGCGCCGTTTGTCTTTAGGTACTCATTTGTGTACCAGAAGGTGCACTGGTCGATGGGATCGACAGTCATGGCGCTGTAATCACCCCAGCGATTTCCGGGGTTGATGTTGTTTGCGACCTGCTGCACGCCAGTGCCTGCTTTGACTTCCGTTTCAGCGCCCAAGGTATTCAGGGGGTCGCTGCTCAGACGCCCGGTGATAAAGATTGAGGGTAGTACGGTTAGGCTCGATTTGCTGTAGCCGAGCGCGATGTTGTGGTCTTTGTCCATCGCGATCGAGCCCATCCAGCGATACGCACTGTCGGGATCATATGTGCTCGACTGAAAAACGGTAGGAGTCGTGGTCGAGCTCCCCGCATTTCTGAATTCGTACCAACGAATCGCTCCATGCTTCGGAGTGCTGTTCCGACCCGTAACCGAAATATTACCGACGAGAGATTCTTGTACCGGATTGCCGCCAAAATTACGGTAGGCCAATCGATACATGAAACGGAAGTCGAGATTATCAAGGTCATCAGCCGGCGTAGCGGGTAGAGGTTGCGGGACGCAATCGCGATGATCGTTCACGTCCGTGTCGTTGACACACGGTGCGGTATCCCAGCTCTCCTGAATGAGATTTTCGGTTAGTCTAATCTTCGGCGCAGCGCCCCATGTAACCGCCACTCTTGTCGAAGCAAGCCTATTTTTAGTCGCCGGATTCGGACCAATCACGAACGCAGCTTCCCCAGCCGGAGGCGGCGTCAAACTGTCGAGATCCGACGGAAGAAATCCGAATTGCGGTTTATTTGAATATTTTTTCAGGTCAGCCTGAAGTTGTCGGGCCGGAAGGCCTTTCAACATTTGATCACGTTCAAAAACAAAGATTCTTCCTTGGAGAAACACTGTGCCAGAAGCGTTGAAGACATGACCGCTCATATAATAACCATCCGGCCACACGCCGACCTTTGGATAATCAACAAAGTTGTCGGAGTCGGTTACGAAATCATAAAGGTAGTACTCTCCCGTGGCGTCCTCTGTTTGAGAGACAGCTACACACTCATGCGAAAAGTCGGGACTTCCCCCAACGGCAAACTGCGCAAGAATCCACCGACCGGAGAGAATATCGTACGCAACCGTTGGGTCACCATCGTTGTGAGTTGCACAATCTCCGCCGAGCGATTGAAACAGCGTATTGCCAGCAACCGGCCCGAGAAGCAGGGCACCCGTCGTTTTATTGAAAACAGCGAAACTGGTATTGTTCCACTGCACGTATTGTTTCGCGCCGACGCGGCCGTTCGTATCCGGAGGGTTGCTCGAAGGGTTAAATGCGCCAAGTCCAATCCCGACACCATCAAAACTAAGGCCCGTTCCGGCAGGCGCTGAAGCAAGTGGACCTAACAAGGTTTGCATGAAGCCACCGGTCGGCTTGTCAGTTGGCGGCACAGGCTTTACCGGTTCCCGAACTTCTTTGCGCACCGCTAATGCTGGAGGGATCTTCGGCAAGTCACGAAGTGGCCGGGTGTGCACCGCGTTCACCGGCCGACGATCGTTACGCGGACCCTTGTAATTAGCAGATGTTTGATCCTTTATCCCCTGGAGCGGTTGTCCGGGGATCTTAGAGAGTGGAACACCGGCGCCACCTCTTTTGGGGTTTGAGACAGACGCAAGTTTCTGCGAGTCCAAGCGGACACCAAACGCCAGCAGCGCAATGATGCCACTAACTATGATTAGCAAAACGCCGATGAAAATTCGACGATTAAAGAATGCGGATCGCGTGGAGCAGTTTTTTTTCATGTACTTTTAGGCCATCAGACGGCTGAGTGGTTAAGGTTAGAGATTTGAAGTGGATTTGTTTTCTTGCGCGCTCTTCAATTTTTGAAATCGCGCACAAGTTTGGCGTTAATAACTTTCAAGCAAAATTCGTCAAACACTTTTTTCGCAAAAATCACAAAAACACTTAGGGAAACGCTCCTACTCCGTGTCCGTAGCTAGGTAACCGAAAGCCTAAAGTAACAGCGTCGTAACTATTCGTATGGTGAGTCGCAACCGGAAACGGCGCCAAAGAAGCCGATGTCATTCTTTAGGGCTACGTCGAGATTGACCGCGGTTCGCCCTTCGCATTCGCTGATCCGGACTGAAGAAATCGATGATCGCGAGTTCAATCAGTCGTTCCTCATGCGTCCTCCATAGCGCATATCCGGATGAGGACGCGTGAACCACTTCGCACAGACGCCACTGTCTCGGTGAAACTGTGTTGATCGCGACACAGCAGAGTGCCGTGAGACTAACACAGACCCTTTTACGAGAACCTTTTCACCGCATTCCTGAATCGCAGCGCCATTCCACATTTGTCATTTTGCCTGCCTCGACATTGACTTCGAATGGACCGCACGGCTTTGGGAACCGATTCTCCGTGAGCAAAACAACGTAGTCGCCTGGTTCTAACAAAACCTTGAACCGACCCATTGTATCTGTCGTAAATTTTGTGACTGCGCCACGGTCGCTGTTGACGGTGAATGTTGCGTTTGGAAGCGGCGCCGCTGTCGGAGATTCAGATCCTGCCCTGATTGGGCCGGGACGAATTGGAGTGACCATGACCACGCCTGTGATTCCGGTGTTTCCTGTCTTTGATTCACTGTGAGTTACGGACGCGCACACAATCAGGAACAACAAAGTTACCGCCACTACAAAGCGCCACATTTTGCTGCATCTAGTCTCCCGCAAATCACTGTTTTAGCCAAAATATTTCTGATGAATCCTTCGTATTCGCGATCGAGCCAAACCGTGCAGTGAGTTCGCGCGACAATCATCCAACCCTTGCGGAGAAGGACTGGCGCTCGGAACGCAACCGCGCTTTGTTATCGTGCGAATTGAAACGGAAGAAACCAGCGCGTCAAAAGCAACAGGAATTTCACCACAATGTTTATGTGGTTCTCCTGAGGAATACTGTCGCGAAGCATTCTTCTGTTTTACGGCTCAATCCAAAGCGCGATCTGCTGAAGCCGTGTGTGTACGTTGGGATGACAGGAATTCCGGTCGACCATCGATTCGAAAATCATAAGAATGGCTATAAATCAGCTTGGGTCGTCAGGAAGTATGGCGTACGACTAATGCCGGAGCTTTACGAACACTTGAACCCGATGCCGTTTGAAGCCGCTGTCGAAATGGAATCAGAGTTAGCTGAAGATTTACGCGCCGCCGGATACACCGTTACAGGCGGGCACTGATGCGGGTGGCAAAATGATGGCACCAGTTGCTATCTGTTACAGCCTTGCTAAAGGCAAAGGACCATCTGGAACATGAAATGATGCAAGCACCTGAACTCCCGCCCTTCGATTATCAGCCGCAGCCGTACCGTGGTCGATCCGCCGAAGAGGTGTTGCGGTTGCGGCGACAGTTTTTGAATCCCGGAATTTTCCTCTACTACAAGCGGCCGTTGATGATCGTGGAGGGGAAAGGCCAATATGTGTTCGACGAACAAGGTCGACGGTATCTTGATGCGCTCGGTGGAATTGTGACGATCAGCGTCGGCCATTGCCATCCAGACGTGGTCGAAGCAGCGCGGCGTCAGAATGAACTTCTGCAACATTCGACCACCATCTATCTGCATCCGAACATCGCCGAGTATGCGGAAAAACTAGCAACGAAAATGCCCGGCGATTTGAAGGTTTGCTATTTCGTTAACTCAGGCTCTGAAGCTAACGATCTCGCGCTGTTGATGGCGCGTGCTTACACCGGGAACTACGATGTCATTGCGCTGCGCAATTCGTATCACGGCGGCAATGCCTCAGGAATGGGACTCACGGCGCACCGCACCTGGAAGTTCAACGTCCCACATAACTTCGGCGTACATCATGCGATGGCGCCCGATCCGTATCGCGGAGCTTGGGGACGCGACGATCCGAACGCCGGATTCCATTATGCCGCGGACGTCAGAAGTTTAGTCGACCACGCAACGTCGGGGCAGGTCGCAGGCTTTATCGCCGAATCAATTCAGGGCGTGGGCGGATGCGTTGTGTTTCCGGAGAATTATCTGAAACACGCTTACGAACATGTACGCGCGGCTGGCGGTCTGTGCATCGCTGATGAAGTGCAGACGGGATTCGGACGCACCGGCACACACTATTGGGGATTTGAGACTCAGGATGTGGTGCCGGACATCGTGACAATGGCGAAAGGCATCGGCAACGGTGCTCCCCTCGCTGCCGTGGTTACAACCTCCAAGATTGCGGCGACACTAGCGCAGCGCACGCACTTTAACACGTTCGGTGGCAATCCCGTTGTGTGCGCACAGGGCATGGCTGTGCTGGACGTGATCGATCGTGAAAAATTGCAAGCAAATGCCCTGACACTCGGGAATTACATCTTTGCGGGACTCGAGCGCCTAAAAGCGAAGCACAATATTATTGGTGACGTGCGCGGCAAAGGATTGCTGCTTGGAGTTGAGCTGGTGAAAGACCGCGACACGAAAGAACCAGCGACGAGTGAATGCGCGCACGTGCTGGAAAGCTCTCGGGACATGGGATTATTGCTCGGCAAAGGCGGCTTGTACGGTCAGACAATCCGATTTTCCCCGCCCATGTGCGTGCATGAACAGGATGCCGACTTTCTGCTGGATGTACTGGATCGAGCGTTTAGCTCCGTCTAAAAAAATCAGGTGGCACGTCGCCGCTCAAATTCAGCAACAACACACGCACATCCAGAGCTTGGTGCGATTAATGCCGCGGAGGAACTGGAAGTTATGTTAGGTTGGGCCGTAACTTTCTTGATACAATCTGCCCGCCGTAACTGCTAACACAGAGGATCATTTAGAATGCATTCACCCCGGACGATCGAACGAACCGGGGGGGTCGATTCACGAATGCGAACCCGACCTTCGTCGCTAACTCCCACCGCCGCGCTAAGTGGAATCTGGGGGCTCTTGCTTATCGCATTTGTCGTCGCTGTACTCTACTTCGGGCGCTCAGTATTCGTGCCAATCGCCCTGGCCACCCTGATCACGTTTTTACTTTCCAGGTTGGTCAGTCGCCTGGAGCGTTGGATCGGGCGTATCGCGGCCGTATTAGTGACGGTCATTGCGATGTTCACCATTTTCGCCGGGGCGAGTTGGGTTATCGCCCGTCAGGTCATCGATCTGGCTGACAAACTGCCTGATTACCAGGCGAACATCGTCGCCAAAATCCGGTCACTGAAACTTCCTGCTGGCGGCCCGCTGGCGCGACTTTCATCCAGTGTTCACGTGCTGCAAAGCGAACTGGCCGCGCCCGGCCCTGCGCCGTCGACGGACCGAGCTCGCGGTGATTCTCCGAGCAGAACGGCTCCACCGGTGGCGAGTCCTATCCCGGTGAAGGTCATCGAAGGGCGAAGCGCGATTCCACAATTAATGCAGGAGACTCTCAGCGCGATTCTGAGTCCGCTCGGCACTGCTGCGCTGGTGCTGTTGCTGGTAATTTTCATGCTGCTGAAGAGAGAAGATCTTCGCGGCCGATTGATTCGTCTGGTGGGGCAGGGGCGTATCAGCACAACCACGCGCGCGATGGAAGACGCTGGACGTCGTGTGTCGCGTTACCTTTCCACCCAGTTCCTCGTCAATACGGGCTACGGCATGTGTGTTGCAATTGGGCTGCAGTTTATCGGAGTTCCAAATGCGGTGTTGTGGGGAGTGCTGGCCGGAGTGCTGAGATTCATTCCCTACGTCGGTCCATGGGTCGGCGCTCTCTTGCCTGTGTTACTCTCGTTTGCGATCTCGAGCAGCTGGTTAACACCGTTGATAACAATCGCTTTGTTCATCGTGCTCGAGGCGATCGTATCGAACTTTGTCGAACCTTGGCTTTACGGTGCGAACACAGGCGTTTCTCCGATTGCTTTAATCATTTCGGCCGTGTTTTGGACGTGGCTTTGGGGCCCAGTTGGTCTCGTGCTTTCTACTCCTCTGACGGTGTGTTTGGCAGTGATAGGGCGACATGTTCCGCGGCTCGAGTTTCTCGGAACTTTGCTGAGCGAGGATCAAGCACTGGCGTCTCATGAGGAGTTTTACCATCGGCTCTTGTCGTTTTCGATGGACAGCGCAGAGGAGTTTGCCACCAAATATGTGGAGACGGAGTCACTGACTGCGCTCTATGACAAGGTTTTGATTCCTGCTATCGCAACAGTTGAGATCGATGCGCACAGCGGATCGCTCATCGCCGAGCAAAGGACCTCCGCGCTACAGCGAATTCATGAGATCATAGATGATTTCAGCGGCTGGGAGGCTTCCCGTAAGGATGCAGATGAGCAAAAAAGTGACGACCTCACCGGAGTCGCTCCTCCGATCGGCAGCCATGTTCTGTGTCTTCCCGCGAGCGCATATCGCGACGAACTTGCCGGTGAAATGCTTGCACAGCTACTTCGAAACCAGGGATTCGAAGCTGAAAATCTGCCCGCGCGGCTTAAAGACGACGAGTTGATCGATCGCACACTTGAAATTCAACCCGAATGCATCTGCGTGTCTGTATTGCCGCCGACAAGTATAGCTCAGGCTCGACATCTGTGTTCGGCAATTCGCGAGCGACT
>Ga0207701_10002318_pt1 | contig 19771 bp, 14 predicted proteins | sample KBSSwiSSwithPhiX_FD_184294 | JGI IMG/M metagenome (GOLD analysis project Ga0207701, IMG submission 184294) | Switchgrass rhizosphere bulk soil microbial communities from Kellogg Biological Station, Michigan, USA, with PhiX - S5 (SPAdes) (version 2) | ecosystem: Environmental > Terrestrial >... | reverse complement strand
GGGGCGGCGGCCGCCGGCGCTGAACCTTGACGTTGACGTTGACGTTGACGTCCACCTTGACGGCGACGGCGACGTGGACTTTGACGACGCCTTTGACCTGGGCGTAGGCGTCGGACGTCGCCGCCCACGTCAAAGGCGCGGTCAAGGTCCACGTCGCCGTCGCCGTCTACCAGCACGTCAACGTCAACGTCTACGTCTACGTCCCAGGGCGCTCTTTGGGCGGCGCTGAGCGCTGCCCCCGATCACCCCGAGAAGCCGGCGGCGCGCTCCTTGTTCGCGACCGCCGACAGCTTGAAGCCAAGGACGTCTTCGTAGGCGAACAGGAAGCGCTCTTCCTTGTTGGTCTGCAGCGCTATGAACTTCTCTTTCAGGTCGATCTTCACGATGCGCGGGATCTGCAGCAGATCGCCCGGCGTCGATACGTAACAGGTGGCCTCGCGGTCCTCGCGGATCGAAAAGCCATTCGTCCCGCCCTTGGCGCCCTCGCTCTCCAGAATCTGCACGATGATTTCACGGGTCATGCTGGGAGTTTAATGCACTCGCCCGCCCCGGGGAACCCGTGGCGGCGGCCGCGCGCCGGCGCCATACTGCCTTCACCTTGCCGGCGGTCGCTCTGAGCTGCAGCGTCCTGTGCACCGTCCTGTACCCGCTGCTGGCCCAGGTCGGCGGCTTCGAATGGCCGGGCGCCGACGTCATCGACGCGCAGGAGCTGTCATCGCTCGACCACGCCCAGCGGCAGCGCGCGGCGGAGCGGCTGGCGCTGCGGGGCGGACCGGGGCTGCGCCCGGGACTGCTGGCCTTGCTGGATGACCCCGCCCCCTCGGTCCGCCTGACCGCCGCGCGCATCCTGGCGCGCGAAGGCGCCCCCGAGGCGGTCGAGAGCGCGACCCGCTGGACCATCTCGGCGATGCCCGCCAACCGGCGCCTGGGCCTGGACGTCCTGCGCGACGCCCCGCCCCCTCTGCCGGCGCCCGCGCTGCGCGCCGTCGAGCGCAGCCTGAGCGACGCCGACGTGACCGTGCGCCTGCTGGCCATCGACACCTTGTCGCGCCAGCGCGACCTGGCGCCGTCGCTGTTGCCCATCGCCGCCGCCACCGAGGACGACAACCGCGAGGTCCGGCTGCGCGCGGTGCGGGTGCTGGCCCTGTCGCACGATCGCCGCGCGGTGGTGCCGCTGCTGGCGCGGCTGGGTGACGCCGACCGGCAGATCCGGGTCGAGGCGATCCACGCGCTGGCCGCGCTCGGCGACGCGCGCGCGGCCGCCGCGCTCAAGCGACTGCTCGAGGATCCGGCCGACGACGTGCGCATCGCGGCCGCGCTGGCGCTCGGTCATCTCAAGATCGCCGATGCGGTCCCCACCATCGCCGCGCTGATGCGCCGCCGGCCCTTCGACGAGTTCACCCGCCAGGCGGCGCTGGCGCTGGGCGAGCTCGGCACTCCCGACGCCGTCGCGGTCCTGATCGAGCGCCTGCGCGAACCGCCGCTGTCCGACGAGCTGCAGGCCGGACTGCTGCACGCGGGCGCGGCGGCGGTGCCGGCGCTGGTGGCCGAGGCCCAGCGCGGAACGCCCAGCAGCAGCGCGGCCGCCGCGACCCTGCTCGGGCGGGTGCGCGCCGGTACGCGGGGCGCCGATCCCAGGCTGACCCGGGTGCTGGTGCAGATGATCCAGGCGCGGGCGTCGACGGCGGCCACCGCGGCGGCGATCGGAGCGCTGGCGGCCATCCGTGATCCGGAGTCGCTGCCGGTGCTGTTCGAGGTGGCCAGCGACCCCACCGCCGAGACGCGCCGGGCCTGCTTCCGCGCGCTGATCGCCATCGGCGACGAGCGGGCGCTGCCGCTGCTGGAGCGTGGCCTGTCCGACCACGATCCCCAGGTGCGCGCGCTGGCCCTGCGCCTGGGCGCCGCCCTGGGTATGACCACGCCTGGAGTCCTGGGCGCCCTGGTGGCGCGCCTGGGCGACCCCCAGCGCACGGTCAGCCAGCAGGCCGTCGCCACCCTGGTCCAGCTGGGCCGCCGGGTGCCCGGCACCGTCGAACCTTTGCTGGCCTTGCTGGCACGGGCACCGGCCGATCGCACGATCGGCGAGGCGCTGGAAACCGCCGCCACCCCGGCCGATGACGGCGCGCTGCTGGCGGCGGCGCGGCGGTCGGCTGGCCCGGACCGCCGCACCATCGCGCGCGCGCTGGTGGCCGCCCACGCCGCGCAACCCATCGAGAACGCCGGGCTGGCCGCGCTGCTGCTGGAGATGGTGGCGGCTGGTGGCGCCGAAGCCGAGGCGGCCGCCGACGCGCTGGCGCGGGTGCGGCCGGCGCGTGGCCTGGACGACGGCATCGCGCGCGCCTTCGACGCCGCCGAGCCCGAGGTGCGGCCGCGCCTGTGCGCCGCGCTGGCCACCATCGGCGAGCGCCGGGGGCGCGATCGCCTGGTCGCGCTGGTCACCGACGGCGCCACCGCCGTGCCCCTGCGCGCCGCCGCCGCCTGGGCCCTGGCCATCGCGCCCGACCTGTCGCACGACGGCCTGGCGGGGATGGCCGCGCTGCGCCTGGCCCTGACCCGCGCCGGCGCCTCGCCTTTCCCCGCCGTGGCCGGCAACGCCGTGGCGGCGCTGGCGATGCTGGGCCGGCACGCCGCCGGCAAACCCAGCTCCGCCAGCTTGCGCCTGCTGGGACCCGACGGCGCGCCGATCCCCCATCAGCCGCTGTCGCTGACCGCCGCCGACGGCACGGTGGTGTGGACCACCAGCGGCCTCGACGGCAGCGTCTACCTGTCCGGGCTGCCGCCCGGGCCCTACCAGGTCCGGCTCGGCCGCTCGGAGCAGCGGCTGCGCATCGCCCAGCGATCGCCTGCTTCCGTCGTCACCGCCGCCCTTCCCCCATGACCCGGGCGATGGCGTCGGGCAGATCGCCCGCCACCATGCCCAGTCCGCCGACCGCCGCCGCCGCGCGCTCGCCGGCCAGCCCGTGCACCAGCACGCCCAGGCGGGCGGCCTCGGGCGCTTCCAGCCCCTGGGCCAGCAGCGCGCCGATGACCCCGGTCAGCACATCGCCGGCGCCCGCCGTGCCCAGCGCGGGATTGGCGGTCGGGTTGATGTGGACCGTCCCGTCGGCCAGCGTGGTCAGCGTGCGCGCGCCCTTGAGCACCACCACGGCCCCGGTGTCGGCTGCCAGGCGCCGCGCCGAGGCCACGCGCGCGCGCTGCACCTCCGCCGTGGTCGTGCCCAGCAGGCGCGCCATCTCGCCCGGGTGCGGCGTCAGCACGCGCGCCGCCGGCGCCGGCGCCAGCAGCCGGCCCGCGTCGGTGCCCAGCAAGTTCAGCGCGTCGGCGTCGATCACCATCGGCAACGGCGAGCGTCCGACCAAGTCGGCGATCAGCGCCCGCATCCCCGGGCCGGTCGGGATGCCCGGCCCGATGGCCAGCGCGCGCATGCCGCCGGCCAGCGCGGCCAGCCGTCCGGCGCTGCCGGCGTCGGCGTCCTCGCCGTCGGTGTAACGCGCGGTCATGACCTCGATGACCTTGCCGTCCAGCGCCGCCTGCCCGGCCGCGGTCGAGGCCACGGTGCACAGGCCGACGCCGGCGCGCATCGCCGCGCGCCCCGACAGCAGCGCCGCCCCGGTCTTGCCGGCCGAGCCCGCCACCACCAGCAGGTGGCCCGCGGTCCCCTTGTGCCCGCTGGGCCCGCGGCGCGGGACGCCGGCCAGGGTCGGGGCGACCTCCACGAAGTGACAGAAGGGGCCCAGCGCCGCCGGCGGGCGGATGGGCACGCCCAGCGATACCACCTCGACGCGGCCGGCGGGCGCCTCGGGATCGACGGTGAACCCCAGCTTGCGCGCGCCCATGGTGGCGGTCAGGTCGGCGCGAAAGGCGACGCCGCACACCCGCCCGCTGTCCGCCTCGATGCCCGACGGCAGATCCACGGCGATCTTCAGCCCCGGCGCGTCGTTCATGGCGGCGATGGCGGCGGCCGCGGTCCCGGTCACCTGGGCGCGCAACCCGGTGCCGAAGAGCGCGTCGACCACCACCTCGGCGCCGGCCAGCGCCGGGCGCCAGCGCTGGCTCTCGGCGCCGTCCCAGGACGAACCGTCCAGCAGCGGAACGCCACCCATCCCCTCCAGCGCGGCCAGCATCAGCGCCGCGTCGCCGCTGATCTTGGTCCGGGGCGCGGCCAGCACCACCTGGACCTCGGCGCCCGCCAGCGCCAGGTGGCGGGCCACCACCAGGCCGTCGCCCCCGTTGGACCCGGCGCCGCACACCACCCGCACCCGCAGGCCGGCCACCCGCCCCGCCACCTCGGCGCGCACCACCTCCGCCACGCCGCGCCCGGCGTTCTCCATCAGCAGCAGCGTGGGCACGCCAAAGCTCTCGCTGGCGGCGCGGTCGACCGCGCGCATCTGCTCGGCGGTCAGCACATAGCTCATGAGGCGGCGCGCTCTCCGGGGTCGGCGCTCAGGCGAGCAGCGACGCCTTGAGCACCTCGGCGATCTCGTCGGCCTGCGCGCGGATGCGCACCTCGTCGGTGCCCTCGATCATGACCCGGGCCTTGGATTCGGTGCCCGAGTAGCGCACCACCACCCGGCCCTCGGAGCCGAGCGCGCTCTCCACGCTGGCGATGACCTTGGTCACCGCCGGCATCTCTTCGAAGGGGCGCTTCTTGGCCACCGCGAAGTTGAGCAACACCTGGGGATAGCGGGTCATGATCCGGGCCAGCTCGGACAGGGGCTGCTCGGTCTCGGCCATGGCCGCCAGCACGCGCAGCGCCGCCACCATGCCGTCGCCGGTGGTGGCGTGGTCGAGGAAGATGATGTGCCCCGACTGCTCGCCGCCCAGCAGCAGTCCCTTCTCGCGCATGGCCTCGACCACGTAGCGATCGCCGACCGCGGTGCGCATCAACTTGCCGCCGCGCTTGGCCAGCGCGCGCTCCAGCCCCAGGTTGGACATCACCGTCGCCACCACCGTCTTCTGGGGCAGGGTCCCCCGCTCCAGCATGCGCATGCCCAGGATCGCCATCACCTGGTCGCCGTCGACGATGTTGCCGTGCTCGTCGGCCAGGATGACCCGGTCGGCGTCGCCGTCCAGGGCGACGCCCAGCTGGGCCCCGGTGCGGCGAACCTCGGCGGCCATGTTCTCCGGGTGCAGCGCGCCCACGCCCTCGTTGATGTTGCGCCCGTCGGGGTCGACGCCCAATGGGATCACGTCGGCGCCCAGCTCCTCGAAGACCTGGGGCGCGGTGTGGTAGGCGGCGCCGTGGGCGCAGTCGACCACGACCTTGATCCCGTCCAGGGTGCGCTCCTTGGGAAAGACGTTCTTCAGGAACTGCACGTAGCGCCCGCGCGCGTCGCCGATGCGGATCGCCTTGCCGATGGCATCGGGCGCGGTGTCGTGCACGCCGCCCGGGCCCATCGAGATGGTCTCCATGCGGCGCTCCAGGTCGGCCTCGACCTCGTCGGGCAGCTTGAACCCGTCGGCGGCGAAGATCTTGATGCCGTTGTCCTGGAACGGGTTGTGCGACGCGCTGATCACCACGCCGGCGTCGGCGCGCATCGACCAGGTGATGAAGGCGATGCCGGGCGTGGGCAGCGGTCCGACCAGCATGACGTCGGCGCCGGCCGAGACGATACCGGCCTGCAGCGCGCTCTCCAGCATGTAGCCGGACAGGCGGGTGTCCTTACCGATGACGATGCGGCCGGGACGCTCGGGATGGCGAAACCGCTGGGCCACCGCCTGGCCCAGGCGCAAGGCCACCTCGGCGGTCATGGGGTCCTTGTTGGCCACCCCGCGGATCCCGTCCGTCCCGAACAGCTTCCTGGTGTCGCTGGAGCTCATGCGGCGACATCTTAAGCATTCTTCAGCGCGTCCGCGACCCGTACCACATCCCTCATCTCGGCGACGTCGTGGACCCGCACCGCCGCGGCCCCTCCCACCACGCAGGCGGTCACCGCGGCCGCCGTGCCAAACAGCCGCTCGCTGGCCGGTTTGCCCAGGATCTGCCCCAGGAAGGACTTGCGCGATACCCCGACCAGCAAGGGCACGCCCACCCGGCGGGCCAGCGCGGGCAAGCCCCGGATCAGGGCCAGGCTGTGCTCGGCGCGCTTGCCAAAGCCGATGCCGGGGTCGGCCCAGATCTCCTGGCAGCCGGCGGCCCGGGCCGCGGCGACGCGCGCCACCAGCTCGTCGCCGACCTCGGCCACCACGTCGCTGAAGTTGATCTGCTCCATCATGGTGGCCGGCTGCCCGCGCAGGTGCCCCAGCACCACCCCGGCCCGCGCGCGGGCGGCCACTTCCAGGATCGCCGGGTCCAGCAGGCCGCCCGAGATGTCGTTCACGATGCTGGCCCCGACCGCCAGCGCCGCCCGCGCCGTGCCCGACTTGTAGGTGTCGATCGCGATCCGCGCCCGCTCCCCCACCCGCTCGCGCAGCCCGGCGATCACCGGCAGCACCCGGGCCATCTCCTCGTCCTCGGGAACCACCCGCGCGCCCGGCCTGGTCGATTCGCCGCCGACGTCGATCCAGTCGGCGCCGTCGTCGGCCATCCCCGCGCCGGCGGCCACCGCCTCCAGCGCCGATTCATAGGCTCCTCCGTCCGAGAAGGAGTCAGGCGTGACGTTGAGAACGCCGACAAGTAGGCAGCGCATGAACGGAAGGATAAACGCCAGGACGCCAAAAGACGCCAGGATCCGGATCTTAATGATCCGGACCTTGGCGTCCTTGGGCGCCGTCTGGCCGCTTGGCGGTTATTTACGCTTTTTCCGGATCAGGCAGGGGCCTGGTCGGGGCGAAGATGCTGGGGGTGCGGGACTTCTCGGCCGGCTTGGCGGCGGGCTTGGACGGGGATGAGGTCGTGGCCCAGGTCGAGGGCTTGCGGTCGAGCCGGCCGCCCGCGAAGATGGTGTCGATCTCGGAGCCGTCGACGGTCTCGAACTCGAGCAGGGCCTCGGCCAGCAGCTTGAGCTTGTCCAGGTTGTCCATGACCGCCTTGCGAGCGCGGTCGTAGTTGGCCGAGATGATCACCCGCACCTCGGCGTCGATCTCGATGGCGGTCTGCTCGCTGTAGTCCTTGCCGCCGTCACCGAAGTCGCGGCCCAGGAAGACCTCGCCCTCGCGCTTGCCAAAGTGCAGGGGGCCGAGCTTGTCCGACATGCCCCAGTCGCACACCATCTTGCGCGCCAGGTCGGTCGCGACCTGGATGTCGTTGGAGGCGCCGGTGGTGATCTGGTTGAAGATCAACTCCTCCGCGACCCGGCCGCCCATGGCGACCGAGATCTGATCGTTGGCGGCCTCCTTGGAGATGTTGAGGCGATCCTCGGGCGGCAGCTGCTGGGTCAGACCCAGGGCGCGGCCGCGCGGGATGATGGTGACCTTGTGGACGGGGTCCGACCCCTTCATCATCTTGCCGACCAGCGCGTGCCCGGCCTCGTGGTAGGCGGTGATGCGCTTGTCGTTCTCGCTGATGATCATCGAGCGGCGCTCGGGGCCCATCAGGACCTTGTCCTTGGCCATCTCGAAGTCATGCATGTCCAGGCGGTCCTTCTCGGCGCGCGCCGCCCACAGCGCCGCCTCGTTGACCAGGTTCTCGAGATCGGCGCCCGAGAAGCCGGGGGTGCCGCGCGCGATGACGTCCAGGTCGACGTTGGCGTTGAGCGGAGTCTTCTTGGTGTGCACCTTGAGGATCCCGGTGCGCCCCTTGACGTCGGGGCGTGGCACCACGATGCGGCGGTCGAAGCGGCCCGGCCGCAGCAGCGCCGGGTCCAGCACGTCCGGCCGGTTGGTGGCGGCGATCAGGATGACGCCGTCATTGGACTCGAAGCCGTCCATCTCGACCAGCAGCTGGTTCAGGGTCTGCTCGCGCTCGTCGTGGCCGCCGCCCAGGCCGGCGCCGCGGTGGCGCCCGACGGCGTCGATCTCATCGATGAAGATGATACAGGGCGCGTTCTTCTTGCCCTGCTCGAACAGGTCGCGCACGCGGCTGGCGCCGACGCCCACGAACATCTCGACGAAGTCCGAGCCCGAGATCGAGAAGAAGGGAACCCCAGCCTCGCCGGCGATGGCGCGCGCCAGCAGCGTCTTGCCGGTGCCGGGCGGGCCCATCATCAGCACGCCCTTGGGGATGCGGCCGCCCAGGCGGGTGAACTTCTTCGGATCCTTGAGGAAGGAGATGATCTCTTCCACCTCGTCCTTGGCCTCTTCGATGCCGGCCACGTCGACGAAGGTGATCTTGCGCTGATTCTCCGACAGCAGCTTGGCCTTGGACTTGCCGAAGCTCATGGCCTTGCCGCCTCCGACCTGCAGCTGTCTCATGAAGACCAGGAACAGCACCACCAGGACCAGCATTGGCAACCAGGTCACGAAGATCTGCTGCCAGAAGCCGTTCTCGCTCTCCTTGACGACCTCGTAGTTCAACTTGGCCTTGTCCATCCGGTCGAGCAGCTTCTCGCTGACGATACCGGTGGTGACGAAGTTCTCACCGTTGGCCCACTGCCCGCGGAACTCGGCGCTCTCGTTGTTCTTCTTGATCGTGATCGCCGAACCGGCCTTGAACTTCTCCGGGTGCTGATCGACGTCCTGGACGAACGTGGAGAACAGCAGCGGATGGTCGGCCTGGTGCTGGCTGTTCAAGAACTGCCACACCACGACGAACGCGAAGATGAGCATGATCCAGACGAGGAACGTCTTATGTCCTTGGCGCACTCGAATTCCTTTCGGCGTGGGGAGCCAGCATGGTCGCTCTTTTTGTCTCCATCTCCCTTTTCGACGAGAGAAAGGGATCGCTTGAGCGCTCTCTACGCACGAGCCAAGTATTGCCCCCAAAGACAAGAGGGTCAAACACTGGTTTCAGGAGAAACCCGCTAGAGTTCGGCGCGCGACGGCGTGGAAAAAACGCTGAGCCAGCGACGCGTGGCCGGGCGCGGGCGCGCCAGCTCGGCCGGCCGCAGACCGGGTACGAAAAGGATCTCGTCCCCGGCGGTGGTCAGCACAGGCAGGCGCGCGCGCAGGGGGCGCGCGATCTTCGCGTCGATGAGCAGGTCGGACAGCTTGCGGCTGCCCCGCCCGCCGCGCGGGCGCATCCGATCGCCGGGGCGGATCGTGCGCAACCTCAGGGGGCGGCCGGCGAGGTCGGCGTCGAACAACGCCACGCCCGCCAGGGCCGCCGGATCCGGCTCCCCCTCGGCCTCGCGCACCGCGACCAGCGGACCGCCGCGCCAGCCATAGTCGCCGGGCGCGCTGATGGTGACCGGACCGGCGGCGCCGCCCTCGCCGCCCGCAAACGCTGGGTCGCCCGAGCAGTCGAGCAATCGGTCGAGCTGGCCCGCGCCACGCGGGTGCCAGCTCAGCTGGCCGTAGGAGACCTCGACCTGCCCTCCGGCGACGTCGATCCGGCGCGTGCCGCCCCGCTCGCCGCGCAGCCGCTCGATCAGCCGGGCCGCGCGCCGATTGAGCGGCGGCAGCTCTTCCCCGTCGCCTGCCGGGACCGGCGCGGCCGCCGGCAGGCGCGCCGCGTCCGCGGCCAGCGCGCGCAGCGCCTCGGCCAGGCGCGGGTTCTCCAGCCGCAGCGCCGGAATGACCTGATGGCGCAGGCGGGCGCGCGCGAAGCGCAGGTCGGCGTTCGACGGATCCTCGACGAACGGAATGCTGCGCCGGCGCAGGTAAGCCAGCACCTGGCGGCGCTCGACGTCCAGCAACGGCCGCACGAACCGGTCGCGCCGGTAGGGAATACCCGCCAGACCACGCACACCCGTTCCGCGCAGAATCCGAAAAAGAATCGTCTCGACCTGATCGTCGGCCTGGTGGCCGAGCGCGATCCGCCGCGCGCCGATCTGGTCCGCCAGCTGCTGCAGCGCCGCCAGCCGGAGCCGGCGCGCCACGTCCTGCCAGGACGCTCCGGCCTCGCGCGCGGCGCCAGGGTGGGCGCCGGCCCGGGCCCCGGCCCGCGCGCCGCGCACGTCGACCGCGACCAGGTGCCAGGGCAGGCCGAGGTCCGCGGCCCGCCCCGCCACCAGCGCGGCCTCGGCGCGCGCCGCCGGCCGCAGCCCATGGTCGACGGTGGCCACCTCCAGCGTCAGGCCCCAGCGGTCGCGCAGCTCCCACAGCGCGTGCAGCAGCGCCATCGAGTCGGGGCCGCCCGACACGGCGCACAGCACGCGGTCGCCGGGCGCCAGCAGGCCCTGCTCGCGAATCGTCCGCTCCAGGCGCGACAACATCCGGTTCATTCTAGCCGGAACCCTCAATGGGTTCCGGACCGCCCGCGCCGGGCGGGCGCCGGCCGAGCGGCTGTCGTATAAGGAAAGCCGCCGATGGCCGAATCCAAGAACCTTCCGCCCGACAACGTTATCGCCCTCTCGCGTTACCGCGCCCAGCTGGGCCGCGGCAAGAAGCTGCGCCGTTCCGAGGCGCTGATGGATTCGCCCAACCCGGAAGCGGCGATCCGGGCGCTGCCCGGCGACGAGCTCTACTACGTGGTGCACGAGGCGGGCCCGCGCGACGCCATGGAGATCTTGATCCACGCCAGCGCCAGCCAGCTGCAGACGGTGACCGACTTCACCATCTGGGAGCGCGACGAGGTCTCTCCGGCCCGGCTGGCGGAATGGCTGGAGGTGCTGGCCGAAGCTCCGTACGAGAAGATCGGTGAGTGGATCGCCGGCATGGACACCGAGCTGATCGGGCTGATCCTGGCCAGCACCACCACGGTCTACGACCTGACCGAGGGCGAGCCCCCCGACGAGCCCCAGGGCACCTTCTATCCCACCCCGGACCGCCTGTTCGTCCTGGACGTGCGCGGCCTGCCGGCCGGCGGCGACGAGGCGGCCGGCGGCGACGACGCTGACGCCGAAGACCAGGACGAGGACAGCGCCATGCGCGAATCGGGGCGCGCGATCATCCAGATCGTCGACAGCCTGTACCGCGCCGACCGCAACCTCGCGCGTCGCTTGCTGGTGGCGGTCCCCGGCGAGCTGCCCTCCGGGCTGCAGGAGATGGCCTATCGCTGGCGCAGCGGCCGCATGGCCGACCTCGGCTTCGCCGATCCCTGGGAAGCGCTGGAGGTGTACCGCGAGCTGGACCCGGCCAGCGTGCACATCGGCGAGTCGAGCGGCGCCGCCTCGCGGGTGCGGCCGCTGCACCCCGACGCCCGCAACGGGGATTCGCTGCGCGCGCCGCTGGCGCTGGCAGAGCGGCTGGGCAACGGGTCGCCGTTCGCCCGCGCCGTCGCCGGTCTGAGCTCGCCCGAGCAGGTCGCGGAGCTGCACTTCGCGCTGGTCAGCCTGGGCAACCGCGTGCTGTCCGCCGACCGGGTCACCCCCGGCGACGACGAAGGGGTGGCGGCGGTGCTGGGCCGCATGCTGGCCACGCTGGACATCGCCATCGAGTTTCTGGCTCACGGCGACGAGGAACGCGCCACCGAGGCGGTACGCACGGTCTCCATGGTGCGGCTGTTCCGGCTGGGCGTCAGCCTGGTCGGAAAGGTGCGCCGGCTGGCGCGCGCGCTCAAGCGCCGGGGGCCCTTCGCGGCGCTGGGGCCCGGCCTGTTCGAGGACACCGACGCCGAGGTGATCGCGGCGCTGACCCAGTTCCGTCCCGCCTTCCCGCGCATCCTGGACGAGCGGCCGCAGACCGGGGAGCGACCGTTCGCGTCGATGGCCGACGTGGCGCGGGCCACCGCGGCGATAAAGGAGGCGGCGGCCGCCCAGGCGATGCTGTTTGCGCTGGGTGTGCGTGCAGAGCACATCAGCGCCGACGCGGTGACCACCGCGGTGGCGGGGGCCGAAACCGCCGACGCGGCCGCGATCGACGCGGGAGTGCTGGCGCGCACCGCGCTGGTGGCGCGGCTGCTGGCTCCCGACTCCAGCCTCAAAGGCGATCCGTCGATGCCTTTTCGACCGCTCAGCACTGATGAAGTGCGAGAATTCGAAGCGCTGACGCGCGTCCAAGGTCAAGATAAGGACAAGGACCTCTCGCCGATGAAGCTCAGCGAAAAGCTCACTCGCAAAGTCAAAGCGATCCTGGACGCCGCCGCGCCCGAGGCCCTGGCCGAAGCAGCGCGCAAGGTGGCCGAGCGCTGGGTCGCCGGCCTGGCCCCCCTGGAGCCGGTCCTGGTGAGGAAGCCGGCGAACCGACCGACCCGGCGCCGGCGCTAGCGAATCCGCGTAACCCCGGCGCCCCCCCCGCACTCGATCGGGGACTTTGTGGGGCACTCGCGGCAAACTGCGCCCGATGCGGCTGCACCTGGTGGACGGGACCTACGAGCTGTACCGGGCACACTACGCGCCGCGCCCGGACCATCGGGCGCCGGATGGCTGGGACGCCAAGGCCACCGTCGGCGTGGCGTCGTCGCTGCTCTCCCTGCTGCACGACCCCGGCGAGGAAGTGACCCACATCGCGGTGGCCTTCGACAACCCGATCCGCTCTTTCCGCAACGATCTGTTCCCGGCCTACAAGAGCGACGAGGGGGTGCCGCCCGAGCTGAGGGCCCAGTTCGACACCGTCGAGGCCGCGGTGCGGGCGCTGGGCATCGCGGTCTGGTCGATGCGCGAGTTCGAGGCCGACGACGCCCTGGCCAGCGGGGCGCATCGCTTCGCCGCGCAGGTCGACCAGGTGCGCATCATGACCCCCGACAAGGATCTGGGACAGTGCCTGCAGGGCGACCGGGTGGTGATGGTCGACCGCCGCCAGAACAAGGTCACCGATGAGGCCGCCTTCCGCGCGCGGCGCGGGTTCGGCCCGCGCAGCATGCCCGACTATCTGGCGCTGACCGGCGACACCGCCGACGGCATCCCCGGCCTGACCGGCTTCGGCGACAAGAGCGCGTCGCTGATGATCGCCGCCTACCAGCACCTGGAGAACATCCCCGACAGCGTGCGCGCCTGGAACGTCCTGCCGCGCGGGGCCCCGCAGCTGGCCGCCACGCTGGCGGCCCATCGAAAAGAGGCGCTGCTCTATCGCCAGCTGGCCACCCTGGTCGAGACCGCGCCGTGTGCCGAGTCACTGGATGAGGTCCGATTCACCGGGGTTCCGCGCGCCGAATTCGAAGCCTGGTGCGACCTGCTGGGCGTACAAACCATGCGGGCGGCGCCTCGTCGCTGGCGGCCGGTGTAGCGCGGATCGGGATCGACAGGAAAGCCGCACGAAATCGGAACGGCGCGACTTGACAGGCTTTGGCGCCCTGTCGTAGGTAGGCCGAGGCACAAAGAGCAGGCGCGTACCGGCGCAACGAAAGTCGGGAATGAATCTCGCGGGGGGCGGGTTGGCAGTCGCGGATCCGCAACCTGGATCCCCGACCCCCCACTGGACAACGAGCACCAACGATCTTGCGATCAGATCAATTGAGAGAGACGAGGAACGCATGTCGGACGTGATGATTCAGGTCGAGAACCTCACCAAGGACTATGGGCCCGCGCGCGCGGTCGACAAGGTGACGTTCAATGTCCGCAAGGGCGAGGTGCTCGGCTTCCTGGGCCCCAACGGCGCCGGCAAGTCGACCACCATGAAGATGCTGACCTGCTTCCTGTCGCCCACGGCCGGCACGGCCAAGGTCGCCGGGTTCGACGTGTTCAGTGACTCGCTCGAGGTTCGCCGGCGCATCGGCTATCTGCCCGAGGACACGCCGATCTACCGCGACATGACCGTGCTCGAGTACTTGCAGTTCGCGGCCGAGATGCGCGGCATGGATCCCAAGACCAGCCGGGGGCGCATCAAGGAGATCGGCGGGCGCTGCGGCCTGTCCGACGTCGCCGGCAAGCTGGTCGGCGAGCTGTCCAAGGGGTATCGCCAGCGCCTGGGCCTGGCGCAGGCGATGCTGCACGACCCCGACATCCTGATCCTCGACGAGCCCACCAGCGGCCTCGATCCCAACCAGATCGTCGAGATCCGCTCGCTGATCAAGGAGATCGGCAAGGAGCGCACGGTCATCCTGTCGACCCACATCCTGCCCGAGGTGCAGGCCACCTGCAGCCGGATCCTGATCATCAGCGGCGGCAAGCTGGTGGCCGACGGCACGCCCGAGGCGCTGCGCTCGCGCGAGAAGCGCGGCCGCTACCGCCTGGTCCTGCACGCCGGCGGCGCCGCCTTCCGGGCCCCCGAGGCGGCGCAGGAGGCGATCCGCGGCTCGCTGGCCCGCCTGGGCGGCGTCGGCGCCTGCCAGGCCGTCACCGGCGAGGACGGCGCCTACACCTTCGGCGTCGACGCCGCGACCTCCGACGACCTGCGCCCGGTGCTGTTCAAGGCGGCGGTCGACAACAAGTGGACGCTGCTCGAGCTGGTGCGCGAGTCGGTCAGCCTGGAAGACGTGTTCCGCAACCTCACCACCGGCGACGAGGCCAGACCCGAGCCGAGATCCGAATCGAAGTCAGCTGCCCCCGACGAACCGAAGAGAGCCATGGAGGCCCAGTCATGAACCCCGCGCTCGTCATCTCCAAGCGGGAGATCCGCGCCTATTTCAACTCGCCGGTCGCGTACATCGTGGTCACGGTGTACATGATCATCACCGGGTACCTGTTCTTCACCCAGCTCTTCCTGGAGAAGCAGGCCGACATGCGGCCGTTCTTCGGGATCATGCCGCTGCTGTTCATGTTCCTGATCCCGGCCATCACCATGCGCCTGCTGGCCGAGGAGAAGGGCAGCGGCACGCTGGAGCTGCTGATCACCATGCCGGTGCGTGACTGGGAGGTGGTGGTCGGAAAGTTCCTGGCCGCGCTGTTCCTGCTGTGCGCCGCGCTGGCCCTGACGCTGGTGTTCGCCATCACCGTCAAGACTCTGGGGCCGCTCGACCGCGGGCCGGCCATCGGCGGCTACCTGGGCCTGGTGCTGATGGGCGGCGCGTACATCTCGATCGGGGTGATGGCGTCTTCGCTGACCCGCAACCAGATCGTGGCCTTCATCGTGGCCTTCGCCATCAGCTTCGCGCTGTTCCTGTTCGGCAAGCTGACCCAGTTCGTGCCCGAGGCGCTGCAGCCGGTGGTGTCGTTCCTGTCGATCGACGGTCACTTCGAGAACATCGGGCGCGGCGTCGTCGACAGCCGCGACGTCGTCTATTACCTGTCGGTGATGGCGGTCTGCCTGCTGGTGGCGACCACCTCACTCGAGTCGAGGAAGTGGAAATAGCCATGGCGATGAATCAACAGAAGCGGGCCTACGCCTCCAACGCCGCGCTCTACACCCTGTTCACGGTGGGCGCCATCGTGGTGGTCAACCTGATCGGCACCCGGGTGTTCGGCCGCCTCGACCTGACCGAGGCCAAGGTCTACACCCTGTCGCAAGCGTCGAAGGACATCGTCGGCGCGCTGCCCGAGTACCTCAACGTCAAGGGCTACATCTCCAAGGATCTGCCGCCCGAGCTGGCCAACGGCAGCCGCTACGTGCGGGATCTGCTGGACGAGTACAAGACCTACTCCAAGGGCAAGCTGCGCTTCGAGGTGATCGATCCCGGCACCGACAAGAAGATCGAGGAAGAGGCCAACGCCTGCAAGGTCAACAAGCTGCAGGTCCAGGTGCTGCGCTCGCAGAAGTTCGAGGTCGGCAGCTACTACCTGGGTCTGTGCTTCAAGTACAACGGCCAGGACGAGGCCATCCCCGAGATCGGCCAGGTCGAGGGGCTGGAGTACCAGGTCTCGTCGCTGATCAAGCGCATGTCGCAGAAGAAGCGCAAGGTCGCCTTCACCAACGGCCACGGCGAGCACGACCTGTCCGAGGGGTTCCAGGCGCTCAAGCACGTGCTGTCGCAGGAGTTCGAGACCACCACCGTGAACCCGTCGACCGCCGACATCCCGGCCGACGTCGACGCGCTGGTGGTGGGCGGCCCGCACCAGGCCTTCGACGACAAGGCCCGGCACGCGATCGACCACTTCCTGATGCAGGGCAAGGGGGCGATCTTCCTGGTCGACGGCATGGTGATGAGCGCGCCGCGCAACAACATGATGGGCGGCCAGCCCGACATGCCGGGCATGCCCAAGATCGGGCAGGCCAACGACGCGGGCCTGACCGAGCTGCTGAGCGCCTACGGGTTCAAGATCAACCAGGACTTCATCCTCGATCGGCAGAACGTCCCCGGGCCGGTCGAGTACAACGGCCGCCGCATGCTGGCCAACCACCCGATCTTCGTCGGGCTGGAGGTCGACGGCGACAAGGACTTCTCGGTGCTGGCCGGCGTCAAGGCGCTGGTGTTCCCCTACGCGAGCTCGGTCGACCTGGTCGGCCCGCTGCAAGGGGGCAAGCCGGCGCAGGGCAAGCTGTGGACCCTGGCCAAGTCGTCGCCCACCGCCTGGAAGCAGACCGGGTTCTTCATGATGACCCCCGGCGCCAAGATCGAAGAGGGCAAGGACCAGGGCTCGGTCGGGCTCGGCTACGCCTACCAGGGACCGCTGAAGTCGGCGTTCCCCTCGGCGGCCGCCACGCCCGGCATGTCGGTGCCGGACCCGGCCGGCGCGCCGCTGTCCGAGTCGAAGAAGCCGGTGCGGCTGGTGGTGGTCGGCGATTCGGACTTCGCGTCCGACGAATATCTGCAGATGTCGCGCTTCCTGCCCATCTACCAGAACGGCGCGCAGCTGCTGTTCAACGCCATCGGCTGGACGCTGGAGGACGAGGCGCTGACGCCGGTGCGGAGCAAGACCGTCGCCGCCCGTCCCATCCAGATCGAGTCCGATCAGAAGGTGGCCGCGCTCAAGGCGATCAACATCGCGGGCGTGCCCCTGCTGTTCTGCCTGTTCGGGATCTTCCGCTGGCGACTGCGCCGCGCCAACCGCCAGGGTCAAAAGCTCTAGCTCTTCCCCAACCCCAAAGCCCCCACTTTTGACATGAATCGCAAGACGCTCACCGCATTCGCAGTCTTTGCCGTCCTCCTGGTCGTCGCCATCGCCATGCTGCGCCAGCCGCAGAAGGGCGAGCGGCGCGGCGAGGCGCCGCGGCCAATCGCCAAGCTGAAGAACACCGACTTCGACACGCTGGAGATCACCAAGTCCAAGGTGACCAGCGTGATTCGCAAGGAGGGCGGCAAGTTCAAGGTGGTCTCGCCGGCGCCCTACGCCGCCGACGAGAACAACGCCAAGCAGGCCTTCGAGGCCGTGGAGAAGCTGGAGTTCGGCGACATCGTCACCGACCAGAAGTCCAAGCAGGCCGAGTTCGAGGTCGGCGACGACGCGCTCAAGGTGGTGGCCAAGAACGGCAACAACAGCCTGGCCGAGCTGCTGATCGGCAAGAGCCTGGGCAACGGCACCATGGTGCGCGTGCCCGGCAAGGACGAGATCTGGCAGGCCCAGGGCGCCATCAAGTACACCTTCGACAAGTCGGCCGCCGACTGGCGCGACAAGAGCATCACCACCTTCACCCTGGCCGACGCCGAGAAGATCGAGGTCAAGAGCAAGACCGGCGGGACCATCACCCTGACCAAGGGCGCCGCAGGCGCCAAGAAGCCGGAAGGCGACAAGCCGGCCCCCGGCAGCGACGAGTGGACGGTGGCCAGCTCGTCGGTGCCCATCCCCAAGCTCGATCCCAGCATCGCCAGCACCATGGCGTCGACCCTGGCCTCGTGGAAGGCCTTCGACTTCGCCGACAACGTCAAGCCGGAGGCCGCCGGCCTGGCCGGGCCGGCGCTGACCGTCACGGTGTCGCTGAAGGGCGGCAAGAGCGCGGTCGCCATGGTCGGCGACAAGAAGGGCGACGACGACTACTACGTGAAGAACGGGGAGTCCGCGCAGGTCTTTCTGGTCAAGAAGTACGGCGTCGAGCACGTCAACCGGCGCCCCATCGACTTCCGCGACAAGACCATCTGCGATATCGCCGACAGCGACCTGACCGAGATCGCGGTCAGCCACGGCGCGGAGTCGTACACCCTGGTGAAGAGCGGCAAGGACTGGAAGGCCACCAAGCCGGCCAAGACCGAGGTGGACGGCAGCAAGGTCACCCCGATCGCCGGCGCCTTCAAGGCCTGGAAGGCCACCGGGTTTGCCGAGGATCCCTCCCTGAAGGCCGACGGCCTGGTCAAACCGCAGGCGACCATCGTGGCCAAGTCCAAGGCGGCGACCTGCGCGCTGAAGGTGGGCGACGAGACCAAGGACAAGCAGAGCTACTTCGTACAAGCCGGCTCTTCGCCCGACGTCTACCTGGTCCCCAAGTGGTCCGCCGACCGCATCCTGGTCAAGGTCGCCGACATCAAGAAGACCACCGTCGCCAAGCAGTAGGCCCCGGCCCCGCCCGGGGCTGATCTGAACGCGGCGCTTCAGTCTGGGGCGCCGTCATCCGATCCCATCAGGTGGAACCATGCCTGGTGCGTCAAACCAGCCCTGCCCCGTCTGGCCACCGAGCGTCCGGGGTCGTGCGTGAGTCGGTTCCGGACGGGCTGGCTGGCGCTGGGGTTGGCGCTGGCGACCGGGTGGATACCAGCCCGGGCAGGGGCAGAGACGGGCCAGGCGAGCGCCGGGATGGCCGCGGCCACGCCCCCCCTCCCCCCCGCGCCCCAGGCGGTGGACTACGCGTTCCTGCCGCTGGTCTCCTATGCGCCCGAGACCTCGGTGGCGATCGGCGGCACGGTCGTGCTGTTCGACAACGGCGTGGTCGCCAAGGACGCCGGGCCGCGCCAGGATGACGAGATCTCGCTGTCGTTCACCGCGACCTGGCTGCGGCAGTTCGTGGCCGCCGTCGAGGCGCTGAAGTACTGGAAGGACGGTCGCTACCAGTTGAGCGGGCAGACCGCGGCGGTCCGTTTCCCCAATCGCTTCTGGGGCGTGGGCAACACCACGGCAGAGGCCGCGGGCGACACCTACACCCAGGAGCTGCTGGGGCTGCGGCTCAACTTCGGCGTGCTGGTCGTCGAGCGGCTGTACGCGGGAATGTCGGTCAGCGGCGGTCTGTACGGCGTGGGCGACGTGAAGCCCGGTGGCACCGTCGCCACCTATCTGGCCGGGCGCAAGCACGCCGGCCACCTGCTGGGCGGCGGCCCTTTCCTGAGGCGCGACACCCGGGATGACTTCATCTTCCCGCGCAAGGGCAGCCTGACCTACCTCAACATGCTGGCCTCGCGGCGATTTCTCAGCAGCGATTACGACTACGAGATCTACGAGCTGGACCAGCGCAACTACCTGGCGCTGGGACAGCGCACGGTGCTGGCCTTCGAGGGCTACGCGCGCTGGGCGCCGGGACAGTACATCCCCATCGACGACCTCTCGTTGCTGGGGGGCGCCGCTCGCCTGCGCGGCTACTTCGAGGGCCGCTACCGCGATCGCGGCTACCTGATGTCCCAGCTGGAGGTGCGCGTGCATGTGGCCTGGCGCGCCTCGCTGGCGCCGTTCTTCGCGGTGGGTGACGTGTACCGCAGCCTGGGCGCGGTCACCCTCGCCCACCTCAAGGCGGCGGGCGGCCTGGGCCTGCGCGTGAACTTGAAGAAGGAGCGCGAGTTCAACCTGCGCGTGGACTACGCCCAGTCGTCGACCTCCTCGGCGATCTACATCAACCTGGGCGAGGCGTTCTAGACCGACGCGCGTCGACCGCGCGCTGCTACTGCAGCGATTCCAGGGTTATCTCGCGGCCGGTGCGGGTTCGACCGGGGCGGCGGGACTTCTCGATGATGATGTCGGTCTGGCGGCGTAGCTCGGCGGCCTGATCGACGCGGCCGGTGCGCTCCTCGAAGTCGGCGTAGGCGGACAGGGTGCGGCCGAGCTCCAGCTCGGCGCCGGCGTCGCCCAGGATCTGCACCGCGCGGTCGAACATCTCGCGCGCGCCCCCCAGCTCGGGGTCGCCGGGGGCGCCGCGGCCGACCGAGGTCGCCGCGACCCGCAGCGCCGCGCCGGCCAGCGGG
>Ga0207701_10002316_pt1 | contig 19774 bp, 15 predicted proteins | sample KBSSwiSSwithPhiX_FD_184294 | JGI IMG/M metagenome (GOLD analysis project Ga0207701, IMG submission 184294) | Switchgrass rhizosphere bulk soil microbial communities from Kellogg Biological Station, Michigan, USA, with PhiX - S5 (SPAdes) (version 2) | ecosystem: Environmental > Terrestrial >... | reverse complement strand
CTCCGCAAGGACATGTTCAATTCGATCCTGACGACGTTCATGTCGAAGGATCCGTCGCAGCGACTATCGTCGGAGGAACAGATCCGGCAGCAGATTCTCAGCCTGGAGCTGCTGGCCTATAACTTCCACGAGTCGCTCGACATCGGACCGCTGTTCAAGGATGTCCAGCGGCGCATTGCCCTGGAGAATCGGGCGACGAACGCCGAGCTGCGTGGTCGCCTCGAATCGGTGTCGACGCAGGTCATCGAGCATCAGCTCACCGCGCTGTCGGATGCCGGCATGATCGAACGAGGAGATGCGCTCCCCGACAAGATCAAAGACCTGCAGGCGTTCATCATGTTCGGTCCCAAGGCCATTCCGGATCCGGACATGAAGCCTGGCGAAGGTCCTGCTCGCGTGTGTCTCACGATGCAGGCCAATGATGGTTCGGTCCATGCACGCCAGTTCAAGCTCGAACTTCTCAGTTACGACGAGGCGGCGCGCGAAGTGCAGGTGCATCTCTACGTGTCGCAGCTCCTGACGCCGGACGAGTGCCGGCAGCCCAAGCTCGATCTCGCGTCCAAACGGGAAATCGACACCTACTTCGTCGTTGGCCTGTTCGACTTTCCGATGATTGACAATACGCGCCTGTCTGGAGGCGAGCGGACCGCTGTGTCGTTGACGGCGCTGAACCCCAGCGTGCTGAGTCTGGCGCTGGCGTATTTCCCCGCCTCGCGGGCGAGTCTCAAAGACAAGCCGTATTACGACGAAGTGATCCGCGACCTCGTGCGGAACCGGCAGCCGTCAAGCCCGCTTCGGTAGCGGTGCCGCAAGGACTTTCGCGATCTCCTGATCGAGTTTGTCAGGTGTGTCGGACGGAGCGTAGCGCACGAGGACATCTCCGAGTCCGTTGACCAGGAACTTCGTAAAGTTCCACTTGATCGCCTCGGTCCCGAGCAGGCCGGGCTTCGCCGACTTGAGCAGTTCGTACAAGGGATGCGCGGCTGCGCCGTTCACGTCAATCTTCGCGAACAGGGGAAACGTCACGTCGTACGTCGTCGCGCAAAACTGCTGAATCTCACTGTCGGTGCCAGGCTCCTGCCGGCCGAACTGATTGCAGGGGAAGCCGAGCACGACGAATCCCTGATCCTTGTATTTGCGATACAGCGCTTCGAGGCCGGCGTACTGCGGAGTGAATCCGCACTGGCTCGCCACGTTGACGATCAGGAGCGTTTTACCGCGGTAGGCGCCGAGCGACAGCGTCTCGCCGCTGATGCTCTTCACGCCGATGTCGTACAAAGAGTCTGGTGTCACGGTCGGTGATGTTGATATATCACGACCCGAGCTACCATCTCGCATCATGCGAAATGCTTCCTGGGTGCTTCTCGCGGTGGGCATCGGCCTGTCCGCGTGTTCGACAACCAGCGACACGAAGACGTCCACACCGCCCGCAAAGCCGGCGAGCGTAAACGGCGCCAGGCTCATCGCGGCCGATTCCGAGCCGGGGCAATGGATGTCCCATGGCCGGACCTACGACGAGCAGCGGTTCAGCCCGCTGAACCGGATCACGAAAGACAACGTGAAGGATCTGGGGCTTGCATGGTTCGCGGATCTCGACACGCATCGCGGCCAGGAGGCGACGCCGATCGTGGTCGACGGGGTCCTCTATATCTCGACGGCATGGAGCAAGGTCAAGGCGTATAACGCTGCCACCGGCGAACAGATCTGGTCCTACGACCCGCTGGTGCCGGGAGGCTGGGGAGTGAAAGCCTGCTGCGACGTCGTCAATCGCGGCGTTGCCGTGTGGGACGGGAAGGTGTTCGTCGGCACGCTCGACGGCCGGCTCATCGCTCTCGATGCGGCAACAGGAAAGCCGCTCTGGGACGTCAACACCATCGATCGGTCCAAGCCGTACACGATCACGGGTGCACCTCGGGTCGTGAAGGGCCACGTTCTCATCGGCAACGGCGGAGCCGAACTGGGCGTCCGTGGTTATGTCTCCGCCTACGACGCCAACACCGGCAAGCTGGACTGGCGCTTCTACACCGTTCCGGGAAATCCGAAGGATGGCTTCGAGAACCCGGTTCTCGAAAAGGCGGCGCAGACGTGGCACGGCGAGTGGTGGACGCTCGGCGGTGGCGGAACCGTCTGGGATTCGATGTCGTACGATCCGCAACTCGATCTGCTGTACATCGGCGTTGGCAACGGGTCCCCGTGGAATCAGACCTATCGAAGCCAGGGAAAGGGCGACAACCTCTTCCTCTCGTCGATTGTTGCGCTTCGCCCGGACGATGGCTCGTACGTGTGGCACTACCAGAGCACGCCCGGCGAGACCTGGGATCACACGGCGACGCAGCAGATCGTGCTCGCGGATCTCACGATTCACGGCGCGAAGCGTCGCGTGGTCATGCAGGCGCCGAAGAACGGCTTCTTCTATGTGCTGGACGCGAAGACCGGCGAGCTGATCTCGGCGAAGAACTTCACCGACGTGAGCTGGGCGACGCACATCGACCTGAAGACCGGCCGCCCCGTCGAGAATCCGGCGGCGCGCTACAACGTGACCCACAAGTTCTACCAGTCGCTGCAGAACCCGAACGGCGCGCATACGTGGCACTCGATGTCGTTCGATCCCCGGACAGGGCTCGTCTACATTCCGATTCACAGCGCCAGCTTCGTCTACGGGCACGATGCGCGCTTCAAGCCCAGTCCGATCGGGAACAACCTCGGTGTCGATTTCGCCGGCAATGCACCGGCGAATGCGCAGGCGGCTCAGGACGCGCTCGCCAGCGCGCAAGGCCGGCTGATCGCCTGGGACCCGGTGGCGCAGAAAGAAGTGTGGCGCGTGGAGCGCGCGGGTCCGGCAAACGGCGGCGCGCTGTCGACGGCCGGCGGGCTTGTGTTCCAGGGAACCGGCATGGGCGCGTTCACGGCGCTCGACGCCGCAACCGGGGCGCAATTGTGGTCAACCGACGTGCAAACCGGAGTGATGGCGGCGCCGGTGTCTTACGAGATCGGCGACAAGCAGTACGTGGCGATCATGGTCGGCTCGGGCGGCTCGTGGGGAATGGTCGGCGGCGACGCCAACATCAAGGGCAACAACCTTCCCAACATCTCGCGGCTGCTGGTGTTTTCGCGTGGCGGGACGGCGAAGCTTCCGCCAGTGCCGCCACGCCCCGCGCGCACGCTGAATCCGCCACCCGCGACGGCGTCAGCCGCAATCGTTGGAGCGGGTGCGGCCGCGTACGGTCAGTACTGCGGGAACTGCCATGGCGCCGGAGCCGTGAACCTGGGCATTCTGCCCGACTTGCGCTACAGCTCCCGGCTTCCGTCCGCGGAAGAGTGGCGTTCGGTCGTGCTGGATGGGGCTCTCGAGGACGACGGCATGGCGTCGTTCTCGATGGTCCTCGACGCAAAGGCGGCTGACGCGATCCGCGCCTTCGTGATCGCGCAGGCCAACGCGACGAAGCAGTAGTCAGATTTTGTAGCGCGCCTCGTCAGCGTAGTAATGGGGGAAGCCGACGGCCTTCTTCAACTCGTCGAACTCCATCGCGGCAGTCGCGCGCTCGCCCCTGCGCAGGCTGAGGAGCGCTGAACGCATTGCCTGGATCGAGACATTGAGCAGCGTCAGCGGATACACGGCGATCGTGTAGCCGATTTCCTCGAGGCGCGCTGGCGGGATCAACGGCGTCTTGCCCCCCTCGATCAGGTTCGCCATCTTCGGGCCGTCCACGTCCGCGCAGTAGCGTCGCATTTCGTCTTCACTCGTGGGCGCCTCGAGGAAGGTGATGTCGGCGCCGATCTCGCGAAACAGCCGGCAGCGCGCGATCGCCTCGTCCAGCGAGTCGATCCGCGCATCGGTGCGCGCCATGATCAGGATGTCCTCGCCGCCATCGCGGGCATCGACCGCTGCCCGGATCCGCATCAGGGCCTCATCGCGGCCAACCACGGCTTTGCCTTCGGTATGGCCGCAGCGCTTCGGCGCCACCTGATCCTCGAGCATGATGCAGGCGAAGCCGGCACGGGCGTAGCCCTGCACCGTGCGCTTGACGTTCTGCGCGCTGCCGAAGCCGGTGTCGCCGTCGCCGATCATCGGGATCGTGACCGCGCGGCAGATGTTCGTCCCCTGGTCGACCAGCTCTCCGTACGAGATCAGGCCGGCATCGGGCATCCCGAGGCGCGACCCGGACACGGCAAAGCCGCTCATGAAGCCGATCTCGAACCCGGCTTCCTCAATGAGCTGTGCCGACATCGCATCGTGGCATCCGGGCATGACGAGGATGCCGGGACGCTGCAGCCGGCGACGCAGACGCTCGGCCGGGGACGCGGATGGATGGTCGGTGCGCATCGGGACATCGTACGCGCGCCGGCCTCGTTAATCCACGCACGCAATTGTGATCGCCCGCGCCGGCCATGGTCATCGGCGGCCCACACAATGGTGTGGAGGTATTGGCGGCGTTCTTGCCACGCCCCTCTTCGACCCGGTGATGGAGGAGCGGCGATGGCGAGGTTCTGGATCCACGGCCAATGGAAACGAGGCTCAGACGACGGCGGCCGGACACCGCCGTGGCCGCAGCGGCGTCAGCGCGTCAGCCGATACATCGACTGCCACTGGGTCAGTCCCTACGGGGAGCAGCAGACCCGCGTCAGCAGCATCAGCCCGACGGGCTGCTATATCGACAGCCGTTTCACGGTGCCGCCTGAAGGCACGCATGTGCGGGAAATCTGCCTGGCGGTCCCCGGCGGGGCAGAACTGAGCGTGCACGGAACGGTGCTGTGCCCGACCCCCGGCGTTGGCTTTGCCGTTCGCTTCGCCGACATGGACGACGAGACACGGGGCACGTTGAACGGGCTTGTCTTCGGAGAAGCCTGAATAGAGTCAGGCCGACGCCAGCTTCGGGATCCGCGCGGCTCGTCGAAGGCGAGGATGCTTCGCTCGGGTGCGTTTCGCGGCCAAGACCTCCCTCGCAACGTCCATGAACAAAGAAACCAGCTCGCAGGACTGCGGCTTGTAGGCGATGGCCAGCTGCGAGTCGACGTGCGGCAGTGTTGGCGTGACCGGTCGCAAGACGACTGCATTCGAATGTTTCTGCTGGATCCCTGCCGGTACGAAACACACGCCCAGTCCGGCCGCGACAAGCGCGCAGGCGGTATAGAGGTTGTCGACCTCGTGCGCGATCTGCATCGCGAAGCCGGCTTCGCGGCAGGCAGCGATCACGGCGTCAAACAGGCGCGGACCCATGCGACGTGTGAACATGATGTGTGGTTCGTTGGCGAGCGCCTCCAGCGGCACGCGTGCACGCGACGCCAACGGATGAGTGCGCGGCAACGCGATGACGATCGGCCGGCGGAGAATCGTCTCGGTCGCGAGATCGGGTTCATCTATCGGTAACGCGACGAAGCCCACGTGCAGCCGTCCCTCGTTGATGGCGCGGGTCTGTTCCGCCGACGCCATGTTCCGCACGACCATCCGGATCTGCGGATGCCGTCGCGCAAATGCACGCAAAATGTCGACGAAGATCCGCGCGTCCGCCGGTCCCGCGGCGCCGATCGAGAGCTGGCCGACTTCGCCCTGGTTCACCCGCAAGGCGAGGTTCGATGCATGCGCGGCATGCGCCAGGATGACCCGCGCTTCCTCGACAAACATCCGGCCGGCGTCCGTCAGCTCAACGTGACGCTTCGTTCTGTGAAACAGCGACACGCCGAGTTCTGTTTCCAGTTGGCGAATCTGCTGGCTGAGCGGAGGCTGGCTCAGATGAAGGCGCTCGGCCGCCTGGCCGAAGTGCAGGGTATCGGCCACCGTCACGACATAGCGCAGATGACGGAGTTCCACGCGGTTTTGAGCCTAGCACATCCGCTGAAGACGACGGGACGACTTTCACAAAAAGATGAGCCGGACTCATATCGAAAACGTCTTAGTCGTGACCAAACATATATTTCTGGCGCGGCAGCTCTTCTGATACACCAGAAAAATCCACCTGTCAGGGGATCCGGTCTGGCATTCCACCTCGGAGGAGGACCATGTATCGGTTGCTGAAGAGTTTCCTTATCGTTGCGGGATTTGTGCTGGTGCCCGCGCTCGCGTTCGCTCAGGCATCGATTGTCGGCACCGTCAGAGATGCGTCGGGAGCGGTGCTGCCCGGCGTTACGGTTGAAGCGTCGAGTCCGGTGCTCATTGAAAAAACACGCTCCACCATCACCAACGGTGTTGGCCAGTACTCGATCGACGACCTGAGGCCTGGCACCTATACGGTCACGTTCGGGCTCTCCGGATTTGCCGGGGTGAAGCGCGAAGGCATCGTGCTCACGGGGACGTTCATCGCGACGGTGAACCAGGACCTCAAAGTGGGTGGCGTGACCGAGGCCGTCACCGTCAGCGGCGAGCCGCCGGTCGTCGACGTCGCGAGTTCCCGCACCGAGCAAACCTTCACCGGTGACACGATCGCTGACATCCCATCCGGCCGCCAGTACTACAGCTTCACGGGTCTCGTGCCCGCAATCAACGTACAGGGCAACGACGTGGGGTCCTCGTCGGGCGCCATCTTCAGCGTGTTCCAGATCCACGGCGGGCGGCGCAATGAAGGACAGGTACAGGTGAACGGTCAGAGCGCCGGTTACCAGGGCATGGGCGTATCCGGATACACACCGGAAATCGGCAACGCACAGGAAGTCAATGTCACGTTGAGCGGTGCGCTCGCGGAAGCGGTCACCGGTGGCCCGCAGCTGAACATCATCAGCAAACAGGGCGGAAACATGTTCAGCGGGAGCATGTTTTTCAACTACGCGGGCGACTCGTTCCAGGGTGAGAACGTGAGCCCGGCGCAGAAGAGCGCCGGCCTGACGCCGATCCAGCTGCAGAAGCTGTGGGACGTCAACCCGTCATTCGGCGGGCCGATTCAACGCGATCGCGTCTGGTTCTTCAGTTCGTTCCGCCATCAGGGCAGCCGGCAGCGGATCAACATGTTCACCAACGCCAACGCCGGCGACGCCACCAAATGGACGTATGCGCCCACGACAAAGCAGGCGGTTGACGATGGCACGTGGAAGAACACGTCGGGCCGTCTGACCTGGCAGGCCTCGCAGCGTAACAAGATCGACGGCTGGATCAACGTCCAGTACAACTGTCAGCATTGCATCGAGGGCGGCTCCCGCTCCGGCCTCAACTTCACTGGCACGATCAATTCACCCGAGGGGCAGAGCACGAACGAGAACCATCCGAGCGTCCTCGGTCAGATCAGCTGGTCGTCGCCGATCACGAACCGCATGCTGGTGGAAGCGAACTGGGGTATCGGGCCGTACTTCTGGTGGGGCAGCCAGCAGAAGAACGCCTTCGACAAGACCTTGATTCCGGTGCAGGACGATGCGGGTGACATTCCGGGCATCAATTACCGAGCCGCCAACTGGTCGGGGCACACGGCGTATACCAACATCTACCAGGGCTCGCTATCGTATGTGACTGGATCACACTCGGCGAAGTTCGGCGCGCGCCTGCACACCAACGACTCGACGTTCCCGCAGAACTTCTACAACGATTCGCAGCTCAAGTACAACTTCAGCAGCGGCGTTCCGACGCAGCTCACGATGTACGCCGATCAGGGGTCGCAGCAGCAACAGCACCAGGGCATCTTCGCGCTCTACGCGCAGGATCGCTGGTCGGCCGGCCGGCTGACGCTGCAGGGCGGCCTCCGCATGGAGTACCTCCGCGACCACTTCGGCCGTCAGCAGATCGGGCCGAACATCTTCGTTCCGACCGCTCTTGTCTTTGAACCGCAGGACGGTCCGCTCCATCAGAAGGACCTGATGCCGAGATTCGGCGCTGCCTATGACGTCTTCGGCAACGGGAAGACAGCCGCGAAGTTCTTCCTCGGCAAGTACCTGACCACGCCGAACACCGTCGATGAGTGGTTGAACTACAGTCCGGCGGGGTTTGGCCACCTGGTGACGTCCACGACGAGAGCCTGGGACGACACGTTCTTCGGTGTGGGCGATGCGCGGACCGGCAACTTCGTGGCGAACTGCAATCTCCTCGATCCGGTGGCCAACGGCGAGTGCGGGCCGATGGCCAATCCCAACTTCGCCAAGATCACTCCCAGCCTGCTCACGACAGATCCGGAGACCACCAGCGGCTGGAACACCCGCGAGTACAGCTGGGACCTGAATGCGTCGATCGTCCAGGAAATCTTTCCGAGGGTGTCGGTTGAACTGGCGTATTTCCGCCGGTCCTGGGGCAACATGCAGGCCACGATCAACCGTGCCTGGACGCCGGGAGATTTCGATTCTTTCGTCTACAACGTCGCGTCGGACCCGAAGCTGCCGGGCGGTGGCGGGTACCCGCTCACGTTCTATGACGTGAAGCCGGCGAAGTTCGGACAGTTCGACAACTATCGGACGTTCACGGACAACCTGGGCGGCGTCAGCAATACCTATAACGGCGTCGACATGACGGTGAACGCACGGCTGCGGGAGGTCACCATCCAGGGAGGCTTCAGCACGGGCAATCGCGTCGAGGACGACTGTGGTCTCGGCGCGCTGCACCCGGATGTCTACATCTTCGCGCCGTGGGGCGGCTCGGCGCCGTTCCTCGCCGATTCGCCATTCGTCGGTGGGCTTGGCCAATGGCCAGCGGCCTTCTGTCATCGCGAGTCGGGCTGGCAGACGAACGTGAAGGGGTTGGCGAGCTACAGCGTGCCGAGGATCGACGTCCTGGTCAGCGGAACGTTCCACAGCCTGCCGTACGCAGGGGCCGATTTTCCGAGTATCGCGGGGCAGAGCCTCAATGCGCAGGTGCAGATTCTCCAGATGCCCTTCTTCGCTCCGGCACTTGCCGACACGAACCTCGGTCGGCCGCTCTCGAGCGGCATCCCGGTTGAGTTCCTGAACATCGTCAAGCCGGGCACGATGTACGGAGATCGCCTCAATGGTGTCGATCTTCGGTTCGGCAAGAACGTTCGGTACGGACACACGCGATCGCTGCTCGCGTTGGATATCTTCAACCTGGCCAACTCCAACACGCCGGATGGGTATCTGCAGACCTACGGGGCGACGTATCTGAATCCGGTGTCGATCACCGCGGCGCGCGTATTCAAGATCAGCGCACAGTTCGACTTTTGACGTAGGGTCCGGCTTCGGCCGGATCGCTCGACGGGACGTAGTGTCCGGCTTCAGCCGGACCGCAATCAGGTGGGGGCCGACCTTCAGGTCGGCCCTTTTTGTTTTATTCCAGCTCGATCGGCATCTCCGCCGTGCCTTCGCCGTGGCGGATGACGAGCGCATACGTCCCACGCTCCCACGCGCCGGTCGGCGACTCGAAGAACAGCGGACCGGAGGCGATGTGGTCGCGATCGACGATGAACTCGTCGTGCACGACTGGACCGAACGGAAGTCTAAACAGCTGCATGTCCTCGAGCCGGTCCTGCTGTCTGAAGTACGACGCGACATCGTGCGCCTGGACCTTGGCGTTCTGCAGCAGCTGTTCCACTTTCATGACGTCCTCGCCGATGCGCGTTTGGGTCGCGAGCGGAATCTCCCGCCCCTGCGGTGTGCGCAGCGCGATCTCCTGGCGCTGGATGGTCGTTTCCTTGCTGGTCGAGAGCGCAGCCTGAATGACAATCCAGCGCGAACCGTGATTGCGCTGCGAGTAGTTATACGCGGCGACGACGTGAGCGGCCTTGTCGCGATATTCCACGACGGCCTTACCGCGTTTCTTGTTCGCAGAGGAAAACTCCTGCTGCGCAACAAGCTGCGGTCCCGCGAGCGCCAGCATCGCACAACAACTCACCACCCACACCACGGCCGTTCTGCGTCGGTACCCGATCATCGCGCCACCCCTTTCACCCGCCCGCGTGAAGGAAGGCAGAACCCGTGCCAGGCACGATTGTTCGTTCGGCGTCAACGGGCGCAGGACCTGATGTGTTATCGTCCCCCGCTGCTGACAGCCGTCGCTGGCAGCAGCGTCGGATAGATAGAGATAGATAGATCGAAGGAGTCGCCATGTCACGCCTGGTCTCGTTGATGTCGTTCATCGCCGTTGTGCTGTATGCCGCAGCCGGGCTGCAGGGACAGGCACCGGCCTGGCAGTCGGCAGATGAGGCCGGACAAGGCCAGACGCCGGTAATGCCGGTTCACCAGGAACCGCATCACCGGCAGGTATTCCAGTACGGTCCGCTGCGGATCATCGATCTGCAGATCCCGCCAGGCGACATGTCGTGGTTCCACACGCACGAATGGCCGGTGTTCTACCTGACCGTCGCTGATTCGCAGACGCGGACGCAGATTCTCGGTGAAGAGTGGGGCGCTCGCGGGCGCGGAGCTGCTCCGGCTGGCGCAGCCCGGGGCACACCACCTGCAGGCGGTCCTGCGGCTGGCGCACCTCCTGCGGCCGGCGGTCCTCCTCGTGCGGGTGGGCCCGCACCAGCAGGTGGGGCAGCGCCGCGAGCGGGTGGGCCGCCGCGGTTCCGGCCACGTGTGATGAGCGATCTCAGTTATGCCGACCGTGCGGTCACCCACCGGATTCATAACAACGGCACCGGGCTGTATCGAGCAATTGGTGTGATCAACGAGACGGCCGGCGGCGACGAGGCGATCACGGAAGAAGCCGCCGGCTTCAGCGGCAAGCCGGAAATGAGCAACCGCTGGTTCCGTGTCTATCGCGTGGTGCTCGCACCTGGCGAGAAGGCACCTGCGCATCAGCACAAGGCGCCCGTCGTGGTGCTGCAGGACAGCAGCGGCAAGGGGATCGCCTCAGGTCCGATGACGTTCGAATTCAACGAGCCGGGGCAGTGGGGCTTCTTCGATGCCGGCGCCCGTCACGAAATGACGAACACCGGCACCGAACGTCTCGAGTTGCTCGAGGTGGAGGTTCGGCGCCGGTAGGCGCTGACGTAGTGTCCGGCTTCAGCCGGACCCCGCTCACGGAGTGTCCGGCTTGAGCCTGACCGCTCAGCGCAGCAGCTTCATATACGCCACCATGTCCGCTTTGTCCTGGTCGCTCAGGACGATGAAGGGGAAGAAGAACCTGGCGTAGTGGTTCATGACGTCCTCGAGCGTTTTCGCGGAGTTGTCATGGAAATACGGCGCAGTGTCCTTGACGCCGCGCAGCTGCGGAATCTTGAAGGCTTCGAAGTTGGCGAAGGTGAAGTCTTCCGTCGGCGGCACGCCGGTGACTCCTGATCGGCCGATGTCGGGACTGAACACGTGCAGCTCGTTCGCCGTGTTCTTATCGAACACGAATTCCTGAAGCGGCAGCTTCGTCGAGCAGCCGGACGATCAGAACCGTGTCGCCGCGCACAAGGCGGTTGTCTACTTCAACGTGTTCGACGAGTTGAGGCGCCTCGCCAAGTAGCGAGGGTGATCGGGCACGAAGAGCCTGTGCTCTCCGTGCCCGGTGCGCGCTCTTTACGCGACACGAGACTGGATGTGGGAGCCTTCCTTCTTGGTGCGCCGGCTCCTCACGAAGAAGTACGCCGCCGCCGCGCATGCTGCAACAAGTACCCAGGCCATTCATCGTCTCCAGTGGGGGGAAACGCAGCGGCCTAACGTGGCAACGGCCGTGCCGTTACGCCGCGGTTTCGCTGTAACGTCCTTATCGCGCTGACAGTTAGGTGGCCGTCGACCGACCACTGGAGCACGGTTGCACGTGCAATGGTGCGAACGAGGCGTTCAGAACGGTCACCCGATTTCAGGGCTGATATCCGGACATACAATCGTCCCCTCCAGGGAGGTGACGCGAATATGCGGAGTGGTTGGCTTGCTTTTGTGTGTCTCACGCTTGCATCGTCGGCGGCGTTCGCGCAGCCGCCCAGGCCATCACCTCCGTGTGATCGTCCCTGCCTCGAGGGCTACATCGATCGGTACCTCGATGCGATGCTGGCGAACGAGGTCAATCCGAAACTGTTCGCTCGCGACGTGAAGTTCACCGAAAACGGCGTCCGCCTGCCGCTCGGCAACGAAGGGCTCTGGTTCGGCATGTCGGGCAAGGGCAAGTACAAGTTCTACGTTCCCGATGTCGAGACGCAGCAGGTCGCGTTCATCGGAACCGTCGTCGAGAACACACGCAATCGCGGTGTCAACAACGGCGAGGGAGACATGGTGGCGATCGCGCTGCGGCTGAAGATCGTCGACGGCATGATCACCGAGGTCGAGCAGCTGGCGATTCGGCCAGACACGGGACTCGGCGGCCGCGGCGCGCGAGCGGGCGGTGCGGCACCTCCCGCGGCTGGTGCGGCCCGGGCGGGCGGTGCGGCTCAGGCTCCGGCAGGCGCCGGACGTGCAGGTGGAGCGACTCCCAGCGCATCCGGGACCGGTGATCGCGTGGAGGCGATGGCCCAGCCGCATCCGGTCTTCCGTGAGGTGATTCCCGAAGCAAAGCGGCCCTCCCGCGAGGAGCTGATCGAAACCGCGAACTACTATTTCACCGGCCTTGCGCGGAACGACGGCAAGGGCTACTACCCGTTTACCGCCGACTGCGCGCGTTTCGAGAACGGCATCGTCACGACGACGAACTGCAAGCAGCAGTTCGAGAACTCGCTCAAGGGCGTCGTCTCACGCATTCGCGACCGGCGGTTCGTCGCCGTCGATCGCGAGCGTGGCATCGTGTTCGCCTTTGCTTTTTTCGATCACAACAACATCAACTGGACATGGCAGCTCGGCGAGCTCTTCAAGATCGAGAACGGTCAGATCCGACGAGTCGAGGCCGTCTTCCATCGTGCGCCGTACGGCATCCCTTCGGGCTGGAGCTCGTTCGAGCAGGCAATGTCGGAGTCGATTCAAAGCGTTCGTTAGCGAATCAGAGGGAGTAGACAAGATGCGTAAAGCGATTATCGGAATCGGTGCGGTCGCTGTGGTCGCCGCGCTTCCGCTGGCTGCTCAGGAGCGCGGGGGTGGACAACGCGCCGGAGGTCCCGCGGGACCGGCGATGACGATGACGGTTGCCGGTTTCCCGGATGGAGGGCCGTTCCCCGTCAGATTCAGCCAGGCGGCTGAAGGCGCTGCGCCAGGAGAGGGAACATCGCCGGCGATTACGTGGGCCAACGCTCCCGCCGGTACGCAGTCGTTCTTCCTGCACATGCACGACCTGGATCTCGCGCGCAACCGGACCACCGACGATCAGCCTCACTGGGTCGTATGGAACATTCCGGCGACGGCGACGGGTCTTCCCGAGGGCGCCCCGAAGGGGAATCCGCGAGCTGATGGCAGCTTTCAGGTCAGTGCGACGGGACCGATGTACCGCGGACCTGGTGCGCCGGCGACCGGCCCGATCCATCACTATGTGTTCGAGCTCTTTGCGCTCGACACGAAGCTCGACGTGCAGCCGACCGCCGACGCCTTCGAGACGCGCGCCGCAGTGCTGAAGGCCATACAGGGACACATCCTGGCGAAGTCCGTTTACGGCGGACTCTTCCGCCGCCCGCAGTAACGGACGACGTAGTGTCCGGCTGTAGCCGGACCCGGTAGCCTTAGCCAGACCATTCGGAGTGGCTCACATGCGACTCGCACTCTCGTTGCTGGTTGTGACCCTGATCGCCGCGCCGGTCATCGCACAGGAGCAATTCACCTTCTTTCTGTCCGCCAGAACGGCGGCGGGCGACGTGGTGAGCGATCTGCGTGCTGAAGAACTGTCGGTGACGGAAGACGGCCGCGCCGGTCGTGTGGTCAAGCTCACGCCGGTTCGCCGCTCGACAAACGTCACGGTGTTGCTCGATAACGGGTTCAACACCAACTCGCTGTTGGGGAATTACCGCAGCGGACTCAAGGCGTTCTTCGCTGCTCTACCTGCCGGAGTCGAGGCATCGGTCGTGACCCTTGCCCCGGCCCCGCGGTGGGTGGTGCGTCCGACCGCCGATCGCGATCAGTTGACGGCCGGCGTCGACAGGCTGGCACCGGACACAGCTGCGCCGCGCCTGGCTGATGGACTGATCGAGGCCGCGAAACGGGTCGAAGAGGAGAACCGGAAGCAGCAGGCATATTTCCCGGTCATCGTGGTCCTCTCGACGACCGGCCCCGAAGGGAGTGTTCCGGGCGATCGCGAACTCCAGCGAATGGCCAGTCAGCTGAACACCTACGCCGCGCGAGTGCACGTCATCATGCTGTCGACCGGCGGGACGGCACGGTCCGAGGTGCTGGGCGCCCCGCAGGTGCACGTTGCGAAGTTTGTCGCCGATCAAACCGGCGGTCGTTACGAGGCCATCGCCGCACCAACGCGCATCGAGACCATGCTCGCGGACTACGCGAAGATGATCGAGCGGGCCCACGCCTTTCAACGCGGGCAGTACCAGGTGACAGCCGAGCGGCCTGCCGGCGCCGCGGGCGGGCCGGGCAGGCGTGTGATCGGGCTGTCGCGTCCCGGAGTGACGTTTGATGTCACTCCTGACGGACGGATGCCGTGAGCGCTACCGCAGCTTGATGAACGACAGCGCGTTGTTGGCGTTCATCGGAATCACCAGCTGATTCGCGTCCGGGTCGTAGCACATCGACGCGGGGTTGGGGATGTTCTTCGCGATCAGTTCCGCAGGCCGGCCCGGGCGGATTCGCGAGACGCCGCCGTTGACGACGCTGCTCACGTACTTCGTCCCGTCCTTCATCACCACCAGGCCGTCGTTTCCTGACTGCGCGGCCTTTTCAGTCCGCACGACCGTGCCGTCCTTCGAATAGGTGATCACATCCTCCGTGCCGATGTTGACGACGACGATGTTGCCCTGCTGATCGAAGGCAATGCCGTTGGGCTGACGCATCGGTGCGCCCTGCACGAAGATCGACGCGGCGCCGTCCGGCGTGATCTTCCACACCTGCCAGGTGGTCGCATCCTGCCCGGTTCCGGTCACCGTCGCGTAGACCGTGCCGTCCGAACTCGCCTCGAGATCGTTGAAGCCTGTCGATTGCGCGACCTTGACGGACTTCAGCGGCAGCCCGGTCTGCATGTTGAAGCTGCGGACCACGGCCACCGCGGGATCGTTCGGACCGGTGCCGCCGTCGCGATCAGCGAGATAGAGAATGCCGTTGGCGATGTTGCTGCCGGCCGGCTCGTTCAGGATGAGCGGCGGCGTCATGTTGTCGCGCTGAACGCCAGCGTTCTGCACACCGACCCAGCGCGACGTGTGCACCGAGCCATCGTGGTTGAGGAACGTAATCCACGCATCGTTGGTCCGGACGTTCTGCCCGACACCGCGGTTCGGTACGACGATGACCTTTCGGACGGGATCGTACGAGCAGCTCTCGGCGGAATACACCGAGCCGTAGACCTTGACGTTGCTGGACATCACCTCGAACGTGACCTTCGGGTCGGGATTGATCGGCATGCCGAGAGAGTTGCCGACGAAGTAGGGCACCGGAGCGGTGGGTGCGGCAGGCGGTGCCTGCTGTGCGATCGCGGTGCCGAGCGCGAGGCCGGCGGACAGCGCGAGTCCAGCCGTGGCCATCATTCCAGATTTCTTCATTGAGAATCTCCTGAGGGTCCGGCTGAAGCCGGACACTACGCACATGGTCCGGCTGAAGCCGGACACTACGCACATGGTCCGGCTGAAGCCGGACACGACACGCGTAGTGGGGCCAACCTTAAGGCCGGCCCCTACGTCTACGCTGCGAATCAGGAGATTACACGAAGAAGGCGGCTACGCGGTTCGTAACAACCCGAGTGGTGGTCCAGCCTTGTATCCCGGGAACACCTGATCCGGGTCCTGGCCCAGGTGGACGCGGACGAGTTCTGCGAGGACGTCGCGATAGTCGGTCGTCACAGCCAGGTCGCGCCCTTCGAACAACTGTTCCGGCTCGAGTCCGGGCCACTTGCCGAAGATGGAGCCACCCTTGACGGATCCGCCGAGCACCATCATCACGCCGCCGTGACCGTGGTCCGTGCCGCCGGTTCCGTTCTCCGCTGCCGTCCGACCGAACTCCGACATGGTCACGACGACCGCGTCGGCCATGCGATCGCCGAGGTCGCGGGCGAATGAGGAGAGCCCACGGCCGAATTCGCCAAGAATGCCCCCGAGCTGACCGTTCTCGTTGCTGTGGTGGTCCCAGCCATCGAAATCGACGAACGCGACTTCGACGCCGACATCAGATTTGATGAGACGCGCGAGCTGCATCAGCCGGGTGCCGAACGTCCCCTGATAGATCGCACCGTTTGCCGGCGAATACGGCTGCTGGCGAATCGACTCGATCCGGCGCACCGCGTCGAACATACCGCCGGCCTGGCCTTTGAGCTGCGGGTCGTTCGATCGGGCATACAGCTTCTCGAGAATCGGCGACGCTCCGGATCCGATCTGGAACTTCGCGAGGTCGTCCACAGCGACAGTGCTGCGTTCCCCCCGAAGCGCCAGCGGCAGTGTGGCCCCGACCGCGACGCCGCGAAGCGGTGAGGTGTTCTGGGTCACACGTGGCAGCGCGCGATTGAGCCAGCCGTCTTCGGTGGTCTTTCCGGCCGTGCCCGACTCCATGAACGCCTGCGCGTCGAAGTGCGACCGCGACGTGTCGGGGGAGCCGGCGGCATGCACAATGGCGAGCTGCCGCGCATCCCAGAGCGGTTTCAGCGGCTGCAGGACCTGGTGAAAGGCAAACTTGCCGTCGAGGTCGATGCCACCAAAGCCCTGCTGCTGACTGGGCATCTGGACTGCGATGCTCGGGCGTAGCTGGTAGTACCGCTTCTCGAAGAACGGCGCGACGACGTTCAGTCCGTCGGCGGCGCCGCGTTGGAGAATGGCGACGAGCACCTTGCGCGACGCGCGCTCCTGCGCCGAGGCGGGCTTGAGCCAGACTTGCGAGGTGCCGAGGACGCCGACCGCGAGACCCGACGTGCGAAGAAACCAGCGTCTGGTGCGCATCACGTCACCTTTTCTGGAAATCCGGCGAGGCGATGATCGCGCCGGCAATAATGTTCGGGTTCGGCTTCTCGCCGCTGGCACCCTGCTCGATGGCCGCCACGGTCTCGGCGGCCGGCTCGGAGCCCGTGAGATCGGTCAACACGTGCCGGACGCCCTGCGAGGCGAGCGCCGTCGCGTCTGCCTTCACGCCGGAGATGAGTCCAGTTGTCAGCGCGTTCGCAAAGTTGATTCGCGCGAGCAGTCCCGCAGAGCCTGACCACGCCTCTGCCGTGTTGGGGTAACCGGCCGGGTCCACCCGGCCGTACAAGGGCATGCCCATCTCTGAGAGTCGCTGGGCCAACGCCGTGGTGTCGGCGACATCGGCGTCGAGTGCGCGCAACGCGCTCGCCACCAGCTCGAACGGCGTCTTGACCTTCGCCTGCCACGCGCCCTCGGACATGAACTCGCGCGACAGCAGAAGCGTCTCCATCACCGCACGCAGATCGCCGCCGGTTTTGGTAAACGTCGCCGCCATCCGATCGACCAGCGCCTGCGGTGGATCGTCGGCGACGAAGCGCTGCGCGAGCTTCCGCGAGATGAAACGCGCGGTGGACGGATGCGTGGCGAGCATGTCGATGATCTTCACGCCCTCGCTTTCGCCGCCGCCCCGCGGGAATTTCTGGCCGAGCACCACCTTCTCGGCGCGGTCGTGCATCTGCGGGTTGAACTGGAACTCGCCGTAGCGCTGCGGATCGAAGATGGTCCAGCCGGTGAACGCACGCGCGACGTTGATGACATCGGCCTGGGTGTAGCCGCCGTTGACGCCCAGCGTGTGCAGCTCGAGGAGCTCGCGGCCGTAGTTCTCGTTGAGGCCCTGGTTGGGGACGCCGGCGCTGACGCCGACGATGACGACGCCGCCGGGTGTCGGCGCATTCTCGGGTGCGGAGCGCGACTGAAAATTGTCGAGATAGGAGAGCATCGCCGGATGGCGGGCGGTCGCCAGCAGCATGTCGCGGAAGCGGCCGAAGACATAGGGCCGAATGGCGTCGCGTTCGTAGCTGGCGAGCAGCATGCCGACGGTGTTCTTCCCGCTGAACACGTTGAAGTGATTCAGCCAGAAGTCCACCAGGACTTCCTCGAGTTGCCGCGGTGAGTACACCGCACGCTGCAGTTTGCCCTCGATGAGCTCAGCCACGACCGCCTGCCTCGGATTTACGGCGGCGATCGCTTCCCGCTTGAACATGTCTGGAACCTGCTGCGCCGGCAGCGAGCGGAAGACGAGCGTCCGTTTCTCACTGCTGAACGAGTTGAGCACCGCCATCTTCTCGTCCGTCGTCCCGAACTGCAGATCACGCGCCTGCTCAGGCGTGAGGAGCTCGTTCAGCGGCGGCCGTTGCTTGCGCTGCTGTTCCAACATTTCCCGATTGCGGATCTCGTTCTGAATCTGGCGAGCCCTCTCCGCCTGCTGCCGCAGCTCAGGCAGCGCATCGAGCACGTTCGGGGGGACGAGTGCCAGCACTTGCTGTCGAACCTCTGGGGACAGCCCTTCGATCACCGCGCGGCGCTCTTCGGATGCGCCGTTGTAGAGACGGCGAAACTGGTCCGGCTGCAGGAGCTGGTTGATGTTCGGCGTCGCCATCCGGATCTGTTGGAGGGGCGGCTGGTAGGTTTCGAAGATCTGCCAGGTGGCGAGCTTCTGTGTGGCGAGCGGCGCCAGCTTGGCGGTCAGCACTGTCGAGTCGGGGATGGTGGCTGGATCGAGCTGCTGGCGAATCCAGCGCTCCACGCCGATGCGCCGAATCTCCGCGAGGTCGGACGGCCGGGGGCCGAACGCCGCCCGGTTCAAGACGTGGGCGGCTTGCCTGGCCGGTGCGAGCGCCACGTCATATCGACCCGCGGCGGTACTCGACTGCGTGCCGGTGGCTATCAGCGTGATGCAGGTGGCGGCCAGCGCGATGCGTCGCATCGGAACCCCTTTTTGAATCAAAAGTGTCGATCAAGGTTCGATCGATCTTGGCCGTTATACTCCTCCTTTAGACACCGGACAACGGGTTTGGGTTTGTCCGTTTTCTGACGAAAGGCCGATGACGCAAAGGTTCGTTCTGGCCGGTTTTGCGGCCGCGGCGTTCCTGACGATGCCGCTCGTTGCACAGACGCCGGCCGGCCGTGGCGCGCAGCGCGAAGGTGGATGGTTTTCGGCATGGGCGGCCGCGCACAACGTCGGGCTCGGCGTTCCGGGGTTGAGCGGCGGATCGGTGCGGTTGATCGTTCGCCCGACGCTGTCCGGAGAGTCGCTGCGCGTGAAGCTGTCGAACATCCGCGGCAACGCGCCGGCCGTGTTCTCTGCGGCCTATGTTGGCGTGTCAGGGGCAGGCGCGTCCGTGGTCACGGGAACGAACCGCCGGCTGACGTTCCGCGGCGCCACCGACCTGACTCTGGCGCCTGATGCGATGGTGTGGAGCGATCCGCTCCCGTTTGATGTCAAGGCGTTTCAGCGCCTGACTGTCAGTCTCGACATCGTGTCGGCGTCGGACGTGAGCATGGACACGCTGAGCCTGGTGATGAATTACCGCGCCGCCGGTGCACACGCCGCGGACACGTCGGCCGCTGGATTCACGCCCATTCCTCCGAATGCACCCGACAGCACCTCCCACGAGTATCCGACGTACTGGCTTGCCGCGGTCGATGTCCAGTCGCGTACCGCGGGAGGGACCATCGTCGCCGTCGGCGACTCCTGGATCGATGGACGCTGCAGCACCACCGAGAACGGCGTCGTCAAACCGGATTTGTATCAGCGCTGGATCGACGTGCTCGCCGCGCGCCTGGCGGCCGAACGGCCGAATCAACCGCAGGCGGTCGTGAATGCCGGGATTGCCGGCAACCGGATCATTCCCGGCGGCGGCAATGGTCCTCCGACGCTGCAGCGCCTCGAGCGCGACGTCCTCGAGCGCGCCGGCACGACGCATGTGATTTTCCTGCAGGGAATGAACGACGTCGGTGGCGGC
>Ga0207701_10002315_pt1 | contig 19777 bp, 19 predicted proteins | sample KBSSwiSSwithPhiX_FD_184294 | JGI IMG/M metagenome (GOLD analysis project Ga0207701, IMG submission 184294) | Switchgrass rhizosphere bulk soil microbial communities from Kellogg Biological Station, Michigan, USA, with PhiX - S5 (SPAdes) (version 2) | ecosystem: Environmental > Terrestrial >... | reverse complement strand
CATCTGCTCTTTCATAAGGCCGAAAAGTTTAGCCGCCACTACGGCCGCCGCGATAACGCCGTAGGTAGACTGATCCCAAATACGCCCGCGCTCGTTCGCTCCGGCGTCGATGAGTCCACAAAACACTTCATAACCCAAAACCGTTCCGAGGATCACGTCTTTGCCGTCGCCGTGTTTTGCGTCCACGACGGCCAACACCGGAGCAAGGAGATCGCTTGGGTGGCAGGTAGGAGAGCCGGCGTAGGTGTCGTTGAAATCGAGATAACGGATCATCACACCGTTGGCGAAAGCTGCGAGGTCAGGCGAGGTTTTCTGGCCGCTGATCAAAACGGTGGAAGGAACGGCCGACGTTATCTCGGACGCAGCGGCTCTAGCGATCTTGGCTGGAGGACTTTCGGCCCCGCCGAGCGCGCACCCCACGGTATCCAAGACAATGTGCTTGGTCCGGCGCACCACTTCCTTCGGCAGGTCGCGATACGACAACTTCAGCGCGTAGTCGTAGAGATGATTGAGGATTCGGTCGGCCATTTCTTTGCTCGGTCAAACCTTCGCCGAAGCGAAGGCATTGACTTCGGCGCCTCCAAAAGCGTTACATAGCTCGAAGTTTGTGCCCGGTTCAAGTCGTTCAAAGAATCAGGAGGGAGAAATCCAGCAGGACGCTGTTGACTTGCTGGACAAGCCCGCCGCGAATGTGAGTCTAGCGCTTCCACGAGACGAATGAATCAGTTTAACAAAGGGTGCAATGGTTTCGGTGGCGACGGCGCACCTCTGTAATGATCCCGCCGCGCGCGTGTCCTGTCAGGTGTTCAGACTTGCCTAACTCTATTAACGTTTGATGGGGAAAGATGATGCCGCGCCATCCGCGAGTCCATGCCGAAGGACTGCTCTATCACGTGATGGCCCGTGGCAATGACGGGCAGAAGTACGCGTCGATCAAACTGTCGCTTAACTAACTGTCTGTGAAACCTGGCTAGCTCAATTCGACCCCGTTCTCCGCCCGAGCGAGGATTACGCGGCGACTGTTTCGCGCTGCGCGACCTTTGCGAGCCGCGACATCATCGCTGCGGCATTGCTGCGCAGGATCTTCGCGCGCGCATCCTCACCGATGTTCGCTTCCGCAAGCGCTTTGCTGGTCCACTCGCAGCCGAATTCGGTTCCGTCGGTGCCGCACACGATGCGCTCGGCGCCGTACAAGCGCACCGCCGCCTCGATCGCGCCCGGGCCGAACGAGTTACAATCCACGAACACCTTTGCGCGGCGAAAGCGCGACGACGGCAGTTCCTCGTTCGCTGTATCCAGCAGGCTGCGGTGATCCATGCGCTCGATCTCGTACGGAATATTGCCGCCGAGATTATGAACCAGGACCGTCGCATCGGGGTACGGCGCGAGGTAGTCGGTGAGGCACAAGGTCACCATCACCGAGGACAGGCTCGCCTGCATGTCGAGCGTGCCGTTGCGGCGGCGCGCGTTGTCGGTGTCGCCGGCGACCTTGGGAAACTTATCGCCAGGCAGCGGACCGTGGTGAATGAACACAATCGCACGCTGGCGGTTCGCCACCTCCAACAGCGGGCGCATGTTCTCGGCGTCCTTCTTCGTGAGAAACCCGTTTCCCGGCACTTGCGCGCCGACCACGCCCGGCAGCGCCAGCGCGCGCTCAAACTCGGCGGCGGCAGCGGACATATCCACGAGCGGCAGCGCGGCAAACGCATTGAAGCGCTCGTATTTCTGGCAAAGCCCCGACAGTGCGTCGTTGACCATCCTGCACAGCGGCAGGGAAACCTCGACCGGCTGCGACTCGATCCAGCAGAACGCACCGAGCAGCGACAGCACGCTGGTGTTCACGCCCTGGCGGTCCATCCTTGCGAGATGGAATTCCACGTGATCGAACGCCTTGGACAGCGGCTCTTCGCCGATCCGGCTCTTCAGCACTTCTGAGCCGTCCTGATTGCGCACGATGCGCGGTTCCTTGGTGCGGGCGCGCAGGGCGTCGACCAGCTCGGCGGGCCTCCAATGGGCATGCATGTCGATCATGGCTTTCTCCTTCGTTTGTCGTCCAACAAATTAACCGCGAAATTCCCGGTCCGCGATTGGTTTGCCTACTATCGTGCAATCTATTCCACTCGCCCGCAACCTAGCAAGCACTTTTCCGCACCGCCAACTCAATATGCCTGCCGCCGGCTTGCATTAGAGTAGGGAAAAGCCAAGTTAAACGCCTTACCGGGATTTTCACATACGTGCTATAACCGATCTCCATTGCAGTGGCGGACTCCCGTTGTTTCGTGGTCGGCGTCCGAATGCTTAGTGGATCTCAGCGAAAGGGGAAAGCGATGCGGTTACGAATAGGCGGTTGCGCTCGAGTTTGTCTCTCTATAGCTCTCGCCATCGTTTGGGCTGCGCTCGACGCTCGAACGAGCTTTTCGGCTGCTGCCGGTGCGCCGGTTGGAGGCACTCCGCCAGGTGTTGCCGCCGATAAAGTCAGAGTGGCATTCTCGGCGGTTTCGCCGAGCCAGGGGGTGTTGTGGGTTGCCGACGTCGGCGGGCTTTTAACCAAGAATGGCATCAGCGCGGAAATCATTTACACACGCGCGGCGATCGAAACCTTGGTGGCGGGTGAGGTCGATCTTGCCCAGATGACGGGCTCGCTCATGTCTTCCGCCAGGTTGCAAGGAGCCGATCCAGTGATGATTGCCGGCGTGCAAGACACCCTCGACGACCGGCTGGTGGCGCGTCCCAATATTAAATCCATGGAAGATCTCAGGGGAAAACGGATCGGAGTTTTCCGTTTTGGTGCAGCCTCGCATTTGCGTTTGATCTACGTGCTGCCGCGCTACGGCTTGAGCGAACGGGACGTCACGCTGCTCCAGGTCGGTGATAGTCCGGATCGGCTGATTGCATTATCCGGCGGTGCCATCGACGCCACTCTTATCTCGCCTCCAGACCATTTAGAAGCGCTGCGGATGGGCATGAAGATCTTGCTCAACCTGCATGATTTGAATGTTGCGTATCAGGGCAGCGGGCTGGTCACGACCCAGCGGGTACTGGCGCGCAAGCGCGATCTCGTGAGGCGTTTTCTCAAGTCCTACGTCGAGGCCATCCACCTGGTGAAGACCAATCCCGACATCTCCAAAAAGGCTTTCGCCAAATACCGGCAAACCAAAGACGAGAAGCGCATCGAGGACGCCTACCAAGCTCTGCGCGAGATCGTCAAGCCCAAGCCTTATCCGTCAATCGAGGGGTTCAGGACAATCATTAAAGATGCAAGCGAGCGGATTCCCGCGGCCAAGACGGCGAACCCGAAGGATTTTATCGACGTGAGTTTGCTGGAAGAGTTGGACAAATCTGGATTTATTGATGCGCTCTATCGGTAACGGAGCAAGCTGCGATGCACGTAATGCTCTGAGCGCAACGCGATCTTTGGTCAATTCCACAATTGTTTGGTCGCCAATCGGGCGCCTTCCGCTAATGCGGCAAACTTCAGCCACGCGACGCTAGGATGGGTATCGTTGAATCTCAGCGCGGAGGCGGCAAACCCGCAGTCGGCTCCTGCGATGACGTTTTCGCGCCCGACGAGCTTCGCGAACCGCACGATCCGTTCAGCGACCAATTCCGGATGTTCCACTAAATTTGTCGTGTGACTGATCACACCGGGTATGAGGATTTTTCCGGGCGGCAGCTTGACCCGCTCAAAGACATGGTATTCATGTTCGTGCCGCGGGTTGGCCGCTTCGAACGAGTAGGCGCCGGCGTTGATTTTCAAAATGATGTCGACGATGTCCTTCAAGTCCATTTCGTGAATGCGGGGACCGACATCGATCGAGTAGCAGGTATGAAATCGGACCTTCTCGGGCGCGATGCCGCGGAGCGAGTAGTTGATCGCTTCGACACGTTTTTCCGCCCACTTCCGGCAGTCTTCGACGCTTAACTCCGGGTGCATCATATAATAGGTGACCAGGCGCGGATCGTCGATCTGGAGAATAAATCCGGCATCGACAATCGCTTGGTATTCTTCGCGCAGCGCGTCGGACACCGCCTGCTCGTATTCCTCGAGGGTGCGGTAGTATTCGTTGGCAAACGTAGACGCGACGTACGAAGAAGCGATCGCCGGTACAAACACGTCCTCATGGGCGCGGCCCGCGACCGCCGCTTTGAGGTTCGCGATGTCTGTCTCGACCGCCGCGTGGCCCTTATAGCTGACGGGTCCGGTGCAGATATCGACGTCGCGCCCGGCGCGCCCGCTGCGACCGCCGAAAGGTGCGGCGAGGTGCTCGGACCACGCGTAATAGTCGGGAAAAGCGAGATACTCCCTGCCCGCCGAACGCGGTCTCATCTCTTTGCCCGGAGATGGCACCTTGCGCTCAAAGCCGTTGAATCGTTCGATCACGTAGGTGAAGAAGCCCGATTTGCCCTGCTCGCCGTCAGTGACAATATCGACGCCCGCTTCGACCTGTTTCCGCACCACATCCGCGACCGCATCACGCACCTGCCCTGCAAGCTCTTCGCGGTCGTAGGGCTGACCTTGTTCCTTGAGCCGAAGAAGCGGCAACAGGGCGTCGGGTCGGGCCAGACTCCCCACGTGTGTCGTGAGAATTCTTTGCGTGCTCTGCTTCATGTATTTCCCTTTCGTGCTTGACTGAGCCTGAAACCGCGCACAGTCGCCGCCGGGTCGGTTGCGGTGGAACTTAATCGCATGGGTTGGGTAGTGTCAACTTGCATCGAAAATGTAAAAAGTATTCGCCCAGGCAGTCGAGAACCCGGCGATCCGAAGATGGAGCCGGCGGAAATCCCGGCGAAACTTACATGCTTTCAGCGGATGACACGAAGGATTATCCGAAGTACGAGAAGCTTTGAAACAGGATTTTCCAGATTCGCTGACATTTGCAAAAGCACGCACTGGCGCGATTGCTCTTTAGTTCATTATCCGACGGAGACTCGCGAGAAGCTGGTCGTTTCCATAACTGAACTTTTTTGGATCACCGCGCCGCGAGCAGTTTCTCGATCTCTGAAGTGATCCTGCGATCCTCGGGCTCGATGGCGCTTTCGAATGCGGCAACCGGCTGTCCCGTCCGGTCGAGCAGATATTTATGAAAATTCCACCGCGGCGGCTGGCCGGTCTTTGCGGCGAGCTCACGAAATAGCGGATTTGCGTTTTTTCCCACGACGGCGGTCTTCGCGAACACTGGGAACGTGATGCCGTAGTTTACCCGGCAGAACTGCGCGATCTCTTGATTCGATCCCGGCTCTTGGGCGCCGAAATCGTTGGCCGGAAACCCCAACACCACAAAACCTTTCTCGCGATAGCGGCGATAGAGCTTTTCCAAGCCATCATACTGCGGCGTATAGCCGCACTCGCTCGCAGTATTGACGATCAGCAGCACCTTGCCCGTAAACTGGCAGAGCGAGACCGGCTCATCCATTAAATTGGCGAATTTGTGATCGATGATAGCCGGACAGGAAGATTCCGCCGCGACGCTTGGCGTCGGAACCGTGAATACCGCGAGCGCGGCGATGATGAATGCTAATGTCGATTGGGCAAGCATACATTTTCTCCCTTTAGTCTTTGACGCAGATCTTAGATTCCACGGTCGCGTTGTCCCCGCATTTGATCCAAGAGTTCCCGCGGAGTCGGGGAGCAACTTTTTCCGCCGGCGACGCATCTTCCCGCGCAGCGCCTGTGCTCGAAACAAAATATTCAAAGAGCGCTGCGGGGCGGCGGCACGGTTTTCCAGGCGCTCGAGTTTTTCCAGGTCCTCGGTACTGATCAAGGCTGCTTTGGGTTTGCCGCGCGATTCCAACACGACCCGTGTCTTGCCGTCGGCGACCTTGTTGATGAGGCTGGAGAGAATGTTTTTCGCATGAGCCACGCTGGCCTTCTCGGTAGCCATATTGGCCATATTAGGCGTGATGGCCACGGAGTCAACCGTACCGATCGGGCGGTGCTCTTCGGCCCAATCCCCTCAAACCCTAGTCGCTCCTCCGTCCCGCAATTCAAAGTCAATGAAGAAGGGCGCCAGGGAACCCAATCCCGCCAATGCGATGATGAATACGCAGATCGATCTGGCAAGCATGCTCCCTCCTTAGGTGAAAAAAACGAGACCATTCCGCATTGAACGCTCCATCACGGACCGCTTACGCGTGATTACCTACCCACTGTAAAATCCATGCGTTGGTTTCTTCCGGCGCCTGCCAGAAGAAACCGTGCGATTGCCCTTTGAGGATTTTGTACTCGGCTTTGGGAATGCGTTTGGCAAGTACTTGCGCTTGCGCCACGTGGTTGCTTCCGACCACGTCATTGTCGCCGACCACGACCAAGGTCGGCACCGTGACATCGCCGAGACGATGCGTCGCCTCCCAGTTGTGCCGTGCGATGCAAAGCTGCAGATACTCGGGGAGTCTGGCGTGATACTTCCATACCATTTCGTAAAAAGCCTGCACCTTGTCCGGCTGTTCTTTTCGATAGGCCGGCGTGAAATAAGTGTCGGTACCGCAGATCTCGTACTGCAAATATTTTTCGAATCCCATCTCGATGAGATCGCAGGCCAGGCGATAGGGTAGGCCGGGAATGGTCTCCGCGCCCTCGCGGGCAGCGGGCCCGGAACCGGCGGCGGCGAGGATCAGGCTTTTAACTTTGCCGGGAAAGTTTAGAGCGAGCGAGAGCCCGATCCGACCGCCCATGGAATGTCCGATGATGTGCGCCGAGCGCACATTCAGATGCTCGAGAAGCGCGGCGACGTCATTGGCCATCTGGTCGATGGTATACACACCCTTGAAGTGAGTGGAGCGCCCGCACCCTCTCGGGTCGTGCACGATGACCTGCAAAGAGGGCGATAGTGCTTCTACTTGCGTTTCCATCCAGACGTTGCCGGAAAAGCCGGTGCCGGGAATAAACACGAGCGCTTCGCCGCGGCCCTGCGACTCGTAATAAAGATCGATTCCGGTGGATATTTTTTCCAAAGGCATAATGAAGTTCCTCTGTATGTCGAACAGATGAGAGAGTATTTCTTCTTAGCAAAGCGGCGATCTCGGTTGCAAGGCGACAAGCGCGATACTATAGAATCGAGCATCATGCACGGAATCAAACACATCGCTGCTGTCGTTTGCTCGAGCATCTTGGTCTTTTCACTGTTCTCCGCGGAAGCGCAGGAAAAGACCAGAATCGCCTGGGCGGCGCTCAATCCCGCAGCAAGTCCGATGTGGGTGGTCGAGGAGAAGGGACTGTTACGAAAACAGGGCGTGGACGCGGAAATCATCGGCATCAACTCCAGTCCCATCGCCATGCAAGCGCTGCTTGCCGGCGATCTCGACGTCATTGTCACATCGGTCACGACTTTAGTGGGCACCCGACTGGCAGGCGCCGACACGATCATGGTTCAAACGTTGGTGCCGACCTTTGTCGATCATATCGTGAGCGTGTCGTCGATCACTGAACTGCAGCATCTCAAGGGCAAGACCGGCGGAGTGAATCGAGTGGGATCGACCTCGGAACTAGGTTTGCGACTGGCGCTGCGGCGCCTCGGCATCAATCCGGACTCGGATACCAAAATCATTACCGCCGGCGGAAATCCGGAGCGGCTCGCCGCTTTGTCGCGCGGCTTGATTCAATTTACCATCATGCCCGAACCGTGGGTACGCGAGGCGGAGAAGCTAGGGTTTCGCGATTTATTGGATACCGGATCTTTGGCTCTGCCTTTTCATTGGAACGCGGTCCTGACTCGGGAAAGCATTATCAAAAGCAAGCGCAGCCTGATCGCCAAGGTGGTGCGCGCCAACGCCGACGCGATTCATTTCATCAAAACCGATAAAGAAGGCACGAAGGCGATCTTCAGCAAATTTCTAAAACTCAACGACCCCGAGGGACTCGAACGAGCCGCTAAAGCTTATGCGGCAATCTTTCCAATAAACACAATGCCGACACCGGAAGGGGTGAAGACTCTGTTGGATGATATGGCGACGCGCAATCCGAAAGCCAAAGCTGCGGACCCACGGCAATACGTCGATATGAGTTTTGTGCAGGAACTCGAGTCGTCGGGGTATCTTAAGCAGCTTTACAAGCGTTGATCCATATCAACGAATTTTTGCTTAAGGAATCGCTTCAGCTTAAGGAATCGCTTCACTCAAAAACATTTTCAAAACGGCAACGGTTGATTGCAGAAACCGCAAGGCTTCCACTCGATCAATGGGCAGCAGCCCGAAGGCTGCAATCGCAATGTCTTGGAGTTCGTGCGCTGGTTCCACGCCCCAAAGCTAAAGATTCGACCCTGATCTGTCTACTCCCAATGATATCCACCCGGTCTGATCCGGAAAAAGCGAGAACTCGTACGGCTATCGTAAGCTCAAGCTTGTTTGACTGCGTACCACGGCGCTGCTAGTCTGTATATACAGCTAGTGAAGGAGGGATCATGGCAAAGGCACTGACGTCGTTAAGATTGGATAATCGGCTGGTCAGAAGAGCCCAAAGGGTCTTAGGAACCAAAAACAGAACTCAGACTATCGAAATGTCGCTGGAGGCAGTTGTCGAGACCGAAAAGCATCGCAAACTCATTAAACGTTACAGCGGAAAAGCAAGGCCGGGCGACTTTGAGCGTAGCTAATCTGGCGATACTCGACACCTCCATCTACATCGATAACCTGAGATCAGGACGCTTTAAACAGGAGATTCTCGATCTTAAGTTCGTCGTTCGTTGCAGCGCGGTGGTGTTGGCCGAATTGTCTCGTGGCGCGCGCTCTCCTCCGATGAGAAGATTTGTCGATGGTCTGGCGAAGAATCTGTACGTCATCGCGCCGAATGAGAGGGAATGGCTTGAGTCAGGACGGATCGTGAATCGACTTGGGGAGGCGAAAGGATACGATATCCAGAAAACCAGAGAGATTCACTTTGATGTATTAATCGCGCTGACGGCGCGGCGAATCGGTGCTCACCTCATCACCTGCAACGTCGATGATTTCACGGCCATTTACGAACACCTGAATTTTAATCTTGTGTGCTGGTAACACTTGCGAGTCCCGCGTGGAAAGCAAAGGTAAAGATACGACGCCAACGGTTCTTACGTCTCACAAGTTCCCGTCGGAACCGTGTGAAGCTTTCGCGCTGGTGAAAGCCAAGTAGCTATCATCAACGAGATTTGTAGCTAGTGTTGGCTACGATGTCAAAAATCAGGATATTTGACCCCACATCCACGCGCTACTACTTATATTGACCACGCTTGGTGAGACCGACGAAAATCCGAAACAAGACCTGACTCTCCAGCTGTGCCTTTCCAAACCAACGGAGTCGAAGGACTGTAGCTCTACCCAACTTCGCCTCTTCACAAATAGTCGCCTGTCGCCTTAAAATTCTTGTGATTGATTAAAATTCTTGTGATTTGACATTCTTCTCAGTCGTCGAATAATTTAACCACGTGCGCTCGCCGCCGGGCACGGAGGTTTTGAAAGAACGATGCCGCTCTTCGAGTTCCGTTGCGAAAAATGCCACGCCGTCACCGAGGTTCTCTGCCAAGGGGCCGGGTCGGAGAACCGAGCCGTGAACTGTGCCGAATGCGGCAGTCTCGCCATGTATAAGGTGATTTCCAAGGTGAGCTTCAAGGTCGCGAAGCCGGCCAAGTACAGTGAAGCTTTTCTGCACAAAGCCCGGCCGTTTTTGCGCGCCCAGAAAGAGACCGCGCAATATTTTGCCGAGGGCAAGGGTTCGGAAGATGCCAAGACGTTCCAATTAGCCGAGCGGATCGGCGAGCGTATCGATCGGACGCTGGCGGCAAGGTTGCCGTCGCGCAAGCACTGAGCGACGTCAACGCAACGCGAAGTACAGCGAGAACCATTCGCCGCCACGAAGCGCGAAACAAACTCTGGCTGTTCGTTTGTTGCGAATTTCGTATACGGATTTTTTTATCGGCGGCTTGGCGATCCACTTTTTGGAGTCGTCTCGGAGGGCAGGCCATGTGGAACGGATTCAAGGTCATCGATTCGGACGCGCACCATCATGAACCGATGGATATGTGGGACCGCTATCTGGAGCCGGATTTCCGCGACCGCGTCCCCAAAGTCATCGGCATGCGGCGTAATTTCTACGTCTACGCGCACGATGACAAGCTGTCCCCCGTGCTTGACGCAGGCTCCCCGATACCCGCGCACCACGATAAATGGATGGCGGACAAGTACGGTGAGGCTTATGACAAATGGTGGTCGCCTGAGATTCGCCTTGCCGACATGGATCGATACGGCTGGGACATTCAGGTCATCCTCTCGACTAACGGCAACCGCGTCATGGAGACTTCCATCAAGAACCCGGAAGTGGGCGCTGCGATGGCTCGCGCCTACCACAACTGGTGCCATGACTATGCCAAAGCGGACCCGGCCCGCCTCAAGTTCACCGCTACTCTGCCTGCCGGCGACACCGCGTCGATGATTTCCGAAGCTCGCCGCGCGGTGGAAAAGCTCGGCGCCGTCTCGGTGCGCAATCCTCTACTGCCCGCGGGGAAATGGTTGCACGAACCCGAATACGATGCGCTGTGGCAGCTTGCCAGCGATCTCGATTTTCCCATCTCGGTCCATGGCGAGTCGCGCCATGTCCGGGCTCGCCCTTTCGTGCGCTCCAAGGACACGAGGGGCCTTTCAGCGCTCTCGATCATGTCATCGGGTTTCCGATGGACAATATGGTGACCATGGCGCACTTTATTTTCACCGGCGTGTTGGAGCGTTTCCCCAAGCTCCGCCTCGGGATCCTGGAGTCCAACGTCGGTTGGGCCAATTTCTGGCTGCCGCGAATGGACGATCACTCCCATGGACGCCGGCTCATTCTCGGCGCGGGCTTGCCGATGAAACCGAGCGAGTATGTCTTGCGGCAATGCGTGATCTCGGCCGACCCGGACGAGCCCGGCCTCGACACCGTTATCGACTTTATCGGCGACGACAACCTGGTCTGGAACACTGACTATCCTCATCCGGACGCGCCGGACCCCAATCAGGTCCTGCCCTGGTTCTCGGCACAGCCCATTTCCGAGGACAGCAAACGAAAAATCCTCTGGGATAACGCGGTCAGACTCTACGGGCCTCGCTTGCTGGAGAGCGCGCCATAGAATCGAGTTGGTTGTTTGTGGTCGTTATCTAGTCGAGGAAATGGTTCGCGCGTTCTTAATTTTTGGAAACTCGCTCGGTCAATGCTGATGAGGACGCCATTCTTGTAAAGAACGTTTGGGTCTGCTGAAAGATTTCCGAAAAACCGGAGGACCAACATGATTATCGATGTGCACGGCCATGTTTCGGCGCCGACCGAGCTATGGGCATACAAGGCGGGCTTGCTGTCGGCGCGCGGCGCGCACGGGCGCGGCGGCGTCAATGTAAGCGACGACGAGATCCGCGCGGCGGCAAACCGCAAGGAAAACTGGGCGAAGGGCCATCTGGACTACCTGCGCGATCACGGCACCGACGTGCAGCTCATCTCGCCGCGGCCCTTTCAGTTGATGCAGTCGGAGAAGCCGGCCAGGCTCGTCCACTGGTTCACCGAGGAGTGCAACAACATCATCCACCGCCAGATGAAACTTTTCCCAGGCAAATGGATCGGCGTCTGCGCCCTGCCGCAGACGGCCGGCGATCCGATCGCGCAGGCGCTTCCCGAGCTGGAACGCTGCGTGAAGCTCGGCTTCGTCGGCTGCCTCTTGAATCCCGACCCCTACGAAAACAGCGGCACAGAAGCGCCGCCGCTCGGCGACCGCTACTGGTATCCGCTCTATGAGAAGCTCTGCGAGCTCGATGTCCCGGCGCATATCCACGGCACCGGCTCGCGCTCCGAGCGGAGCCCCTACTCGGTGCACTTCATCAACGAAGAATCCATCGCAGTCTTCGGCCTGGTCAACTCGAATGTCTTCAACGATTTTCCCAAGCTGAAGATCGTCGTCAGCCACGGCGGCGGCGCGATTCCCTACCAGCTCGGCCGCTTCGAAGCGCCATCCCTGCGGCGCGGCACCGGAGGACGATTTTCCGACGGCATGCGCAAGCTCTATTACGACACGGTGTTGTATACCGAAGACGGGCTCCGTCTCTTGATTAAGACGGTCGGCGCCGACCGCTGTCTTTTCGGTACCGAATGCCCCGGCATCGGCTCATCCGTCGACCCGGCAACCAGCCGTTCCATGGACAACGTCAAACCGATGATCGAAAACATCGAGTGGCTCAGCGCCGAGGACCGCAAGAAGATCTTCGAGGACAACGCCCGAGCGGTGTTCAAGTTGGAGGCGCAATGAAGGTGAGCACCGTGTGTTATCGAGGCGCGACATGTGAATCGGGATTTTTTTATTGCCGAGCGCTGCCATGGGAACAGCCGATCGAACGTGTCACGAGTAACTTGGCCCGACGAGACTCCTAGGATGCGTGGTGGACCGGCGAAAGTTTCGAAATGTCAAGATACAAGACTTGACCCCCATACCTCAACTATCAGCGCGCAAACTATAAGAACACAGCACTTTTGATCATCGATGAACCAGATATCTATCTGCATTCCGATCTCAACGCCAGCTTGTAAGTCTCCTGAAATCTGTCTCCTCTGATATCATTTTGGCGACTCACTCGACTGAAATTATTTCCGAAGCTGATCCAGGAGACTTGTTGGTGGTCAACAAGAAAACGCAATCAGCCAAACGAGTAAAAGATCCGATGCAGATTCAGGGCGTTTTTTCGGCGCTGGGTTCGAACCTCAACCCGACCTTAACACAGCTTGCTAAGTCTAAGCGCGCCGTGTTTGTTGAAGGAAAGGACTTTCAGATCATCGGAGCGTTCGGCGCAAACTAGGGAAACAAGCTGTCGCGACGCGGGCCGACTTCGCGGTCGTCCCAGTTGAGGGCTACAACCCGGCACAAAATCAGCGATCTAGCAAAGGAATAGAGCTCACATTGGGAGGATAACTGTTAAAAGCTGTCATATTCGACCGTGACTATCGATCCGAACAAGAGGTGTCAAGCACCAAAGCCGAGCTTCAAAAGTTCACAGTTTTGGCTCACATTCATCAAAGAAAGGAACTGGAGAACTACCTGCTTGAGACTCCTGCGATTGAGCGCGCATTAATGAACCGAATCAGCGATTACAATAAGAGGACTGGCGATACTATTCGCTACGATGAAGACATACATCATCGCCTGCAGATTCTTTCTGAACCGATGAAGCATAAAGTCAGCGCTCAATTTCAGGCCAAGCGCACTAGCTTTGAAAGAGCTAAAACTCCGGGGCTAGATCCGGCGACAATAACCCAGCGACCGATGAGTTCGAAGTAATCTGGGGCGAGTGGGAACAGCGACGAAATGTGCTTCCAGGAAAAGAATTTTTAGGAACACTAAATCAATACCTGCAAGAGCATTACAAGGTCACTCTTACGCCGCCGGCGATCATCGGTGCCATGCAGGCTGATGACGTATCTGAGGAAATGCGCGAGTTGATCGAACGGCTCGAAAAGTTTCGCGTGACGACGCCATGAGCAGTCCACGAAAATAAGATGGCTCCTAGCAATACGGGGTCAAGTCTGGTTGACTTTTGATATTTCAATCCCGTCATACGATACGATCATGTTTCTGCAGGTTATGGCGAGCGCAAAGCAGCTGGACGTTTTCTTCTGTGATCGATGTACCGCCTTTTGACCAGGGTAAGTCGTGGTCGAAATGAAGCTCGTCAGTCGCGCCACATACTACACATTTTCCTCCGTCTCTTTTCCAAACGGCAAGTTTGACTCGCGTCGGTATCAATCGGCGGCGCTGAACATTCGGTTGCGGCGGTCTATCAAACCTCTCCTCTCCTTCAACGGCTAAGAGCCGGTACTTAAATACTTGTCGATATTGATCGCGTTCCCGCCATGAATCGACGAGATGAAAGATACCATTGTAAGACCAGATTCCGGTCTGAATTTTTTCGTAAACTCGTACCCGCTCTGGTGGCGCTTTCCCGCCTTGTAGAGCTGAGCAGCCTCATGAAATTTGCCATTTTGGGTTAGTGAACCAGATGGAAATCGTTCTGGCTGATCCAGGGTCTTTGGATTCGGGTAGTTAGGTCCCCTCGGTTGATCGTGGCCTTCGTAAACAAGGGTCGTTCCACCGTCTTCCAGGCGATCCTTGTACGGTGCATTGCGCCGAACCGACATCAAGATTACTGAGTGGTCGCCGCTTATACCAAAATTCATCCCTTGCTGAAGGCTCGTGCCCTCGCGCCGACACATGTCAATATAAGAAATAATGTTGTCGCTCAATGAGTACGCTCCGTTAGCAAAACAACTTGCCGTACGTCTCTTGAGGGTCAAGTCGTTTTGGCGGCGACCGCGGGGTTGGCTTGTTGGGGTCAAGTCTTTATTTTTGACATTTCCCCTCTGATTGCTTTCAAGGCAATCGATCGATCAGCGCTGGCCGTGCGGGCCTCTGGTATCGATCGTTCTGATCAACTGCTTGGTGGTCGGGATTAACGGCGGGGAAATACTGAGTGAACGGAAACCTATTTGGAGTAGGGTTGGAATGACTTCCTCCCGGCCCGCGAGCTCGCCGCAGATCGAGACCGGCTTCCCTGAAGCTTCCTCGATGATGATGCCGAGCAAGCGAAGCATCGACGCGTGGTCTTCCTCGTAATAGTCGCTCACGCTCGCATTATCGCGTCCGGCCGCCATCGTGTACTGGGTGAGATCGTTTGTCCCCACGGAAAGAAAATCGGCGTGCTTCGCGATTTGCCCGACGGTGAGCGCCGCGGCTGGCGTTTCGATCATCGCACCGAGAGGCGGAAGGTTTTCAATCCCCATTTCGTGCGCGACCGTCGCCAGCAGCTCGCGCAGCTGTTGCATATCGCTCTCGAGAGTGACCATGGGCACGAGGATGCGGATGTCTTGGTTCCGGGAGAGCCGCAGCAAAGTTTTGATTTGTATGCGAGCGAGCTGCGGGTAGGCGAGCAGCAGCCGCACGCCGCGTTTGCCGAGAAGCGGGTTTAACTCGAAAGGAAGCTGTAGGGACGGAATCGCCTTGTCGCCGCCCACGTCGAGCAGGCGTATCGTCACCGGTTTCTCGCGCAGCGGAGCAACCAGGCGGTAGAGTTCGCTGAAAAGTTCTTCTTCCGAGGGCGGCATTTCCCGCGCGAAGTAAAGCTCCTCAATGCGCAACAGGCCCACGCCATCAGCGCCGTTTTCGATCGCCGTGTCGCCGCCGCCGTGTGCGGCAAGATTAGCTTCGATAGATATAGCCTGGCCATCGCGCGTGATGGCAGGCTTGCTGCAATCTCCTTTGCAGGTAAATAGGCTGGCGCGATATTGATCGAGGCGGTGTTCAAACTCGCTGCGTGTCTCGCGCTTGGGAAAGATGATCAGCGCTTCACGAAACGCATCGACCAGCACCTCATCGCCAAGGCGAATCTGGCTCAGCAGTCCGGGCAAGCCGGCTAAGGTCGGAATGCTCTTTTCACGAGCGAGCAGAGCCGCGTGGGAGCCTTGACCCAGCGATTCAACGACAATCGCGTTCACGTCTCGCGGCGATAAGGCGATTACATCCGAAGGCAGCAACCGCTGAGTCACCAGCACGCTACCCGTTGGCACGGCGGCGAGTCCGAAGGCTGCCGGGCCCGCCAGTTGGCGCAGAACTCGCCGGGCCAAATCGAGGATATCGTCGGCCCGCTGACGCAGCGTCTCATCCTGGATCGCGGTGAACTTAGCTTCCCATTTGCGAAAGACGCTCCTGACCGCCTCCGCGGCATCGGTCAAGGACCCGCGCAGTTCGTTTTCGAATTCGTTCGACGATAGCAGGCTCTGCAGCATCAGGCGGTGGGCGCGAAAGATCTCTCCCAGGCTTGGATCGATCTGTTCACTGACGCGCCTTGCCGACTCTTCCAACTCGGTTCCTACCTGCGCGAACGCGCGCCGAATCCGCTCCATCTCGGTGTGGACCTGATGCGGCTCGATGCGCTGCGCGTGGGCGTTGCTATCGAGTATGTCGCCGCCGGCTAGCCAGACTGTGCCGCTCGCCAGTCCTGGCGAGATTCGGATTCCCTTGAGACTCAGTTCGGCGCGCGCCGGCTCGAGCGAACTAATCGCCCCGAACGCGGGTTGCGAATTCATGGTTGGACTTTAGCACCACGGTCGATCAAAGCATAACCACATTGAACCGCCGACACTCCAAGAAAAGCGTCCATTCCGCACCGTCGAAGAGTCGCGAGCGTGGGAGCCGGCAAATCGTCGCCCGCCAAGGCTATCGCCGCAACCAAATCTTATGAGCAGAGCTGAGGTCATGTCCCGCAATGATACATCCCGGAATTAAATTTAGGAGCGCATTCGCCGCATGGTGTCAGGCTTGCCTAACTCTATTAACGCACTTCGAGTCAAATCTTTGTTGACAGAGCCGCGGTCCGATCTTTCTCATCATCTGTTCTAGTCCAGTGGCTCTCACCGATAATCGACGGGTTTGTTGCGGCGCGCCTGCGTCCGGATCTCGACGAGTCGCCGTCGCTTGGAAGTTTTAGGGCCAGGTCGTGCAATACGACATATGCTTTGATACGAGCCGGCGATGGCCTGTCCCATTCGCTTGGAGTTTCCTGAAGCGATTTATCAAGGTCGGCCTGTTAGCCGGCGCCTCAAACGGCTAGAGCAGTGATGAGTGTTGGTGGTGGCACGAACATGACTCTAATGTTTTGTCCCGAATTTTGCCTCGCACGAGTCCGCTATTTCCGATCGAGCTCTCTCAGCGCCTCGCGCAGATAACTCTGGTCGACGTATTTGGCGAGATCCGGCAGCGGTCCCTTGGCGCCCGATTGTTCAGCGTAGAAACGAATATTGTTTTTCATGCCTTCCAGAGTCACGTCTCCGTCCGGCGGCCAATAGCGGTTTTGAGTGTAAAACTCCCATCCCTTGCGCGCGTGCGCCGGCTTGAGCTTCATCTCCTTCGACAGAAACTCGACGGCTGCGTCCTTGTTTTCGAACATCCAACGAAACGTTAGCACCATGGCCTTCATAAAGCGCACCATCACTGGACGATTTTTTTCCGCCCAAGACCGGCGCACGACCAAGGCGTTGGTTTGGTAGTGTGCAAACCCTTCACTCAAAGGACCTATTACATTGAGTCCCGATTCTTCCGCGGCAAAGTTGAGCGGCACGGCCACTGTCGTCGCCGCGATCTGCCCTGACTGCAACGCCGCGAGATTGGCTGATGATCCGCCGGCGATGATCAGCAATTTATAATCGCGCGGATACTCTAAACCTTTGAGTCTGAGGGCTTCCTTGAGCGCCGTGATAATGCCGCCCGACAATGAAGAGGTGCCGAACGTTGCGCCGCGCAGGTCTTCGTAGGTTTTGTAATTCTTGCCGGCGATGAGAAACTGCGCCATGCCGTTGATGATGCCGCCGGTGACGACAAAATCGAGACCGCGTTCCGACGCTTCGATAAAGGATTCGGGACCGCCGGAGCCGATGTTCAACGAGTTCGCCGCCAGCGCCTGGAGGGTCATCGGGACGCCGCGTAGAAGCACGAGCTGCACGTCGAGCCCTTGCTGGTCGAAAAAGCCGTTCTTGCTCGCCACCCAAAGCGGGCTATAACCGAGAGTCTTGCTGGACGCGCCGAGAAATATTTTTATCTTCTCCTGCGCCCTCACCGTGGATTGAGCAAACACGAGCGTCAACAAAATAACTAAGCAGGTCATTCGCCTGAGCATGGGACCTCCCATTGGGAAATCGACGTTGCCGGTCTAGTCAATATTCTCGAGTGATGGCCAAGCGATCTCTACACCAGGGGCAGGTCCGGTAGCAATGCAAATGTTCCCGTGGGGATTGCCGTGGGAAGATGGGGACTGCAAATTCGTCGCTTGAGAATCTCCGTCAATAAGGTTAGAGAGCCTTGGTCCGATCTTTCTCATCATCTGTTCTAGTCCAGTGGCTCTGCACCGATAATCGCGGGTTTGTTGCGGCGTGCCTGTCTGGATCTAGAGTCGTCGTCGACCGCGAAAATTACAGAGGTCTGATCCGCATCTTGCGCGACTTGGTTGGGCCGTCGGGGGTTCCTTTTTCACGATTGCCAAACTGAAGCGAGATCGGACCTTTCATGAACGGGTGTGTTAGATATCGACAGTCTTGGTACCTTGAGCACGACCGTCAGATAAGCTCCTTTGGCGATAATCTCATAGGTGTTCCTCGCGCCGACACATGTCAATATAAGAAATAACGTTATCGCTCAATGAGTACGCTCCGTTAGCAAAACAACTTGCCGTACGTCTCCTGAGGGTCAAGTCGTTTTGGCGGCGACGGCGAGGGTCAGGCGTGAGTTGTTGACTTGTTTTTGTCTGTTAGGCGTTGAACGTCGCGGTCAAGGCCGTTGCGATCAGCGCATGATCGCGCGGCGGGCGTCAGCGTTCGTTACGCCTGAGCGGCCTCATGGGAGAAAGCTCAGGTCGACGATCTGTGCGACGGTCAAGCCTTTGGCTTTTGGGTCTTCCCGAGCAAAATCCGCCAGGACCGTTTCGAGCCCTTTTATCGTCGGACGGCCGTCGTCCGGAAGAGAACGAGTATACACGTCGAACGCTTTCTCCGCGATCTCCCGATCGTTCAGTCTGCTGAGCACCATCATCTTTCGGACCGCTTCCTCTTTGTGAGTTTTGAAAAAGCGGATCGCCTCAAGATATGCGGCCATGAAGCGCTTGACCAGTGGCGCCTGCTATTGGAGATATTCCTCCCGCGCCACAATGTTCACGTGTGGGAATTCGACGCCTTTGGCGACAAAATCGAGTAGCGGGTTCAGGCCGAGCTTCTGCGCCGCCATGGCTTCTTCCGGGCTCAGGACCGTGGCGTCGATAGTCCCGGCTTTCAGCGCCATCAAGCGGGACTGGGAGCCGCCGACCTGGAGAACCGTCACGTCGGCGGGAGTTAAGCCCAGAATGCCGAGCGCAAGCCGTACGACGAAGTCCGTGTTGCTGCCAAAGCGGCTGATACCGATCTTCTTGCCGCGTAACTGCTCTGCGCTCGCGACGCGGCTGCTGGTGATCAAGACATAGGGCAGAATGTTGGTGACACCGCCGATGATCTTGAGGCGCGCTCCTCTCAGGTACGCATTGAGGAAAGGCGGGCCGCCGGTCTGGAGTAGGTCGAGGCTCTTCCCAATCAACGCCTGCGTCGAGAGCGAGCCGCCGGCTATAAAGATCAATTCAAGCCTCAGGCCGTGTTTGCGAAAGATGCCGGCGTCCTGAGCGACGTACAGCGGCGCGGCGCCGTAAAATCCGTTGAAGCCGACGTGCAGAGTTGTGAGCTGAGCCGCCGCGGGTGGTGCGCTAATCCACCAGAGAGCGAGGAACAAGACTGCATGGAGGGTGACCCGTTTCATACCAACCTCCGTGATGATGCTTAAACTGCCCCTTATTGCGGTATGTCAAGGCTATGGCCTCATTTCCTTCTCCGAAACCGCAGCCGACGAGAGCGTCAAGACCTCCTTATATCTTGATGTGTGAGGAGGTTTGCTAGAGGGAAGCCCAAAGTGGTCAAAGGGCAAACGGGTCAAGTCTAAAGTTGATTAATATGCGGCAGCTGCCTGGATCTAGCGCGCTTGCTTCTCAGGCGCCTGCTTGGGTGAAATTGCATGTCAAGCCGTCCGTCCAAGGTTCGGGGGCTTCGCTCCTGGTGAGAGCGACTGATAAGGGAAATGGGCTGGGAGTCAGCGGTTGCGGTCAACAGGGCACGTTCTTGACTCGACAGCGGTGCGCTCCTATGGTGCCGAACCATGAAGAAATCCATTTTAGTCATGACATTAATGCTCTGCCTGGCGGCGACTTCGTCCTGGTCGCAGAGTCGCACGAAACTAAA
>Ga0207701_10002314_pt1 | contig 19781 bp, 17 predicted proteins | sample KBSSwiSSwithPhiX_FD_184294 | JGI IMG/M metagenome (GOLD analysis project Ga0207701, IMG submission 184294) | Switchgrass rhizosphere bulk soil microbial communities from Kellogg Biological Station, Michigan, USA, with PhiX - S5 (SPAdes) (version 2) | ecosystem: Environmental > Terrestrial >... | reverse complement strand
GATTCCCGCCGGCGAGCAGCTCGTGACGATCTGCGCGCTGCCGATCTATCACATCTTCGGCTTCAACACGAACGTGATGCTCGGCATGCGGATGGGCGGCTGCAACATCCTGATCCCGAACCCGCGCGACCTGCCGTCGATGTTCAAGGTGCTGGTCGGCGAGAAGTTTCACAGCTTCCCGGCGGTCAGCACGCTCTTCCTCGGCATGGCCCACCACCCCGACTTCGGCACCGTCGACTGGAGCCACCTGAAGATTTCGGTCGGCGGCGGCATGGCAGTGCAGAGCGCGACCGCGAAGCTCTGGCTCGAGAAGACCGGCTGTCCGATCGTCGAGGGCTACGGGCTCTCCGAGACATCGCCGTCGGTCACCTGCAACCCGGTCGACAGCACCGCGTACAGCGGCAACATCGGCCTGCCGATGCCGAACACCGAGGTCACGCTGCTCGACGATGACGGCAACGAGGTGCCGGTCGGCACGCCGGGCGAGATCGCGATCCGCGGTCCGCAGGTGATGGCCGGCTACTGGCAGCGCCCGGACGAGACCGCGAAGGTGATGACCGCCGACGGCTACTTCCGCAGCGGCGACGTCGGCGTGGTCGACGAGCGCGGCTACTTCCGCATCGTCGACCGCAAGAAGGACATGATCCTGGTCAGCGGCTTCAACGTCTACCCGAACGAGGTCGAGGACGTCGTCACGCAGATGCCCGGCATCCTCGAGTGCGCGGCGGTCGGCATCGCCGACGCGAAGGCGGGCGAGGCGGTCAAGCTGGTGATCGTGCGCAAGGACCCGAACGTCACCGAGGCTGCGGTGCGCTCGTACTGCGAGAGCAACCTGACCGGGTACAAGCGGCCCAAGGTGGTCGAGTTCCGCACCGAGCTGCCGAAGTCGCCGGTCGGCAAGATCCTGCGGCGCGAGCTGCGCGACAAGGTCTGAGCATCCGGCAGCGGCCGGAGTGCGGACAATTTCGTCTGCTGTCCGCGAAGCGAGGGCGGGCTTCGGCCAGCGCGCGGGTCCGGGCTGATACATTGGGTGCCGCTGCAGCGCAGGGTTGCACGCAGCGCTTGACGACGACGGGATTCGATCGGTGATCTGGACCAAGACGGACGCGGGACGGCACGAGATCCAGGCGCGGGCCCTCGTCAAGGAACGCGCGCGGCGCAACCTGCTGCTCTTGATCGACGGCGCCAAGTCCGAGGCGATGCTGCTGTCGGGTCTCACCGGCATCGGCCCCGATGATTTCAAGGCGCTGGAGGCGCTGGCCCTGATCGCGCCGGTCGCCGAGGGCCGCGTCACGCAGCCTTCGGATAGCGCTGCACCGCGCAGTGCGGCGGCCGAGCGCGCCGAGGCCGTGCGCGCCGGACCGACGACCCGGCCCAACCCATCGGCCGCGCTCGGGACGCCGCTCGACTACAGCGCCTTCACGGCCGCGCTGACGCAACTGATCTCGACCCACCTTGGCCTGCGCGGTTTCGTGCTGACCTTGGCGGTCGAGCGCGCGAGCACGATCGAGGACCTGAAGGCAGTCGCCCAACGCACGATCGATCAGATTCGCGACCGCCGGGGCGAGGCCACCGCGACCGCAGCCAGGCAGACGCTGTACGGCGCCTGATTTCCAACGGCCCGCATGAGGGTCTTGCGTCTGCTGTGGCGCCTGTTGCGCGCGCTGCTGCTGGGCCTCGCGGCGCTCGTCGTCTTCATCGAGGAATTCGGCTGGCGACCGCTCTCGGCCTGGCTCGGACGGATCGCGGAGTGGCCGCCGCTGCACGCACTCGAAGCGCGCATCCGGCGCCTGCCCGCGCGGCCAGCACTCGGCCTGTTCCTCGTCCCGGCCGCGCTGCTCTTCCCGCTGAAGATCGCCGCGCTCGGTCTGCTGCAGGCCGGCCATGCCGCGACCGGTGTCGGCATCATCGTCGCCGCCAAGGTGCTCGGGACCGCGGTGGCCGGCCGCCTGTTCGTTTTGCTGGAGCCGCAGCTGCGCGAATTCGCCTGGTTCGTCAGGGCGCTCGATGGGTGGCACCGCATCAAGGTATGGGTCGGCGTCGCCGTGCGCAAATCGCGCATCTGGCGCGCGGTGCGCGCGATCCTCCGGCAGAGTCGCGGCTGGATGAAGCAACGCCTGCGGTAGAACCGACGCATGGGTGCACGCATCTTCGTCGGGCAGGTCCTCGAGGCGGGGACCGTCTTCGACCTGCCGGAGGCGCAGGCTCGCCACGTCCAGGTGCTGCGTCTGCAGCCCGGCGATGCGCTCGTGCTCTACAACGGCAGCGGTGGCGAATGGCGAGCCTTCGTGCAGCAGATGGGGCGGTCGACCGTGACGGTGCGCCTCGATGCGCACGATCCGGTCGATCGCGAGCCGCGCCGGCCGGTCACGATCGCGTTCGGCATGCCGGCCAACGAGCGCATGGACAGCCTGGTCGAGAAGGCCACGGAGCTCGGCACCGCGGCGATCCAGCCGTTGATCTGCGAACGATCGGTGCTGCGCCTGACCGGTGAGCGCGCGGTCCGGCGCGTTCAGCATTGGCAACAGGTCGCCGTCGCGGCGAGCGAGCAGAGCGGGCGCACCCGGGTGCCGACGGTCGGCGCGATCCAGACGCTGCCCCTTTGGCTCGCGGGGCTCGGCACGCCTGTGAGCGACTTGCGGCGCGTCGTCCTTGGTGTCGACGCGGATGCGCGGTGGGTCGCCGACGATGTCGATCAGCGCGGGCTGCTTGTTCTCAGCGGGCCGGAAGGCGGCTTGACCGCCGGCGAGATCGCCGCCGCGCGCACCGTCGGGTTCGAGGCCGTCTCGCTCGGCGCGCGGGTGCTGCGTGCCGACACCGCGCCCCTCGCCGTGCTGGCTTGGTGTGCCCTTCATACGCCCGGCTGAGCGGCGCTGCCGGCGTCCGGCCGGGCCGAGCCGGCGACCAGGTTGAAGCGGAACAGGCGGCATTCGATCGGGCCGTTCCACATCGGAATCTTGCGCGACTCCTTCAGCCGCATCGACCCGGGCAGCTTGCGGTCGGGGCTCAGCACGAAGGCAGTCCAGCCGGCCGGATGATTCGTGTAGGCGCGCTTCCAGTGGCTCGCGAGCCGAGCGAAGAAGTCGCTCGGCAGTTCGCGATTCGCGGTATCGACGGCGTCGTGGGCGCGCCGGACCGGGCCGTCTTCGGTGTCGCGCTCGATCTCGCGCGGCTCGCCACGCGCGCCCTTCGGATCGATGCGTTCGCCGTACGGCGGATTGAGCATCAGCGTGCCGGGCAGGTCGGGCGCGATCGACGGCGCGGGCCGCTCGAGCGCGTCGCCGCCGTTGAAGGTGACGACGTGGGCGACGCCGGCCCGCTCGGCGTTGCGGCGGGCGAAGTCGATCATCCGGAACGAGACGTCGCTGCCGAAGATCGGCACGCGCGCGACGTGGATCCGCGTCTGCGCGTGGCTCTTCATGCGCTGCCATTCGGCGCGCATCGCATCGTTCGCGAACGGCAGCAGACGCTCGAACGCGAAGCGTCGCTTCAGTCCCGGCGCGATGCCGCAGGCGATCTGCGCCGCCTCGATCGCGATCGTGCCGGAGCCGCAGCAGGGGTCGTGGAGTGCGCCGCCCGCTTCGGGCACGCCGCGCCAGCCGGCCGCTGCCAGCATCGCGGCGGCGAGCGTTTCCTTCAGCGGCGCGTCGCCCTTGTCGATGCGCCAGCCGCGCTTGAAGAGCGACTCGCCGGAGCTGTCGATGTACAGCACCGAATGCGTTTCGGCGAGGTGCAGCACGAGCTGCAGATCGGGATGCTGGGTGTCGACGCTCGGCCGCTGGCCGGTCGCGTCGCGCAGCATGTCGCAGACGGCATCCTTGACGCGCAGCGCGGCGAAATTGACGCTGCGCAGGGGACTGCGGTGGACCGTTGTGTCGACCCGCAGGGTATGGCGCGGCGTCATCCACTCGGACCAGTCGACGCCGCGCGCCAGGTCGTAGAGCTCCTGTTCGCCTCGGTAGTCGCACGAGCCGACCTCGATCAGCACGCGCTGGGCGAGGCGGCTCTCCAGGTTCAAGGTCATGACCTCGAACGGGTCGCCCGACAGCGCGACGCCGCCGCGCGCCTCGACAACGTCGGCCTGCGGGAGCAGACTGCGAATCTCGGTGGCGAGCAACGGCTCGACGCCGGCGGCACACGGCAGGAAAAGCGGCAGCGGCATCAGGGCAAACGCGTCACATCGCCTTGCGCAACTGGGTCGGCGCGATCTTCAATGCATCGCGGTACTTCGCGACCGTGCGGCGTGCGACCTGGATGCCCTGCTCGTCGAGCATCTGCGAGATCTGGCTGTCGGACAGCGGCTTGGCTGGGTCCTCGGCGGCGACGATCTGCTTGATCAGCGCACGCACCGCGGTGCTTGATGCGTTGCCTCCGGCCTCGGTGTTCAGCGACGAGCCGAAGAAGTACTTCAGCTCGAACGTGCCGAACGGCGTCGACATGTACTTGGCGGTGGTGACGCGCGAGATCGTCGATTCATGCAGGCCGAGCTCGTCGGCGATCTCGCGCAGCACCAGCGGCTTCATCGCGATCGCGCCGTGCGTGAAGAAACTCTTCTGGCGCTCGACGATGGCCTGCGAGACGCGTTGGATCGTGTCGAAGCGCTGCAGGATGTTCTTGACGAACCAGCGTGCTTCCTGAAGCCGCGAGCTCAGGCCGGCCGAGTTGCCGTTCAGCCCGCCTGCGCCACGCTGCTGCCGGATCGCATTGGCATACAGGTCGTTGATGCGCAGCTTCGGCATCACGTCCGGATTGAGCACGACCTTCCATCCGCGTCCGGACTTCTGCACGATGACGTCGGGGACGACGATGTTCGCCTCGGCGCGGCTGAACTGGCGGCCCGGCTTCGGCTCGAGCGCGACGATCAGCGCCTGCGCCTCGCGCAACAGCTCGTCGTCCGCGCCGGTCACCGCGATCAAACGCTTGAGGTCGCGCCGCGCGAGCAGCGGCAGGTGGTTCTTGCAGATGATGATCGCGACCATCTGCGCCTCGCATCGCTCCTGGGCGCGCAACTGCAACGTCAGACACTCGGCGAGGTCGCGCGCGCCGACGCCGGTCGGCTCCATGCTCTGCAGGAAGCGCAAGGCGCAGCGCAGGCGGGCCAGCAGCTCGTCGTACGACTCGTCGGCGGCCTCGTCGACGCCCTGCGGCCCGGCCTGGCCGCTGAGCTGGGCGGCGATGTCCTCGAGCGAGTCGGCGAGGTAGCCGTCTTCATTCAGCGACTCGATCAGCACCATCACCGCGGCGGCGTCGAGCTCGCTCAGGCGCAGGTTCGAGAGCTGGCTGCGCAGGTGGTCCTCGAGCGTCGTCGACGGTGAATCGCGGTCGCGCTCGTCGAACTCGTCGGCGTCGTTCACGGTGCGGGTCTTGCCCGGCGTCTCGCGGATGCCGTCGAAGTCCTCGCGCTCGGTGCCGTTCTCCCAGTCGTCGCGGCTGGTCGTGCCGAACTCGGTGCCGTCGATCGCCTGCGGCTCGTCGTTGGCTTCGAAGCCGGCGTCGGCCGCGCGCTCGGTTTCGCGTTCGGCCGCGCGCTCGGCGCTCGAGCTGCGCTCGGCCATCGGCTCGATGACCGGCGTCGTGTCCTCTTCGGCCTCGAGGAACGGGTTCTGCTCGAGCATCTGCTCGACTTCCTGGTGCAGCTCGAGGGTCGAGAGCTGCAGCAGACGGATCGATTGCTGCAGCTGCGGCGTCAGCGCGAGGTGCTGCGACAGGCGCAGCTGCAGCGACGGCTTCATCGCTCTCGGCCTTCGAACGCCGATCCAGCGGCCTTGAAGTCGGTGGCCACGCGGACGCGAACGAGGGAGCGCGGACAAACCGAGAGGGCAATGCGCGCGAGACCTTCCATCGTCACATCCGGAAGTGCTCGCCGAGGTAGACCTTGCGCACGTCGGCGTTCTCGACGATGTCGGCCGGCGTGCCTTCGGCCAGCACCCGTCCTTCGCTGATGATGTAGGCTCGGTCGCAGATGCCGAGCGTCTCGCGCACGTTGTGATCGGTGATCAGCACACCGATGCCGCGCTGCTTCAGGAAACTGATGATGCGCTGGATCTCGATCACCGCGATCGGATCGACTCCGGCGAACGGCTCGTCGAGCAGGATGAAACGCGGCTGAGTCGCCAGCGCCCGCGCGATCTCGACGCGGCGCCGCTCGCCGCCCGACAGCGCGGGTGCCGGCGAGTCGCGCAGCTTGTCGATGCTGAGATCCTTCAGCAGGCCGTTGAGCAGCTCCTCGAGGATGGCCGGCTTCAGCGGCTTGCCGTCGGGACCGAACTGCAACTCGAGCACCGCGCGGATGTTCTCCTGCACGGTCAGTTTGCGAAAGATCGACGCTTCCTGCGGCAGGTACGACAGACCGAGTCGCGAGCGCCGGTGGATCGGCAGGCGCTCGACCCGCTCGCCCTCGATCGTGATCTCGCCGGCGTCGGCGCGGACCAGGCCGACGATCATGTAGAAGCTGGTCGTCTTGCCGGCGCCGTTCGGGCCGAGCAGCCCGACGACTTCGCCGCTGTCGACCGCGAGGTGCACGTCCTTGACGACCATCCGCGCGCCGTAGGCCTTCTGCAGGCCCTTGACCTCGAGCCGGTGTCGTTGCTCGACCACCGGCTCGCCGGACTGCACCACGTCGACCGGTTCCGGATCGACGTCGTCGAGGGCGATCAGGCCTTCCGACCCCGCGGGGCTCGGCGCATGCGATCGGCGCAGCAGCGGGTGCGAACTCACGGCTTCTCGCCCAGCGCCGGGCTGGTGCGCAAGTTCGGAGCCGCCGCACCACTTGCCGCCGCGGCGGCCGCGGGCGTTCCTTCGCGCGGCGTCAACACCGCGCGGACGCGTCCACCCGGGTTGCTGGCCGTCGGCGTGGCGCCCCCGGAGACGCTGAACACTTCGGAGATGCTGTCGTAGGTAACGAGGTTGCCGCTGATCTCGTCGGCGACGGTCGCGCCGCGGAGGCGCCGCACTGCCGCGCGCGTCACGAAGCGGACCGTGTCTGTCTTGGCGTCGTATTCGAGCCGCTCGGCCTCGCCTTCGATGTATTCGTCGACGCCGTCGCGCTTTTGCCGGAACGTCGCCGGCTTGGCCGCGGAGCCGATCGCGACCGCGGTGTGATAGCCGTCGGGTGTCTCGCGTACTTCGATGCGCGCGGCCCGGATCACCATGGTGCCTTTGGTGACCACGACGTTGCCGTTGAAGACCACGAACTGCTTCAGCAGGTCGATCTTGCCCGGCAGGTCGGCCTCGACATTGAGCGGCTTGAAGCGATCGGCCTTTTCGGCCTGCGCGCCAGGCGAGCCGCCTAGGGCGAGCCCGGTGAGGCCCCATGCGAGCCAGCGCACGGCAGTCGGACGGAGCAGGGGGCGCAGGGTCACTTGTATCGGCATGAAACTTGCATGCGATTCTATCGCAGGCCGGCGAATTCGCAGCGAAGCTGTCGTGCTTTTCGCCCTGTCGCTGGAGTGTGCAGGGCCTGAAAAGGTCTGCGCCGGTCGACGTCTCAACGACGATACACGGTCTCCAGCGTCGACATTCACACGGCAGCCGGCTTGGCCGATACTTCTCTCAGGCCGCCGGTAACCTCGTCATCGCCCGGCCAACTCAAGATGGACCTGCCGACCGGAGATCGACATGCCCGAGACCCTTGCCCCAAACATCTGGCTGGAACGCTGCGCCCGGCGGATCAGCGAAGTCGACAACGATATTGCCGAAGCCGAAGCGCGCCGCGTTGCCCGCGACCTCCAGCGCTTCGAGCGCACCGCGGCGATGCCGCCCGAAGCGGCCGTCGATTTCGTCGCGATGGAGATGGCCAAGCCTAACCGGAGCCCGTTCGAGCGCCGTCGCACCGATCGGGGCTGACGACGCCGAGCCGACGACGCAGAGCTCGCCGCGGCGGATCGCCGATCAGGCGCCCTTGCGAACCTTCTGGATCAGCGCGTCGGCGACGACCACCATGCGGTCGTTGGTACCGGACATCGTGCCGTTGATGAAATAGCGACCCTGCACGCCCATCGCCGGCACCGCATCGATCTTGTACGACTGCGCGAGCTGCTTGGCCTGGCTCGCCTTGGTCTGCACCGAGAACGAGTTGTAGGTCTCGAGAAACTTGGCGCTGTCGACGCCGTTCTTCGCCATGAACGCGGCGATCTCATCCGGCTTCGCCAAGCGCATGCGGTCGTTGTGAATCGCGTAGAACACCTTGCGGTGCATCGTCGGGATCAGGCCCATCCCATCGAGCGCATAAAAGATGCGCTGGTGGGCCACGAACGGCTCCTCGCTGAACGCGATCGGCACACGCCGGAACGCGACATCAGTTGGTAGGTTCTTGAGCCAGGCCTCGAGCGTCGGCTCGAACGCATTGCAGTGCGGGCAGCCGTACCAGAAGAATTCAATGACGTCGATCTTGCCGCCGGTCGGCACCGGCACGGCCTGGCCGAGCCGCACGTAGTTGGTGCCCTCGACCGGGAACTGTTGCGCCTGGGCCTGGGCCTGCGTCGCGAGCGGCAGCAGCGCGCCGGCGGCGCCGGCAGCGAGAAGGGAGGTGGTGAACTGACGGCGTTGGATGGTCATCGGATTTTCAGTGGAACAGGCCAAGGGGCAAAAACAGAGAGTCGCTGCGGCTGTCGGAAGTTCAGGCGGGTGTTGAACGAAGCATCGAGTCAGTCACTTCTGCACACGGACGAGCGCCGAATCGACGCCCGCTTCGCCCAGCTTCTCCTTCGCGCGGTCGGCATCTTCCTTTCGATCGAATGGGCCGACCCGGACGCGGTAGACGGTCCGCCCGGCCTGGTCGCGCTCGGTCAGGCGGCTCTCGATGCCGAGCATCGCGAGCTTCGCGCGCTGCTGCTCGGCATCCTCGGTTCGCGCATAAGCGCCGGCCTGCACGAAATAAGTGAACGGATCGGCCCCGGTGCCGGTGGACAGAGGCGCCGACGCGCGCCCGGCTGGCATGCTCGCGACGCCGGCCGTGGCCGGGGCCTTGGCGATGCGGGCGCCAGATGCCGCCCCGCTGGGCGCGGTCGCCGCAGTCGCGGGCGGCGAGGCGCCGCCCGGAGCGGCCGGCGGCGGGCTCGGCATCGCCGTCTTGCCCGCGAGCGGCGCGTTCGGGTCCCAGTTGCGGTTCTTTTCCTGCTCCGCGGCGTCTTGTACCGCGGAGCGCGGCGGCACCTTGGTGACGAACGGGTTCGGCGCCTTCGTGACGTACAGCGCAACGCCGAGCGCGAGCGCCAGTCCGACCAAGAGACCGACGATCAGCCCGATCAGGAAACCGCCTCGTTGTTGGCTTCTGGAACGCAGGGTCATGTCGGGTCGGCCTCTCGGGACATGCGATCGGGGGCGCTGACGCCCAACAGGCGGAGCCCATTGCGCAGGATCTGGCGGGTCGCGACCAGCAGCGCGAGCCGGGCCCGCGTCAGTGCCGGGTCGTCGACCAGGAAGCGCTCGGCGGCGTAGTAGCTGTGGAACGCGGCCGCGAGGTCGCGCAGGTAGAACGCGACGTCGTGCGGCGCGAAGCCGGCGGCCGCACCGGCCAGCATCGGCACGTATTCGGCCAGTTGACGCATCAACGCCGCCTCGCTCGGCGCCACGAGCAAGGAAAAGTCAGTGCCGCCGATGGCCGCCAGGTCGGCTTCGGCCGACCCGCCGCGCTGGGCTGCGTACTGCTGGATCACCGAGCAGATCCGCGCATGGGCGTACTGGACGTAGAAGACCGGGTTCTCGTCGCTCTGCTTCAGCGCAAGGTCGACGTCGAAGACGAACTCGGTGTCGGCCTTGCGGCTGATCAGGAAGAAGCGGACCGCGTCCTTGCTGGTCCACTCGATCAGGTCGCGCAGCGTGACGTAGCTGCCCGAGCGCTTTGAGATCTTGACCTCTTCTCCCCCGCGCATCACCGTGACCATCTTGTGCAGCACGTAGTCGGGGTAGCCCGACGGCACGCCGACATCGGCGGCCCGCACGCCGGCGCGAACGCGCGCGATCGTGCCGTGGTGGTCGCTGCCCTGGATGTTGAGCGCCTTCACGAAGCCGCGCTTGTACTTGTCGATGTGATAGGCGACGTCGGGCACGAAGTAGGTGTAGCGTGCTTCGCCGCTGCCGCCCGCGTCCGACTTGCGCATCACGCGGTCCTTGTCGTCGCCGTACTCGGTCGTCCGCAGCCACAGCGCGCCGTCCGCCTCGAACGTCTTGCCGGCCTCGATCAGGCGCTGCACCGTGGTGTCGACGCGGCCGCTCGAGTAGAGGCTCGACTCGAGGTAATAGCGATCGAAGTGGACGCCAAAGGCCTGCAGGTCGAGGTCCTGCTCGTGGCGCAAATAAGCGACCGCGAATTCGCGAATGCTGTCGACGTCATCGACGTTGCCCGACGCCGTTGTGCTGCGATCGTCGGCGCTTACCGTCTTTCGGGCGGCGAAATCGGCCGCGATGTCGGCGATGTAGTCGCCGTTGTAGGCGGCAGGCGGCCAGTCGGCGTCGCCCGGCTTCAGACCGCGCAGACGCGCCTGCACCGACGCCGTCAGCGCCTCGATCTGGACGCCGGCATCGTTGTAATAGAACTCGCGCGTGACCGTCCAGCCCTGGGTCTCGAACAGGTTGCAGATCGAGTCGCCGAGCGCGGCCTGGCGGCCATGGCCGACGTGCAGCGGGCCGGTCGGATTGGCCGAGACGAATTCGACAATGATCTTTTCGCCGGTCGACGGGACTCGTCCAAACTCGGCCCCGGCGGCCAGGATCTCGGCGACGACCGCCTGACGCGCGGCGGGCTTCAAGCGCAAGTTGATGAAGCCGGGCCCGGCGATGTCGATCGAGTCGACCCAGCGCTCGACCGCCGACTGGGCACGCAGCGACGCGATCAGGCGGGCCGCGATCTCGCGCGGCGGCTGCTTCAGCGGCTTGGCGAGCTGCATCGCGGCGGTCGATGCGAGGTCGCCGAGGGCAGCCTGCTTGGGCGACTCGAATCCCGCCACCAAGTCCACGTCCGGACCGACTTCGGCAATCGCCGCGCCGAGCGCCGCGAGCAGGTCGTTTCTGGCTTGGATCATCGATTCGATTCTACGAGGCGGCCTCGCACGCGCTTTTCGGATGGCGGTGCTCCGGCAGCGGGAGTTTGCGTGAACGACTGCCCTGTCGCGAGGTGCCGGCGAGAGAGGGGCGATGCGAAAATCGAGGTTGACGCGGCGCTGCCGTGCGGCATCCATGTCCAAGGCTTCTCTCTCCAAGATCGAACCCATCGCCGATGCGCCCGCGCTGCCGGCGAAGATCGGCAAATACCGGGTGACCGCGCGGCTCGGCGAGGGCGCGACCAGCGAGGTGTTCCTCGCCCACGACGACTTCCAGAACCGCGACGTCGCGATCAAGCGGGTCCGTGCGGCGGCCCTCGGCGACTCGATCGAAGCCCACCATTCGGCGCGCTTCTTCGCGGCCGAGGCGGCGCTCGCCGGACGCCTCCAGCACCCCAACGTGGTGCAGATCTTCGATGCGGTCCCCGATCCGGCGGAACCCTACTTGGTGATGGAGTACGTCGCCGGTGGCACGTTGCGCCCGTATTGCCGGGCCGACCAGCTGCTGCCGCTCGAGACCATCGTGGAGATCGGCTTCAAGCTGGCGATGGCGCTCAGCTACGTGTTTCGCCAGGGCTTGATCCATCGAGACGTCAAGCCGGCCAACCTGCTCCTCACGCTCGACGACCACGGCGCGATCCGTGACGTCAAGATCAGCGACTTCGGCAGCGTGCTGAACCTGGGTTCGGACGTGACCCAGATCCACCGGGTCGGCTCGCTCGCCTACATGTCGCCGGAGCAGCTCGAGGGCGGCACTCTCGACTGCCGGGCCGACATGTACTCCCTCGGCGCGGTGCTCTACCACCTGATCGCCGGCCGGCCGACCTTCGACGGCCAAGTGCAGTCGGCCATGATGCATCAGATCCATCGGGTCAAGCCGGCGCCGCTGACCGGCGTGCGCGGCGGCGTCAGCGCCGAGCTCGATGCGGTGATCCAGCGCGCGTTGGCCAAGACGCCGGGCGAGCGCTACGGCGACTGGAACGAGTTCGCGCAGGCGCTTTCCGGCCTCGTGGCCGGCCAGAAGGTTCCGCGCGGCGACTCGCAGGGCGTGCTCGATTCGGAGCGCTTCACGCTGCTGCGGAGCCTCGAATTCTTCGCCAGCTTCGGCGACGTCGAGCTGTGGGAAGTCGTCCACCGCGCGAAGTGGCAGCGCTTCCCATTCGGGCATGCGTTGTACCGCAAGGGCGAGACCGGAAACAGCTTCCATATCCTGGCCCAGGGCGAGGTCGAGGTGTTCCGCGACGCCAAGCGCGTGGCCCAGCTCGGCGCCGGCACCTCGGTCGGCGAGATGGCTTATCTGGCGCCGAGCCCGGAGCTCAAGCGGCACAGCACCGACGTCATCGTCAGCAAGGCTGTCACGACGATCTCGTTCACGCCAAACACGCTGGTGCAGCTCAGCGCGAACTGCCGGCACATGTTTCACGATTCGTTCATCCGTGTGCTCGTGCGCCGTCTGCACACCGCGCACGAGGCGCTCGCCCACCCGCGTCGGATCCTGTAAGCGGGAGTTGCGGTCAACCGCACCCTCGACAGAGGGTGTGCACCGCGAGACAGCGGCCGGCGTTGTAGCCTTGCGGCTGGCCCATGTCAGTGCGTCAATTCGACTCGGCAATCACGCCTGTCGCAAGCAATCGAGGACCTTGCCCATGAAACAACTGATGACCGTGCTCGCCTGGTCGATGGCGCTGCTGTCCACTTCGGCGTTCGCCAATGCGCACAAAGAAGGCCCCGACATGAAGAAGACCGCCGCCAGCGCGCCCATGTCGTCGCAGCAAACCAAGATGACGACCTGCAACGCCGAAGCTGGCGATAAGAAGGGTGACGAGCGCAAGGCGTTCATGCAAACCTGCCTGTCCGCCAAGCCGCAGACCCAGCAGGACAAGATGAAGACCTGCAACGTCACGGCCGGCGACAAGAAGGGCGACGCCGCAAGGCGTTCATGAAGGAATGCCTCAGCAAGTGATCGGGCCGATGGCGTGAAGGGGCCCGCTTCGGCGGGCTTTTTGTTTTCGGGCACTGCCTTGCGCGGGGTTGCGCTGGCTCACTGGACGGCCGGGCCAACGGCGGCCGGCGGGTATGCCGCGGAGGCGAGAATAGGGGCCGAAGAGCTTCCCCCTTTTAGTCGTTCGCTACCCCCGCGCCGATCTGGCCCGAATTCGGCCAGCGTCGACGCCCAAAATTCCATTGACTTACGCCACATCCCCATGAGCCTCGACCTACCCCCCGGAATCCAGATCAATGCGCCGATCCTGCCCGGCTTCGAAACCATCCTGACTCGGTCGGCGCTCGAGCTGGTCGCCAAGCTGCACCGCGCGTTCGAGCCGAAGCGCCAGGAGCTGCTGGCGGCGCGGGTCGAGCGCGCTAAGCGCCTCGACGCTGGCGAGCGGCCCGACTTCCCGGCCGAAACGAAGGCGATCCGCGACGGCGACTGGAAGATCGCACCGATCCCGCCGGCCCTGCAGTGTCGGCGGGTCGAGATCACCGGTCCGGTCGACGCCAAGATGGTCATCAACGCGTTCAACTCGGGCGCCGATTCGTACATGACCGACTTCGAGGACAGCAACTCGCCGTCGTGGTCGAACCAGATCCAGGGCCAGATCAACATCGGCATGGCGATCCGCCGGACGCTGACGCTCGAGCAGAAGACGGCCGCGGGCAGCAAGAGCTACCGGCTGAACGAGAAGGTCGCGACCCTGCAGGTGCGGCCGCGCGGCTGGCACCTCGAGGAAAAGCACGTGCTGATCGACGGCAAGCGCGTCCATGGCGGCCTGTTCGACTTCGCGCTCTTCATGTTCCACAACGCCAAGGAGCTGCTCGCGCGCGGTTCCGGCCCGTTCTTCTACTTGCCGAAGATCGAGAGCTACCTCGAGGCGCGGCTCTGGAACGACGTCTTCGTGATGACGCAGAACGAGCTCGGCCTGCCGCAGGGCACGATCAAGGCGACGGTGCTGATCGAGACGATCCTGGCGGCGTTCGAGATGGACGAGATCCTCTACGAGCTGCGCGAGCACAGCGCCGGCCTGAATGCCGGGCGCTGGGACTACATCTTCAGCTGCATCAAGAAGTTCAAGTCGGATCGCAATTTCTGCCTGGCCGACCGGGCCAAGGTGACGATGACGGCGCCATTCATGCGGGCCTACGCACTGCTGCTGCTGCAGATCTGCCACAAGCGCGGTGCGCCGGCGATCGGCGGGATGAGCGCGCTGATCCCGATCAAGAACGACCCGGTCAAAAACGAAGCCGCGATGGCCGGCATCATCGCCGACAAGCGGCGGGATGCGACCGACGGCTATGACGGCGGCTGGGTCGCGCACCCGGGGCTGGTCGAGGCGTCGATGAAGGAGTTCGTCGAGGTACTCGGTGACCGCCCGAACCAGTTCGAGAAGCAGCGCCCCGACGTCCAGGTCGGCGCGGCCGATTTGCTCGACTTCCAGCCCGAGACGCCGATCACCGAGGCCGGCCTGCGCATGAACATCAACGTCGGCATTCACTACCTCGGCGCCTGGCTGGCCGGCAACGGTTGCGTGCCGATCCACAACCTGATGGAGGACGCGGCGACCGCCGAGATCAGCCGCAGCCAGGTCTGGCAGTGGATCCGCACGCCGAAGGGCCTGCTCGACGACGGCCGTCGGATCACCGCCGACATGGTCCGCCAGTTCGTGCCGGAAGAGCTGGCAAAGATCAAGGCCGGCGGCTTCGTCGGCAAGTTCGACCGCGCCGCCGAGATCTTCACCCAGATGAGCACGCAGGACGATTTCGCCGAGTTCCTGACCTTGCCGCTTTACGAGGAGATCTGAGGGAGCGCTGAGGCGCCTCGCGGCCCATCGTCCGCTGAAGCGAATCAAGCCGCCGGTATCGAGCGGCTCGATTGCTTCCTGAGCCGCGTTGCCGTCCGGGGCCAGCCCGCGAACGCCTCGACGTGATCTTGGACAATCGAGCCGTCCGTTCGCGCTCCGATGTCCGACACCGATCTTCATTCCCGCGCTGCCCTCGAGCGGCGCTTCGGCCGCCGCTATCGCTGGTGGGTGCTGGTGACGGTGATGACCGGCACCGTCGCGTCGATCATGGCGTCGACGATCGTCAATGTGGCGGTGCCCGACATGAGCCGCGTCTTCGCGCTCGGCCAGGACCGCGCGCAGTGGCTGTCGGCCGGTTTCATGGCGGCGATGACCCTGTCGATGCTGACCACGCCGTGGCTGCTCGAGCGCTATGGCTACCGGCACACCTACGCTGGCGCAGTGCTGCTGCTGATGGTCGGCGGCCTATGCGGCGGGCTGAGCCAGTGGTTCGGGCTGATCCTCGCGATGCGGGTCGCCGAAGGACTCGCGGCCGGCGTGCTGCAGCCGATCCCCGCGATCGTGATCCTGCATGCGTTCGAACGCCATGAGCAGGGCAAGGCGATGGGCACCTTCGGCTTCGGGGTTGTCCTCGCGCCGGCGGTCGGTCCGAGCGTCGGCGGGTTGCTCGTCGAATGGTGGGGCTGGCGCTCGATCTTCTTCGTCGTCGTGCCGTTCTGCGTCCTCGCGCTCTTCCTGTCGCGGCGCTACCTGCCGATCGCCGCGCCCGGCGGGCTCGCGATCAATCGGCGCGGCGCGCGCATCGACATCGTCGGCCTGGTGCTCGTCGCGGTCGCGGTGCTGTCGCTGCTGAACGGCATGGTCGAGCTGCAGTCCGGCAACCGCGGCACGGCGATCCTGCTGCTCCTGACCTGCGCGCTCACGGTGGTCGGCTTCGTCATCCACCAACGGAGGAGCGAACACCCGCTGATGCGACTCGACCTGTTCGAGCACCGCGCGTTCGCGATGGGCGGGTGCGTCGCGTTCATCTACGGCATGGCGCTGTTCGGCTCGACCTACCTGGTGCCGGTCTTCATGCAGATCGCGCTGCACCTGCCGCCGTCGCAGGCTGGCGCCGTGTTGCTGCCGGCCGGCTTCGTGCTCGCATTGACGATCCCGCTCGCCGGCCGGCTTGCCGACCGCTGGCCGGTTAATCGCGTCGTCGTGATTGGCCTGGTGCTGCTCGCGCTGTCGTTCGGCGTGATGGTCACGGTCGGCGTGTCGACCGCGCTCTGGCTGATCGCGCTCTGGGCGGCGATCGGCCGCGTCGGTCTCGGCTTCGTGCTGCCGTCGCTGAACCTCGGATCGATGCGCGGGCTGCCGAACCAAGCGATCTCGCACGGGTCGAGCACGATCAACCTTTTGCGCCAGCTTGGCGGTGCCGCCGGAATCAGCCTGGTCGGCAGCGTGCTCGAGTGGCGCTTGCAGGCGGAGCAGGCCGACCCGCTGCGCGCGTTCCACGAGACCTTCGTGCTGATCGGCCTGATCACCGGCGTTGCGGTGATCGCGGCCTGGCGCATGGGCGCGCCGGCGGGCGGTGCGGTGCCGACGCCATGACCGGTGCGACGACGAACGCGAGGACGACCCCGTCGGCCATGAACCTGGCCCTGGCGACGCTGCCGGAACGGTGCGAGGTGCTGGTCGTCGGCGCCGGGCCGGCCGGCAGTGCCTGCGCCGCGACGCTCGCCCGCGCCGGCTTCGACGTGGTGCTGGTCGACGCCCAACCGTTCCCGCGCGACAAGGTCTGCGGCGACGGCCTGATCCCGGACGCGCACCACGCGATGCGCCGGCTCGGTGTCCTCGACGAGGTCATGGCGCTGGCGCAGCACGCCGGCCACGTCGCCTGCATCGGGCCGCGCGGCGGCCGCGTCGATGTGCCCGGCACCCTGGCCGTGCTGCAGCGCCGCCAGCTCGACGACGTGCTGTGCCGCTCCGCGGCCGCGGCCGGTGCTCGCATGCACGCGCCGGCGCGCTTCATGGCGCCGCTCGAGGAAGTCCAAAACGGCATGCCGCATGTCGTGGGGGCCCGGCTGCAGGCCGGTGCCACGACGCGCGAGATCCGCGCCGGCTGGGTCGTCCTGGCGACCGGCGCGGTGCCACAGGCGCTGATCGCCGCCGGCGTCTGCGAACGGCGCACGCCGAGCGCGATCGCGCTGCGCGGTTACATCCGCAATCCGTCGATGACAGGCAGGATCACCGAGCTCGAGGTGCTCTGGCACCGGCGTCTGAAGCCGGGCTATGGCTGGATCTTCCCGTGCCGGGACGGCGTCTTCAACATCGGCGTCGGTGTCGCCCACAGCCGCGCGAAGGGGGATCGGATTCGCGCGACGATGGAAGGCGTGAACCTGCGCGATTCGTTGAAGGCGTTCACCGAGGTGTACGCGCCGGCCCGCGAGCTCGTCGCAGGCGGCAGCTGGGTCGCCGAGCCGAAGGGCGCGCCACTGCGCTGCTCGCTCGATGGCGCGCGCCATTCGCGTCCCGGCCTGCTCGTCACCGGCGAATCGGCCGGCAGCACCTACGCGTTCACCGGCGAGGGCATCGGCAAGGCGCTCGAGACCGGCATCCTGGCGGCGGAAGCGATCGCTCAAGGGCGGACGTCGGCGCTCGACGACTCGACGGTGCGAAGTCGCTACGAGGCACGCGTCGCGGCGCTGAAGCCGCGCTACGAGGTCTACGAGAAGGCGAACACCGTCAACGCGCACCCGTGGCTGGTCGACCTCTTGGCGTGGAGCGCGCGCCGCAGCCCGCGCCGCCTGAAGCGCATGAGCGGCGTGCTCGAAGAGACCCACGTGCCGAGCAGCCTGGTCAGCGTCGGCGCCTGGATGCGGTTGCTGTTCGAACGCGGCTGAAGGAGCGCGCCATGTGCCAGCTGCTCGGCATGAACGCGAACACGCCGACCGACGTCGTGTTCAGCTTCACCGGCTTCTCGACCCGCGCCGAGGAGCACAAGGACGGCTTCGGGATCGCGTTCTTCGAAGGGCCCGGCGTGCGCCTGCTGGTCGATGCGCAGAGTGCGCGGACCTCGCCGGTCGCCGAGATGGTCCGACGCTTCCCGATCAAGAGCCGGCACATCGTCGCCCACATCCGCAAGGCAACGCAGGGTGGCATCGCGCTCGAGAACACCCATCCGTTCGTGCGCGAGCTGTGGGGGCGTTACTGGATCTTCGCGCACAACGGCGACCTGCCGGGGTACCGGCCGCGTCTTCACGGCGCCTTCCAGCCGGTCGGCGAAACCGACAGCGAGCGTGCCTTCTGCTGGCTGATGCAGGAGTTCGCAAAAGCCCATGCCGGCCTGCCGTCGGTCGTTGAGCTGACGCGCACGTTGCGCGAGCTGGTTCCGAAGATCGCCGCGCACGGCACCTTCAACTTTCTGCTCAGCAACGGTGCTGCGCTGTGGGCGCATTGCTCGACGCGGCTGCACCGGGTCGTCCGCCAGCATCCGTTCACGCGTGCGTCGCTGCAGGACGACGACGTCACCGTCGACTTCGCCGAGGTGACGTCGCCGCGCGACCGCGTCGCGGTCGTCGTCACCGAACCCTTGACCCACGACGAAGCCTGGACCGCGTTCGCGCCGGGCGAGATCCAGGCCTTCGTCGACGGCGCGCCGGTCGCCGGATAATTTGAGCCATGACGCTGACTCGCAACACCCCGATCCCCCACTTCGACACCTTCTACAAATACGACGAGCTGACCCAGCTGCTGAGTGCCTATGCGGAGACGCATCCGACGCTGGTCTCGATGGCCTCGATGGGCAAGAGCTACGAGGGCCGCGACATCTGGGTCGTCTCGCTGACGAACAGGGCGACCGGCGCCGACACCGACAAGCCGGCGTTCTGGGCTGACGGCAACATCCACGCCGCCGAGCTGACGGCCAGCACCGCGGTGCTGTACTACCTGCATCAGCTCGTTGACGGCTACGGCAAGGATGCTGCGATCACGCACCTGCTCGACACCCGCACGGTGTACCTGTGCCCGCGCCTCAATCCCGATGGCGCCGAGCTCGCGCTCGGCGACAAGCCGCGCCACATTCGCTCGTCGACGCGGCGCTATCCGTTCGACGAGGAGCCGGTCGACGGGCTGACCATCGAAGACGTCGACGGCGATGGCCGAGTCCTCTTCATGCGCATCCCCGATCCGCATGGCGCCTACAAGAAGTGCGACCGGGACCCGCGCCTGATGGTCGCGCGCCAGCCGGGCGAGTTCGGCGGCGAGTACTACCGCCTGATGCCCGAAGGCCTCGTGAAGAACTACGACGGGCTGACGATCAAGGTCAATCCGGATGCCGAGGGGCTCGATCTGAACCGCAATTTCCCGGCCTTCTGGCGCCAGGAGTTCGAGCAGGTCGGCGCCGGCGACTACCCGACCAGCGAGCCTGAGGTGCGGGCGATGGTCGACTTCATCCTGAAGCATCCAAACATCGGCGCGGCGATCAGCTATCACACGCACAGCGGCGTGATCCTGCGGCCGATGGGCACGCAGAGCGACGACGACATGATCCCCGAGGACCTGTGGTCGATCAAGCGCTTCAGCGAGCTCGGCGCGAAGCTCTCCGGCTATCCGGCGATCAGCATCTGGCACGACTTCAAGTACCACCCGAAGGAAGTCATCACCGGCACGCAGGACTGGGTCTACGAGCACCTCGGTGCGCTGTTCTGGGTCGTCGAAATCTGGGCTCCCAACAAGGAAGCCGGCATCACCGACTACAAGTGGGTCGACTGGTACCGCGAGCACCCGGTCGAGGACGATCTCAAGCTGATCAAGTGGAGCGACGAGCAGTGCGGCGGCCAGGCGCATTCGGACTGGCGCGCGTTCCAGCATCCCCAGCTCGGCGCCGTCGAGATCGGCGGCTGGGACAAGATGAACTTCTGGCGCAATCCGCCGCCGCACCTGCGAGAACGCGAAGCGG
>Ga0207701_10002313_pt1 | contig 19797 bp, 15 predicted proteins | sample KBSSwiSSwithPhiX_FD_184294 | JGI IMG/M metagenome (GOLD analysis project Ga0207701, IMG submission 184294) | Switchgrass rhizosphere bulk soil microbial communities from Kellogg Biological Station, Michigan, USA, with PhiX - S5 (SPAdes) (version 2) | ecosystem: Environmental > Terrestrial >... | reverse complement strand
GCGTCCGATCCTTCGCCGCCGCGCGCCCCCGGTGACTAAACCCCGCCCCGCCCCCGTCCAAGCCTCATGTCGGGGCCCTGGACGCTGGCTGTCAATCTGCTGACGCTGATGGCCCTGCCCTGCTTTCCCGAGGAGCTGGGGCAGATCCCTTCGGGCGTGCAGGAAGCCGCACCGCTTCCCCCGCCCCCGCCGCCGCCGCCGCCCATCACGGTGATTCTGCCGCCGTTCGTGCCGCTGCCGGTGCCGGTGGCCATGCTGGAGAACGCGCACTACAAGATCGGCTATGGCCTGCTGGGCCAGATCGGCGAGATCCGCACCGCCATCCAGGACGACCACACCGAGGGCGCGGCCCGGCTGGTCAAGGTCGGCGGCTACGGCGAGGGAGCGATCTTCGGCCTCGGCCGCATGCGCACCCAGATCGACGGTCTGTTCGATCCGTCCGGGCCAGGCTCCCGGCGCTGGACCGCCGCGCGCTGGAAGGACGACCAGACCATCACCGACGTGATCGACCAGCCGCGCCCCGGCGCGGTCAGCATCGAGCGCCGCCGCAGCGGCCGCGCCACCGAGCGACAAACCGCGCATCTGCCACAGCCGACCTTCGATCCGATCGGATTCATCCTGCGCCTGCGCATCGCGCCGCCCGCGCCCGGTCAGACCCAGGTGCTGCAAGTCATGGAGGGCCGCGCGCTGTGGCGCGCCACGCTGACCGGCGCCGGCACCCAGCCGCTGCCCGACAGCGCCGCCGGCACCAGCGCGCTGCGCATCGACGGCCGCCTCGACCCGATCTTCTACGACGGCCGCAGCGACGACTCCGACCGCCCGCACCGCACCTTCACCCTGTGGCTGTCCAGCGACGCCGCGCGCGTCCCCCTGCGCCTGTCGGTCCCGATCGGCCTCGGCGACGTGGTGGTCGAGCTGGTGGAAGTGCAGCGGCAGGCGCGGCCCTAGGTCATGGAGTCTCGAGGCCTCGAGTTTTCGCGGCGCCCTGCTCGGCAGGGTAACTGACCACGTCCGGCCCTACCCCGGATTCTCCACGGACGCGAAGGAGAACTTGGCGTCGGCGGGCGTGCCGTTCGCGGAGTAGCAGGCGACCACGGCGACCGGCGAGTTGGCGTTCTGACCGGGAGTGTCGGTGATGCTCTCGAGCTTGCAGTACTTGCCCCCCGAGTCGCGCGAGGTCGCCTGGACCGACCAGAAATTGTCGTACATGTTGTGGGCGGTGAGAGTGATGCGATAGCGTCCGGTCCCCAGTCGGCTGACCGTGGTTCCGGTGTCGACGTGCGGGTAGGCCGCCACCCGCTCGCTGACGCTGCGGATCTCGTAGTTGGTGGTCGACGTGTAGTTGACCCAGGCGTAGTCCAACCCCCGCACCGGCGTGCTCGACAGGTCGAGCTCGTTGGTCAGGCCCTCCTGTCCGAACCACACCCGGAACGCCTGGTCGACCGCCGCCCCATTTTGGTTGTAGCAATTGATGAACACAGCCGGGCTGCTGGCGTCGCCCGCCGACGTGGTCGTCCAGGAGCTGGCGATGCACGAGTTCCGCCGGCAACTGCCGGTCGTGCATATCTTCCCCACCTGCACCGTCGTCCCGTAGCTGGAGGTCAGCGCCGTCGACCCGGGCGTGTTCAAACCACCGAACCGCACCTTGTACTGCCCCGGTGCCAGGCGTTGCGGGTAGACGGCCACCGGATCCCACGAGTTGAAGCTCCCAGTGAGATCGGCCGCGCCCCCGCTGCTCACGCTGGCATAGCCGACGTTATAGATGTACGAGGCTGCTTGGTTCCAGCCACCGGCCCACGATTCGGTGCGATAGAACCAGGTGAAGCCCGAGTCGGTCAGGGCGCCGCCCGGCGTCGAGCAGTTGATGGTAGAGGTCGCATCGAACCCGTTCGCGCTGACCGTGAAGCTATTCTCGAAGCAAAACGCGGTGCTGGTCCCCAGCGCGGTCACCTGGACGTAAGACATCGGCTGGACGCTGCTGGGCGCCGCGTTGGTCAAGGTGACGGTGTAAGTGCCAAGCGAGACCCGCACGACGCTGGAAACGAACGGTGAACCACGTCCGTCATGGAAGTTGTCGGCACGAACCGCGGCATTGGCGAGGGTTCCGTTGGGTTTCATGACCACGAACGCGTAGACCGCCGGTGACGACGTGGCAAAGGCCGCAACGCTGGTGAACATGACCGCGGCTAGCACGAAAGCTCCAGCGAGCGCATTGAGTCTCATGGCTATCCCTCCATCTGCCGATCTCATCGACTGATCTACGCAGCGGCGCCTGGATGGGTTGATTTTTCCCGGTACGAAGCACGGCCAGCCAGCCGAAGTACGCCTCCCCCCATCCCGTCGGCGAGGGGCCGCGTGATATAAAAGCTCTCTAGATGTCTGTATTTCGCGGGCGGCCCGATCTCCTGGCTCGGTTTCGAGCGGGCGACCGGGAGGCGCTCGAGACGGTCTATCGGGCGTACGTCGACGAGGTCTCCGAGATCGTGGCCAACGGCTTTCGGATCGCTGCCACGGGCGGTGCGATTCGCGGTCTGGGCAACCGCCCGGCGGATCTCGAGGACGCCATGCAGGAGATCTTCTTGAAGGCCTTTTCCCGCACCGCTCGGACGTCGTTCGACGGCGCGCGGGACTTCGGTCCTTACCTGGGCAGGATCGCCCGCAACGTGATGGTCGACCGCGCTCGCCGGGCGGGCCGAGAGCTCCTGATGCCGGAGGTCGGCCTGGACACAGCCGGGGGCCGGGCGGCCCCCGATCCCTACCCCGAGCTCGTCGCCCGGTGGGAGGACCCGGAAGCGATCGCGGTCGCGCGCCGGTTCATCGAGGATCTACCGCCCGAGCTGGCGCGCGTTCACGGCGTCCGCTACGTCGAGGGCTTGTCCCAGCGCGAGGCCGCCGCCCACCTCGGGATGACGCGGCAAACCTTGCGCACGCTCGAGGGCAAATTGCGCGACGGCTTGCGCCGGCTGTTGCGCAAGAACCCCGCGCCGGAGCAGGTCAACGCGCAGAATCGCGAACGAACAGGTAGCTCGTCAGGCCTCCGGTGAGCGCCGCCGCGACCAGCGCGGAGATCGCCAGCGTGCTCGTGAGACGATAACGATCCGCGGCCCGCGCGGCGGGGGACTCCAGGGTCGTACCCTCGAAATCGCCCCGCGCCTGCCAGGCGACCGCGCCGAGAACGCCGGCCGTGACCGCGAACAGGCCGGCGGCAACGCCGGCGATCTTGGCGGCACGGCGGGGGCTGCGCCTCTCGCCGGCCGTCGCCCCGGGCACAGCCGCCGAGGCGTCGATGTCTGGCAGATCGACGGCCAGCAGGTCATCGGCTCGGTCGACGAAGCCGCGATAGTACGATGGTCCGAAAGCGGTGGCAAACAGCCCGCGCTGCAGCGACGTGACCAGGGCGCCTCGCGATCGGGCCTCCAGCTGCGCGAACGGTAAGGTCTCGATGTCCACTGTCTGTCGGGGGTTCAAGCGGATCACCGACTCGCCGCGACCGCTCCGCAAGTACAGAGTGTCCTGCGCCGGCACCGCCAGCATCAACCGGAATTCGCGATCGGCGCGCATGTCGAGGATCCGGTTGCCGCGCGCGTCCTCGAGTGAGAACGCGCCCAGAGCCGCCGCTTGCCCGCGCAGGAACGCGACCCCGCGCAGCTGGGCCAGATCGAGGATCGGGGCACGCGGATCGAGCGGCGGCGCGCGCACCACGATCCGTGGCCGCGCGCGTGGATCGGCGACCGCGCGGTTGGCGGCGGTGATGAACGCGGCGACTTCGCTGTACTCGATCCGGCCGTCGCCATCGACGTCGGCGCCCCCGCGCAGCGCGGACAGCAGCTCATGCGTGAAGATGCCCGACCCATACCCGTCCCATTCGTGCGCCTGCGCACCGGCGGTGCTGGCGACGATGGCGCCAACGTGCGGAAAGCGCGCCATCGTCTCCCTCTCGACGTAGGTGGTGACGTCGCGAGGGGTGGGCGTGACCAGCTCTGCTTGGCGGTCGCGCGGGCGCAGGACCGCCTCGGCGTGGCATGCATCGATGAAGACGTGAACGAAGCGCGCGTGGAGCGGCGCGAGCACCTCATCGTAGAGCATGTCACGCGTGAGCCGCCCATCGAGAAAGGTGAGGGTGGCCTCTTCTCTTGCGCCGGCCGTGCCGTGACCGCTGTAAAAAATGAGCACGGTCGGCGCGTGGTCGCGCGCGGCGTCGACGGCGGCGCCCAGCTCGGCGACGACGCGGCGGAGCGCGGCCAAGGTGGGCGGCAGCGCGTCGGCTCCGAGCTTCGGAAAGCGGCGCTGGCTGTCCGGGTCGAGCACCGTCAACAGGTAGGAGCGCTGGGACAGCGTGCGCGCGAGCTCGTGGAAGGAGGACGCGTCGTCGTCGGCGAACTGGAGCGGGCGCACCGAGTCGTCCCCCGCCGGGACGCCGTTGAAGCCGATGGCGATGCTGAACACGGCGTTCGCCGCGCGGGCCGCGCGGGGCAGCGCCGAACAGACCAGGAGCGCCGCCACCAGGGGCAGCTGGGGGCGTGCCCAGGGCGCGCTCATGGCGATGCGGGGGGCCGCGGGACCCCGTCGCGGGGCGCACTGACCGTGAGATCGACCTGGCGGCTGGCGATCTGGTCGCGCGCGCTGCCAGCGAGCAAGACGGCGGCGCTGGCCGGGGTTCGCGTGAGAAACAGGTGAACACGATAGTGGCCGGGCAGGTGCTCCGGGCCCAGCCGCACCGCCCGGCGCGCGACCTCGGTTCCACCGCCTACCGTGAGGCGAGGCGACTCGCCTTCGGCGGAGAAGTACCAGACCCGTTCCAGGCCGGCGTCGACGGGCTCCGCGTAGGCGGACAGCACACCGTCGGCGGGCCCGCCTGACACACCGAAGGTCAGCGTCGCGTCCTGCGGACAGGCCGCCAGCGTCCCCCCGGAGCAGACCACGTCAAGCTGCACGGTGACGGGTTCCTGGTCGCCCTTGGCGCGCAGGCGCTCCCCCTCGCGCGGCCACAACCGAGGAGCCACGACGACCGCCGCCGCCGCGCCGGCCGCGACCATCGCGAGGCTCCAGACGTAGCGAGGTACCCGGCGCCGCGGCTCGCGCGCGACGGTGGCGGCGACCGTGTCGAACACCCGATCCCGGGCAGGCCCCGACAAGCGCCCGCCGCCGAGCACGGCATCCAGCTCCTCGTCGCTCGATGGGTCGATCATGCCCTGGAGAACTATACGCGGTGGTGTTGGATCGGGTTCAAGATTTCAGTCGGACTGGAAGCAGTAGATCGCGGCCGTGTGGCTCGTGCATGGCTCGGCATCCCCGGTCGCGAACCACCAGGGCAGATAGTTGGCCCGGCCCGCGGTCGCGCTCGAGCCTGCCATCCAGCTACCGCAGGTCTGCGGCGGGTCACCCGCGGCATTCGGTCCGGTGGCGCCGGTGAATACGCTGGCGTCCATGTAGCGTTTCTGGCTGGTGACGTTCAAGGGCGCCAGCAGGACCGTCGCGTCAAACAGGATGTCCGCCCCCGCGCGACTGATGGGGACGCCATCCACCCGCGACCAGAGGACGTTCCGGTTCACTTGCACGCGCGAGGCCGCCGATAATCCCGGGGCAGAGAGCAACGCACGAAATTCCCCCGCCAGACCGGCGCCGGCCGCCTCGTCCTGACATTGCGCATCGGCCGCGGCCAGACCACCGCCGACCAGGAACGGATCGTTGGACAGAAAGGCGATCTTGCCGCGCGGCGGTGACGGCGCCACGGTCGTGAAGTGGTCGACTCCGAAACAGTACAGCCGAGCCGGCTCGCTGCACGGGAGCGTGGTGAAATAGGTCCAGACCCCGGTGGTCCCGTCCGTGGTGCCGGCGATGGCTCTTCCGGTCGCTCCTGCGCTCCAATCGTCGCAGTCGAGCACCCGGTCGACGCGGCCGTTCACCGCCGTTCCGGTGATCACCAGGCCCGACACGCGGGCGCCGTTTTCGTCGAGAAAGGCGGCGTTGAAGATGCGTCCCGCCGCGATGTCCGCCAGCGTGTCGGCGAAAGGAGCGCCGTCCGGCCGGACCCAGCCGCGCGCGCCCTGCAGGCGATCGAGCGCGTCGGTCGTGCTGGTCGAGAGCCAGGCGCGAAACTGGCCGGGAAGCTGCGCGGCCGCGGCCGCCGCCGCGCAGGTCTGGTCAGCCCCGGCAACGTTCAAAGACCCGATGGCGACCGCCGCCGAGGTCACGAAGACATAATTCGGGCTCGGGATCGCGCCATCGACGGTATCCGGCGGCTGGCAGGTCCCGGCGACGCACACCCGATTGCCGGTGCAGTCGGCGGGCCGGCGGCAATCATGCTTGGGCGACAGATCCAGGGTGCAGCCGAGCACCACCGCCGGCAGGCAAAGCAGGCCCGCCCCGGCACCCCTTGGCCGACCAGCGGTCATCGGATCGAGACGTCGTCGATGTACAGGGTTCCGGGCCACCCGTCGTCGAGCACACAGCGAATCAAGAGCTTGAGCAGGTTCGCATCCCTCAGCGGAACCGTGTCATGGAGTTGGTACCAGAGGCCGGGCTGCTGAGCCACGAACGAGAGGACCCTGAGCTCGTCGAGAATGAAATCGGATGTGTAGAGCTGGAAGAGGCACACCGCGGTCGTCGGCGGGCCATCGAACAGCACCCAGGCATCAAGCATCTTTCCACCCAGGTTCATACTGGTGGAATAGTTGCCACGGTCATTCGGATCCTTTTCGCAGAGCACGATGCCGGGGGCCGCGTCCCAGAGAGGGCCGGCAATGACGCCGAGCGAGCCGTAGCCGCCCGGCGTGTGATTCCACTTTGACGAATACAAGATGCCGGACATGGAGTCGGGAGCCCAGGCGTAAGGAAGGTCAGTCTGCGGCGGGCTCTCGTCGAAGGTCCAGGCGGTTTCTTGGCAGCTGATGCCGCTGCTGCACAGGCCGAAGTCCTGGCGGCAGGCTCCGCCGCAGACCGCGGTGGCGTTCGCCAGACGCGGCGCGCAGGTGCCGGTCGGCGCGCCGGTGGCCGCCAGCGAGCAGCCCTGACAGGCGAGCGGGCAGGGAGTCGCGCAGCAGACCGCGTCGCCTTGCGAGCCCTCCGGGCAGGATCCGGTCGCGCACTGGTCGTCGGCGGAGCAGGTCGACCCCAGCGTCTTCTGGGCCGTGCAGGTCCCCGCGGCACAGTAGAAGCCGCCGAGGCAATCCACATCGCTGCCACACACGCTGGGCAGGCATTCCCGATCGGAGAGGCAGCGCACCGACCCTGGACAGGGTCGCGAGGTCACCTCCAGACAGGCCCCTTGTCCGTCGCACGGAGCCGCGGGGGTGAACATCGCGCTGGTGTTCCCGGGCGCGTTCACGCAGCGCGCGCCGGTGCAGGTCGCGTTCGCGGTCGCGAACCGGCAGCGCCCGTGACCGCAGAATCCGTCGAGACCGCAAGCCGCCGGGCTGGGCGCGCATTCGTTCTCGGGGTCGGTTCCCTCGACCACGTCGCCGCAGGTCCCGTCGGCCTGCTGGCCGTTCTCGACCGCCAGGCAAGACGCACACGGGCCCGCGCACGGGCTGTTGCAGCAGACCCGGTCGACGCAGTTTCCCGACAGGCACTCCTGGCGGGCACCGCAGGACGCCCCGTTGGCTCGCTTCGCCGCGCAGGTGTGCTGGGCGGTGTCGCAGTAGCTGCTCTCGATGCAATCGCCGTCGGCGGCGCAGCCGCGCCGGCAACCGGAGGGGACGTCACAAACCGAGAGCCCGCACTCCTCCGTGGCGGCGGCCGCGCAGGCGCCGCCGCCGCAGGTCCGCGTCGCGGTGAACCGGCCGCCCGGATCGCAGGTGGCGGGCGCGCAGACCGTCCCCGCTCCGTACAGATCGCATCGCCCGCTGCCGTCGCAGGCGCCATTCCGCCCGCAGCTCTCCTCGCGGTCGGCGGGACAGTCGGCGCGCGGGTCGATACCCGCGCGCACGGGAGCGCAGGTTCCGTCCGGCTGCCCGGTCGCGGCGGCGGCGCACGCCATGCATGTCCCGCCGCAGGCGCCGTCACAGCAGATCCGCTCGGCGGAGCAGAATCCGCTCTCGCACTCGCCGTCGGCGCCGCACACCTGTCCGTTGCCTCGCCTGACCTCGCAGATGCCGTTGGCGCAGTAGCTGCCGTTCGGACAGGCGGCGCTGTCGGTGCAGGGCTTGGCGCAGCCGTCGTCCCCGCACAGATAGGCGCCGCAGTCGATCCGTGCCCCCGAGAAACAATGACCGGCGCCGTCGCAGATTCCGGCAGCAGAGAAAGTGTGCGCGTCCAGGCAGGTCGGCTGCGCGCATAGCCGCCCGCGCGCGGCTTTCCGGCAGGCGCCCGCGCCATCGCACTGCCCGTCCGCCGCGCAAGCTTCGGTCGCCGCTTTGTCCTCGCAGTCGTCGTGCGGATCCAGGCCGTCCCGCACCGGGGCGCAGGTCCCGTCGTCGACACCGGTGTGGACGCGCGCGCAGGCCTGGCACGCGCCCGCGCACGGGCGATCGCAGCAGAATCCGTCGCGGCATGAGCGCGATGCGCAATCGTCATTCACGGCGCAGCGGGCGGGCAAGAGCGCCGGGACGGGGCCGTCGCCGGCCTGGCCGCCACCATCGGTCCGCCCGGCTCGGACCGTGCTCCGGCACGCGCCTGCCGAAACGACCAGCAGGAAAGCGACGGCGGCGAGGCGAGATCTCGTGCGTGGCCCCAAGGTCGGCGAATGGGTTGCTGTGCTGGCCACGCACGGAGGATCCACGAGGCCACCGGCCCCGTCCAGAGGCAAGTGGCTCTCGGGCTCGGAGGGGGAGACCGGGGCTTCGACCCGCAGAACCAGGTCTCCTCAGCCCGGTGTCACCGACCACAACGGCGGCAGCGCGCCACCGGTCCCCCCTCCGGGAGCGGCCAGGGGGTTGTAGATGTCGATGTAGCCATCGTCTTGAAGTATCAAGTAGGCGCCGCTCGAGCTCGACGTCCCGCTCTCCATCAACACGTTCCCGCTGGCATCCTTCACGACGAAGTTGCCGTTGCTTTGCATGACCGCCACCGTGGCCCCCGGGGTAAAGAAGCTGGTTGGCGTCGAGCCGTCGACGTAGGTCTCGCTCACGATGCCGTCGGCCTGCATGGTCAACGACCATGAACCATTGCATGACCTCAGGGACTGACCGCGGCCCAGCGACTGTCCAGGCAACAGCACCCGCTGCTGCCCCGTCGCGCAGTTGGTCGGCGCGTTGCACGAATCCTCCAGGCGAGGAACCGGAACGATCGTGCCGAAGGACTTGTCCATGTAAAGATCGACGACGCCTTCGATGCAAAGGCTGTTGGTGCTCAGCGTGACCGAAGCCGTCGACTGATTCGTGTCAGAGTGGGAGACCGTGAGCGTCTCGCTGGCGTTGACACCAAAGCCAGGATAGGAGACCGACTCCCCCGTGGTGACGCCCACGGTCTGATCCGATCCCGAACCGCGGGTCTGGGACACGGTGACGCTGGACGCTCCGCATGAACTGCAAAGGCGTCGTTGCAAGTTTGCCTGCGGGCGATCAGCCCGGATGAAGCGCTGGGGGTTGTTGGCCACCACCTGTGCGATGGGAGAGGTCGAGCTGAAGGGATCGTTCGCCACGAATTGCCGAGCCACATCCGGCGTGATGTACTGCTGGATGCGGGCCCGGTGGGCGGACGCAATCGTCGAGACATCCTGGGGCGATTGCGCGAGGCCCCTCAGCTGGCCCAAGGTGAGCGCCTCGATGCGGTCGCTGGCGAGGGCGATCGAGACAGAGCGCGGGGTACCGTCGCCCATATCGATCCACGAGGCGTCGGCGCCGAGCAGGATCAGATATTGGTTGTTGTTCGGATCGGGCATCATCGAGCTCGAAGAGAGCGAATATCCGGCAGAGCTGCCGCTGGTGATGGTCTGGCCATCGGTAACGCTGGTCGATGCCTGGAATGTGAAGGTCCCGGTGAGACCGTTCCCGGTGAAAGTGGTGCTGGCGCTTCCCCCCATGCTGTAGGTCAGGGCCGTCCTGGTCGAAATGCTGTCCGATTGTTGCAAGCCGATTGACGATCGCTCGCCCGGCGCCGGGTAGAAGACCGTCTCCACGATGGGAGGAGCGGTGAAAGGCACCGCCACCCGAACTTGCCAGCATACCGTCAACGTATCGCCGTCATTCTGACCGCTGGGCCCTCCCGGCATCAATGCGGATGCGCAGGTCCGGCTGGCCTGACCCTGGGTATCGATCGTGAAATTGGTGGTGGTGTTGTTGATCGTGACCGACGCGGACACGCTGCTGCTGTTTGCCGGGAACGAACCCGTGAACTTCATTGGCTGAAACGTGAATCGGAAGGGAAGATTGGTCGTGCATTTCCCATTCGCGGTGCTCGTCGGGTGCACGGTGCTGCAGTTGAACCCCACATTGACATCGTCCTCCCGTCCGGTCGGATCATAGTCACCGAGAAAGGATCGGGTGCGCGCGAGCCCCGGTAAGGTGACGTATACGTTCACCGCCTTGGGCGGATTGATACTATTGGTGGGCATGGTCAGCGTCGTCAGACGAAGCGCCACCGGCCGCGCGTAGGGCGCGACCACCGCTTCTTCGGCGATGTCCGTGGGCGGCGTCTCCGTCTCACCACACGCGGCCCCGGAGAAAGCGGCCGCCAGGCTCAACATGCCCAGAATTTCCTTTCGTAGCCTCATGTTACACCTCCGCCGGCGGAGCTCGCCGCCGCGATCACGACCAAGACATCCCGCCGGCGTTGCGCTTGCCGCCACGCCCCGAACTGATGCCGCGACTGGATCTACGCAGCCGGCTTCCGTTGGGTTGATCTTCCTGGCGACCACATCGCTCGGTCTCCTGAGTGCGATTCAGGGTCGACCCGACTACCTTGCGCTGCCGCTGTCTTAACTTCGACTCACATCGCGCGTGCCTCCGACGGACGCGGCAACGGGAGGTAAGTCATGGTCGAGGTCGTGGAGAGTGTGCCGGACAGCTTGCTGGAGGAAACCGTGGTGGCCGTGCGCCCCCGCCTGAGCTGGGGCGCCGTGTTCGGCGGCGCCGTGGTGTCGCTGGGGCTGTGGCTGTTGCTCTATGCTTTCGGTCTGGCGGTGGGGCTCTCGGCGCTGGACCCCAGCGACCCGAGTAGCTTGAAACCATCCGGTATCTTCACCGGTGTCTGGTCGCTGATCGCGCCCCTCTTCGCCCTCTTTGTCGGCGGGCTGGTGGCCGGCCGGGTGTCCGGCGTGCCCCGGGCCGGCGACGGCGCGATCCATGGCCTGGCGATGTGGGGACTGACCACCTTGATCGGCGCGTCGCTGGTGATGATGGCGCTGGCCGCCACCATCTCCAGCGTGGCCTCCGCCGGCAAGTCAGTGCTCGCCGCCGGTGGCTCGACCCTGGGCGCCGCCGTCACGGGGGCCGCGGGCGCGGCGCCCGAGCTGGGGCTGGATGCGGACGACGCTCTGCGACCGATCGACCAGCGGCTGCGCGCGCAGGGCAAGCCGCCGGTCACCGCCGAGCAGTTGCAGGCCGCCGCCCGCGACGCCGTCCAGCGCGCGGTCCGCGAGGGACGGGTCGACCGCGAGCTGCTGGCGTCGTCGATCGCCCGCCATACCGCGCTGTCGGAGGCCGACGTGCGCGAGCTGGCCGATCGGGTCCACAACCAGATCGGCCCCCGGCTGGAGAGCGCCGCCCAGGCAGCCAAGGTCGGCGCGCTACGCGCCGCCGAGGCCTCCGGCAAGGCCTTCTGGGGTGTCTTCGCCGCGCTGCTGCTGGGCTTGATCGCCGCCGTGGCCGGGGGAGCTCTGGGCGTGAACGCCGGCCGCGACCGGCTGCGCCCCCAGCCCGCGCCGCAGCCCGTCCGGTTGGTCCCCCAGCCACCGCCCATTCCCCGGCGCGAAGTCTATCCCTGACCGGCCAGCGGCCGCCTGTCCGGTGGCCAGCCGGCCTCGCGTTCTGCGGGCGCGATCCGCGTGCCTGCCCTGTGGACAACCCTGTGGGTAAGCCTGTTGGCGCCTTGGTGATGGCCGGGGTGGCTCCGGTCCTGTAGCGTTGACGGTTCCATGCTGGAGCTCGCGTCATCCAATCCGGGCCCGGCCGTCCGCAGCCCACCTCACAATCTGGACGCCGAGCGATCGGTGCTGGGTTCGGTGTTCATCAAGCCGGCGGCCTTCGACGAGATCGCCACCAACCTGCAGGTCGACGACTTCTTCCTGCCGGCGCACCGGGAGATCTTCGACGCGATGCTGGCCATCGACAAGCGGCGCCAGCCGCTGGACGTGATCGCCGTCGCCGACGAGCTGAAGATCCGCGGCATGCTGCCCCGCCTGGAGGGTGGCGAGGGCTATCTGCTGGCGCTGACCAACGCCACCCCCACCGCCGAGAACGTCGCTCACTACGCGCGCCTGGTGCGAGAGAAGTCCACGCTGCGGCGGCTGATCGCGGCCTGCGCCGAGGTGCAGTCGCGCGCCTACGGCGACTTCGGCGAGTTCGAGCCGTTCATGGACGAGGCGGAGACCCAGATCTTCAAGGTCGCGCAGCAGAACCGCCGCGAGACCTACTCCTCCGCCGGCGAGATGATGGAGGAGGTTCTCCACAACATCGAGGTGCGCGCGTCCGAAAGAAAGGCTGTGACCGGGGTACCGACAGGGTTCACCAAGCTGGACGAGTACACCGCGGGCTTGCAGCGCGAGAACCTGATCGTCGTGGCGGCGCGCCCCGGCGGCGGCAAGACCTCGTGGGCGGTCAACGTCGCGGTGCACGCGGCCATGCGCAAGATCCCGGTGCTGATCTTCTCGCTGGAGATGTCGAAGTACGAGCTGATGGAGCGCATGCTGGCCGGCGAGGCCCGTATCGACTCGTCCCGCATCAAGCGCGGGTTTCTCGAATACTCCGACTGGAAGAACAAGATTCACCCGGCGAGCGGACGGCTGGCCGAGGCGCCCATCCTGATCGACGATTCGTCGGCCATCTCGATCATGGAGATCCGCGCCAAGGCGCGCCGCTTTCGCAGCGATCCGCGCTACTTCCCGCCCCAGGACCCGGTCGACGGCCGCCCGCCGCCCCCGCCGCTGGGCCTGATCGTCGTCGACTACTTGCAGCTGGCGCGCGGCGGCGGCGGCCGCAAGGAAGAGAACCGCCAGCAGGAGATCGCCGAGATCTCGCGCGGCCTCAAGGCCCTGGCCAAGGATCTCAAGGTGCCGATCATCGCGGTCTCGCAGCTCAACCGCGAGGTCGAGAAGCGCGAGGGCAAGCCCAAGCTGTCCGACCTGCGCGAATCGGGCGCCATCGAGCAGGACGCCGACCTGATCATCTTCATCCACCGCGAAGACATGTCTGCCGACGGCACCGACACCGGCCCGACCTCGATCGCCGAGCTGATCATCGGCAAGCACCGCAACGGCGCCACCGGGGCGGTCAAGCTGACCTTCATCAAGGAGTACACCCGCTTCGAGAACTACGCCGACGATCCGGGCGGGGAGCTTTGATTGAATCGCGCCGTCATCCTGGTCGCCGACGGCGTGGGCTGCGGCGCGGCGCCCGACGCCGCCGACTACGGTGACCAGGGCGCCGACACCCTCGGCAACCTGTCGCGCCAGGCCGGGGTGGGGCCGCTGGCGCTGCCCCATCTGGAATCGCTGGGCCTCGGGCACCTGACCGCGATCGCCGGCGTGCCGCCCGCGGCCAGCCCGCGCGGCGCCTATGGCGCGATGATCGAGGCCTCGGCCGGCAAGGACACCATCACCGGGCACTGGGAGATGGCGGGCCTGCTGACCACCCAGGCGCTGCCCACCTTCCCGCACGGGTTTCCGCCCGCGATCCTCGACGAGCTGCGCGCGGTGGCCGGTGGCCGCGGCATCCTGGGCAACAAGACCGCGTCGGGCACCGCCATCATCGACGAGCTCGGCCCCGACCAGCTGCGCTCCGGCGATCTCATCGTCTACACCTCGGCCGACTCGGTGCTGCAGATCGCCGCGCACGAACAGGTGATCCCCCTCGAAGAGCTGTACCGGATCTGCACGGCGGCGCGCGCGATCGCCGATCGCCACCGCATCGGCAGGGTGATCGCGCGTCCCTTCGTGGGCGCGCCCGGCCAGTTCCGGCGCACCTACAACCGGCGCGACTATTCGCTGGTGCCGCCGCGGCCCACGCTGTGCGACGAGATCGTCGCCGCCGGGATGCCGGTGGTGGGCGTGGGCAAGATCAGCGACATCTTCGCCGGCCGCGGCGTGTCCGAATCCCTGCACAGCGAGGGCAACCGCGACGGCCTGCGCCTGACCCTGGAGGCGCTGGCGCGCCTGCGCCGCGGCTTGCTCTTCGTGAACCTGGTCGACTTCGACATGCTGTACGGCCACCGCAACGACGCGGCCGGCTTCGCGCGCGGCCTGCGCGAGCTGGACGACTGGCTGCCAGCGTTCCAGGCCGCGCTGCGCCCGGGTGACGTCGCCTTCATCACCGCCGACCACGGCAACGACCCGACCACCCCCGGCACCGACCACACCCGCGAGCGGGTGCCGCTGCTGGCCTTCGGGCCGTCGGTGCGCCCGGGATCGCTGGGCACCCGCACCTCGTTCTGCGACCTGGGCCAGACCATCGCCGCCGGACTGGGTCTGGCGCCGCTGGCACGGGGGCTCAGCTTCCTGGACCAGATTATCTAGCGGCGCGCGGCGTCGGCCGCTGCTGGGTCCTGCCCTACTTCCCTTGCTCCGGGTCCCGGGAGGCGGGCACTGCGCTTGCCTGGTTTCGTCGGACCGGCGGCGCCCAGCACCAGGTCGATGGTCGCGCGCACGCGCGGGATCCAGACCTCGTAGCCCTGGCGGTTCATGTGTAGCCCGTCCTCGACGAAGAGCTCGCCGCGCGGTCGCCCGTCGGCGCCCAGCATCTCGGGGAAGACGTCGATGTAGTGCAGACGAGGATCGGCGCGGCAGCTGGCGGCGACCAGGCGGTTGGCCTCGCGCACCCGGTCGACCTGCGCCCAGCGCGCGGGGTTGGGCGCGATGGAGATGAACGCGATCTCGGTGCGCGGCAGGCGCGACCAGACCCGGGCGGTGAAGGCCTGGAAGTCCGCCAGCACCCTGGCCGGAGACTTGCCAGCGTCAATATCGTTGCCGCCCGCGTACATCACCACCAGCGCCGGCGCGTAGGGCACGACGATGCGCTCCACGAAGCCGACCGAGTCGGCGATGTGGGATCCGCCGAAGCCCCGGTTGAGCACGCGCCGCAGCGGGAAATCCTGGGTCAGCGTTCTCCACAGCCGGATGCTCGAGCTGCCGATGAAGACAATCCCGTGGCGCGGCGGCGGTCGCTGGTGATCGTCGGCCTCGAACGCCCGGATCTCCGACTCGAAGGGCGAGGCGTCCGGCGTCGCGGCGGCGTCGGGGGTCGCGCCGCCGTCACGGGCCCCGCCCGCCGACGGCGGGAGCGCCAGCAGGGAGAGCAGAAAGGCATACGAACCAAACAGCGTCACACGGGGCACCTCGCGCCGGGGCGCGACGCTAGCACATCTCCTCGCGTGAATGCGGCTAGCCGCAGGCGCCGTTGGTGCAGGTCCGGTTGCCGTTGCAGGCCATGCCGCAGGCGCTGCAGTTGAACTTGTCGGTCTGCAGGTTCACGCAGTTCCCCGCCGGGCAGCGGGTGAAGCCCGGGGCACACGCGCAGGTGCCGGCGCTGCACACCTCGACGCCCACCGGGCAGCCGCGGTTGCACATGCCGCAGTGACTCTGGCTGGTGCGGGTGTCGACGCAGCTCCCGTTGCAGTCGGTCATGCCGGCCGGGCAACCGCAGACACCGCTGTTGCACACCTGCTCCAGCCTGGGACAGGTCATGAAGCAGAAGCCGCAGTTGGTGCGATCGTTGGACTTGTTGACGCAGACGCCGTTGCACTCGTCGGGAAACGCGCTCTGCGGATCGCAGACGCAGCCGTTCGCGGTGCACACGCGGCCGGTGCCGGTCGCACAGACATTGCCGCAGCCGCGGCAGTTGTTCGGATCCGTGTAGCTCACGCAACCGGAGTTGCACAGGATCTGATCGACGGCGCACTGGCAGCGGCCATCGCGGCATTCGCCCTTGGAGCAGCCGGCCTGGGAGACGCAGGTGCCGCCGATGCCGTCGACACAGGTTCCGTTCTGGCACGTCCCGCTGCAGCACTCCGCGGTCGTCGCGCAGGTCTGTCCGCCCCGTGTGCAGTCCGCGCAGGTCCTGCCGGCGCAGCGCCAGCCGGCACAGCACGAGTTGATGCCGTCGCCGCACGGGCCGCCTGCCTGACCGCAGGCCACGAAGCAGCTCTCCGACGCGCAACCGACCTCCAGGATCAAATTCGCCTGGCTGGCCTCCCAGGCCAGGCAGGTGTCGTCGCACAGGGCGACGTCGTCGCCGAACCAGAACCACCCGCCCCGCGCGGTACAGTTGTTCGACCCTTGCTGGCAGAGCCGCCCGCCGAAGCTCAGGTTCACCCGGTCGCGCGGGATGGACGCCGACACCTTGAATGAGCAGGACGACGTGGTGCCGCCGCGGCCCAGCCCGATGGTCTGGGTGGTGCAGGCGGTTCCCGAGTCGATCGGAGCGTTGGCGTCGACCGGAGCATCGACACCGTCGGCCGCCCGATCGGCTCGCAGATCGGCGTTCACCGGTGCGTCGATGGCGACGTCGCCGCCGGACCGCCGGTCGTCGCCCGCGCCATCGGGCTGGCCGTCCGTGCCCGCGCGCGCGTCACTGGCATCGACCGCGCCGTCGACAGGGGACGAGGCGCCGCCGCAACCGTGGAGCAACCCGGTCAGCACGCTCGCGACCGCGACGCCCGCAAGTCCAGCCCGCATCCCCTTCTATTCGTCGGACCGAGCGGCGGACCTAAACAGAAAAGCAGCGCATTCCGCTGGAGATTCCGGGGCGGTTCAGCACAGCGTCCTACAGGTGGGAGCCGGCCAGCCGGGCGAGTCATCGCGCACCGGATCGCGCTTTGTAGGCGTTCACTTCTCGCGCCCGTGGCGTGTTCTTCCGGTAGGGCCCGGCCGAACCGGAAGCCTTCAACCCGTACCGGAGGTCATTCATGTCCCGCAGATCACCCGCACGACGGGGGTCGCCATCAGCCTCACGGGCGCAACGCTCCTGGCTTTGACCGGCCTGGCCGGGACAGCTCGCTGGTCGCGCACGTCGAGTGCAACGTTCCGCAGAACGCCTTCGTCTTCTCCGCATTCACAACCGGGCAGTGATGGGACGCACCGACCTCCTGGCCAAGGTCAAGAAGCACTGTTCCTAGAGCGGCAGTAGCTCAGAGAGCGACGGGACGGACCTGCCGTCCGACGGATACTGACGCGCCGCGGAGTCCGATCACACCACGTTGCCGGCCTCGACCGCGCGGTGGGAGGGGCGTGTCCACTGTCGATCCCCTCGCCGGGGTTTCTGCGATAATCCAGGCCATGCAGGTGGGTGCGACGGCGATCCTCGGGCTGGCGCCGCTGTTGTGCGCGGTCGCTGCTTGCGGAGAGACACGTGGCACGTTGGTCACGACCGGAGACGGCTGGCGCCCCGCGCTGGCGGCAAGCTGGCAGATTCAGCTCACCGGACAGCTCGACACCGTCGTCGACGCCAACATCTACATCGTGGATCTGTTCGATACCACGGAAGGCCAGATCGCAGCGCTGCGCAGCGCCGGTCGGCGGGTGCTGTGCTACGTCAGCGTCGGCACGCTGGAGCCCTGGCGCAGCGACGCCGCGGACTTTCCGGCGGAGGCGGTCGGAACGGCCAACGCGAGCTATCCCGACGAGCGCTGGCTCGACATACGCCACCCGATGGTACGCACGCGGATGGCCGCGCGGATGGACACCGGCCGGCAGAAAGGCTGCGACGGGGTCGAGCTCTCGAGCGTCTCCTCGGCAGGGGAGAACACCGGTTTCCCGCTCACGGCCGCTGACGTTCTCGACTACGCTCGCTTTCTGGCCTCCGAATCACGCCGACTCGGCCTGTCACCCGGGATTGCCGGCAGCGGGGACAGGGCCGCAACGCTCGAGCCCGAGTTCGACTGGGCGTTCACCCAAGGTTGCCTGGCAGCGGCGCGCTGCGGCGCCATGGCGCCTTTCATTAATGCGCAGAAGGTCGTCTTCGCGGTGGAGTTCGGCACCGAAGCCGATCTACCGTCGATCTGTCCGCTGGCGCAGGCGGCCGGCGTCAATGCGCTCATCAAGAGCCGTTCGCTGGATGCGTTTCGGGCGCCGTGCTCATGAACCAAGCGACGGGCATGACCACTTTGCAGAAGTTCCGGCCACTAAGGGTAGGGGTCTTATGGTCTACCGAAAATATGCGCCAGTTACCCTCGCTCGCTCGGCGCTGGTCCTGGCTGCGCCGGCGGCGCGTCGTCGCGATCCCCATCCTCTGCCGGATCACGAACGCAACCCGGCGCTGGCCGAGCTCTTCAGGCGATACGCGCCCTACGTCGCGACCATTGCATCCAAGCTGCTGGGCCGCGACGACGGCGAGCTAGACGATCTGGTTCAGGACGTCTTCATCGAGGCCCACCGTGGGCTGGGCCAGCTCCGTGACGCGCACGCCGCCAAGGGTTGGTTGGCGCGCATCACGGTGCGCCGAGCGACGCGGTGGCTGCGCCGGGCGCGCCGGCGTTCCTTCTTCAGCCTCGACGCGGTGGCCGACGAGGCGGCGTTGCAGGCGGCGTTGCAGGCGGCGTTGATCGACGCGACGGATACCCCCGAACAGCGCGCCCACGTCGTGTCGACCTACCAGTGGCTGGACCGCTTGCCGGTTCACGACCGGGTGGTTTGGGTCCTGCGGCACATCGAGGGCGAGACCCTGGACGCAATCTCCGAGCTGTGTGCATGCTCGAAGTCCACCGTGCAGCGCCGGATGCGCGCCGCAGAGAATGCGCTGAGGGACCTCAGGCGGAAGGAGGAAGCGCGATGATCGAAGACGGTGAAACGCCGCGGGATCTCGTGCTGGGGCGCATTCGGCCGCACTGGAACGACGCCCGGACCGAAGGGAACCTGTCCGCGACCCTGCATCGCATCGGCGTGCGCGCCCAGCGGCGCCGCGCCTGGTCTCGATCGATGGCGGGCGCCGCCCTGGTCCTTCTGGTTGGCGGCGTGACGGGAAACTTGGTGTTTCGGTCGCACCCGGCGCCCAAGGTGGTCAGCCTTGCGGCGCCGCCCCCGGCGCCCGCCTCGGCGGGGGGACCTGCGACTGCGCACGCGGCCGCTGCCAGCCCCGGGGCGATGCGCCTCCGAGACGGCTCGGAGGTGAAGGCGCTCGACGCGCGCACGCGGATCGTCATCGCCGTCGAAGCTCCCGACCGCGTCGAGGTGAACCTTGGTGATGGGCCGGCGGTGTTCGATGTCGTGCCGAGGCAGGCCCGTTCCTTCGTCGTGAGATCCGGTCGTGTCCAGCTGACGGTGCTGGGAACACGATTCCAGGTCAGTCCCGACAAAGACAGCGTGCGCCTCACCGTGGAGAGGGGCCGCGTTCAGGTCGACTGGCTTGGCGGCAGCGAAGTGGCGGGCCCCGGCACCGACGCGTGGTACCCGCCCCGCGAGCGAGAACCGCTGACGGTCCTGCGCTCACGCTTTCATGCCCACGCCGCCCGGCGTGACTACGCGGCGGCCTATCGCTCGCTGGTCTCCACCCCCGCGGTGATCAGGGACTCCGCCGAAGATCTCATGCTCGCCGCCGACGCCGCGCGACTGTCGGGTCACGCCGCCGAGTCGGCCCCCTACTTCGAACGCCTGCTCCGCGATCATTCGACGGATGCGCGCGCGCCCCTGGCCGCGTTCACTTTCGGCCGAATCTTGCTGAAGCAGCTCGGTCGGCCGGCGAAGGCCGCCGACATGTTCGCGCTGGCGCGGCG
>Ga0207701_10002310_pt1 | contig 19814 bp, 31 predicted proteins | sample KBSSwiSSwithPhiX_FD_184294 | JGI IMG/M metagenome (GOLD analysis project Ga0207701, IMG submission 184294) | Switchgrass rhizosphere bulk soil microbial communities from Kellogg Biological Station, Michigan, USA, with PhiX - S5 (SPAdes) (version 2) | ecosystem: Environmental > Terrestrial >... | reverse complement strand
CGCCCGAAGCTTGGCGCCCCTGATGGGATTCGAACCCACGGTCTCCTCCGTGACAGGGAGGCGGGGACTCCACTCCCCTACAGAGGCGTTTTCAATTTTGGCATGCCGGAGAGGAGTCGCACCTCTACCCGCTGACTTGGAAACAGCGATGCTGCTGCTACACCACCGGCATGTGGAGCGGGCAGCGGGACTTGCACCCGCGATCTTCTCCTTGGGAAGGAGACGCGTTGCTTCTACGCTACGCCCGCATGTGGACCGCCTGACCGGAGTCGCACCGGCATCATCTGGGTGGAAACCAGACGCTCTGCTGTTGAGCTACAGGCGGACGAAAGGCGCGTCACCGCTTGAAGATTTCATCCCCCTCGCGTATACTCGCTTCCCGAGCGTGTGACGGCCTGGCATTGAGGTCGGGGAGGCCCACCCTTCCCGGATGGGCCTCCCCTTCCGATCTTTGTCGTTCCAGCCCGATTTTCAAGTGCGGCGCGCGCCAACGCGCCGCGGCTTCCTGGCTCAGGAGCCCGGCCGGAGCCGATGGCGTCCTGAGTCCCTGGTATCCGCCCACCGACCTTCCAAGGTCGGTGGGTACAACAAAAAAACCCCCGCGTCCTTTCGGGCGCGGGGGTTTCAGTTTTTTCGAGCTCTTGTTACATCACCATCGCCCCCGCGCCCGTCTGTTCGATGGTTCGATTCCCGGCGGGCTTGCTGCACGTCGCCGGGGAATACGAACCCACGAACAGAGACCAAGCCTGCTGATGGAGGATCTCCATCGTTGGCCTTTGGTCTCGGACGCAGGGTAGTGATCTCACGGAAGGTCCGTCTCCTTGTTCGGTGATCCTGTTACATGAACAACGTAGCCGCCGAAAGGTTCGGTGTCAAGCGGAAAAAAATCGAATTCTAGAAGGCGCCAGGACGACGCACGAGATGGACCTGGCCGAGCATTGCCCGCCCCATCGTGAAAGGGGTCGCCGTCGTCATCGGCGTCGTCAAAGCCGACGATACGAGACCCGACGAAACACACATGCCGCCGCGGACGAGCCTCGCGGTGCCTGCCGGGCACCCGCTCGTTCTCCAGTCCACGCTTGCGGTTGTCTGGGGAGGTTGCTCGACGAGCTCCGGCGGTTCCGGTTCAGGGACAACTTCCGGCGGCTGCGGAATCTCCTCTGGCCACTCGTAAGGCCGGTCGACAGACGCCACGGGCGGATAGTCTTCGGGGTGATGAATATAGGGCTCTTCGGGGACGAAAGGTCTGCCCGTGGGCTCGGGAACTTCCTGCGGCCACTGGTAATCGGTGCCCTGAGGGGTCACACCAAAATCCACCGGTGCGGTGTTCATCTCATCTATGAGCGCGTCGATTTTATCGAGGCACTCGTTGTAGGCGTCCACTGAATGGGAGTAAGCCTGGTAGTCCTCGTCGCTCGGATCTTCCAGACCCTCATAGTAATCCTTGTAGTCCTCTGCATTCCTGTCGAGGAACTCGCACTCCTGTCTCTTCGCTGAAATTTTTCGACGATAGGACTCTTCGCGCTGATCTCTCAAGCGCGACTCCTCGGAAAATGGAGCGTTGAAGGGAGGTATCTCTTCCGGGACTGGAGCTGGCTCTACCGTAATGCGATGGTAGCCGCCCCACGGATCCGTGAATTCGACTTGACCCAAAGACCGAGATCCGGGAACTCTGAGAGGAACCCGACCCAAGAACGGGCGCATAGGCTTTCCTCCGAACCTATCGGGAACGCCGCCCGCCGCCGAGCGTCGTCGTTGTGGGACGGCAAAGGCCGCGAGGGCCCACCTTCATTCCGGGAGGACATTTCGGGGGCCCAGCGTAAGCCGGCGGGAGGCCGCCGCCCCAGGAAGACGGGCCCAAATTGAGCGGAACCTGACCGATGGACTTTGCTGGGGTGGGCTTGGAGTTCGTCATATCCCGAAATCTCCTTACGATCTGCACTCTACCACGGAGCCGTCAAAATGGCCAAGGCATTCGAGATCAGAGGGGTCCACCGCTTCTCTTGAATGCCCCAAACGGCATCGTCCAGGCGGCGCCGGCCTGGGCGTATCCGTGTGGGAGTTCGTCGCTCATCGCCATTCGGATCATGTCAGGATCGTCAGGGACGTAGCTACGGCCCTTTGACGCGATGCGCTCGATGTCACCTCCCTGCTGGATCGTGCGACCGAACTGGCGCTCATAGTTCAAGATCCGCCAGAACATCCGAGGGTTCACTGCGTTCGCACTCGCCCACTGGTCTGGATTCCCGAAGATGCAGAACATGCACGAGACGCGGCCCCATCCCAGGTAGTAGGCCGGATGAGGTCGGATCCCCCAACGTTGGATGATTTCCCAGACGCGCTCTTCGGGCCAGTCGATGATCGCGCGCCACTGATCGACCCGACGAGACTGCGTGGTCGACTTGTGCTTCTCGACCTCGGCATATCGGGCTCGGTTGTTCGATTCCTGGCGGCGCTCTCCGGTGATCTCAAGAATCTTCCCGCTCTTGAAGCGCGGATCATTATTGATCGCAGAAGTTGCAACGTCGATCTTGAGGATTGCCGAGCACCACCGGGTCCGGAGGTCCGCCACCGCAGCAGGAAACATGAGGCGCGTGTTGGGCTCCCCGGTCCCGCCGGCCTGTCCGATCGAGCCGTCTGGGAGCTGGAACCCGATCTTCGCCGTCGGTGCATCCTGTTTGTTGATCTCCCGCTCGAATCCGCCTTCCCGCCACTGGAACTTGATCGGAAGCCCAAGCGCCCGGGCGACGTCCTTGCAGTAGCTCTCCGTACAAGGCCAGTCAAAGAAGCGCGGGTCGATGCCGGGACGCCCGTCGACGGCCTGGTGCCAGAGCTCGATTTTCTCTCTCGGGATCCCAAGCTCTAGGGCGTGAAGGACGCAGGCGAGAGAGTCCTTCCCCCCGGAAAAGGACACGATGACGTGGTCATAACCGTCAAGGGGAAGGAGCTCGGACGTGTTCTCCCGGATCTCGGTCGGAAGAGGCATCTTAGAATCCGTTCAGATCCCTGAAGTTTTGATAGGATCCCCACGTCCTGGCGTCGCAGAATTCCCGAATCAGATCCTCAAGATCGTTGGGCGTCTCGATGGTTTCGATCCAGTTCCTAGCATCACCAGCCATCTCAATCGGAAAGGCTGCGACGCCGTGCCATTCGTTCCCGGGTCCGATCCGAACGTGAATGTCGATGTCGGAGGATCCGTCTTCCACGAGCCTCAGAGTTGCCGGCCCGACGCGCCTGAACATGTCCTACAGCGACTATTCGTCGCCTCTCTCCACGTCAATCCAGTACTTGGCCTTGTTGATCCATTGGCGGGCCCGGTCGAGGATGACCGGATCCGGCTTCCGGTCGGAGGGAATCCTCGCCAGCATCTCCTGGACGTCGCTCAGGATCGACATGGCCCACAGGCCTGGATTTTCGAATTTGGGCTTCTCGGAAATGACCTGGTCGAGGGTCATTCCGAACATCTGGCGCTGCCGATCTTCGTCTGCCACGATGAACCTCTACTTGACCTTCCCAAAGAAGCACTGGTTCTTGACGCGTTTCTCGGCTTCGCTGATGACCCCCAGGACGCGCGAAACCCTGGTGGAGGAGACGCGTCCGATTTTTCCTCTGGCCCTCGTCTCCATTGCTTTCCTTATCGCCAGCCTGGGCTCCTCGATGGCTCGAACGATCCGGCGCGACGTGCTTGGCGAAATCAGCTCGCTCTTTCCATGCTTCTCGAGGTCGAGCTTCGCGATGAAGAGGTAATGGTCCGCGGCCGACAAATCGCCTTTGTGGAGACTCCCCGTCGCCGCACGCACCCGCTCATAGGCGGTGGCAAGGGCCGCACCCCTTGAAAAGCACAGCGCGGTAGGTTTCTTGAGGCGTCTGGGTTTCGCCACGATCTACTTCTTGGGCTTGATACCCATCTTGTTGAGCTTGCCGATCGCGCAGGCCTTGAGCTTCTTCTTGGCCTGCTCCGCGCCCTTGACGCCCTTCTTCATCATCCTGGGATTGAGACCGAGCTCCTTGACACAGGAGCTGTACGCCGTCAGGTGAGGGTTCACCGCCTTTTTGGCCATCGAGATCTCCTTTCGAACGGGACTATTCTATCCCCATTTTCATGGGAGCACAATGATGTCCGAGAGCTCCTTCTCCCAGGCAATCTGCTCGAGGCGAAGCGGATGCTCGTGGAACTCGCTCGGATCGTGATCCCACATGAAGATTTCCGGCTTCGGATCGAGCGGGCCGGAAAGCTCTGGAACGATCGGCTCCTCGGCCTCGTCCTCTTCGGCCTCGACCGCCTTGCTCCGCATGAACGACCAGTCCCCGCGCACGGCTTTCTCCCAGTTCGTCTGGAATCTAGGCCGCTCTTTATTGAACATGGCTCGGGGCGCCGCGACGAACATCTCCTCGAGCGTGGGGTAGACGTCGGGCTTCCGTCGGCGGACGTAGACGCGGGGGATCTCTCCCTCGTGGCTGATCTTTCCGTAGGTCGAAAGCTTGGCCTCGATCGTCTGGCGATCCCCTTCCTCGGCAATGATGACGCTCCGGTCGGCATGGGCCTTCTGGGTGTAGATCCGGCGGACCCGGTAGACCGCCCAGGGCCAGCCGTTCAGCATCTGATCGAACATCGAAAGCGCGTCGTAATCCTCGACCTCCCTGGCGATGCTCATCAGGCTCTTGGTCGAGTAGAGCGTCATGCGCGGATTGAGCGCCATCGAGACGAACTCGATGAAGAGGCTGAAGGCTGCGCGATCCGGGAACTGCTGGAAGCGGACGAGCACGGGCTCCTTCCCGGCCGCGAAGGGGCAATAGGCGCAGGCGCTCTTAGGCCAGTTCCCTCCGGTGACGCTCCGGATGTAGTCCTCGCAGACCTGGCGGCTCCATCCCCAATCGTGCATGAGCGGATAGATCGACGTTTTCTGGCCGACCGGCCATTTGATGGCCGAGTAGCTCTGGTCCCGGACGACGCGCCGGGCCTCCTCAGCGTTGAAGCCGATCGCCTGAACGAATGGCTGCCCGTGGACTTCACGCTCGATCCAGGCGTCCAAAGGCCAACCCTTCGACTTGATCGAGCAGAGCCTTCTCGATCCGGCGACCTGGGGAACGGTGCCGGCGGCGAGGAGCTCGTCGGAGAGCTTGTAGGCTCCCTCGAGCATGAGCGTGCTCGGGGATCTCGAGTCGTCGAGGACTGTCATGGGCTCGGTCTTCGACTTCCGGGCGACCTGGACGAAACGGATCCCGTGCCTCCGGAGCCTGGGAAGGATGTGCGTCTCGATCAGACGCTTCAGATCCGGGAACTCGTCCCCGGTCATAGCCGTCACGACCGTCAGATCCTTGAGGTCGAACGAGCCGTTCCCCTGGTAGGTGAAACTTGGCGGATCCATTCCCTCGGCTACAGTGTAGACGCGGAACGATCTCGAGGCGGGATTCTCGAGCCAGTGGAGCAGAATGGCCGTGCTGTCCACGCCCATTCCGTAAGAGAGAATCATTCCCCGCCCCTACAAAATGAATCCCTTGGGCTTCCAGTCGATCGGGAGCCTCTCGCTCTCGAAAAGCTCGATCGCCTTCGGAATCGTTTCGTTGAGTTCCTTAGCGGCCTGCTCCGGCGTCCAGTTCTCCGGGTTTGGGAGATACTGCGGAGGTCCGTGTTTCTCGACGTAGGCCCACCCCTCCTTCGGCCCCTTCTTCTCTTCGATCTCGGAAATCTTCTTCCTGTTCCTGGTAATCCACTCGTCGAACTCTGGATTGAAGCTCTCCGGAAAGGTCCCCTTGCTGAAGACGATCTTCCAGGTCTTTGGATCTGATGGGAACGCGCCGTGCTTTTCGACGTGCTCGAGGTCGTCCAAGTTGTCTCCACGCCGGAACATGAGAGTGTAGTGGATATGAGGCGGCCACGAATCGTCGGACTTCCAGCGGTTGACGGCGCCGTATCGGAGATCCCAGAAGTGCGTGGCTCTCGGCCCCCGATCAAGATCCATCGTCGTCCAGTAGGCGCGCAGAGCGCTCATCAGCTTGTTGGGGACCGTGACCAGGACGACGGACTCTTCCTTCGGCATTGCATTATGGCCCGCTCGAGGCGCCGTACATCTTGTGCTTTGGAAGGAAAATGGATCTCAGAAGCTGGGCAAAGATTGGCCGCTTGTAGGCTTTTACGGGCTTTGGAGATTCCTTGAAAGAAACCTCAGCCTCAGCTTCAGGGTCCTCGGGATATCGGACTTCGGGAATTCCAAGAACCACAATGCGGGAAGATTCGATAGGCTCAATGCTTTCGACTACCCCGAACTTCTCGATCATCTCCTGGACGCTCGAGAGATTGTCGGCCGTTTCATAGATCTCTTCGTAAGCCTTCCTCGCCTCCTCTTCGGTGACCGCTCCCTCCTGACGCTCTGGATCGTGAAGAATCTCCTGTTGAACGTCGGCAGCAACGTGTTCGACGAACTCGTCGCTCAGTATGAGATCGTCCTCGAGGCCGTCTACGTCCACCTCCAGAACGACCGCCGAGCTCTTCTCGGCGATTTCAGCTGCGGAAGAAAGGGATCCAAAGAGCGGGAAGTTCTCCGCCAGTCCCTTTGCAGCTACGAGAGGGAGGCTCCGCTTCGTGATGTAGGTGTAAAGCTTCACCTAGTTGGTCTCCGGGCCGACGTGCTTCACGAAGCGCGCTGGGACCGGAAACCCTTCACGCCCGTGAACCTGATCATAGCGGTCCATGACATAGACGTTCCCGTAGTTGTCGGTGCCGCTCACGACGCCTACTTCGGTGAATAGTTTCGACCAGAGATGTTTCGTCGGCGCTGGAGCTTCCTTGAAGGTCCAGTGTCTCTTCCAGGCCTTGTCGACGATTACTTTCTCCCCCTGGGAGAAGTTGTCGGCCAGCGGGTAGTCGATCTTCTTGTCTTCAGCCTTCTCCTGGGCCGCGGTCATATAGCGCCGGCGAGGCTCGGAGATGCCGAGTTCCGGGCCGATCTGTTTTCCCCCTTCGTAGTACATCACCGGATCATCTGATTCGACCGCGCGCCAGTCGCGAACAAGGATCCAGCGCATGGCCAGGTCGGCGCCATACTCTTCGGCTTTTTCCTTGGTCGGAAATCGAAGAGCATTCCCGACCCATTCTCCGCTGGCGTCGGCGATCACTTCAACTTTCCAGCTCATGGTTCCCTCCGTCCCGGTTCTCCTTCAGGTCCCTTGTGTCCGACGGCGTGGGGGCACGAGACGCCGTGGTCTTCTTCTTCCGGAGGGGACGTCCATCCAGGACGCCCTTCCCGGATCGCCCGGTCAGCATACCGGATTGCGAAAGTCAGAAGACCCACAAGAGTGGCCAGGCCCACCAGGATCCACGCGCCGGGGCCCACGATGCCCTCTAGTCGAAGAAGATCTTGTAGACGAGGTAGACGGCGCCACCGATCAGAGCGATGTTGATCACGGTGTCTAGGGCGTCCGTTTGTGGAGCCCCATCAGCGGAAAGGGAGCGAAGGTCTCCTGAAGCGCTCTGCAGACGAACGACGGACTTCGCGGAACAGCCGCAGGAGTGACGAGCCCCCTCAAATCTGGGAGGCCTGTACGTCTGAGCCGGGCTCAACGAATGCGACAAGCTCGTCTCCATTCCTGGTGACACCCTTCAGGAGCAGTTTACCGCGAACGTCGTACTCGGTCCAGTAGATAGGTTCAGAAAGGAGCGCTCGATCTTTGGAGGTCCCCTTCAGAAAATCCTTCCTTGCCCAGCGAATGAGATCCTCGATCCGGAAATATTGCCGTCCCTGCATGAGAACAAGCTTGGGATTGGAGATCGCAAGCTGATTCAGGATCGTATAGAGGCTCTGCCGAAGCTCGGTGGTCATCCGGTCTGCTGATCCTGTTTGGGGCGACGCTGCTTGGCGAGGTTCCTGCAGGGGCGGCAGCGGAACGGATCCTTCCAGCCATTCTTGGTGAAGAGCTCCTGGTCCTTTTCTGAGAACTTGAACTCCTGGCCGCAATCCCTGCAAGTGATCGTTCGGTCGGGCATGGTTCTACCTCCCAGACATCCGGATCCCGTTCCATTCCCGGCATCTCCAGCACGGGCATGAAATCCGATGCTTTGGATAGATTCTAACCACACCACCGCAATCCTGACAATGGGCGATGCGAGGACGAAGCTTCACCAGTCCCAGACGGACCTTCTTGCATCGGCACCTTCCCGACCTGCGTCGCGCGGCCGGGCGGTTCGAAGGAAGGATCTTCCTGAGGATCATAGAAAGAGATGAGCTATCTCTTGATCGAAGACGCCGCCTCACCAACGGCCTTCAAGGTCTCTTCCCAGGACACTTCCGGCATGATCATCTTGATCTGGGGCACGACGACCGCCATGAAGATCTCGATGGCCGCGGGGAGACGATCTCCGAACCCGGAGGCATTCTTCCGGATCGAACGCGCCAGAACCGCGTCGACGAGCTTGATCTTACAAACCTTGCAGATCTTTGAACGTTCCCCATCCTTCGAGATGTCGATCGCGCTTCGGATGAGACCCGTGAAGCGGTCGATCGAACGGTCGAGCTCCCTTTCACAGGAATGACAGGATCCTCCCGAGATCTCGCACTGGCAGATGTTCGTCTCGAGCGCGGGCGGAGGAGGCTTTGGAGCAGCCTGCTGCTTGCTCATTGTCGACGGAACCGTCTTGAGGGTGACGCCTCCAGCAAGGACGATGTCCGCGCCATTCCGGCGAGCCGTCAGCTGGACCATTCCGAGAACCTCGGAAAGCCACTGGGCTCCGGTCTCTTTTCCGGCAGCCGTGACGATCTCCGAAAGCGCGTTTCCGCAGATCGTCGCGCAGGCCATCGCGTAGAAGGTCATGAACTCCTGGGGATCTGGAACCCGGCCCAGAAGCGACTGAAGACGTTCTCCAGCCTCGTTCCCGAACTCCATCGCCGCCTGGGAAACCTGCTCGATGTTCATGCCGCTTCTCCGGTCGGTTTCTTGGTTCTACTACCTCTTAAGCTTCCGGGGTGGAGCCTTCCTGCGGATGTCCTCGAGATCCTGCTCGACCGTTCCCTCAGCCCTCATGCCTTCCGGAACGATCTCCTTTCCGTTCTCGATGATCCTTCCCTTTCGGTGGAACTCGACCGATCCGTTTCCGGACGGACGCAGCTCGACCGCCGGCCCAGAGACGAGCGGGACCCTGCCGGCGCGCTGAGCCTCGGCGACGGCCCGGCCGATCGCCTCCGGAAGGCTCTGGAGGAGCTGCTTGGTCTCCTCGAGCCGCTGGCTGAGCTGCTGGACCGCCGGATGCGACATCACCTGATCCAGGGTCAGGCCTCCGGACTTCGATTGCTCGTCGACCTTCGCGAGTTCCTGCTTCCTCTCGTCCTTCTTCTCTTCGTCGGCCATGAAAACCTCCTGATCGTTCTTCAAGAAATTCGATGACTGGCGCACACTTCAGCCAGTTGCTGCAAAATTGACGAAAGCTCCTCCTTGGTCCGGCAGTGTTGGGACTGGATCTGGAAATCCGGATTGGCATTCACGTACCACCCCTCCGGGGTCCACATGACAAAGAGATCCGGAAGTTGGATCTCTCCGGAAATGACGGTTCGCGCGGAACTCTCCGCGCCTGGAGGGACATCTCCCTGCTCCTGCCCTCCCATCTCTCCAAGGCGGTCTATGGTCGAAGTCTGCCCGATGATCTGGGCGACCAGGACCAAGTCGCTAAGGCTGGGCTCTTCCTGGAATCCTTTCTCATTCTCGTCGTGAAGCTTTTCGATCACATGACGGGCCATCCGAAGGATGGAAACCGTCTTCTGGACAAGTTTGGCCTCGGCTGCTTCCTGGCTCACAGTTCAGATCTCCTTCGAACAGCTTCCGAAATTTCGTGATAGGGGCGCGCCTGGTCGGCGCCGTTCAGGCCAAGTTCCCGGTACATCTTCTCCTTGTGTGTCGCCGACGCCGAAAGCGTCGAGGCTACATCCTTCAGCTCTTCTCGCAGGGCCTCTTCGAGGATCGACGCCGCCTGATCTGGTTGCGCGCTGATCCGCTGCGCGTACTTCTCCGCCCTCTCCCGGATCGTCATTTATCCTCTCCCCGGAAAGATCTCCCCGCTTTTCCCGTGGCTGCAGTTGGGTCCGTGCTTGTGCGTCTGATGTCCGGGCGAGTGTCCGCCGGGATCGCTCAGACGCTTGAGGTCCGTCCGGAGAAGCCCGTTCTTGACGAGATTCTGCTCGACCTTGAGAAGCGTCGTCTTCTCGGGCATCCTGGCGCATTCCTTGCAGATGACGTAGGTGGCGATGTTCTCGCCGGGGACGAGCCGCTGCATGACGGAGTTCGACGCTTCGTAGGCCGCGACATGGGACGCCTCGGTCGACGGGAAGATCCCGTCGCAGCAGCAGCAGCGGAAGTTCTTCGACTTTGCCAGGGCTTCGCGGTGACGACCGACCATCGCCTCGATCGCCTGCTTGCGGGTCATGCTCATTTTTTCACCGTTCTCCGATCATCCTATCCATGAACGCGCTAGGACGCTACCACCGTCTCTCCGATCCCATCTTTGGCGGCTTTCCTCTCCCAGGAAGAGAAGCAGTCGGCATAACGGGATTTCCGGAGCTCGTGGAAGGCCTCGATAAAGACCGAGCGGATCTCCGCGTCGGCGGGGTCGCAAGCCCGGAGCTTGAGCATGCGCTTCCATTGCGCGATGGAAGCGGAGAAAATCACCTCGGTTTCGAGTGCGTTCCCCAGGTACCCGCGCGCGGCGCCGCGAGCCTGCTTCCGGGCCGTGAACTTGTCGACGTTCTTCTTCTCGATCAGCCACTTCTGCAGTCGTTCGGATAGATCGGCGTAGACCTTCCTGGCGACCATCTTCACGTCGCCAATCTCGAGCGCAACCTCTTCCCGCTCAAGATCGGAAGCTTCCCTCATGAACTCCATGACCAGAGGATGGTCGATCCACGGAGATCCATCCTCGTCCACGAACCTCGTGGACCTCTGGCTGATCGCCGTGAAATCACCGTGCCGGACGAGTTCGTGGGAGAACCCCCGGCTCCCGGAGACGAAGAGCGTAACCCAGCGCTCCTCGTCATGATCGGGCTCCACAACCTTGGTCATGTTCTTGATGAAGTCCGCTCTCTCGCGCGGGACCTGGCGCGGAGAAATGATCATGGGCCATGCCTGGGACGCATGATGATGCAGGATGTCCCGTTCGAGCGCGAATGGGGATCCGAAGGCTTCCCAGTCGAGGACTACTCTCGGGTTGAAGGTGACCCGGATTCCCTCGTTCACCATCCGGATCCAGACGCCCGGACGATTCAGGAACACCGCGATCGCGAAAGGCTCCCTCATATTCCAGGTCAGGAACACGGTCATGTGAACGTGCTCGTAGACGGATCCGTGACCGACTTCCTTGATGTGCGTGTGATAGTCCGGACTCGACCGACCCTTCCCAAGAGAGTCGTAACAGACGCGGCCGGCGAGTTCCGAAAGGCGCTCTCCGGGGGTTCCCTGCATCTGATTCTCGGCTGGCTTTCCCATCACGTCCGGGATACGAACTTCATCGCCGCCGTCCCAGACGAGATAGGCGGCGGTTCCGTAGCGGGATTGCATCGAATGGCCTCCTGAATACTTGGGAGTATACGCGGTATACAGGAGGACGTCAAACGAAATGACGGCGCTTTACGACTTTGCCGGTTGGGACTGAGAAGAGGAGACCTTGACCACGTCTCCGGCTTTCCATCCCCTCTCCCCGCGCGAGATCCGGAACTGGACCGTGTCGCCGATGGCGAGAGTCCGGAAACCGTCCATCTTGATCGACTGGTGATGGACGAAGATGTCCTCCGTGATGCCTTCGACACGGATGAATCCGTACCCCTTGGTGTCGTCGAATTTCCGGACGACGCCCGTCATGAGCTTTCCTTCGTTGTCCATCTCTTTCTCCGTGCCTACCACTCTGGCCTTCCGGGTCGGACCGTCCGAGGCCATTGTACCGGAATCGGGATCGCGTTTGGAGCCCCAAAGGGCCACGAAGACGGGCCAAGGACGAGCGCGTTGGCCCCGAAGGGGATCGCCGGAACCATGGTCACTGCGCCCTGGGAAAGCCGGACTTCACCCAGAAACTTCGGCGCCCATGGATCGCGGCGCGCGTCGATGGGCGGGATCACAAGACCTCCGAGAGCGTGTAGATGACCGCGGCGACCGCGCCGATCCCGAGAAGCGGCGGTATCCCACCGCCCTCCTCCTTCTTCTCGACGGGCGTTGCCGCCTGAGGCGTCGCACAGACGTTGTTCACCGGCGCCGGCGGCGGCTTCGGGACGATGTAGCCGCCCTGCGTGATGTACTCCGCGACGCCTGGGACGTTCGGCTCGGGCTTGTTGGGGCAGTCGGGCGGAAACCCTTGGCCGGTCGAGCAGATCGCGCCGCCGTCCTTGGTGGCCTGGCAGCAGATTCCAGCTGGGACCGGCTTCCCGACGCCGAGCGTGGCGCGGCGGACTCGAGGCCTGGCGAAGAATAGTTCCGGGATGAAGGTCTGTTGGTACATCCACCAGTCGATGTTCCCGCGATCGTTGACGCCGCGAAGCGCCACCGGACCAGGATGGATGGTGGAGGAATACCGGGGACTGAAGGTCGCGGTGAACATGCTTCTCACGTTCTACTCCTCCTCATCGTCCCAGAACCGATCCGACCCATCGCCCATCTTGGCTTTTTTCGCTTTTCCTCGGGTAGCCAGACTCCGCTCCTCAGGCTCGTGATACCGAACGTCGAGGAATTCAAAGAAGTCTACCTCATCGTCGCTCTGAAGAACAGGCTTTGCTCCCTTCCAGATGCCGTACTGGTTAAGCTTGAGGCCCCGCCTCTTGGCCTTCCTCCTCATGGCGATGTTGAAAGTGAAGTCTCCGGTGTACATGAAGACGAGGCCGCCGATCTCCTTAGGATCGTGCGCGAGATAGATCTCGACCGGCATTCCACGGACGGCTCCTACCTGTTTCCTGGTCCCGCCGCGGAATCCCTCCTCTTCCAGGATCTTAAGGAACTCCTCGAGATCCTTTGGAAGGACCACGAGCTCGATGTCGCCGACCGTTTGGGCTTTCCGGCGAACCGATCCGACAACCAGGATGAAATCGGAATAGGGTGCGAGAGTCTTCTCGATCCGGGCCGCCAGGCGCTCGGCCTGGGCAAGCTTCATCTTATTTGGTTTCACGCGCCTCTGTCGGGTCGCGCCCATTGACGCCGATTTTCTGGTCGGGGTCATCGTGACGAAAGCTCCGCTCGCCTCGTCGGCCATGATCCGGGAGATGCCATCGTTCTCGTACTCGCTGAGAATCTTCCAGTGGGATGCCCACCAGCTTTCCTCGGCTTCGTCGGCGGCGTTTCGACACCCGAGCGTATGGCTCTCGATCCACCAGCCCATGACGACTCCGGATTCTCCGCAGAGCATCATGTTCCTGCTGGCATCCTGAAGGAGATGTCGAGCTCTGGTCTTGGTTTCCGGGGGAACGTCGGACAGATCGTAAGGATCGTGACTCATCGGCAGGACTTCCGGTCCCTTGCGCCTGACTTGAGATGCCCGAAGGTCACGCAGACCATCTTCTTCTTCCCGCGACACTTCGTCCGGAAAGTTCCTGGGACAAAGCAGCCTGGGGGACGCTGGCGGATCCGGTAGGAGGTGCTCGTCTCCCGGATGGTCTTCGAGGCCCGTCCGGTATGGTACTGGGCGACCTTCATCGCCGCCTTCCGGTTCGGGGCATTGGGGTGGCCCTTCTTGACGATGACCGTCTGCTCGACGAAGTTTGCCTTGTCGGCCATGGGCTACCTCCGATGCTTGGCGATCTCGATCGCCGTCTCCTGGCGGCGTGCGCTTGCCTTCGAACGATGACGCCCAAGCAGCCGGCGAGGTTTCTTCTTGGAGTAGAGGCACCAACGATGTCCTGGACGTTTCTTGTCGATGTCTCGGGCGGCGCATTTCCGGATGATTCCGAGCGTCGGACTCGAATTGGCCATTGATCTATTATGGGCGATCGCCGTTCACTGGAGAAGGCTTTTCGGCCTCACAGTCCGAACAGCTCTGCGTCAGGGTAAGAGGCCCGAGTTCAAGCACAGTTTCTCCGGTGCCGCCACACGTCGTACATTCGCTCCGCTTCTTAGGTTCGGGGACCTCAAAGAAGCTGGCGACTTGGGAAAATACGGTAAGCGCGGACTCGAGATCGTCGGCGATAGATTCGAAGAGGCCTTTCCGTTTTGGATGGTCTCCCGATCCATCATAAGACCGACGCTGATCGGAGTTCGCCAGGACTTCGTAGGCTCTGGAGATCTCGCAGAACTTTCGGGCGACCTCGGTGTCCCCCGGATGCATGTCAGGATGGGATTCCCTTGCGCGCTTCCGGTAGGCCGCACGGATCTCTTCAATGGAGGCCGTGCGGGAAACGCCAAGGAGCTCGTAGTAATCCGCCATAGCCGACGGCTTTCTAGAAGAGAACAGCCCCCAGCGCGACAAGGCCGATCGCGGCCGCGACGGTGATGAGCGTCTTCTCGGTGCTGCTCTCTTCCTGGCCGACCGCCACGATCTCGCGCGTCGGAGGGGCCACGAACGTCGGCTGGGCAGGCGGAAGGATGTAGGTGGGACGCACGACCACATCCGGAGCCGGAGCCGGCGCTGGGGCCGGGGCCGGCGTGGGACCGCCGTTGTCCTGCGCCAAGTGAACCGGTCCGAGAGATCCGCCGATCGAACGCATTGGCGTGAACTTGCTTCCGCCGAAACCTTCCGAAGCGAATCTCGTGTTGACGGGCATCCTCTGCTGCATGTCTTCCTCCGAACCTTCAGCTGCAGTATACCCGGAAGCACCGATCCGGAACTACTTCTTTCGTGGTCGTCTGTATTCGATCCGGGCAGTGTGACGATACATGGAGCGCAGACTTGCCTCCATCTCCGTCCTTCCTCCGCACGACACCCGCTGATCGGATTGGCCGCAGCTTTCGCAAGGTCCAAAAGAGGCGCTCCCGTGACAGCCGCGGCAGGGGACTTTTCTGGAGTGGCAAGCACTGCAGACCAGCATCAACTTCATTCTACTACGAAACGACTACCTCCGAAGGTGTCCACAGCTCCTGGACACGAACAATCGGGCCGGTCGCCTCATCCTGGGTTCCGCTATACGTCTCAGCGGTCTTCAAGACCTCGCTGAAGTAGTTCTCGCTTCTTGGAATCCGAAGAAGAGCTCTCGCAGGAGGGAGGGCCTTCAGGATCTTGACGCCGGTCGCCTTGAACATGGCCTCGTCCATGCACTCCAGGACAAGGAAGCCTTCCGCCCCGGAAAGATCGTAAGGATACGTTCCTCCGTGAAGCTCTTTGGCCAGTTTCAGCCATTTTTTCTTGCCAAGACAGAAAGTCTTCACCGTCATGCAGGCGCATATCCCGGACCACCCGGCGCCGCATCTGTTGCCTTCCCGCCACAGGCTTCCCAGGATTCCAGCACCCTTGACAAGGCGTTCTTGGGTCATGTCTGCCTCTTCTGGAAGAGCTTCTTCATCCGGGCGGTCCACTTGGGCCAGGAATCGAAGCCGTACTTGATCCCTCCCCACAGCGCGCTTCCGGCGAAGCCGGCGATGAGGCCGATGAAAGCGAAAGGAATAAGCAACGCTCCGACAAAGCAGCCGACCGCGATCTCGATCCGGTGGTCGCTCACCTGCTCCCGACACTGGTCGGCCTGATGCCCGACCTTACTGCAGTAGCTGCAGAAGTTCCCAGAGCTTCCGTCCGCTTCCATCATTTCCAGGCCGACGGCCTTCCCCTAAGCATCGCAATCCAGTCTAGAACTTCTACGTGCCACCGGATGCAAAGAGCGGCCTCGCCTGGGCCGTACAGGCTTTCATAGATCCGAAACCAGTCCCGCCACTGCTCGGCTGCATTCTTTGGGAGAAGGTCCATCCTCTGAAGATGCCGGTCCACGCAGACAGCGTCTTGGCCGACAGAATGTCCGGAGAGCGCTCGGGCAAAGCAGCTCTTCGCGTTCTGACCCCATTCCACCGGATCGAGCCGCCACCGCTTCTTGAAGAAACGGAACTGCGTGACCATGGAGAAGGTGCCCTTCGTGAGAAGTTTGGCAGTCCAGATCGCCGTCGCGTTCAGCGTGAAGGCCGCGACGAAAAGAGCCCTCGTCCGCATCTTCCAGCGGCTTGCAGCGGACCTGGACTCGTAGATCTTGGACTGGTCCTCAAGACGGGCGAGACATTTGGCAATCTCGTCTCCGCAGAGATCAAAGAGGAAGCGGTTGTGGTACTTCCCCATGGAGGAAGTCTCAAAATCCTTCCGGATCCGGCGCTTTGGCTTCTTGGCCGGAGCTTGAACGAGAACTGCCATATCCATCCGCCTCAGGTTTTCTTCACCGGATCGACCTGGATCGGGGCGTGGGTCGGCGGTGATATCAAAGGGACACCTTGCGTCACCTGACCAGAATTGCTCATGGTGCTGCTCGATGTGTCGATGCTGTTCGACTGGGGAGGTGGCGGGGGAACGCAGCCGTGCTTTGGATGGGCGAAGTAGATGACTGGCTCTTCGTTATCTCCATGAAACGGCTCATTACGCTGGCAAGGTCCGAGCGCGATCCTTTTCTTTCCGTCAATCTCCGGGGTCGCCACGATGACCATCATCTTGGCCTCCTTGACCTCGAAGTATTGGACGGCCTGCCCTTCCTCCTTGGCGTGAAAGACGACCTTCTTGCAGATCGGGCAAGGGGCCTTGAAGATCAGGATCTTCACGTCTTCACGACCTTTCCGCTACAGGTCAGATGGAATGTCGGTAGGCCAGAAATCTGAGGATGTTCTAGATAAGGAAGATGGCAACGCTCGCACTCAGCATCCCCGCCAACACGTTCGTAATCTCCTTTTTCTACCGGAGAGGTTAATGCAAGGAGTGGAGCAACGCTTATCATTCTCCTGGACATGATCTGGAATCCGCGCTTCTCGAGCTTGAGATCATCGGCTTCCTTCTGGAGACGTTCGACCCAGTGGACAAGACAAGTGCAGGGACCGTCGCCGATCGCGACACCGCAGAGCCCGTCGTGTGACTTCGCGAGCTCTTCCGGCGTCAGCCTCAGCTTCACAGTCATATTCTACCTCTGCGTGGCAGCAGGCCCCAGCTCGAAAAGAGCCTCCGCTGCCGTGACCATGTCGGTCTTCTTGTCGACGACCGCAAGCATGTTCCGGCGAAGCGTGCTGAGATAAGTCCCGAACGTACCTCCAGAGGATTCGTAGCCGGACTCCTGGCCGAGATCTTCCTTGGAGATCGGATCCGGATACCTCGAAATCAGGATGTCGAACATCTTTCTCTCCCCGGCGAGGAGCTTGTCACGCCACATCTCATGAAGCTCTTCCGTCGTCTTCGGCGCTTCAGGAAGTGCGTTCCCAAACCAGTTGAGGCCCGCCTCGGTGATCCTCACGTTTCCGAGGACATCCTCTTCTATGAGTTCGTTCCTCCGAAGCGTGCTGAAGTAGGTCCCGAACGTGCCGCCACTGGGCGTATATCCGGCGAGGGCGCCAATCTGGGCCTTCGTGCGCGACCCGGGATGGAACTGGGCGAGTACCTCGAGCATTTTCCGCTCGCCGGCGAGGAGATTGACCTTCCCATCCCCGTTCTGAGGTGACGACGGAGCGACCTTTTGCCTCTGGGTAGGGCGAGGCGCAGGCGGCGGCGCGATCCTCTTGGCGATAGAAAGCTGAGCTTCGGGCTTTCGCTTCACGCGCTCAACCGCATCAACCGACTTCCCGAGCGCCTGGGAGATGATATGGGCGGCGCTCTCGAGAGACTGACTCGACCATCCCAAGCTGGACTTTACCTTTTCCACCCGCTCAACAAGCTTCCGGAGTTCCTTGATTTCTCCCTTCTTGAGGGCGGGGACCTCAACGATCTTGTCCTTGATGATGGGCGCAGGCGCAGTCGCACGAGCCGGTACAGGCGCGGGAGCGGCCGCGGGCTTCTTAACGAGCTCGGCCTTGAGCCGCTGGATCTCGGCCCGGAGCAACTTCGGGTCCTCCTGCTTCGCCTTCTCGATCGTCTCGGCCATGTGCTTCTTCAGGCGTTCGAGATCTACCTGGGCGAGCACCTTGGGCGCCTTTCGGCGCTTCCCGACGCGAGGAGCATCTCCGGAGTCGTAGGTCTCCTTCCTGCGAATGCCAACTTCCTCGTAGATCTCAAGCCACGAGGGGGACCAGAGAATCGCCGTCCCCTGAGGAAGCTTCGTGATCCGATTCATGAACTCTTCGCGCCGCTCTTTGTCGGCGTGGTCGACGACCCACTCCTTGATCGCGTCCTTGTCCTGAGGAGCGGTCGTCTGATGGGCAACCATGAGTTCGGTCTGGGAAAGGCATCCCTTGTGAAGGGCTGCAGACCGCTGGGAGACGAGAACGACACCGATCCCACGACCCGCGCCTCGGCGGCAGATCGTCTCCATACGGTTCAGCATCACCGTCTCGTTCTTTTCCGGGTGCTGTGGGGCGAAGACGTCGGCCTCGTCGACGACCAAGAGGACGGGCTTGGTGCTCTTCCGATAGAAGCGGTCGAGGAAGGTGGTCGCGAATCGGATCTCGTCGGCCTTGGAGTCAAAGAGGGAAAAATCAAGGACAACGGACACCCCTTCATCCACGACAAGATCGGCGATCAAGGCTCCAGCGGTCGGCTCGAGGGGAACGTCTCCGTGCTTTCCGCCCATGAGCGTGATCGGAAGACCCGCCGACTTTCCGTCGGCGCTCGACCGAAGGCCCCACCAGTCACCCTTGGGATCCATGATCACGACCTGCTGGTGGGCTTTGAGCACTTCCTCGACGATGACGCCAGCGGTGTGACTCTTCCCGGACCTCGTCTTTCCGAGGATCGAAATCCGCTGGGTAACCGCGTCGATCGGAAGGGCTCGGCTCTTGGAGATCCGAAGCTTAGCCATCAACGTCCCCTCTTCCTTTCTCTTGTTCTTGCGACATCCAGGAGCTTCAGGATTTCCTTCCACTCCTTACACCAGCAGACATATCGGTATCCGCCGCCCTGCTTAGCGACGCGCGTTTTCTCCCCGTGACATTCCTTGCAGACAACCACCGCCCCTCCCCCGACACGTCCAGCGCCGCTATCCGATCAGGCGCTCGTCCACCTTCCGCTTGGCCTGGAGCACGGCCTTCCCCAGATCTTTGTCGGCCGCGACGTAAGCCGTTTCCATCATCACGATGGTCACGATGAACACCTCGTCCACGCCTTTCCTGATCCCGATGGACGCGCCGCAGATCTTGACGAGGGCCTCGAGAGCGTGAATGGGTTCGAGCGGCGTCTCGATGAGCATGATGTGCGCGACCCGCCTACCTCCTGCCTGGGAGAGCGCATAGCCCTCCCATTTCTGGTCGTAGATAGCCAGACCGTCTGAGACCAAGCGGTTGAGGAGTTCCTTGTCGAAGCTTCTGGCCGCCGCCTGGGTTCCGTCCTTGCCCACGATCTTGTCCGGATGCTTGAAGTAGTTTCCGGGTCCGAGCGTCGAAAGGCCGAGAAGCGCACCATCTTCCGGAGACATGTCCATCGTCAGCTTCCTTGATTCAAGCGGTCTTCCGTTGGGCGTGGAGAAGTCTTCCGGCCTGCCGAATCAGCCACATCGGGATCTTCGGAAACGCGAACCACGCGCAGGTGGCGAAGAAGGTGATCGCCGAGAGGCGGAACTCCATGTCACGAAGAAGGAATCCGGAGATCATGAATCCGGCTACGACAATGCACGACCAAAGGAAAGCGATCACGCTTTTCCTCCAGGCGTCGGGGGTGTCGGCGGATTGTTCCCGAACTGCTCTCTGGCCTTTTGGATCAGATACTCAAGCCCCTCAGGCTTGAATCCGATTCCGTAAAGGCACGCGAAAACCGCCACCGT
>Ga0207701_10002309_pt1 | contig 19818 bp, 18 predicted proteins | sample KBSSwiSSwithPhiX_FD_184294 | JGI IMG/M metagenome (GOLD analysis project Ga0207701, IMG submission 184294) | Switchgrass rhizosphere bulk soil microbial communities from Kellogg Biological Station, Michigan, USA, with PhiX - S5 (SPAdes) (version 2) | ecosystem: Environmental > Terrestrial >... | reverse complement strand
ACGCACGAATATCTCGGCTTTTCCGCCGGACTCGATTTCGAAAGCAAGATCATGGTGAAAACAAGCGCGCCGGAGTTGTTGCGCGCTGAACTGGAATCGCCGCGGTGGCAGCCGCAAACGCTGGTGCTGAGTGGCGTGACCGATCCGTACCAGCCGGTCGAGCGAAAGCTGGGCATTACTCGTGGCTGTCTCGAAGTGCTCGCCAGATTTCGCAATCCGGTAGCGATCATCACAAAGAACCATCTTGTTACCCGAGACGTCGATCTTTTGCGCGAGCTCGCCGCGCATAATGGAGTGGCTGTGAATATTTCCGTAACTTCGCTCGACTCGAATTTGCAGCGAGTGCTCGAGCCGCGGACGTCGTCACCCCAGGCCCGCCTGGATGCAATCAGCCAACTTCGCAGCGCCGGAATCCCGACCGGCGTGATGGTTGCACCGATCATCCCTGGGCTCACCGATCATGACGTTCCGAAGATCATGGACGCCTGCGCACAAGCGGGTGCGCAATTTGCCGGATACACAATTGTCCGCCTGCCGTGGGCGGTCGCGCCACTATTTGAACATTGGCTCGAGGAACATTTTCCCGAGCGCAAGGAGAAGGTGCTCGGACGCATTCGCCATTTGCGAGGAAACCGACTAAACAATTCCAGGTGGCACACGCGTATGACTGGGGAAGGTATCTTCGCCGAGCAAATCGCATCGATGTTTGCCATCTCCTGCCGGCGCAACCGAATGTGCGCGCGTCCGAAACTCTCTTGTGCGGAATTCCAAAGATCGACGACGCAACTGCGCCTTTTCGGTTGAAATCATCTATGTTTTTTTAACAATTCGTGCGGCCGCATCCCTTGCTCAAAACGAAATAATAAGGCGGCCGCTGCGAGCATGCACTAGGTCCGGAGAGGCGGTTATTTGGAGGCCGTGCTTATTCATAAACACCGCGCCAGGTTAAGTCCCCGTTTAATTCCTGGCTTCCTCCCCTCGCAGTGTGTTGCACTGTTTCAGTGGTACTCTCTAATCAAGAAAGCCGCGGCGTGATTTTTACCGCTGAAGGGAACGTCGATTTCGATCGAGTGAGCGCTTAATGCACGTCAGTCGCCACCGCGAACTCTTTCTCTCCGTCGGTGAACACGAGGAGCGCTTCGTTTTTCTTTAGGCCGAGTGCTTTTCGAGCGCGATTCAGTTGTTTACTCGAATCGGTAAATTCGAAATAACGTTCGCCGGCGCTAAGTGGAACCGCAGTTTTGGTCTTTGCCCTTTTCATGCCCCGCCGCATTTTTGCGCCGAATTCCACGAGCGCAAGGTGTTTTTGTTTGTCGGCAAGTTGTGACCGAATTGTAACTCGCAAAATCCGGCAAAAAAAATGCCCCATTCGGCGAACTTTGCTCACGTCGTGGCCAGGATCCGCTTCTGGAATGCTATTTCATAGGTAATAAGCATTGGCAGCGCTACGGGAGTCGATACCCGTGTACCAGCCTTGAGAGGGCTGTTGCCGTCCCTCGTGAACGAATTGCCGGTGCAAGACTGTTGCAAGACTTGCGCCTTTGGCCCGGCCCGCTTCTGTGGCCGTCTGTACCGCGAACATGCGCTGCCCTCCACCGGCGAATCCTGCACCGTTTACGCCTCACGGACGCGGAGTGGTGAGCGGCGCAACGGTTGCAGACGGAGTGGCGGTTGGCATAGGCGTTGTAATCCCAGTCGGACTCTGTGTGGCAACTTGTGCGTGCGCGCCAGCGAAGAAGGCCACTAAACCAACTAGAACGCATACACCGAGGAAAGCGATCCCCGGCCGTATTCGCGTGTTCATGGATTTCCTTTTCATTGCTAAATAATTCGTCTGAGGCCTCTCTGTCGGCTCCCTCTGACGCCGCGCGGAATTTTCACGAAGCATTCTGCCCGAAGGCATCAGTAGGACCGAACCTTCGGACGGCCTGACAAATCCAATATTTCAAGTGACGCTGTAAGGGAACTCCTCGCGCTGAGCGCTGACAAAGACCAAACGTGGCGCGAGCTCCCGCAGAAGAACGGTGATCGCTTCTGGATTCGCTCGGATCCGGGAGCTTTGGCTGTCTTTCCCGCGCAAGGAAATTTCTTCTTCGTGCAAGATCCAAAACTTAAAGACTCACAGTAGCTAAAACGCACGCGCTGGAAATGAATGCGCCTGATTTTGACAAGCTAAGCGACGAAGAAAAAAGAACACTTCTTTCACTGTCCAAAATGCGGTGACTTCGTGGACAAACGCGAACTTCGGGACGTGATCTTCACTTAACAGATCACAAGCCAAAGCCTCAAATTCCAAGAATCATAGGAAAACCAATGCCGATGCGTCCTTCCGGTGATTGGGATCGCGCTAGAATCGTTTTTGATTGCCGTATGGCAAATGATCGGGCCACAATCAACAGGGAAAGCACAAATGAAAACAATACTGATGTTGATCGTTGGGCTGATGCTCGCAGGCTGCGGATCAATGGACAACCATGTTCGAAACCATGGCGTTGCCTCAACCTCCCGGCTCGCTTTGCAGGATCGCGGTAACGGTATCGCGGTGGACACGATATGCGCTTGCCCTTGACGATTAAACCATGGCGTTGCCTCAACCTCCCGACTCGCTTTGCAGGATCGCGCTAGAATTGTCTTTGGATTGCCGAAGGGCAAAATGATCCGGCCATGACGTGTTAACACATGCGAACCCGATTTCTTTTGATTATGGCGTTATCCGTCGTATCTGCGCTTTCAGCTTTAGCGGAGCCTCCCGCTCAGCTTGATTGTACTATCCAGTCTTGGACTGAGCATTCTAAGAAGGAAAAGGACCATGACTATCAGCATGGGTATTCCACAACGAAAGTTGCTCCCAAAGATATCGCGTGGCTGCGTCCCGGAGCCAGTCCGGTTGGGCCACTCGGCCAAGCGCGCCCTACGTCCGGATTTGTTGTGCTCGGTGGGTGTAAAAAGACCAACATTACCAGCAGCAAAGAACTCCAGAATATTCTGATCAAGTTGAGCAAACTAGTTTCGAACCATGGAGGAAACGCCATTAGCTATGACAAGTCCGGTGCGGAGATACGCTTCTGGTTTCTCAGACTTGAAGACAGGATTTATGCTGCTGGCAAACGTGGCCAAGGAAGCGCCGCTACTGCCTCCGGTGCTCCCGTTGTGCTATCAGGATCGCGCTAGAATGCGAATCGCAGTTTCGTACGTGGCAGCGCGTACGGGAGTCGAACCCGTGTACCAGCCTTGAGAGGGCTGTGTCCTAACCACTAGACGAACGCGCCAAAGAACAGGGTGCGATTAGAAATACCGCAATGACTGTGGACTGGCAAGGTAGCCAATCAAAACCGCTTGCGATGTTTCTCTTTCTTCTTCTTTTGTTTATCTGCGGCCTTCTTCTTAGCCGCAGGTGTGCTCGACGGGGTTGGCGAAGGCGTGGAGGTATCTGGGGTAGGCCTCACGCGTGGCTGATCCAGCAAACCCTGATGAGACGTCTTTAATGACTGCAATGCCAACTTGAGTTCCGGAGTCGTAGCAAGTGCCGACATGCGTTGGTAGTAAACGTCGTAGTAAATGCGGAGCCGATTCCTCTTTTCCAAATCAGTTCGTGCAGACTGCGCATATGCCTTCGCCGCCTGGACCTGTGGGTCGTTCACTGTCCGATTTTTTAGTTGTCGCCATTCCTTGTGCACGCGCAATTCATCCGCTTGCGGCCCGAGCGACCTCGGCTTTGAAAAATTCTGGTCAAGCTGCGATATCTCCGGCAGATCAGGGCCATTCGGAGGCTCAGGGGAGGGTGTTGGTTCCAGCCGGTTTTGCTCCTCAAAAAGATCCACATTTGGCGGAGCGGCGTCCTGTCCGTGCAGCATCAGTGCCATGCCAATTAGAGTCGCTGAAATGATTACCCCGTATATTTTCATTTCCCAGTTTTGTCCGCAATCTAATCGAATTTCGGGATGCGGGAAGGCGCTATCCGTGATAAAGAACGAGGCCGCAGGACGGGGCGTAGCTTAGCTTGGTAGAGCGCGTGGTTTGGGACCACGAGGTCGGAGGTTCAAATCCTCTCGCCCCGACATGGATCTTCTAATACTGAGCAATGTTTTATTGTTACGTGTTGAGAAGCCAAAAAACTGGACGACGCTACGTGGGCTCTTGCGAGGATGTAACTGAGCGAATTCGTCGGCATCAAACGTTGTAATCCAAATTGGGGGACAAACGCTTTTCCACCGCGGTCACCGATTCGCCGTGCCGGGTCGCATAATCCACGACTTGATCGCGCCCAATTTGTCCGACCCCAAAATATTTCGCCTCGGGATGCGAAAAATAAAGTCCGCTCACGCTGGAACCGGGATGCATCGCAAACGATTCGGTCAGCTTAATGTCAGCATTGTGCTCGGCATCCAGCAACTCGAACAATGTTCCTTTCTCTGCGTGATCGGGGCAGGCGGGATAACCGGCAGCCGGCCGGATACCGCGATATTTTTCGCGGATTAGATCGGCATGAGAGAGCTGTTCCTCGCGCCCGAATCCCCATGCAATCCGCGCTTGTTGGTGCAGATACTCGGCAAACGCTTCAGCCAATCGATCCGCCAGCGATTTGGTCATGATGGCGCTGTAATCATCATGCTGCTGTTTGAATTCCTCAGCGACTTCGTCTGCACCGTGAACGGAAACCGCAAATCCGCCAAGATAATCCTGTAGCGGCGGTCGGCGCCTGTCCTGAGCGGAGTCGAAGGAACCGCCATTTACTGGCGCAACATGATCCGCCAGGCAATGGTTAAATTGTCCCGCCGGCTTTTGCATTTGCTGGCGGAGGAAGTAAAACGTGGCGAGCTTCTTCGTGCGATCGTCATCAGCATAAAGGTCCACATCATCGCCGACTGAGTTTGCTCGCCAAAAAGCGTGAACACCGCGCGCGACGAGCAGATTTTTGGCGACGATCCGATCAAGAAGGTTCTGCGCGTCATCGAAAAGTTCCCGCGCGTGTTTGCCAATCTTCGGATCTTCAAAAATCGCGGGGTAACGTCCGCGCAATTCCCAGGCGTGAAAAAACGGCGACCAATCGATGTACTCGGCCAGCGTCCGCAGCGAAAAGGAGCGCACGGTGTCATTTTGAGCGGATCCCGTACTTTGGTAAACGCGGACGCCCAAAAATTCCGGTTTAGGTGGAACATAGCTGCTCCAATCAATTAGCGTGCGGTTTGCGCGCGCTTCTTCGAGCGTCAGCAAATTCTTTCGCTGTGTTCTTGCGGAATGCTCCCGGCGCAAGCGTTCATAGTCTTCGCGCGTTTTCTTATCGAACGCGGACTTGAGTTCTTCGTTCAGCAGCGAATTGACAACACCCACCGCGCGCGAGGCGTCCAGAACGTGCACCGTACTGGCCTGATAATGCGGCGCGATCTTCACCGCGGTGTGCGCCCGGCTCGTGGTCGCTCCCCCAATCAACAGGGGCAAACGAAATCCTTCACGCTCCATCTCCTGCGCGACATGCACCATCTCGTCCAATGATGGCGTAATTAGGCCGCTCAGGCCGATCACGTCCGCTTGTTTTTCGCGGGCTGTTTCCAGAATCTTTGCGGCCGGCACCATTACGCCAAGATCGACAACGTCGTAGTTGTTACATTGCAGCACTACCCCGACAATGTTTTTGCCGATATCATGCACGTCGCCTTTCACCGTTGCCATCACGATGCGTCCCTGCGGTTTCGCGCCGGCGGATTTCTCCGCTTCCATGAATGGCATCAAATAGGCGACAGCTTTTTTCATTACTCGCGCGCTCTTGACGACCTGCGGCAGGAACATTTTGCCGGCGCCGAATAAGTCGCCAACCACGCTCATTCCGGCCATGAGCGGTCCCTCAATTACATCGAGAGGTCGTTTGCATGTTTGACGCGCTTCCTCGGTATCGATGTCGATGTAGTCGACAATCCCCTTAACCAACGCATGTTTCAGACGCTCTTCGACGGGCTCTTTTCGCCAGGCTTTGTCGGCGACTGGTGTTTTGCCTTTCGCTTTGACGTTTTCTGCGAACTCAACCAGCCGCTCGGTCGCATCGTCTCGCCGGTTCAATAACACGTCTTCGACGCGTTCTCGTAACGGCGGGTCAATTTCTTCATATACCGCCAGTTGCCCGGCATTGACGATTCCCATGTCGAGACCGGCGCGAATGGCGTGATAGAGAAACGCGGCATGCATCGCCTCGCGAACGGTGTTGTTACCGCGAAACGAAAAAGAAATATTGCTTACACCGCCGCTGACGCGCGCGCCCGGAAGATTCTTCTTAATCCACTGCGTCGCATTGAGGAAATCGACCGCGTAATTCCGATGTTCTTCGAGCCCGGTAGCGACCGTCAAAATGTTTGGATCGAAGATAATGTCGCTTGCAGGGAAGCCTGCCTGCTTGGTCAAGAGATCATAAGCACGCGCGCAGATCTCGGTTTTTCGCTGAAAATTATCCGCCTGACCTTGCTCGTCGAACGCCATTATGATCGCCGCAGCGCCATATCGTCTGATTAGTCGGGCCTGCCGGAGAAAGTCTTCTTCGCCGTTTTTCAAGCTAATGGAATTCACCACCGCTTTTCCCTGCAGGCATTTGAGCCCTGCTTCGATGACGCTCCACTTCGAGCTGTCGATCACAATTGGAATTCGCGTGATCTCAGGTTCGCTGCCGATCAGATTCAGGAAGCGGACCATGGCCGCCTCTGAGTCGAGCATCCCTTCATCCATGTTCACGTCGAGAAGGTTCGCGCCGCCCTGCACCTGCTGACGAGCCACAGCAAGCGCGCCGTCGAAATCTCCCGCGAGAATCAGTTTCGAAAACTTCGGCGATCCTGTGATATTGGTGCGCTCGCCGATGACAACGAAGCCGAACTCCGGCGTAACGTTCAACGGTTCGAGTCCGGATAGTCGCAGAATCATGTGGAGCTGGTGTTTCTTTCCACAGCACGCGGTGAGAATTTCTGTGTCAATTTTGTCAGCGCTCGAATGTGATCCGGCGTTGTGCCGCAGCAACCACCCACTACGTTGAGCCAGCCGTTCTCCGCCCACTTCGCGACCTTGGGGGCGAAAGTTTCTGCTGTTTCTGGAAACCCGGTCGGCGAGAGGGGATCCGGCAGGCCCGCGTTTGGATATGCGCTCATGAAGTAGGGCGAAACGCGCGCGAGCTCTTCCACGAACGGTTCCATTTCATCCGGACCGAGTGAACAATTCAAACCCACGATGAGCGGCTCCGCGTGCGCGATCGATATCAGCGATGCTTCGACGGTTTGCCCGCTCAAGTTTCGGCCGGATTTGTCAATCACAGTGCCCGAGATCATCAACGGCACGTTGCGTTCGGTTTTTTCCAGAGCATCCGCGATGGCGAACAGCGCTGCTTTTCCGTTGAGTGTGTCGAAAATCGTTTCGACAATGAATAGATCGACACCGCCTTCGAGCAGGGCTTTGGCTTCATCGAAGTAAGTTTGCCGAAGTTGATCGAACGAGACCGCCCGAAATGCCGGATCGTTTACGTCGGGTGAAATCGAACCTGCCACAGGAAGCGGCCCCATTGATCCGCCAACAAATCGTTGCTGTCCGGTTTCATTGGAAACGCGATCCGCGGCGCGACGCGCAATCTGAGCGGCTTTAAAATTCATCTCGCGAACGAGCTCGCGAAGATCGGCATCGTCCACCACGCGCTGAAAAAATTCCTGATCTTTGCGACCACGCGTAGGCTCGCCCTGAAACAGGAAATCGTTCAGGCCTATGGTTGTTCCGCTGAACGTGTTCGTTTCGACAATGTCAGCGCCGGCATTGAGATAAGCGGCGTGAATTTCCTCTACGACTTCCGGCCTGGTTAGATTGAGCAGTTCCAGGCTGCCCTTGAGGTCTTTGCCTTTCCAATCGCCGAACCGCTCTCCTCGATATTCCGCCTCGGACAGCTTGTATTGCTGGATCATTGTGCCCATTGCGCCATCGAGTAGGACGATGCGTTCGCGCAGGAGCGCTTCCAGAGGATGAAGACCGTTTGTAGCCATGATTGTCCGGGAACTAAAGAGCGTTTCCCTCGAGAATCAAGCAACAAATTGACGCATCATGATGCGTAGATGTGTTACTCTGTCCTACATATGCTCTTGCTCCTGATCGAAATCGAGCCCAACCATGAAAACGTTGCTAGGTTTCTTGAGAGTGATAACAAAACCGAATGCTCAAAGAGTGCGAATGCCGAAAGTGAGACAGATGGCATTCTGCCCCCCGAGATTAGGAGGCGGAGTGCCATTGGGCGATCGAGGATGAATCGTTCCAGCCGCGTATCACTGAAAGAGTGCGCGCAGTTTATGGAGCAATGCGATCGGTGAGAGTGTCCGTATGAAACTGGGTATGGTCGCGCAAACGGAACCAGGGACTATCCTTTTTCGTAGTCTGCGCCATGGCATTTTTTTCGCCGGTGGCAAAGTCGTCCCATGAATTGTAGCGAGCGATGCTTAGGAAGGTCCAGTCAGCGCCTTCCAAGTGCTGCATCAGAACATTGCCGGCAGTCGTGTCGCCTGTCGCGTTCGGTGTTTCGCTTAACATCTTTTCCAACTGCTCGCGGTGACCGGGAGCGGGGCGATAATACGAGACGGAATAAACCGAGCCCGCAGTTTTTGAAGCAGAGTCGCCGATACCCATGGCGCGGCTGAATTCTTCCCATGACGGACCACTGACAAAGGTATCGGTGTGCCACTCGCTCAAGTCACGCTTGTCCGCAGGCACGGCCGTGCCTGCAGCCTCTACGGTCGCTTTGGTACCGAGATGGGTAATGACTACGTAATCCCAGGCGTCGCCGTCCTGGTGACGGAGGACAATAAAATGTCCCGGCATTGGGTCGTTGGGATTAGGCGTCTTGAGCCAGTCGCCTAACTGAACCGCTTTACCAAGAGCAGCCTTGGTGAAATGGACGTGATAAACATCCGTTCGTTTGCCGGCCCCGGCGATTGTGGAACGTTTTTCGCTTGCAGCCTTTGGAGTGTCTTGAGCCTGAACAAATGTCACAGGCAACAGGCTCAATAATGTAATGGCAGTAATACTGACGATTGATTTCATGAATGTTTTTTCTCTCTAATTTAATGTTGAACGTTACTCTTGGATACAGCGCAGGATCCCGGACGGAATCGAAGAGAGAGTTTCGTTGCGCTCTTAATCTGCCGAGGCTATACGGTCGCGCGTTGAGGTGTCAACGGTTATCGGGATCCGGCATCTGTCTAGTTTGTTGCGATTACGGCTTTGCTGTCGGATCCAGCAATTCTCTCGACTTCTCTCGGTGTGACGATTAGCTCAATGCGCCATGGAGGCGGTGCGACTCTTTAGATCGCTTGACCGTAATCAACGAAATACATTCCTGGCTTGCTTTCTGGGGTGGGCACTCGATGCGTTCGATTTTTTCCTCCTCACGTTCGTGATCGTGCCGATGGCGGGCGACTTTGGCACGAGCATCGCCGAACTGACCTACGCGATCACGCTGACACTGGCGATGCGCCCATTGGGGGCGTTCATCTTCGGATTGCTCGGCGATCGGTTCGGACGGCGCATCCCCCTGATGGTCAACATCATTTTCTATTCTCTCATGGAATTGCTGACGGCGTTTTCACCGAATTACACCTGGCTGCTGATTTTCCGCGCCCTTTACGGAGTCGGCATGGGTGGAGAATGGGGGCTGGGCGCGTCGCTGGCAATGGAGACCTTGCCGACTGCAGCGCGCGGATTGTTCTCGGGGATTTTACAACAAGGTTATGCGTTTGGTTATCTGCTCGCGGCCGTTGTGTATTGGATCGTGTTTCCGTTGTTCGGATGGCGCGGCCTCTTCGTAGCAGGAGCGCTGCCTGCGGTTCTTGTGTTGTACATCCGTGCGCGGGTGCCCGAATCGCCGGTTTGGCTGCGGCGGCAGCGCGAGACGAGTGATTTTTGGAGCGATCTGCTGGTTGTCCTAAAACGTCACTGGTTCCTGTTTGTTTACGTAATCCTATTGATGACGGCGTTCAATGCCATGTCTCATGGGACCCAGGACATGTATCAAACTTTTCTGGGTGAACAACGCCACTATGGCGTGACGCAGAGGGCCGCGACGGGGATCATTTACGCTGTTGGTGCAATCTGTGGGGGAACAGTGGTTGGTCATCTGTCGCAAAAATGGGGGCGTCGTCGCTCGATTATTTTGGCTGCGGTTTTTGGAATAATTTTTATTCCTCTCTGGGTTTTTCCGCCGGGCTTCGCACTCCTTGTCGTCGGTGGATTTGCCATGCAATTCATGGTGCAGGGAGCCTGGGGAATTGTCCCTGTGCATTTGAATGAACTTTCGCCCGGCACAGTGCGAGGGACCTTTCCCGGGGTTGCGTATCAACTTGGAAATTTGTTCGCCGCCAACACGGCCGTCATCGAAGCCCGGCTGGCCGACCACTTCCGTGACGCAAGCGGGCATCCGGATTACGCAAAGGCGCTCGCGCTCTTTACGCTGGTGATCTTTTTGGTGTTGATCCTGCTCGCCGCAATCGGGCGCGAAGAGCGCGGAAAGGAATTTTAGCGATGTCCAGTGGACGGCGCGAGTCCCGTGCTCCCGCTGGTAGCTTCTGGCTGCGTTTGCGCTGCCACTTGCGTTGAGGCGCGGTAAACGCCGGAGCCGAAACGTTGCTCGACAATTGCTTCCGCGATTCGGTCAGCGAGCAATTCACGATATTCCCAATCGCGCGTCTTGTTACCCTCGGAGCGATTGCTCAAGTATCCGCATTCCACCAGCACCGCGGGACAGCTTGCCAGGCGCAGCACGCGAAAATTTGCCGTGTGCACGCCGCCATTTGAAGAATTCGGGATGGTCATCAGTTTTCCCTGGATCTGGCTCGCCAGATCGAATGAGGGGCCGGAATGATAGTACGTTTCGAATCCGCGAATCCGGCGCTTGCGCGAATCGTTGAAATGAATACTCACAAAAATTGCATTTTTCTGCTTATTCTCGATAGCCACACGATCGTTCAATTCGATAAAGACATCCGAGTCACGGGTCATCACAGTTTTCAACTGAGATTCGCGGAGCTTTCGGTTGAGGCGCTGGGCCACATCGAGGGCGATCATCTTTTCCGGTGGACCGTAGCGGCGATATGCGCCGCTATCCTTACCCCCATGTCCGGCGTCCACTACTACGGTATTGAAAGTCTTACTCGTGTTTTTGACCCCGGTAGTCGTGACGGTACTGCAAGCAGTTAACGAAGCGAAAAAAGCGATTGTAACAAGACGAGCGACCTGGCGCGGCATCCTGATTTTATAGCAAAGAATACGTCTTCTACCAAAATTTTTTTGCGCGAAGCCTAAACGATACAGCGTGATTGCTTGACGCCTGTCTATTGACCACCGGCTGCAAAAAGCACTTGTGTTTTGTGCCGCCGTGCTTAATGCCTTTACTTCCTTTATGATAATCCGATTTGCGATTCTCCCCTTGCTACTAGCGCTGAATCTTTCGATGTGCAAGAAGCAGGAAAGTGTCTCTGCGGGCTCACAGCAGGCGAGCACCTCATCACCAACGCCGGCTGCCGTCGCCACTCCAGTCGCGGCAGCGCCTCCAAAGATTACCAAGCCGGTTGTCGATCAAACGGCCCAGGTGATCATTTTTTGTTATCACCGCTTGGTGGACAAGATTCGCTATCCAGGCACCGAGATCACGCCCGCCGCGTTTGAAGCGCAGATGAAGGAATTAAAGGACCGCGGCATAACCGTCATTTCACTGCAGGATTTGCTCGCCTGGAAACGAGGTGAAAAGAGCATACCGCCGCGATGCGCGGTCGTTACTTTCGATGACGGCTGGAAATCCCAATACGAGGTTGCCTGGCCGATCATGAAGAAATACGGCTACCCGTTTACGATGTTCATTTACACCGAAGGCGTGCGCGGTGGCTCGTTAGGCGGCGGGGAAGCGATCACGTGGGAACAGCTTGCCGACATGCGCGACAATGGAGTTGATATTGAGGGACACTCCGCGACTCATCAGGACCTGCGCGAAGGACATACCATAACACTGATTTCCGGCGGAAAGAGGACCCGAACGAAAGTGACCGGACCTCAGTATGAGGAATGGATGCAAAACGAAGTAGTCGGCTCCAAGCAATTGCTGGAGCAGCGCCTGGGCATCAAAGTGAATTGCTTTGCAGTGCCGTTTGGGAATTACAACGAGCACGTCAAAGAGATTGCCCGCAAATCCGGTTACGAGGCGATGTTTACGGTTTACGGGCAGCCCATCACCTTTACTTCGCCACTCGATTCGATCGGTCGTTATGCAATTGAAGCGACCAAGCCCAAGGTGTTTGAAGATGCGGTGAAAATGATCGCTACCTCATCCGGAGGAGGAGCTTCAGCGGTGGCCGAAGTTGGCGCGAAAGATCTCTCGACACAGCCGGCAGACGGCGAAACGGTGCGCACCGCGCTGCCGCTTATCAAGGCTAACCTCAGCCCGATCGGCGTGATCGAGCCCGGCAGTGTGCAAATGCGCGTCAGCGGTCTCGGTGTCGTTCCTGCAAATTATGATCCGAAATCCGGGACGGTGTCATACCAAGTGACGCAAAAACTGCACGAGAAATCGTGTAGCGTGATTATCAGCGCGAAATCTCAGGGGAAAAAGGTCGAAGCGCATTGGACTTTCGGAATCGAAGAAGGCGCGGCGGGAGGGACCCCGCCGATACCGACGCCTAAAAAATAATCGCGTGTCGTCGCGAGGGGCGCTCGCCACCGCGCAAAGATGTGTGCGCCACCCTGACGTCATGCGCCGCAACGTCTAATTTTTTAGCATCATGTTTTCGCAACTCTCTGACAAACTTCAGGACGTCTTCAAAGAGCTACGTGGACACGGCACGATCAACGAATCGAACATCGATGCCGCGTTACGGCATGTGCGCCTGGCTTTGCTGGAAGCCGATGTCGATTTTCAAGTCGCCAAGAGATTCATTGCGCGCGTTAAAGAGAAAGCGCTTGGAGAAGCTGTTCTTCGCAGCATTACGCCCGGTCAGCAGATCGTAAAAATTTTCCACGAGGAATTAACCACGTTGCTCGGAGGCGATGCCGCAACGGTTAATCTAGGAGATTCAGGTCGTATTTTGATCGTTGGTCTTAACGGGTCGGGCAAAACAACTTCCTCTGCCAAGCTGGCACGTCTTCTGAAAAGGCAGGGTCGCACGCCAGCTTTAATTGCCTGCGATTTGCAACGACCCGCGGCGATTGAACAACTGGCAACGCTGGGAAAACAAATCGACGTCCACGTATTCACTCCTGGTGCAGGCGAGAAGAATGTAGAGCGCGCCGCTGCCGACGCATCTAGCAGGGCGAGATCGACGGGTACGCAAGTTGTGGAAATCTTCGATACAGCGGGGCGTCAGGAGATCGACGAAACGCTGGTTCAGGAGCTGAAAAGGTTGAAAGAATTCTTAAACCCACAGGAAACATTGCTGGTTGTTGATGCTGCCACCGGCCAACAGGCAGTCAGCGTTGCATCCCGTTTTCACGACGCACTATCGATTACAGGAATCATTTTGACAAAGCTCGACGGCGACGCGCGAGGCGGCGCGGCATTGTCGATGCGGGAAGTGACGCGGCAGCCAATCAAGTTCGCGGGAACCGGGGAAAAGCTGGATCAGTTTGAACTCTTTGTTCCGGAGCGACTCGCAGGCCGAATTCTTGGCATGGGTGACGTCGTTAGCCTGGTTGAAAAAGCGGCGGAAGCCGTCGACGAAGAAGAAGCCGCCCGGTTGGAGCGGAAACTGCGCACCGCTTCGTTCGATTTCAATGATTTCCTGGCGCAATTCAAGATGATGCGGCGGATGGGACCGCTGGAGAATATTCTTGGCATGTTGCCCGGCATGAGTAATGTGCAGGGCCTCTCTGTTGATGAGAAGCAGCTTAAGCACACGGAAGCCATCGTGCTTTCGATGACGAACGAAGAGCGGACGCGGCCCGACATTTTGAATGCGCGGCGTCGTCAGCGCATCGCGCGCGGCAGCGGCTGCACTGTCACGGAGGTAAACGATTTGCTACGACGCTTTGATCAGATGCGGAAGATGATGAAAAGCGCGGGCAAAATGAAAAAGATGATGGCGCAAATGGCGCGAATGAGAAGTTAACATGGCAGTTTCAATCAGATTACGCAGAGAAGGAGCGAAGAATAGCCCCTACTACAAAGTGGTAGTGGCCGACAGGCGCAGCCCGCGCGACGGGAAATTTATCGAGATCATCGGCACGTACGATCCCAAGATACCGGGTCGCAACAGCACGTTGAAGATTGATCGAGTCGAATACTGGATCAGCAAAGGTGCACAGCCATCCGATACGGTGCGCAGCTTGATCAAGAAGAATAAGAAACCAGCTGCGACCGCGGAACCGGCAGCCAAAACAGAGCAAAGCGAGCAGCAATCGGTAAAGGAGCCGTCATCACCTCCAGCGCCTCCGACTGAGGACGCCAGTTAGCATCGGCGAGTTTGTTCCTGCGGTTCGCTCGCACGAGTCGCAGCCAGCGATGCGGCCTGCTGAGGAAAACCGATGCTAAAGCGCCGGAATCTGGGACAAGCGAAAATTCATGTTCGTTCGTGTTTACCTGTCGTGCCGTGACTATTGTGCGAAGGCGGATTCGTGGTTAGTCTTTATGGCGCATGAGAGAGTTCCTCGAGTTCGTCATTCGCCAACTGATCGAATTTCCCGACGACATGGTCTTGACGGAAATCCCAAGCGGCAGAACCACGGTTTTTAAGGTGCAACTTCGACGAGGAGACGTCGGTCGGGTTATTGGCCGGGGTGGCCAGACCATTCAAGCTATTCGCGCGTTGCTCGCCAGTTCAGCCGCGCGCCATGGCCAGCGGGCGATCCTCGAAATCGTCGAGTAAGGCTCATCTCCGATTCATTATTGGACGTTAGCCGCAGGTCGTTCGACGTTTTCTTCCCAAGTGAAGATCGATATTTTGACATTGTTTCCGGACATCTGTCGCGCACCTCTCGGCGAAAGCATCATGAAACGCGCTCAGGAAAACGGGATTATCGATCTGCGGATTCATAACCTGCGGGACTGGACCACGGACAAACATCACATCGTGGACGATGCACCGTTCGGCGGCGGCCAGGGAATGGTGATGAAACCAGAGCCGATTTTTGCGGCCGTCGAAGAGCTATGTGGTGCAAAGGAGAATGCGGTCGATACCCAGCGTCCAGCTCTCGAGGTCCAACAATCGAAAATCGAGAATGGAAAACCGAAAGTGATTGTGATGTCGCCCGCTGGTCGGCGGTTTGATCAACAGATGGCGACGGAGCTTTCACGCGAATCAGATTTAGTCATCATTTGCGGCCACTATGAGGGAGTCGATCACCGGGTGGTTGAACATCTGGTGGACCTGGAAATTTCCATTGGCGATTACGTGCTCACAAACGGAGCAATCGCAGCGGTCGTTTTTGTCGACGCAATCGTGCGTTTATTGCCTGGTGTGCTCGGTCATGAACAATCCGCGGCCGATGACAGTTTCAACGACGGATTACTGGAAGCACCACAGTACACTCGCCCGGCAGAATTTCGCGGCTGGAAAGTTCCCCAAGTTCTGGTTTCCGGAAATCACGCCGAGATCGCAAAGTGGCGTGAAGAGCAGGCAATGAAGCGTACGCGTGAAAACCGGCCGGATCTACTGCCTTGAACGCAGCGCTAACCGAAACCGATTGCCCGTACGGACGGTGTGGGCAGATTTGTGAACTGCCGGGAAAGGAAAGGACCCGAATAATGTCTAAAGGGAAAGGTTCAACTTATTCGTGAGCGCCGATAAGGCTGGCGAGATTGTTAGACAGGCGATGGCGGATCGGAGTGTGTACGACGCGATGGCCGCGCGTGAAAACGAAGTGTGGGGAAAAATTCTCCCAGATCGGGACGATTCCGAAGCTGTACTAGAGGACTCCAAAGCAGGCGCCACGCTCGGGATTTTTCGCAATCAATCATCACTATTTCGCGTGGCAAACGAGAAGAGTCTGAGGTTTGAACAAGGCCTGACTCTTGGCTGCGGAGCGGGAAGGTTTGAGCGCGACCTGCTCTCACGCGGTGTTTGCCGCAGTTTTCACGGAATCGATGTCTCGGAGAGAGCCATCGCCAGGGCGCGCGAGATCGCTAAAGAGCAGAGCCTGTTGCTCACCTACGAGGTGGCCGATTTAAATTTCATAAAGCTGCCCGAGAAACGGTTCGATCTGATCGTCGCTCAAACTTGCCTTCATCATTTGCTCTATCTTGAACACGTGGCGGAACAAGTATGGCGCTCATTGAAGAGCGATGGCTATCTCTGGATTCATGACTTTATCGGCGAAACCCAGTTTCAATACGACTCCAAACGTATCTGTATCGCGAACCAGATTTTGGCCGTTCTTCCCGAAAAATTTCGCAAAAATAGCATCACCGGCCGGTTAATCGGAGAGGTTAGACGTCCCGAACCGGGGCGGCTTGCCTCGCCATTTGAGTCGATTCGATCGGCCGAGATTCTCCAGGTGTTTCAACGCTGGTTTACGATTGAATGGAAGACTGAGTTTGACGCGTTCCTGCGCTTTGTTGTGCCGAGTGGCAATCGTGCGGGCTATCTGGAAAATGGGGACACCAGGGCGCTGTTCGAAACTTTGATGTTGCTCGATCAGTTGTGCATCGAAGAAAAGATCCTACGACCAACTGGCGGTCAATACCTCATGCGGCCGAGGTCCGGTGGTGAGGCTCAAACACAAGGAGAGGACAATCCAGCAATCAACACTATGCCTGAGAATACCTCGGCGGTATCGACCAATTAGACGTTAGCGCGCAAAAGTTACGCAGGTCAGGGTGGATCGTTTCTTTTCGCAGTCGGGGCATCTCCTATATATCACTGCAGGATTCTAGAGATTTCCGGAAGCCAGCTACTGAAAATCGAAGCACCGCAGCACGTGCCGTCAGCTAGCGACCCGCGCCAATCAATCTCAAATCCTTCCCATCACGACACATGCGTTAATTCCGCCGAAACCAAACGAGTTACTCATGACGTATTTCAGTTCGGCTTCGCGCCCGTGATTGGGCACAACGTCAAGATCACATGAGGGGTCCTGATTGGCGTAGTTAATCGTGGGTGGAACCCATTGCCGGTCTAAAGCGAGCGCGCAAAGCGCTGCCTCGATCGCGCCAGTAGCGCCGAGGGGATGCGCGTAATAACCTTTTGTCCCGCTAACCGGGATTCGTCGCGCATGCTCGCCAAACACTTGTTTGATCGAGGCCGTTTCCGCGCTGTCGTTGAGCTGGGTCGAGCTGGCGTGGGCGTTGATGTAATTGATCTGTTCCGGCGCCAATTGGGCGTCCGCGAGCGCCTCGCGCATTGCGCGAATGGACGATTCGCCATTTGGCAGGGGCGAAGTCATATGGAAAGCATCATTGTTTAGGGTGTATCCAAGTAACTCGGCATAAATGTGCGCGCCGCGAGTGCGTGCATGTTCGAGCTCCTCGATGACAAGCGAAGCGCCACCCTCGCCCATCACAAATCCATCGCGCAACAGGTCGAATGGTCGGCACGCCAGAGCGGGATCGCCCGCCCAGCGGCTCATGGTTTTAATGATGTCGAACGCGCCGACGGTAATGGTCGTAAGAGGCGCTTCGGCACCGCCGGCGACAATCACGTCCGCAAAATCGTCCCTGATGTAACGCAGCGCTTCGCCGACCGATACAGTTCCACTCGCGCAGCTGTTGGAATTTGTCGTTCCGACGCCGCGAAATCCGAACTCGATCGCGATATTCGAGTGGGCCGAACCGCCGAATACCTGAACGGCGAGCGTAGGTTGAACGCCGCGAGCGCCCTTCTTTAAATACCTGAGGTATTGTTCTTCGGCTTTGCAAACTCCGCCAAGTGCTGTGCCAAAACTAACACCGACCCGATCCTGCGGTTTTTCACGGGAACATTCGAGCTGCGCATCATCAATCGCGAGCTTCGCCGATACGACCGCGAACTGTGCGTAGCGGTCCAGTCGTTTCAGACGTTGGGGCGAGAAGTATTCCTCCGGATCCCAACTCCCAATCTCGCCAGCTGAGCGCACGCGAAAAACGGTGGGATCAAAGCTGGTGATGGTGTTGATGCCACTCTTTTCACTGAGAATTCCGTTCCAAAAATTCTCGCGTCCGTGTCCAATGCAGGTAATTGGACCAATCCCGGTGATAACAGCGCGTCGTTGGCTCATGCGGTGACCTTATCTGTGCTTGTCTCAACGTACGATTTCATGCAGCGAAGTGTTTTATTTGCAATGTGGTGAATGAAAAAGTCGCCAATAATCTTGTCCGCGATGGGTGCCAAGATCTTCACGCGGAATGCGAGCTCGTGTTTGATTTCGACCAGCACTCCGTCTGGCACTTCCTGAAACGTCCAGACTACGCGCATTCCCTTCGTGAATGCTTTCATGTGATAAAAGCGGACTTCCACGCGGTCGCGATCGATGATCTGTTCGGAAGTCCATGAAATGGGAATGCCCGAGCGGGTCGCAGCCATTACGACGACGTTTCGATTCGGGCTATGTTCGAGGTAACGGATATAGCGATAGTGGGGGAGAATGCGCGGCCAGAGCTCCAAGTTCGCTGCGGTCTCGAAAATCGTCATTCTCGGTGCGCACATGATGATGGTGTTGGTCTTGTGCATTGGAAGTGATCGCCACCGCAAAATAAAGCCCATTCGGCCATCTATGTTGCGCGCCTTTCGCGGGACAAGGCACACTTCCCCGAAAAGTAACCTGACGAAAGAGAAAAGATTTTCCCGCCAAACATCAGAGAATGAGCTGTTGCTGGCGGAAAGAGATCTGGCTATCGCGATTCCGAAGGCAAGGGGATTGGACCCTCGCCCTTGGCCGGCCGCGTATCCCTTTCACGCGACCATCCCTGATCTTGCGGTTTAACAGATCGCCGGCCGTTACATTTCTCAGGGGCGGCGACCGCCGGCTCTGGCATGGTCTGCGAGTCGAGCCAGCTCGGCCATAAACGCAAAGAACGCCGGAGACTGCCCGATGAAGAGTCCCATGTCTGTCAGGAATTGCAGAGCGCCCATCGCAACTCCTTCCGTTTTGGTCGGTCGAATGATCGAACAAATAGGCAGGCTTTCATCCAGGAACGGACACGGTTCGGGCATGATCAGAGCCTTGTCGAAGAGCTCGTCCTCCACCTCCAGATCCGGAAATGTCACCGATACTCCGGTTACCGGATCGACGGCAGTCAGTGGAGGCGCATTACCCGCCACATCCGACCATGTTTGGAAGTGCATCGTCTCGGTCGGTCCGATGCTAATCAGGATCCGCAGGACTTCGGTATGGGTCGCCCTGAGTGCCTGTGACGGGTAAAGGCTGTTGCCACCTTGTTCAATGGTTGGAAAGTGGAAAGCCGCCGTATTCGCGATGGCCTGCAGGAAATTAGGATCCGTTGTGTCCGCATCGGTCCTGGGAATTGCCGTATGCTGGTTTACCCCTAAAGTCGGGACAGCCTGCGGAAAGACGTGGCTTGGGTCAAGATCCGGGTTATGGCTGTCGTCGCGGTAGCGCGTCCACCAGCTGGTGTCGATGGTAAGTTGCGTCAGGTTAGTGAGCCGATGTCCGATCAAGTCTGGATTGACTCCTGTCGCAGTGCTCCCCATCAGAGTGCGAAACGGGTCGAGGTTTGCAGGAGCCGCTCCCTTGGAGGCCAGGTACGCGTTGAGGAACTGGTGATGAGTAATCTCATCATCGGTGTTGTCATGGATGTAGTCTTTCATTTCATCCTCAATAACCTCCAAGGCGTCCGAGTAGGCTTCATTGCCACTGCCGCCAGGAACTTCGTCATCTTGGGTGCCGCCGAGTTCGTTG
>Ga0207701_10002308_pt1 | contig 19820 bp, 20 predicted proteins | sample KBSSwiSSwithPhiX_FD_184294 | JGI IMG/M metagenome (GOLD analysis project Ga0207701, IMG submission 184294) | Switchgrass rhizosphere bulk soil microbial communities from Kellogg Biological Station, Michigan, USA, with PhiX - S5 (SPAdes) (version 2) | ecosystem: Environmental > Terrestrial >... | reverse complement strand
TTTTTTGTTCCGGGTAATTGATCGTTGCCTTCTTTTTAAAAATATGCCGGAAAGTGATCATCATACCTTTCAGGATATTCCACAGGTAAATTCTTTCCAACGCCGTCATGGGCCGCCGATCCACCAATTTTGACCTGTTTGTTAATGCCTGCATATTATCATTTCAAAAGTTCGCAAATATATATTTTATTAAGTCCGAAAGTCCGGTGTCCGGAAGTCAGAAAGTATTTGCCATTTTTATTAACTCTCTTTCGGTCTTCCTGACTTTCCGTCTTCCCGACATTTTATTTATTGAACAACAAGCTTACCACCGCCGTTATCACCATATTCAACAATGAAAGTGGGATCAATGCTTTCCATCCCAAATTCATCAATTGATCATAACGGAATCTTGGGATCGTCCAGCGTATCCACATAAATACAAATACAAAGAATAAAGCTTTTGTCATTAATACCCCGAACCCAATTAATCCAACCCACCATGCATGTCCCCAATTCGCTTCATTCACAAATGGAATATCATAGCCTCCAAAGAATAAGGTTGACATTACAACACCACTAATGAACATGTTTATGTATTCAGCAAATAAATAAAATCCAAGTTTCATGGATGAATATTCCTGGTGATAACCAAAGTTCAATTCATTTTCTGCTTCGGGAAGATCAAATGGTGTACGGTTGCACTCAGCTAATGCACAAATAAAAAATATAATAAAGCCAAGTGGCTGGTACATGATGTTCCAATTAAACATTCCTTCGCTTTGCTGACTAACGATCACACTTAATCTTAATGAACCGGTCAGCATTAATAATGCGATCAATGCAAGACCCATCGCTAATTCATAGCTTATCATTTGTGAAGCGCCGCGAATAGCAGCCAATAAAGAAAATTTATTGTTTGAGGCCCAACCACCGATCATGATCCCATATACACCAAGACTTACTACACCGAAAACATAAAGCATTCCAATATTAATATCTGCGATCTGCAGATTTATATCTCTACCAAATAAATTAACCGAAGGCGCCCATGGAATAACAGCACTTGTCATCAGCGCAGTAATCATGGCAAGTGCAGGACCTGTTATAAAAAGAAATTTAGAAGAAGCACTAGGAATGATCTCTTCTTTCATGAAAAGTTTTAGTCCATCTGCAACAGGTTGTAATAATCCAAATGGTCCAGCCCTGTTGGGCCCCAGGCGATCCTGAATTACTGCAGCAATTTTTCTTTCGGCCCATGTTGCATACATAGCAATAACAAGTGATACAGTTACTACTGCCAGGATCAAAATTGATTTCTCTAATAAAATTCCCCAATCGATCATTATTGTTCTTATTCGTTTTTAAAAGTATTACTTGTTGCTGGTCCTTCAATTTTACTCAGATCAACATCCGGATCATTGACGCCACTTATACTATGAATATCCATTAACAAGTTTGGTGATTTACCTCCCATTACTTCCGCAATTGTTTCCTTCGGCATTTGTAAACCAGGATATTTTCCTTGTCCGATCACAGAATGCCTGCTCACATTTTTCAATCCTTCGATCTCCCAATCATATTTATGCTTTTTATGAAAGCGGCAATCATTACAGATCCAACCCGGTTTGCCATCATAAGTTTCCACCTCGCCCCATTGATCTTTTCTTGCTGTAACCCTTAATACATCATCACCACGAAGCCACAATGTCACTTTGCCACAACATTTATCACAATTGCGATGAGCATCCATTGGTTTAGTAAACCATACACGGTTCTTAAATCTGAATGTTCTGTCGGTTAAAGCACCGACAGGACATACATCGATCATATTTCCCGAAAAATCATTATCAATTGCTTTTGATATATAAGTTGAAATTTCGGAATGATCGCCACGATCCAGAACACCATGCACACGATGATCGGTCAATTGATCAGCAACATACGTGCAGCGATAACAAAGGATGCAACGTGTCATATGTAGCTGTATATACGGTCCGATATCTTCTTTATCAAATGTTCTTCTTTTAAAATCATACCTCGTTCCTTCCTTACCGTGCTCGTATGATAGATCTTGCAGATCACACTCACCGGCCTGGTCACATATAGGGCAATCAAGTGGATGGTTGATCAATAAAAATTCAACAACGCCATTCCTGGCATCAAGAACTCTTTCACTTGTTATACTTTTTACTACCATTCCGTCCATTACATTGGTACGACAACTTGCTACCAGCTTTGGCATTGGCCTCGGATCAGCTGCGGAACCAGCAGCAACTTCAACTAAACAGGTACGGCATTTACCACCACTACCTTTCAAATGTGTATAGTAACACATGGCAGGCGGAGTTACATCACCACCAATTTTCCGTGCAGCCTGCAGTACAGTTGTACCCGGATCCACATCAATAGTGATGTTATCAATTGTTACTTTAAATAATTTTTTTTCTTCCGACATAATTTATGCTACAATTTCCAAAGGTTTCGCATAATTCGCTAAACCATAATTTTTTCTCAGGCATTCTTCAGAGTTCAATACATGCCATTCAAATTCATCTCTGAAATGACGAATAGCTGCGGCAACAGGCCATGCTGCTGCATCACCCAATGGGCAAATTGTATTGCCTTCTATCTTTCTTTGTATATCCCACAACAGATCTATATCACTCATCTTTCCCTTACCATTATCAATGTTCAATAAAATTTTCTCCATCCACCCTGTTCCTTCCCTGCAAGGAGAACATTGACCACAACTTTCATGACGATAAAATCTTGCCAATGTGTAAGTATGTTTTACCACGCACTGATCTTCATCCATCACAATAAATCCACCACTACCCATCATTGAACCTGTTGCAAAACCACCATCAGCCAAACTTTCATAAGTCATCATTCTCTTTTCACCTTTCACAGTCTTCAATAATAAATTAGCAGGCAAGATCGGAACTGATGATCCACCAGGAATACAAGCTTTTAATCTTTTACCATTTGCAATGCCACCACAATATTCATCACTATAAATAAATTCTTCAACAGAAATATTCATTTCGAGTTCATATACGCCGGGCTTGTTGATATTACCGCAGGCAGAGATAAGTTTAGTTCCTGTTGATTTACCAATACCGATCTTGGAATATTCATCTCCGCCATCATTCACGATCGGTACAACTGCAGCGATCGTTTCTACATTATTAACAACGGTTGGACAATCCCACAAACCTTTTACAGCTGGAAAAGGAGGTTTAATTCTAGGATTCCCTCTCTTTCCTTCGAGTGATTCAAGCAACGCTGTTTCTTCACCGCAGATATAAGCACCGGCACCACGCTGCACATAGATCTCACAGTCAAAGCCACTGCCCAAAATATTTTTCCCAAGAAATCCATTATTCTTTGCTTCAGTAATAGCCTGTTCAAGGATAGCATCGATCCATGCAAACTCACCACGTATGTATATATATGAACGATTTGATCCTATAGCATAAGATGAAGTAATGATTCCTTCAATTAATAAATGAGGAATAAACTCCATTAAATAACGATCCTTAAAAGTTCCGGGTTCAGATTCATCAGCATTTACAACAAGATAACGTGGCACTCCTGCAGGCTTTGCAAGAAAACCCCATTTCATGCCAGTAGGAAAACCGGCACCGCCACGACCACGCAAACCACTTTTCTTAACTTCATCAGTTACCTGGTCTGGCGTCATTGTCTTCAACGCTTTTTCGACGCTGCGATAACCGCCATTCTTACGGTATGCATCGTAGTAACGTATGCCTTCAACACCAATTTTATCTAATAATAATTTTCTTCCCATCTTACTTGTGAGGCGAAGCCAAAGCAAACCCCTCAAAATTTATATTTAATCAACTTAGTTTTGCACTCTGTCTTGCTATCAACTGCCAACCCTTCTTTGTCTTTATCCAAAACTGCATTATATGCAACGTTAACTTAAATGCCGTGCCATTTACCACTCCTTCCGCATTTGTGTTCGTTTTCACAGTGGCATAGTCCTTATTAATAACAATTATCGCCGAACTGTTATTCTCAATTTTACTATAAGTCAACTTGCCACTTGTAAAATCATTTAATATGTCACTTTTGCTTTGTATCCATCCGTTTGAATGTCCATAACTGAGATCCTTATGCAAAACTGACTTCAAAACAGTTTCATCCTTTTGTAAAAGAGCCTTATCCAATTGCTGCATCGCATTCTTTAACCCAACACTATCTATTTGCGCAAAAGAACTATTGAATAAAAAAAGAACAAGAGATCCAAACAAGAGCTTCTTCATTATTAATTTTTAATTCTTAATTATTAATTGACGAACTCTTCCTGCATTCTTCAATGATTGTATCAACTTTTTCTTTTGTCAAATGCTCTCTATAACTCTTTCCCAACTGCATCATTGGCGCATATCCACAAGCACCCAAACATTCAACAGTTTTCAATGTAAACATTCCATCTATAGTTGTTTCGCCAGGTTTTATTCCCAACTTTTCAAAAATATACTTTATGATATTATCACTCCCGTTCAGCATACATGGACCGGTTTGACAAACTTCAAAGAGATATCTGCCAACAGGTTTTAAATTGTACATACTGTAAAAGGTGGCTACTTCATATACTTCGATCGGTTCAAGATTTAAAACAGAAGCAACATAATCCATTGTTTCGGCGCTTAACCATCCACCAAACTCTTCCTGCGCCAAATGCAATACTGGTATCAGGGCACTCTTTTGCTTGCCTTCAGGATAACGCTGAATGATCCGCTGTACTTCCCTGATTTTTTCTTCCGAAAACTTCATCAATTTTAGATTTTAGATCTCAGATTTTAGATTGACATCGCAAAATCCGCAATCGTCAATCCGAAATCCACAATTCTTATGCATCCATCTCCCCCGCAATCACATTCAAACTACTCAATGTTATAATGGCATCACTCATCATGCTTCCCTTGGTCATTTCTTCATATGCCTGGTAATAGATAAAGCATGGTCTGCGAAAATGCAATCGATAAGGAGTACGTCCCCCATCACTTATTAAATAAAATCCGACTTCGCCATTGGCGCCTTCCACACAACTGTACACTTCACCAACAGGAATATCTATTTCTCCCATGATGATCTTAAAATGCCAGATAAGTGCTTCCATCTTTGTATACACATCTTCTTTCTCGGGCAAATAATATTCGGGAACATCTGCATGAAAAACTTCTGCATCAGCTCCTTTGAACTCTTTTACTTTCCTATATGCTTGCTCAATTATGCTTAGCGATTCCCACATCTCTTCATTACGCACCTGCCAGCGGTCAAAATTATCACCTGTTGTCCCTATAGGAACATTAAATTGAAAATCTTCATAACTGGAATAAGGTGTATGCACTCTTACATCATAATCAACACCGGCTGCACGAAGATTGGGACCGGTAAAACTATAATTCAATGCTCTCTCTACACTGATAGCACCAGTGCCTTGCGTACGTTCCATAAAGATCCTGTTGCGTTCAAAGAGGTTGATGAACTCTTTCAACACAGCTGGGTATTCAGCCAGAAACTTATCCAATTTTTGAAAAGCGATATCATTAAAATTTCTTTCAAAGCCTCCAATCCGTCCAATATTTGTTGTCAATCTTGACCCGCAGATCTCTTCATAGATCTCATAGATCAGTTCACGGTATTGCATCACATAAAGAAATCCTGTGTACGCACCAGTATCAACACCAACAATAGAATTACAGATTAGATGATCTGATATCCTGGCCAGCTCCATAATGATCACACGTAGATAATCAACCCGCTTCGGAATTTTTATTCCTAATAATTTTTCGCAGGTAATATGCCAGCCCATATTGTTGATCGGTGAAGAACAATAATTCAATCGATCAGTTAATGGAGTTATCTGGTAAAGCGGTCGCCGTTCTGCTATCTTCTCAAATGCACGATGAATGTAACCGACGGTTTGCTCTGCTGAAACAATTTTTTCGCCATCCAGCTCCAATATATTTTGAAACACACCATGTGTAGCCGGGTGTGTAGGCCCAAGATTAATTGTAGTCGTATTTTTTTCTATCGAGCCTTCCGGTAATCTTATGTGTTCGTGTTCTGTCATACCCAAATCCGCCCAAGGCGGAGCTTTTATAAAATTCTTATTAATTTAAAACTTTTCTTCAGCCTCAATTTCGATTTTTATTTTCCCAACTTCATTACTACCATCATCGTCTGTTGCGTCGCACTCTTCTACATTCAGTAATTTTATTCAGCTTTTTTATTCTTCAAAAATCCAACCACGTCAACAAATTTGATCATGCACATAATTTCAAAAACTATCCCTCCTAATAAATTCATTCCCTTTTTTGTAGAATTTTCATATTCTAATGAGAAATAATCAGAGAAATTAAAATATGAACCAACTCCGAAAACAATAACAGCCAGAATATCAAAAATCAATCTGTGTTTTCTAATAAATTTGAACATGTTGTATCATTTTCAAATTTGCATATTATCCTCTTCCAAACATCTCATCATCCTTATCTACTCTTGTCTGATCTTCCAATGGAAATTCTTTCCGCATAGGGAAATAATCCATTTCATCAACATTCAATATTCGCTTCAGGTTTGGATGGCCAACGAAATTCACACCAAAAAAATCATAGGTTTCTCTTTCCATCCAATTGGCCCCGGAAAATAATCCCGTTGCCGTATAAACATCCGGTGTATTAATATCACTAAACACTTTAAAACGAATACGGACATTATCAACCAGGTTATGCAAATGATAAACAACTGCAAGTTCTCTTCCTTTATTATCCGGATAATGTACAGCTTGCAGATCGGTAAGAAAACGAAATTTCAATTCGTTATCATCATATAAAAAATTAAGCACCTTCAGATTCAATTCTTTTGGTGCTTCAAATGTTAACATGCCGTAAGGTTCAGAAAAAGCAGAAACCTGTTCTCCGAATTTTTCAACCAATCTTTGTTTTATTCTTTCGTTTGTCAAACTCATACCCCAAACCCCTAAAGGGGCTTTAATACTTTAATTTAAATCAAACATTAAAGGAACGCATCAACCTAAGTCACCCCTTTAGGGTGGCAGGGGGTTTATTGAATTCCGTAACTCTCTAATAGTTGTTTATACCTATCTCCATTTCTTCTTCTCAAACTTTCTTTACCGATCAGATCCTGGATTCTCATTACTCCATCGATTATCGCTTCCGGTCTTGGCGGACAACCGGGCACATATACATCAACCGGTACCACTTGATCGATACCCTGCAATACAGAATAAGTATCGAAGATCCCACCTGATGAAGCACATGCTCCAACAGCTATTACCCATCTTGGTTCTGCCATTTGTAAATAAACCTGCTTAACAACCGGTCCCATTTTTTTTGCAATAGTTCCCATCACCATCAACAGATCACACTGTCTTGGTGAAAATCCAACTCTTTCACTTCCGAATCTTGCAAGGTCGTAATGTGATCCCATTGTTGCCATAAACTCAATACCGCAACATGATGTAGCAAATGGCAACGGCCATATAGAATTTTTTCTTGCAAGCCCCACTACATCATTCAGCTTTGTGGCAAAGAATCCTTCGCCTTGATGCCCATCAGGCATACCGGCAATGGAAATATCTTTTTCCAGCGGCTTGACATTTACATTATATGATACAGGACGTCCCATTCTTAAATTTTAGATGTAAAATTTGAAATTTCAAATTCTTTTAATCTTCCCACTTCAATGCACCCTTTTTAATGATGTAGATAAAACCGCAAAGAAAAAATGCTACAAACATCATGACGGCCCAAAAACCTGACCATCCTAAAAATTTAAAATTAACGGCATAAGGGTAAAAAAATATTACCTCCACATCAAACAATACAAACAAAATTGCTACCAGAAAATACTTGATGGCCATTGGATGACGAGCCTCGCCATGTGATTCGATACCGCTGGCAAAATTTTCCAGTTTATCTGCTGTTTTTCTTTTAGGACCAAGCCAATGTGTCACCCCTAATAGCAAACTTATAAGTCCAACCACTAATATGACCTGTATAGCAACCGGGATATAACTGCCCGAACTATTCACATCGTTCACTACATGATTTAAGTCGGTTTGAAGGAGTTGGAACATAGGTGTGTGTCTGGGCGGCAAAAATAAGTCAGCAAAGTCAATTTACAAGCTAAGAGTTTAAAAGAGAAAATCACAAAAGTGAGAATACAAACATTTGCATCTACTATAATCACAGCTTTGAATCTTTACTTCTTATCCCTTTTGCTCCTTTCTTCTCTTAGCCAAAAAAAATCCCTCCCAAACGGGAAGGACTTTCGCTATAAATAAAGAAAACCTAAACTCTTATTTAATTAACTTTTATCGCTCGGCTTTCTAAGCGCAGCTGAGGGCTTACCAGTTGTTTTCCCCCCAGGCTTTTGAGTTCCTTTAGTAGGTTGTCTATCAAAAATATCTTTGATGTTTTTCAATTGTGCATTTGTGCTATCAATTTCAAGACCTTTAACGACATACATTAAAGCTGAATCGCGGCTCTTTTTGATATTATTAAAATAACCTGCTAAAAATAAAGCAGCCTTTGTGCCTTGGCTTTTATACCTTAATTTATCTGTAAGTGCTATGTCAAGAGTTTTTTGATAGCTGGATACAAAGGTTGAAGCATAAGGTTCTACAGTCATAGTTGTATCTATTGAAAAGTTTACTCTTCCCTTCCAATCATAACCATAAATACTATCTGGAAAATTCGTTATGTAGGCTGTTAATAAGGTATCAGCTTTCGGATATTCTCCAGCTTGTGAATATAATATTGCTATATTAACAAGACCGGCAGGATTAGGACTCTTTCTGGTATTATAAATCGTCCAACGCATATCAGCTTCCTGCTTTGTACATTTTTTTGTTTTAAAATAATCAGCAGCTTTTGTCATAAAATCGATCTTACTTTGAAGAACGGAATCCGCAGCTGCGCCTTGCATGTATAAAGCATACACATCTTCGCAAGTTGCCCCACCACCTGTGTAAATATCCGCTTTCAACTGGTAATCTGTCGGCAAAAGACTTTCCTTTTCCCTTGCAAAAAAGAGATCCACATTAGTTTTAGCATTGGCAAAATCGCCTTTTCCAAGATAAGAATATGCTAATTGTTTGAAGGCTCTTGGTTTTACTTTAGCACCCATTGCAGCCTTTACACTTTCTGCTTTCGCTATAGCACAGTCATAATCTTTCTTCGCCCAGCAGAGCTGTGAGTTCAGATAATCATCTTCAGTAGGATCTTCTCCTTTCCTGGTTGCTGCATACTTGTTAAAGGTATTGGTAGCATCGTCATACTTCAGGTTGTAGAAATAATAATAAAACAATTCATAATATGCCAGGCTGAAATTGGGATCAACCTGTATTGCTTTATTCAGGTTTTCTAATACAAGATCCCATTGCTTTTGTGTTTCAAATAATTTCGCAATACGTACATAAGGATATGCAAAGGCTGGATTGAGCTGTGCTGCCAATTTGTATTTTTCATATGCTCTACCGCCACCTTGACCCGGATCTTTTTTACGATATGCATTTCCCAAATTAAGAGCTATGTCAGCATTTTTAGGATCACGTTCAAGTGCCTGCTCCAAAACCTGCACAGCATAATCAAGATTGCCTTCTTTCGCATCCACATTTGCTCGGCCAATAGCATTTAAAATATTCGGATCATTTCCTTTTTTGGTAGCACTTAGCGTAGTGGCCGATTCAAACAATTGTCTTGCTTCATCTTTCTTTTTGTCAAGCAATAATACATGGCCTTTACCAGCCATTATTAAGGGGTTGTTGCCATTTGCGGCAAGTGCTTTATCATAAAGCTGTCGGGCGGCATCATTATCATCCTTATCAAGATACGTTTGTCCCAGCCAATAAGTAGCATCAGCATTATTAGGATTTGCTGCAAGTAACTTCTGAAATGTTTGCTCAGCATTTTTAAAGCGATCAGCATACAGGTGGTTAATGCCCTCCTGCAGGGATTGCGCCCCTAAATTCGAAAGCGCAAATACAGTACATAATGTAAAAAAGGTCTTCTTCATTTCTTTCACTTTATATGTTATTAAATATAGCCAATTATTCATCCCGGAGTCTTGTTGGTCGAATGATAAACGGAAGATATCCGGGTACAAGGTATGCCCTGCGGAAGATCAATTGCCCTCTCTCACTTGTCATAAAATTTGAAAATCCATGTCCAAGACCCTTGTAGTTCTCTTTCAAAATAAATACCAAACCTCGTTTCAAAGGATACAAGCCATTATATATATTTACCTGTATTGGTTGTACATACTGGCCAGGTAATCCTTTGCACTCTAATTCGGCAAGTCTCACTTTTGTCAAAAAACTTTGTTGTTGCGCATCATCTTTATTCCCGATCCAGCTAACTCCTATAAATCCGATTGCGGTCGGGTTTTTTGAGACATAATCAACAACTTCTTCGCTGCTCCTTGCTGCAAGTGCTTTACTTGTCAGCGAATCACCACGTAACACTGAATCGACGATAAAACGTACCGTGCTGGTTGCTTTTAACCCATCAAAAACAGGGATTAAATTTTTCCTAAATTTCCCTTGCAAAATTTCCCTGACATCTTTCATTGTAAAACGATGAATTTCTTCATCAGGATGGGTAATTACGGCAATTGCATCGTATGCCATCATCATTTGGTCTGGCGATATTTTCAAAGAATCTTCGAGAAATCTTTTTTCATCCGGGCTGATATATCTTGTTACAATGATCATTCTTACCGAATCAACTGTAAGATCATTCAGGCAATCAGCCTCAGGCTTATAATGAACATTTAGTTTTACATCAGGATAATCTGATTCGTACACTTGCACCTGCGCTTCAATTACAGGTTTGAATGACTCGTCTGCGCTTATATTGATCCTTCCTTTTGCACGGGTATCAAGATTTGGATCAACAGATTTATTTGTACCACAGGATAGCAATATAAAGAACAAAAAATATATACACAGATCTCTTTGCCTCAACATGCTTTCTTTTTACTGATTATTGCTTTTTAAAACCCCTGTATACCCGAAACAAACCATACAATACACAGCTTACACCAAATATATTTTGTAAGATCGGATCAAGCTTGAGATCATAGCCCCATTTTTTATGAAACAAAACAAAAATCCCCACCCCCAGCCATAATACACCCATCGTGTAATTATAAATGCTGCGAAGCAAGGATGAAGTATTTCTTTCTTTATCGCCAAACAACATAAATGAGCCTCATATTTTAGGGGAACGGCAAGATAAAAATTTTTACTGTTCCTGCCCGATAAAAATTACAGGTTGCTGATAGGCGACTGCAATAGGTCTTCCGGCCTGGAGTGCTGGTTCCCATTTGGGCATTTTTTTCATTACCCGTAATACTTCTTTATCAAATGCACTTCCCCCACTTTTTATGATCTCAGCTCTTGAAACACTGCCATCAACATCTATCCAAAACCGTACCTTCACTTCTATTCGTTCACCAGGTTCCACATCAGCTGGTGCTTGTAAATATCGTTGCAAAAAAGTAAGCCATGCTGCAGAGCCGCCGGGAAAACTTGGTTCGCGGCTTGGAAGTAGGGGCTCATTTTGTTCCGGTTCTTTTACAACATCGTCTTTTCCGCTGGATTCAGGCTTTGATTGTATGATGTTATTGGGTGTATCTCCGTCTATATTCTTATCACCAATGTTTCTACTTTCTAAATCATCGTTTTTGATAATGCTTGTATCCGCATCTTTATCTGGGACGACAATTATTTTTTGATAATCTGCTTGTGCTTGTGGCCTTGGCTTTTCCCTCGGAGGATCCGGTTCTTTTGGTTTATCCTTTGGTATTTCTAATTGCTTAAGTATAAAAATATCGTTATGTTTTTTTTCCTCATTCCCGCCATCTTTTTTATTTATAAACGACATAAGAATAAATAATAAAACAGTTGATAATGCAACGCCAAGTGCTATGCCGAGACGATGTGAATATGTTCTGCGCAATGCATAAGCACCATATAATTTGTTACGATGCTCGAATAAAATGTCGAGCAGATCTGCTTGAAGAATTTCTTTGTTAGTCATGGCAAATAATTTTAGAATGAGATGCTGCCCGGGAAAAAATCCACAAGGCACAAGAAGCAAAGCACAAGGTTCAAGATTAGAGGGTAATTATTGGACTGTTCTTCTTGTACCTTGAGCCTTGTACCTTTTATATTACTTTTGCCAGCATGAAAATTCTAATGGTTTGTTTAGGTAATATTTGTCGCAGCCCGTTAGCAGAAGGCATATTGCAGGATAAAGCCTGGAAAGCAGGTTTGAAGTGGAGTATAGAAAGTGCCGGCACCAATGGTTATCATACCGGAGAAGCACCGCATCCATTATCACAAAAAGTGGCTCGCATAAATGGGGTTGACATCAGTAAACAACGATCAAGAAATTTTGTTACCGAAGATTTTCATCGCTTTGATAAGATCTATGCAATGTCTAATGATGTAATTGATGATATGAAAAGAATTACAAGAAATAAATTTGATGAAAAAAAAGTTGATCTGTTATTGAATGAATTGTTTCCGGGTCAAAATGTAGGTGTCCCTGATCCATGGTATGGACCAGAGCCAGGCTATCATGAAGTGTACAAGATGATCAATGAAGCATGTGATACGATAGTTAAGAAATATTCAATGATCAATATTCAAAATCCAATTACCAGACCGGAAACCAGTAACTAGCAACCATGGCTAAAGCATCATTACCACAAGGCACAAGAGATTTCGGACCAGATGTTGTTCGCAAACGGAATTATATTTTCACTACGATCAAAAATGTTTTTGAACTCTACGGTTTTCAACCACTGGAAACACCGGCGATGGAAAACTTAGAGACGTTGATAGGAAAATATGGTGAAGAAGGAGATAAACTGATCTTTAAAATTTTGAATAACGGTTTAGACAATCCGGATAAAGAAAAACAAATACGAGAGGATATTGAAAAAGTATTAGAGGGAAAAAATGTAAAGGGAATTACTGAACGGGCTTTAAAATATGATCTCACGATTCCTTTTGCAAGATATGTGGCAATGAATCATAACCAGCTTACATTTCCATTTAAACGTTACCAATTACAACCTGTGTGGCGGGCTGATAGGCCACAAAAAGGAAGATACCGTGAGTTTTATCAATGCGATGCAGATGTGGTAGGAAGTAATTCATTATTAAATGAAGTTGAACTTGCATTGATCTATCACCAGGTTTTTATTCAATTAGGAATTAAGAATTATGAATTAAAGATCAATCACCGGAAAATTCTTACGGCACTTGCTGAATTATGCGGGGGTGCAGAAAAAATGAATGTGATTGCAATAGCAATAGATAAACTGGATAAAATTGGTTTAGAAAAAGTAAAAGATGAATTGAAGCAAAAAGGAATAAATGATAACCAGGTTGCTTTAATTGAAAAATACCTAAGCATTGACGGAACCAATGCTGAAAAAATAGATCAGCTAAGCGACCTAATCGGTACAACAGAACCAGGAAGGAAAGGGATTGAAGAAATAAAAGAGATCTTCGGAAATTCTCATCTATCATCTATAAATTATCATCTTGACCCAACTCTTGCCCGTGGTCTTAATTATTATACTGGTATCATCTTCGAAGCAAAAGCTCCTGCCGAAGTAAAGATCGGCAGTATCGGCGGCGGCGGAAGGTATGATGATCTTACCGGTTTGTTTGGCGTTCCAAATATTCCCGGTGTAGGAATTTCTTTTGGTATCGATCGTATCTATGATGTAATGGAAGAACTAGATCTCTTTCCTGCAGATGTACATGTAGGCACGCAAGTTTTGTTCTTTAATTTGGGAGAGAATGAAAGTAAAGCTGCATTCAGTTTAATGCAGCAATTGAGAAACAAAAATATCCGTTGCGAACTTTACCATGAAAGTGTAAAATTTGACAAACAATTCAAATACGCAGAAAAGAAAAATATTTCTTACGCTGTTATCATCGGTAGCAAAGAATTAGAAGAACAAACCTGCACAATAAAAAACCTGCTACAGAGCAGTCAGCAAACTATTCCGCAACAGGAATTACTCAATTATAATTTCTGATCACTTTTTTACCAGCAACTCACGATTAGGACGCAAGTAATAAGCATATGACCATGCGCCACTGCTTTGTTTTTGTCCGTCCAACACATAACCCTGTGCTTCTATATGGACACCGTTTACTTTTTTATCATCCCCTCTTTTAAATACAGCCACTCCACTGAATTCAACGATCGTAAATGTATCTCTTCCTAACTCTGTAAGATTGGAAGAACCGGCAGCAGAAGTCATGGTTAATGCTTCTCCGGATAAAGCAACAGTCACATCAGGTACTACACTGCCTTCAGGAAAAACATACCTGCCGACAAAATCAGATGGGGGTGGCTTAGGAGCAGGATCTGATTGGGCATAGGCACTTATAATAAATATCGAAGACAGAATGGATAAGGCAATTTTTTTCATAACTGGTTTTTTTATTTTCAAAAGGAAATTAGGTTTTATTTTTTAGATAAAAAAAAGGCCGTTATAAAAAACGGCCCTTTAAAAACTCCTTCTTATGTCAGCATCTTCAAATGGGTATTTATTGAGATGTGAACTAATATTTCTTTTGACCCTCACATAAAAAAATTAATTCGAGACTAATACCCTAACAGGCTCTGCTATAATCACAGAACCATCATCTAATGTTAGCATAAAATAAAAACGGTTTGACAATTCAGTTCCAGTAGTTGTAGAAACCGCAGGTATTGCGCCACCTCCTTTTGCTGTGTATTCAGTTAACGTAGAATTGAAAGTATAAGTTATAGCATTAACAGGTATAGGCGAAGAATTCCACAAACCTGTAGTACCTTGTATTTTCGTATAAGTTGTGCTAATAGCTATCCTTGTAACTTCTTTAATTGTCCTTCCGGTACTAGCAGGAATAGCTAAATCTATTTTAATAATGCCTCCTCCACCTATTGAGGTACCGACAGTGGGCTCAGGCCTAAAATCTATTGCATTTGTTACTGTAACAGGAACAGGAGGTCTTACATCGCTTAATCCATTAAAGTCTTCCTTTTTACAACTTATCAATATCATTATTAAAAACAGAAATGATAAGAGTTTCATATTTTTTTTCATATTTTTTTTATTATTGATTGATAATAAATTATTTAGCAAACCAAAGTTTTACATCGGTTTTAGGCCTGGGATTAGGTGCATTGGGGTTTGATGAAAGTTCAGTTATTGTATAAGGCAATCTGGTTGGGATGACATTGGGGTTATCTCCTTGCGCATTATTTACTAATGTAAGAGGGGGGTATCCAGTTCTTCTGTAATCGTTATAGGCTTCTATGCCGTTCCCAATCCATGCAATATACTTTTGAGTGATTATCTGAGCCCGTTGTTGTTCAGTTGTACCACTCAGGGTTACAACAGTAGGGTTAGTTGTGAAATAATTACTGATCTCGGCAGCGGTCATCCCTACCTTTTGCATAGAAGCAGTAATGCCTTCCTGGTAAAGAGTATTGGCAACACCTGTTGTTCCCAATATTAAAGCAGATTCAGCAAGAATAAATTTCACCTGGGCGTAGGTTAATAATCTGATGGGAGCTTCTCCACTTGTACCAGTTAAATAAGTATTATATTTTGATCTGGTAGCTAAGGCTGGAGCAGCCCCAGTTGCTCCATTATCAAATGATGTAAATACACCGTTTGGTTTTGTAAAAAACTTAGCCAGCCTTACTGTATCATTAAGACTTTTTTCAAGATTCAATAATCTTGTGCTAAGCATTTGATCTCCTGTTCTGTTAAGATTATTAAATGTATAAAGTGCATTCTGATTTCCCACTGAAGCTGCAAATGGTACTTCAAAATCAAGTGCATTTGAATTGATGTAATTATTTCCGGTAATTACACTTGCAATAGTAGAGGTTGCTAAAGCAGGATTTTTGTTTGATATCTGTATAGCGAATTTTAATAAAAGTGTATTTCCCATTCGTGCCCATTTGGTCCGGTCGCCTTTATAAACAATATCATCAGAACCGGGAACAAAAACATTCGAGGTTTTGGCAAGATCTGCTAACCCGCTTTTTACGAGATCAAACAGGCTTGTTATCCCCAAAGCAGAATTACCCTGGTAGATATCTTCCTGTTTATCAAAACGGGGATTAGTAAATTTTAAACCCTGCGCTGCCTGAGAATAAGGTACTTCCCCCCAAATGTCTGTGGCTATCGAAAACAAATATGCCATTTCCAATTTTGCAATACCCGAATAAGCAGGACTGGTTTCGGAGTACTGGTCAATTAGGATTTGAAGATCACTAAGATTAATACCGTATATCTCACCATTCCATTGGTTATCAAAATTACCATCAAGATTATATACATCGTAGGCCGCCGTTTGATTACCTACTCCTGCAATATGCTGAGCCAAAGCAGAAGTAGCCCTGTCCAGATCATTTGAATTTGCAAATCCCATACCTATGGTTGTAGTCGGCAAAATAGTATTAGGCGGAACAGCCGTGGGATTATTAGGGGTAGTATTTACATCAAGAAATTTTTTACAGGATATAAATGATATAAATATTAAAAACAAAAAAGATAGTTTTTTCATGATAATTTTTTTAAAAAATTATATAGTTATTTTAATGTTGAAGCCAATAGATCTTGCGTTTGGAACACCCTGAAGATCAAGTCCCCTTATGTTGCCAGCCCCCTGGGTATTAAGCTGGGGATCTATAGGAGAATTAGGCGCCACATAAAATACATTGCGTGCAAATATTCCAAAATGTAGTCCGGCCAATTTTAAATCTTTAGTAAAACTGGCTGGAGCATTATAGCCCAATGTCAATTCTCTTAAATGAAGTACTGTAGCATCAAATACATTAAACTCACTTTGTAACCCCCCCATTCCATTAGACCAATAGGTTTGCCCTGAGATTTGAATGTTGTTTGGATAATATTTACCTGAGGCGGCATCAAGAATTACCCCTGGTAGTATATGCGGCTGTTCTCTGTCTACAGCAGTAATATCCAATGCGCCGCGGGCTTTATATGTTGCAGCAGTGAAAGAAAGCACCTGTCCTCCCTTTGTAAAATCAAAAGTAAAGCCCAGGTTAAACCCTTTATAGTTTAAAATATTAGTTACGCCAAATTGATAGTCAGGATTAGGATCAGCCAGTATACCACCAGCAACAGTAGGTTGATAAAGACCGGAAGCTGGATTAATAATGCGCTGTCCATCGGGGCTTCTTGGTATAACATTGCCAATGATAACTCCATAAGGATAACCAGTTTTAAAAGATGCAACTGAACCAGTAAATCGACTGCCAGGGATAAAAGTATTATCCACACCCGGTGCAATTGAAACAACCAAATTTCTCTGCCGGGTAAAGTTTGCATTTAAATCCCAGGAAAAATTTTTGCTTCTTATAACTGTTGCGCTTGCTGTAATTTCAAGCCCTTTATTGGTTAATTCACCGATATTAGTTGTAAATGTGCTAAAACCTGTAGAGGGTGGTATTGCCACATTTATAATCTGTGATTTGCTATCTTCACTATAATAAGTTACATCAAGAGCTACTCTATTTTTAAAGAACTGTAAGTTAACCCCTGCTTCATAAGAAGTCTTAAATTCCGGAGATAATACAATAGGAGCGATTCTTGAACTTGCGCCAAAACCTGCAGAAGTGCCAAAGGGAAAGGTAAAGCTGGCAACGTTATTTCCAAAGGCTTCGCTTACATATAAATTGTTTAATAAGTAGGGATCAGCATCTCTGCCGACTTTTGCATAGTTGGCTCTTACTTTACCGTAACTGAATATATCAGATTTGATTTTTAAAGCATCTGTAAACACAAAGCTTATGTTGGCCGATGGGTAGAAATAAGTGTTTTTATCTTTTGGTAATGTAGAAGATTGATCTGACCTGCCGGTTAATTCAAGAAAAAGATAATTGTTATAATTAAAAGAAGCCTGGCCATAATATCCTACCAACCTGCGCAATGTTGTTGATTCACCTGAACCAACTGTAAATACCGAACCATTGCTTGCATTATAAAATCCGGGAATTGCCAATGCATCTCCCTGTACCGCAAGATCCTGAAATTTTCTTTGATTAATGTTTTGACCAACTAAACCGGTTAAGGATAGACCATCAAGAAATAAATGATTTTTTGTAGCCCTGATTATCAGGTCCCCGTTTATCTCACTTCTAAAAAACATTTCTTCGCGAACATTACCCGTAGGTACTCTGCCAGAGCTTATTGCAAATATTTGTTTTCTCCTGTCCGTATATATATCTCCACCTAAACGGTAAGATATATTCAGCCATTTAAACATGTCATACCCAACGTTTGCATATCCGGTAAACCTGTTTAGATTACTGGTTAAGGGGTTTTCGTATTGATCAAAGTATGGATTATCAACACCAGGAAGAAGATAATTATTAGTTCCATTGGGATTTTTATAAGTGCCATTTACTCTATAAGACGTTAAGTCTATATTTCTTGCTAATCCTAATAAAGATGCTAAACCACTATTATTGCCGCCTATTGTGCCCTTTTGTGATGTATTGGTATATGTAATTGATCCACCTACTTTCATTTTTTCTCCTACAGGAGCATTTGCCCCAAACCTAAGATCAGTTCTTTTAAAATTTGTATTATATAAAATACCATTCTGCGTTACATTACCAAGAGAGAATGTTTGATTTCGCACTGCATCTCCCGTGTTTATGGTCACATTATTTTCAAAAGTGTTACCATCTCTAAAAAAATCGTTGATGTTATCAGGAAAGGCGTTGTAATTTGCTACAGGCACCCCGCTAACTATTAGTCCATTAGCTATACTTGGGGTAGAGCCAAATTTTGGACCGAATGAATTATTGGTGGTTGAGTTAAATACACCACCGGCCCCCTGGCCATAAATATTTTGAACCTTGGGTAAACCAAATGCGCTTTGAATACTATAATTTGAATTGACTATAATCTCAGCCTTACCTTTTCCACTGCCGCCCTTTTTAGTAGTAACAATAATGGCACCGGCGGATGCTCTTGAACCATATAGAGCAGCAGCGGCAGGGCCTTTTAAAATATTAATTGATTCCACATTATTTATGTCAAGATCTATAGCCCTATTGGCTGGTTGATTGTCTCCTAATGTACCGTTTGGTCCGCTATTAGTTCTGTCCACATCATTACTTATAGGAATACCATCAATTACAAATAATGGCTGATTACTTCCTGTAAAAGAGGAAATACCCCTGATATTAATATTTGTAGAAGATCCGGCTCCGCCACTTGCATTTGTAATATTTACGCCTGCGACCTTTCCTTGTAATGCATTTACAATATTTACTTCTCCTTTATTGGCAAGTTCCTCACCTTTTATATTTTGTGATGCATATCCAAGGGATCTTTTATCCCTTGAAATCCCAAGCGCTGTAATAACCACTTCCTGAAGATTTTTTGCGCTTGTTTGCAAAGTCACATTTAGTACAGACTGATTGCCTATACCAATCTCTACATCTTGCATATTAATAGAGGACACAACCAATGTCGTGGCTTTAGCAGGAACACTTATGGAAAAGATGCCATCTGCATTTGTTGTAGTTCCTGAATTCGTTCCTTTTACAATAACAGAAGCACCCGGTATTGGAGCACCTTTATCATCCGTTACCTTTCCCGTAATTGTTCTTTCTTGTGCCCATAAATGGCTAACGGAAAGGGTAATAGCCATAATCAGCATTACTAATTTTCTCATGTACGATAGTTTTAAGTTAAATAAGAAATAGCTACCA